>OFHJ01000296.1_pt1 | contig 20437 bp, 17 predicted proteins | sample 1522001 | NCBI WGS metagenome assembly OFHJ01 (sample SAMEA2464838, study PRJEB22497) | soil metagenome | biome: Grassland; feature: Farmland; material: Clay | place: Australia | collected 2013-02-01 | depth 1.2 m | reverse complement strand
CTGTGGGCGTATCGCCGCCTCTACGACCCCCGCGCCCGCCTCCACCTGGTGGGGTCGACCCCGTCGCGGCGTTACCTGGTGGCGCTCCGCCGGTTCGTCGACGACCTCGGGCTGGCGGAGGCGGTCCGGTTCGCCGGCGAGGTGAGCGACGCCGGCCTGGCCGGCTACTTCGCCGGGGCCGACGTGTACGTCTCCACCTCGCGCCACGAGGGCTTCGGCATTCCCCTCCTCGAGGCGATGCGGGCCGGCGTGCCGGTGGTCGCCCTGGCGACGGCGGCGGTGCCGGCCACCATCGGCACGGCGGGCCTGCTGGTGGACCGGCCCGACCCGTCCCGCCTGGCCGCCGCCGTCCATCGGGTGCTCGCCGACCCGGAGCTGCGGGACCGGTTGGCCGCCGCCGGCCGGCGCCGGGTGGCGGCCCACGGCCTCGAGGGCTCGGGCCGGATGACCGTCGACGCCATCGCCGGGGTCCTGCCCGCCCGCCCGGTGCCGTGCGGGTAGCCTTCGTCACCCCGCGCTACGGCCCCGAGGTCATGGGCGGGGCCGAGACCGCCGCCCGCCAGCTGGCCGAGCACCTCGTGGACCGGGTCGGGTGGGAGGCCGAGGTGTACTCGACGTGCGCCCTCGACCACATCACCTGGGAGAACGTGGTGCCCCCCGGCGACAGCGTCCTCAACGGAGTGACCGTCCACCGGTTCGCGGCCGTGGGTGGCCGGCCCAAGGAGTTCTACGCCCTCGACGGCCGCCTCCGGGTGGCCCCGGCGTCGGCCGGCCTGCGCCTCGAGGACGGAGGAAGATCGCTGCGATTGCGGCGACTGTCGCGCCGCGGCAGAGGGATCGGCGGTATACATCGGCGCGCAGATTAATCCGCTTCGAGCACGGCGGTCCACGCGCCCGCGACAATTGTCGTGACGATACAAGGAACGCGTCGGTTCGCGGCCCTGAGACGGATCAAGCCGTCCGGGACGATCGTTGGGGCCGGCTCGATCACGGCCCCGGACGAGCGAACACTAAGGACGCCTCGGAGCGAAGGCGCCGGCGAGCGGCATAATGTGACGCGGCGCACGAGTGCGCGGGGCCTGGGCCCGCCGGTCTCTGCCGATGAAGGAAAAGCGTGAAATCCGGCCGCATACCCTCTGTGGAGTCACCATAATCTGATGCTTGTCATGAGCACCGGCCAGTCAAGGTGGCGCGGCACGGCGCGGTCCTTCACCGCCCTGTTCGCATTGGCGATTTGCGCCTGTGGGGCCATGCGTTCCGCCCGGGCGGGCTGCTTTGGCGTCGAGGATGCGCAATTCACGCAGCTGCGCCCGCTCGTCGACCAGAACGACAAGCTGGCCCTGGCGAAAGCAAACGACCTGCTGGCGAAACTGCCGGTGAACGCGGCCGCGACCGAGCCGAGGCGCCTCGCCGCGCTCTACGCCATCCAGTCCGACGCCTACGGGGCGTTGAGCCTGAATCCCGCCTCGCGCGCCTCGGCGCTGAAGGGCCTGGCCCTGCTGCACGGCCGGACCGATCCACTGCGCCTGGTGCTGCTTTCGAATTACGGCTTGAGCTTCAGCGATGCTGCACACATCGACAGGGCACTCATCCTCATCGAACGGGCCCGAGCGGCGCAGAGGCCGGGCTCGCGCAGCGACATCTGCCTGCAGATCGTCCAGGGCTCCATGAATCAACAGCGAGGCCGCTCCGACCTCGCCATCCGCGAGTTGACCGGAGCGTACCTGCAAAGCGCCTCGCCCTCGCTCGCCGACCCGCACATGGAAGCCGCCTCGGTGCTGGCCACGGTACTGCGGCACATGGGCGACTTCGATGAGGCGCTCGCACTGATCGGCCAGGTCGTCAAGTGGGACACCGCGCACGGATCGGCCACCAACGTGGGCATCGACGCGTACCTGCAGGGCCAGATCCTCAGGACCATGGGAGATTTCCACCGGGCGATTGCCTCACTGAAGCGCGCTCGTGAGATCAGCCGCTCGCAAGGCGACCATCAGGGGGTCGCCTACGCGCAGATGCGCATCTGCCAGTCGCAGATCGGGCTCGGTCGGTTCGCCGCGGCCCGCCGCGAATGCCGGCGGGCGGAGCCGGTTCTCGCCGCCGGCAACGCGACCGAGATGGTCAAGGAGACCCATGTCCTGCTCTCCCGCATCGACCTGGCCGAAGGGCATCCGGCTCGGGCGCTGGACCTGCTCAATCAGGCGCTCGATCACGACGGCAAGGACATGGCGTCTCACGACGTGCCGGCGGCCTATCTGGCGCGGTCGCGGGCCAGCGCCGCGCTCGGCCGCTACCGGAGCGCGTACTCGGACCTGCGGCGCTACGTACAGCTCAACTTGGCGCGCAACCAGGCGGCGCGCGTACGCCTGCGGGAAGCACTGGAAGTACGCTTTCACGCCAAGCAGGAATTCGAGCGCAACGCGGTGCTGCGGCGCAAGCTTCAGGCCGCGGCCGTCCACGCCCGCCAGCAGACGAACCTGCTGCGTACCATGGAGATCGGCGGCGTGGCCGGCATCCTGGTGACCATCCCGCTGTTGTACATTCTGGTCGCAGGCAGGCGCCATCGCCGCCAACTGCTCCACTTGGCCAACGAGGACAACCTGACCGGCGCGCCGAACCGCGGCTACACCGCTCAGCTCGCCACGGCGGCGCTGCACACCGCTCTGGACCGCAGCCAGCCGCTCACGGTCGCGCTGCTCGACTTCGATCACTTCAAGGAGATCAACGACCAGTGCGGTCACGCGGCCGGCGATTACGTGCTGAAGGAATTCGCACGCCTCGCGCGCGGCGCGCTGCGCGCCACCGACATCCTCGGCCGCTGGGGCGGCGAGGAGTTCCTGCTCATCCTGCCCGACACGACGCTCGGCTCGGCTCTCTCGAGCATCGAGCGGCTGCGCCTGCTGGCGCGCGACATCGCAGTCCCCGACGGCAAGCGGATCGAGACCCAACCGCGCGTCACCTTCAGCGCCGGGCTGGCCACCACCGCCGAAGGCGCGAAGACTCTGGATGAGATCGTCGCCCGGGCGGACGCGGCGCTGTACGAGGCAAAGAACGCCGGCCGTGACCTCGTGCGCATCGACCACGGCAGCCACCGTAACGCCGCCAACGGCGCGCCAATCTGAGCAGGGACGTCTGAAGTGCCGACGCGCTCGGGCGGCAATCGACAAGCGCGCGCCGCCCCCGTATGCTGCGCGCAAGCCATGAATTTCTGCAGTCAGTGCGGTGCCCGGCTCGCGTTCCGCGTGCCCCCGGGCGACAATCTTCCCCGGTACGTCTGCGACGCGTGCGGCGTCGTCCATTATCTGAACCCGAAACTCGTCGTCGGCTCCGTGCCCGAGTTCGAAGGCAGGATCCTGCTGTGCCGGCGCGCCATCGAGCCGCGGCGCGGGTTCTGGACCATCCCGGCCGGGTTCATGGAAAACGGCGAGACGCTGCAGCAGGGGGCGGCCCGCGAGGCCAGGGAGGAAGCGCTGGTCGAGGTCCAGATCGGCTCACTGCTGTCCGTCGTGCACGTGCTGCAGGCGCACCAGGTGCACGTGTTCTTCAGGGCGACCCTGCCCGAGCCGCAGTACGGCGCGGGCCACGAGACCCTCGAGGCCGAGCTCGTCCGTCCCGAGGACATCCCCTGGCCGGAGCTGGCCTTCCCCAGCACGGAATTCAGCCTCCGCCGCTATCTCGAGGACCGTGCCGCCGGGCGCGAGCGGCATCACTTCATCTCGGTCGATCGGCGGCTCGCCTAGCCGCGGCGGACCCGCCGCTCGGCGCCAGCCCGGCCCGCTGATATGATGTCGCGCTTCAGTGCGATAGGTTTTGCGGATTCGGGCAGCGTGGCACAATACGCTGCCGTTTCGAGATCCGCTCAGCCGCTTGGCTAACGCTAGGAATTCCAATGACTTTTGTAGTGACCGAAAACTGCATCAAGTGCAAATACATGGACTGCGTGGAGGTCTGCCCGGTCGATTGCTTCCACGAGGGCCCGAATTTCCTCGTGATCGATCCGGACGAGTGCATCGATTGCACCCTCTGTGAGCCGGAATGCCCCGCAGAGGCGATCTTCTCCGAGGAGGAGCTGCCGTCCGGACAGGAGTCCTTCAAGCCCCTCAATGCAGATCTCGCCAAGCAGTGGCCGGTCATCACGGAAAAGAAAGAGGCCCCCTCGGACGCAAAAGAGTGGGACGGAAAGACAGATAAGCTGAAGCTGCTCGAGCGCTGACTCGCAGCCGCGGCCTGCGCTGTTCCCGGCCCGCCGGGGCCGTCTTGCGCTCGTGTTTCACTCTGGGTACGCCGCAGTGGACCCTGCGCGTGGCGCTCGAAGCGCAGGAGGGGAAAGCGGACGAATTCGCCCCACGCGGGCGCGCGCGCCTTCAGCCCCTCGGGTGATGCCGCGAGTGCAGCTCCTTCATGCGCTCACTGGCCACGTGCGTGTAAATCTGCGTGGTCGACAGATCGCTATGCCCCAGCAGGATCTGCACGACGCGCAAATCCGCGCCGTGATTGAGCAGATGCGTCGCGAACGCGTGTCGGAGCGTGTGCGGCGAGAGTCCCTTGGGGATGCCCGCCTTGCGCGCATATCGCTTGATGATGTGCCAGAAGGCCTGGCGGGTCATGCGGTCGCCGCGCCGGGTCGGAAACAGATATTCCGTCTGCCGGTCGAGCAGGATCTCATCGCGCGCGCCACTGACGAACTCGTTCAGCCAGCGCACCGCCTCATCACCCAGCGGGATGAGGCGCTCGCGGTTGCCCTTGCCCACGATGCGGATGACGCCCTGGTTGAGATTGGTCTGCCCGTGGCGCAGGTTCACCAGCTCCGAAACCCTCAGGCCCGTGGCGTAGAGCACCTCGAGCATGGTGCGATCCCGGTTGCCGAGCGGATCGCGCACGGCCGGAGCCGCCAGCAGCGCCTCCACCTCCTCCTCGGTCAGGGATTTCGGCAGCGAGCGGCCGATCTTCGGCATGGCGATCTGGGCCGTCGGGTCCTCCTGGATGACGGCCTCGCGCACCAGGTATCGGAAGAAGCGGCGGAAGCTCGAGATCTGGCGGGCGGTCGAGCGCGGACGGGCGCCCGTCTGCACCCGCCACTCGATGAAATCCTGCAGGTCCTTGCGCGAGGTCTGCATGATCGGCACCTGACGTTCGGCGAGCCAGCGGGAGAGCGCCGTAAGGTCCGCACGATAGGCCGCCAGCGTATTGGGCGACAAGCCACGCTCCATCCACACGGCATCCAGGAAGCGGGCGACCGCGGGATCCGTGTCGGAGTGAACAGGCATGGCAATTGCGGCAGAATGGTTCGACAATTTGCGTCTCGGTTGGAGCCGTCGGACTGCTCATTCCGTCACGCTCTCGATGCGGGCGCGTCGGAACACGATTACCGGCGGCACCGTGGCTGTCGCAGTATGGTGACCCCTTGCCTTCGCCCGATGTGATGAGCGTCACACCCGGATGCGAAGTTAACGTAATAGAGAACCTGATCACAATCCGCAGCCGGCTCATTTAACCTCAGCCAACCATGCGCCACGAGCCGCCTCAACTCCCCCCTTCGCGCAGGACCCTCGTCCTGCTCCCGCTCAGGCTCGCATACGGGCTGTACGCAACAGGCCTGTTTCTGCTGGTGGGGCTGACGGCGGCGCTGGCCGTCCTGCTGCTGCCGGGCCTGCAGCGGCGCCGTCGCGCCGCGCGGACACTCGCCCGCGCCTTCCTGTGGGGAGCGGGCATGAAGCTCACCGTCCGCGCTTCCGAGCATCTGCCGCAAGGACAGTGTGTGATCGTCGCCAACCACGCGAGCTACCTTGACGGACTGGTCTTCACCGCCGCCCTTCCCCCGCGTTTCGGCTTCGTCATCAAGCGCGAGATGGCCGCCGTGCCGCTCGCCGGCTGGTTCCTGCATCGCATCGGCTCGGAGTTCGTCGAACGCTTCGATCGCAAGCGCGGCGCCGCGGACGCGCTGCGCGTGCTGCGCAACGCCACCAACGGCCATTCCCTGGTGTTCTTCCCAGAAGGCACGTTCACCTGCGAGCCGGGGCTGTTGAAATTCCACGCCGGCGCGTTCACGATGGCCGCCCGGGCCGGCTGCCCGATCGTGCCCGCGGTGGTACGAGGCACCCGCGCCGCTCTGTCCCCGCGCGGCAACCTTCCCCGCCCGGTGCGGATCGAGGTGGCGATCCTGCCGCCCATCCCGCCCCCGCCGGGGACACCGGCGCACAGCGCCCCGCTGCTGCGCGAGCGGGCGCGGGAGGCGATCCTCGCCGTGCTCGGAGAGCCGGACCTTACATGTTTCGCCGATAGCGCCCGCCCACTTCATACAGAGCGTGCGAGATCTGCCCCAGAGAGCAGCTCTTGACCGTTTCCATCAGCTCCGAGAACACATTGCCGCCGGCGCAGGCGACCGCCTGCAGCCGCTCGAGGGCGCCCGGGGAGCGCTCCGCGTTGCGCCCCTGAAAGGCGCGCACGGCCGCCACCTGCGCCTGCTTTTCCTCCTCCGTCGAGCGGATGAGCTCGGCGTGCGCATGCTCGGAGGCGCCGTCCGTGCCCGACAGGAAGGTGTTGACGCCGATGATGGGCAGGCTCCCGTCGTGCTTCCTCCTCTCGTAGTCGAGCGACTCCTCCTGGATCTTGCCCCGCTGATACATCGTCTCCATGGCGCCGAGCACGCCGCCGCGCACGCTCAGGGCGTCGAACTCCCGGTACACCGCCTCCTCGAGCAGGTCGGTCAGGTACTCGAGCGCGAACGAGCCCTGCCAGGGGTTCTGCGTCTTGTTCAGGCCCAACTCGCGGTTGATGATGAGCTGGATGGCCACCGCCCGGCGCACGCTCTCCTCGGTCGGAGTGGTCAGCGCCTCGTCGTAGGCGTTGGTGTGCAGGCTGTTGCAGCTGTCGAACAGCGCATACATCGCCTGCAGCGTGGTGCGGATGTCGTTGAAGGCGATCTCGCGGGCATGGAGGCTGCGCCCCGAGGTCTGCACGTGGTATTTCAGCATCTGGCTGCGCGGCCCGGCGCGGTACAGATCGCGCATGGCCCGCGCCCAGATGCGGCGCGCGACCCGGCCGATGACAGCGTACTCCGGGTCCATGCCGTTCGAGAAGAAGAACGACAGGTTGGGCGCGAAGTCATCGATGCTCATGCCGCGGGCGAGGTAGTACTCGACGATGGTGAACCCGTTGGAGAGGGTGAAGGCGAGCTGCGAGACCGGGTTGGCGCCGGCCTCGGCGATGTGGTAGCCGGAGATCGACACCGAGTAGAAATTCCTCACCCGCCGCTCGGTGAAGTACTGCTGCACGTCGCCCATCATGCGCATTGCAAACTCCGTCGAGAAGATGCAGGTGTTCTGCGCCTGGTCCTCCTTCAGGATGTCCGCCTGCACGGTGCCGCGCACCGCGCTCAAGGTCTCGGCCTTGATGCGCTCGTAGAGCTCGGGCTCGACGAGCTGGTCGCCGCTCGCCCCGAGAAGCGCGAGTCCGGAGCCGTCGTGGCCCGCAGGCAGCTCGCCGTGATAGGCCGGCGGGGCGATGCCCCGTTGCGCGGCCGCCCGGTGCAGCGCCTCGATGCGCCGCTCGGCCTCGCTCCAGCGGCCCTCGGCGCGCAGGTACCGCTCGATGCGCTGATCGACCGCGGTGTTCATGAACATCGCGAGGATCATGGGCGCCGGACCGTTGATGGTCATCGACACCGAGGTGGAAGGCAGGGCGAGATCGAAGCCCGAATAGAGCTTCTTCATGTCATCGAGTGTCGCCACCGACACGCCCGAGTTGCCCGTGCGGCCGTAGATATCGGGCCGCGTGTCGGGGTCCTCGCCGTACAGGGTCGTCGAATCGAAGGCGGTGGACAGCCGCACCGCATTGTGCCCGTGGGCCAGATAGTGGAACCGGCGGTTGGTCCGCTCGGGCGCGCCCTCCCCGGCGAACATGCGGATGGGGTCCTCGGCCTCGCGCCGGTAGGGATACACCCCGCCGGTGTAGGGAAATGAGCCGGGAAGGTTCTCACGCCCGATGAAGCGCAGCTGCTCCCCCCAGTCCGTGAACCCCGGCACGGCGATCTTCGGCACCCTCTGGCGCGAGAGCGTCTCGGTATAGTTCTCGCCCGTGACCTGCCGGTCCCGGACCGTGTAGGAATAAGTCTCCTGCGTGGCGGCACGCACGCGCGCCGGCCAGGCTTTGAGTTCGCCGATGCCCTCGGCGCCGATCCGCTCGAGCGCCCGGTTGTAGGCGGCCCGCAGCTCCCGGCGCGTGGCATCGCCCGCCTCTTGCAGCGACGATTCCGGATACGGATCGAGCGGCTCCGGAAGCAGCGCGTCCCCGAGCGCCTCGAGAGACTGGTACAGGCCTTGCGCCTGGTGGGCCGCCGCCGCCCGGCCCTCGATGCCCGCATGGGCCTCGCGGCCGTTGCGCGCGATCTCGGACAGGTAGCGCACCCGAGTTCCCGGGATCAGCGGCTCGCGCGGCGCGATGTCCACCGGTCCGGGATCGGTCACCTCCCAACTCGCTGCGCCGATGCGCCTCTCGGCGAGCGTCCGGCAAAGCGCGGCGAACAACCGGTTCACGCCCGGATCGCTGAAACGGCTGGCGATGGTGGGGAACACGGGCAGATCCGCATCGGGGAGCTGCGCCCGAGGATGATTGCGCCGCCATTGCTTGCGCACGTCGCGCAGGCTGTCAGCCGCGCCCCGCTTGTCGCTCTTGTTGAGCGCGATCAGGTCGGCATAGTCCAGCATGTCGATCTTTTCCAGCTGGCTGGCCGCACCGTACTCGCCGGTCATCACGTACATCGACACGTCCACCAGATCGATGATCTCGGTATCGGCCTGGCCGGTACCGGCGGTCTCGACGATGATGAGGTCGAACCCGCAAGCCTGGTAGAGCTGGATCACATCCTTCAGCACCGCGGAGGTCGCCAGATGCCGCCGGCGCGTGGCCAGCGAGCGCATGAAGACGCTCTCTGAGGAGAGACTGTTCATGCGGATGCGGTCGCCGAGCAATGCCCCGCCGCTGCGGCGGCGGGTCGGATCCATGGCCGCCACCGCGATTTGCCGGCCGGGGAAATGGCGCAGGAGCCGTGCGAGCAGCTCATCGGTCAGGCTCGACTTGCCGGCGCCGCCGCTGCCGGTGATGCCGATCACCGGCACCCGGTTGGGAGAGCGCCGGACGGCCTGGCGGATCTGCTCCGCCTCGGCTTGAGCCGACTCGGTATTCTCGAGCACGGTGATGGCGCGCGCGATCTGAACGTGGTCGCGCGCATTCAAGGGGTGCGTCTCGTAGGCCGGCCTGCCGACCGAGCGAACGCGGCTGAAGACATCGTCGATCATGCCGTCCAGCCCGAGCCGGCGACCGTCCTCGGGGGTGTAGATGCGCTCCACCCCGTAGCGCTCCAGCGCCTCGATCTCCTGCGGGGCGATCGTTCCCCCGCCGCCGACCACGACCCGGATGTGCGGGCAGCCGCGCTCACGCAGCATGTCCACCATGTAGGCGAAATACTCGTTGTGCCCGCCCTGGTAAGAGCTGGCCGCGATGGCGTCCGCGTCTTCCTGGATGGCCGCGCTCACGATCTCCGCGACGCTGCGGTTGTGGCCGAGGTGCACCACCTCGGCGCCGTGAGCCTGCAGCAGCCGCCGGATCATGTTGATCGCGGCGTCGTGGCCGTCGAAGAGCGAAGCGGCGGAGACGAACCGCAGCGGCGGCTGAGGGCGCTCGGGAACCGGCTGCTCCGCGTGGCGGGAGCGGGCGGCGCTTGAGGGCTGGGGCGGCATGGATGGCTCGCTGGGCGCGCGACGCACGGTCGGTCTTTACGCGCCGGTAGGATGGCTACCCGCCAGTATGATGCATGCTCCCTGGAGCGGTCAACGCACCGGCTCTCCGGCGCCGATCCGCCGAGCGCGGCACACGCGCCGACGCTATACTGCAGCTTCCCGGGCCACGTGCCGCAGCCGGTCCTTAAGGCCCCTTTTAACCGACATGCCAACCAGCCGCCGCAAATCCGCGAGCCCCGCCCGCGGCAGGGCCGCGCCCGATACGTCTCGGGAGGAATCCACCGCGCGCTCGTCCGCCGTCCGCGCGCCACCGCGCGAATCGCCGTGGCGCGCGAGCCGCGAGCGGCTGCGCGACCGGCAGGTCAAGCGCGAAGCGGTGATCCGCGCCGCCGCCCATGCTTTCAACCGCAAGGGCTACCACAACACCTCCCTGGACGACATCGCGGCGGCGCTCGAGGTCAGCAAGCCCACCGTCTACTACTACGTGTCCAACAAGGAGCAGTTGCTGTTCGAGTGCTTCGTGGCCGGTATCGAGCCGATCCGCGCCGCCTTCCGCGAGGCGCGGCTGATGAAGGCGCCGGCGCGCGAGCGCCTCAAGGCGGTGTTGCGCCACTACGGCCAGGCAGTCGCCTCGGAGTTCGGCTGGTGCATGGTGCGAGCCGAGGACCAGGATCTCTCGCCGGCCATGAGCGGCCACATCAAGGCTCTGAAGTCGGAAATCGACCAGGGAATCCGGCGCCTGCTGCGCGAGGGAATACAGGACGGCTCGATTCATGCCTGCGACCCGAAGATGACCGCGTTCGCGCTCGCCGGGGCGCTCAACTGGATTGCCCACTGGTACCGCGAGAACCAATCCCTGAGCGGGGTCGAGATCGCCGAGGCCTTCATCGCGGTTTTCGAAAGCGGGCTCACGCCGCGCCCGTGCGCCGAGGGGGCTCGCCCCGCTCGCCCCACTCGCCGCGTGAATGCACGGCTGGCACGCTGATCGGCCGTATTCGAAAGAGGATTCGCCATGTCATCCGAAATCGTCATCGCTTCCGCCAAACGTACGCCCCTCGGAGCATTCCAGGGCGCCCTCGCCTCCGTCACCGCCCCTCGGCTCGGCAGCGCGGCGGCCCGGGCGGCCGTCGAAGCCGCCGGGATCCGCGCCGCCGACGTGCAGGAGGTCATCCTCGGCTGCGTGCTGTCCGCGGGGCTCGGCCAGGCGCCCGCCCGGCAGGCCGCCATCGGCGCCGGCATCCCGCTGTCCACCCCGGCCACGACTCTCAATAAGATGTGCGGCTCGGGCCTGAAGGCCGTGATGATGGCCGCCGACCAGATTCGCGCCGGCGGCGCCGAGGTCGTGCTCGCCGGGGGCCTCGAGTCCATGACCCAGGCGCCGTACCTGCTGCCCAAGGCGCGCGCGGGCTATCGCCTGGGGCACGGTGAGGTGCTCGATCACATGTTCCTCGACGGTCTGCAGAGCCCGTTCGACGGCAAGCTCATGGGCTGCTTCGCGGATGCGACCGCCGCCAAGTACGGCTTCACTCGCGAGCAACAGGATGCGTTTGCCGCGGAGTCGGTGCGGCGGGCGACGGCCGCCCTGGAAGGGGCGTTCGATGCCGAGGTCACCCCCGTCACCGTCAAGGGCCGCAAGGGGGACACAATCGTGGGGCGGGATGAGACCCCGGGAACCTGCGACGTGAGCAAGATCCCCATGCTCAGGCCTGCCTTCGGCAAGGACGGCACCGTGACCGCGGCCAGCGCATCGTCCATCGCCGATGGCGCCGCGGCCCTGGTGGTCATGAGCGGCTCCGCGGCGCAGTCCCTCGGGGTCAAGCCTCTCGCCCGGATCCTCGCCCAGGCGAGCCACGCGCAAGAGCCGGAATGGTTCACCACCGCTCCCGTGGGGGCCGTGCGCAAGGTCCTGACCCAGGTGGGGTGGCAGTCTCGGGACGTCGACCTGTACGAGATCAATGAGGCGTTCGCGGCAGTGACGATGGCCGCCATGCGGGAGCTCGAGCTCGATCATGCCCGCGTCAACGTCCACGGGGGCGCCTGCGCGCTCGGCCATCCCTTGGGCGCCACAGGCGCGCGCATTCTTACTACGCTGCTGCACGCGCTGCACCGCCGCGGCGGAAAGCGGGGCATCGCCTCCCTGTGCATCGGGGGCGGCGAAGCCGTAGCCGTCGCAATCGAGATGATCGCTTAGAATACGGAACGATCATCAGGGGGACACATGAAGATCCAAGACGCTCGCGCCGTCGTGACCGGCGGCGCTTCCGGACTCGGTCACGCCGTGGCATCTCGCCTGGTCTCGCTGGGGGCAAAGGTCACGATGCTGGACGTTCAGGAGGGCCCAGGCCGTGCCGCGGTCGAGGCGCTCGGCCCCAGCGCACACTTCATTCGCTGCGACGTCACCGCCGAAGCGGAGGTGGACTCGGCCATGGCCGGCGCGCGCGAGCACATGGGGGGACTGAATCTGCTGGTCAATTGCGCCGGGGTGATCGGCGCCGGCCGCGTGCTCGGCAAGAACGGCCCAATGGCGGGCGAGTTTTTCACCCGGGTGGTGCACATCAACCTCATCGGCACCTTTCTCTGCGACAAGGCGGCCGCGAGCCTGATGCAGACCAATGAGCCGACCGAGGAAGGCGAACGGGGACTGCTGGTGCACACCTCGTCGGTGGCGGCCTTCGAGGGCCAGATCGGCCAGGCGGCCTATGCGGCCACCAAGGCGGGACTGGCCGGGATGACGCTGCCCATCGCCCGGGAGCTGGCCCGTTTCGGCATCCGCTGCGTATCGATCGCACCCGGCATCTTCCACACGCCCATGGTCGATTCCATGTCGCCGGAGATCCAGGCCTCGCTCGCCAGCCAGATCCCCTTCCCCCGGCGGCTCGGCAAGCCGGAAGAGTTCGCGCAGCTCGTCGTCGCGGCATTCGAGATCCCAATGCTCAACGGCGAGACCATCCGCCTCGACGGCGCCGTGCGGATGCAACCGCAATGAGCGCCCAGGAGGCGGCGGACGTCCAACGGGACGTCATGGAATATGATGTCGCCATCGTGGGGGCCGGCCCCGCGGGGCTTGCCTGCGCCATCCGGCTGAAGCAGCTCGAGCCCGATCTCAACGTCTGCCTGCTCGAAAAGGGCTCCGCGGTGGGCGCACACGCGCTCTCGGGCGCGGTCATCGAGCCGGGACCGCTCGATACGCTGGCGCCGGAATGGAGGCAGTCTCCACCCGGGATCTGTGTCCCGGCGACGCATGACGAGTTGAGATTGCTCACCCGCACGCGCAGCTACAAACTGCCTCTGCCGCCGCAGCTGCACAATCGCGGCAATTTCATCCTCTCGCTCGGCCTGCTCACGCCCTGGCTCGCACAAAAGGCCGAGGGCCTCGGCGTCGACATCTTCCCCGGCTTCGCCGCGGCGCAGGCGCTTTTCACGCCCGAGGGAGCGGTCGCGGGGGTGCAGCTCGGCGACGCCGGCCTCGCCAAGTCCGGCGAGCCCGGACCGAACTACACCCCCGGCGCCGAGATCCGCGCCCGCACCACCATCGTGGCCGAAGGGGCGCGGGGGAGCCTGACCAAGCAACTGACCTTGCGCTTCAACCTCGACGCCGACAGCTGCCCGCAGACCTACGGCCTGGGAATGAAAGAGCTGTGGCAGCTGCCCGAGGGCCGGGTGCGGCCGGGCCTGATCCAGCACACCGTCGGATGGCCGATCGACTCGCACACCTACGGCGGCAGCTTCATCTATCACCTGGACCAGAATCGCGCATATGTCGGCTTCGTGGTCGGACTCGATTACCAGGATCCGAACTTCTTCCCCTTCGAGGCCTTCCAGCAATTCAAGCACCACCCGACGGTGAAGCCCCTGCTCGAGGGCGGAGAGATCCTCGCCGCCGGGGCACGCACCATCGCCGCCGGCGGCTGGCAATCCATTCCGCGCCTGGCGATGCCGGGGGCGCTGCTGATCGGCGATGCCGCAGGCGGCGTCAATGTCCCGAAGATCAAGGGCGTGCACCAGGCGATCCGCTCCGGCATGCTGGCCGCCGAGCACCTGGCCGAGACCGGCACGCCCGAGGGGTTCGATGCGCGCTGGCGCGCCTCGGCGGGCGGCCGGGAGCTGCGCGCCGTGCGCAACTTCAAGCCGGGATTCAAACGCGGCCTATGGTTCGGCCTGGCCAACGCGGGCCTCGAAGCGGTCACCGGCGGGCGTACGCCGTGGACGCTCAGGAGCACCGTGCCGGACCATCAGCGGCTCAAGCGGCTCTCCGAATACGAATCCCCGCGGCGCGGCTGGGGGGAGCGGACCCTGCCGCCCCGGGACAGGCTCGCCTCGGTGTTCCTCGCCTCCACGAGCCACGACGAGAGCCAGCCGGCGCACCTGAAGGTGAGCGACACTTCCGTCTGCTCCGGCCCCTGCGCGCGGGAGTTCGGCAACCCCTGCACTCGCTTCTGCCCGGCCAATGTCTACGAGATGGTCGACGACGGCCAGGGCGGCAAGCGCCTGCAGATCAACGCGGCCAACTGCGTGCACTGCAAGGCCTGCGACATCAAGGACCCTTACGGCATCATCGACTGGACCCCTCCGGAGGGTGGCTCCGGACCCAACTATCAGTCGCTTTAGAACCATGTCCGAGCTCTGGCGTCCCTCGGCGCAGCGTATCGCCGACTCCAACCTGACGAGATTCATCCACTGCATCAACACGCGGCTGGGGCTCGCGCTCGAGGGCTACGAGGATCTGTACGCCTGGTCGGTGGCCCAGCCGGAACAGTTCTGGACGGAGCTCGCGCGCTTCGCCGACGTGCGCGCCGAGTGGGGCGAGGGCCCGGCGATCGAACACCCCGAGCGCATGCCCGGGGCGCGTTTCTTTCCCAACGCCAGGCTCAACTTCGCCGAGAACCTGCTGCGCTACCGCGACGAGCACCTCGCCGTGATATTCACCAACGAGCGTGGCGCGCGCCGCACGCTGTCCTACCGGCAGCTCCACGAGGAGGTGGCACGCGTGGCGGCCGGCCTAGGGGAAGCGGGTGTCGGGGTCGGCGACCGCGTCGCCGGATACCTCCCCAACCTGCCGGAGACCCTGATCGCCATGCTGGCGGCCGCCAGCCTCGGGGCCATCTGGTCGTCGTGCTCGCCCGACTTCGGCACGCACGGGGTGCTCGACCGCTTCGGGCAGATCGAGCCCAAGGTGCTGTTCACCGCCGATGGGTACTTCTACTCCGGCAAGACGCTCGACTCTCTGACACAGATCGGGGCGGTGGCCGGGAAGCTGCCGAGCGTGCAGCGCATCGTCGTCATCCCGTACACCACGGAGCAGCCCGAGCTCGGCAAGCTCGGGCCGGCGGCGGACCGCGCCACGCTCTGGAGCGCTTTCGGCGCATCCGGGGCGCCGCTCACCTTCACCCCCGTTCCGTTCGACCAGCCGCTCTACATCCTCTACTCCTCGGGCACGACCGGCATTCCCAAGTGCATCGTGCACGGGGTGGGCGGCACGCTGCTGCAGCACCAGAAAGAGCATCTGCTGCACGTGGACCTGAAGCGCACGGACCACATCTTCTACTTCACGACGTGCGGCTGGATGATGTGGAACTGGCTGGCGAGCGCGCTTGCGACCGGGGCGACGCTCATCCTGTACGACGGCAACCCCTTCTTTCCGGACCCAGGCGTGCTGTGGCGCATGGCCGAGCGCGAGCGCGTCACGACTTTCGGCACCAGCGCCAAGTACCTGGCGGCGTTGGAAAAGCACGGCTATTCGCCCGCCGAGAAGGTCGAGCTCGGACCGCTCAAGGCCGTTCTCTCCACCGGCTCGCCGCTGCTTCCCGAGGGGTTTGACTTCGTCTATCGCTCGATCAAGGAGGACGTGCACCTGGCCTCGATCTCGGGCGGCACCGATATCGTCTCGTGCTTCGCGCTCGGGTGTCCGACGCTGCCCGTCCATCGGGGGGAGCTGCAATGCCGGGGCCTCGGGATGCGGGTCGAGATTTTCAGCGACGAGGGCAAACCGCTGCGCGGCGGGCGCGGCGAGCTGGTGTGCACCGCGCCGTTCCCGTCCATGCCGGTGGCATTCTGGAACGATCCTGACGGGGCGAAGTACCACGCGGCCTACTTCGAGCGCTTCCCGGGCGTCTGGCATCACGGCGACTACGCTGAGCTCACCCGGCACGGCGGCATCGTGATCCACGGCCGCTCGGACGCGGTATTGAATCCAGGCGGCGTGCGCATCGGCACCGCGGAGATCTACTCTTCGGTCGACAGCCTCGAGCAGATCGTGGAGTCCGTCGCGGTCGGCCAGGAGTGGCAGGGAGATGTGCGCGTGGTGCTGTTCGTGCGCCTGAAGCCCGGGGTCGCGCTGGATGAGCCGCTGAAGAAGAAGATCCGCGACGCCATCCGTACCAACGCCTCACCCCGGCACGTGCCGGCGAAAATCATCGCCGTCGCGGACATTCCCCGCACGCTGTCCGGCAAGCTCACGGAGATCGCCGTGCGCGAGGTCATCCACGATCGACCGGTGAAGAACGTCGACGCGCTCGCCAATCCGCAGGCGCTGGAGCACTTCCGCAACCTCCCGGAGCTGGCGCGCTGAGCGCAACGGAGCGATGAGCAGGCATGGCGCGGGTACGCTGCGAGCGGCATACGCGCGACAACTGCGGGAGCGCGGCTTCGGCGAGGACGAAGCCCAGCTCGCCGTGTTGGAGCGCATGGAGGACCTTCGCGGCCGCCTGATCACGGCCCGTGCCGGCGGCGGCGCCCTCGGCCGCGTGCTGCAGCGGATGGCCGGCAACGCCCGAGCGCCCGAGCGGGGCCTGTACCTGTGGGGGCCCGTCGGCCGCGGCAAGACGTGGCTGATGGACCTGTTCTTTCACAGCCTGCCCTTTCCCGAGCGGCGGCGGCGCCACTTCCACCGCTTCATGCACGACGTGCACGCCGAGCTCAAGAGGCTCGCCGATGTCGCCTCTCCCCTTGAGACCGTCGCCGAGCGGATCGCCCGCGACGCACGGGTGCTGTGCTTCGACGAGTTGTTCGTCACCGACATCGCCGACGCCATGATCCTGGGGGGCCTCTTCCAGGGTCTTTTCCGGCGCGGAGTGACGCTGGTCGCGACGTCCAATTGCCCGCCCTCCGATCTGTATCGCAACGGCCTGCAGCGGCAGCGCTTCCTGCCCGCCATCGAATTGATCGAGCGGGAGACAGACGTCGTAGCCGTCGACGGGGGGAGCGACTACCGCCTGCGTCGTCTGGCCCGGGCGGGGACCTATCTTTCATGCGCCGATCCGGCCACGCCCGCTCGACTCTCTGCCCTGTTCGCCGAGCTGTCCGACCATGGCGACGCGGCGGACGGGACCATCGAGATCGAAGGCCGCGCCATTCCCGTGATCCGCCAGAGCGAGCGCGCCGTGTGGTTCGGCTTCCAGGCGCTGTGCGGCGGCCCGCGCAGCCAGGAGGACTACATCGAGATCGCCCGGGCGTTTCCGGCGGTGATCGTCTCCGACGTGCCGCCGCTCGATGAGCGGCGCAACGACGAGACCCGGCGCTTCATCGCCCTGGTCGACGAGCTCTACGACCGATGCGTCAAGCTCGTCGTGTCGGCCGCCTCCGCCCCGCATGAGTTGTATCGCGGCGAGCGCCTTCGATTCGAGTTCCAGCGCACCGCGAGCCGCCTCACCGAGATGCAAAGCGAGGAGTACCTCGCCCGCGCTCATCTGCCGTAGGCGCGCCGGAGCCAGCCCTCGCCGGCGACCAATGGTCCGTCTTTCGGGGGATTTCGGCCTCGATGCGGTACGCTTACCATCGGCCTACGCGAGGAGGTCCTATGCCCAAAATTGTCAGATTCCACAAGCTCGGCGGCCCCGAAAATCTCCGCTTCGAGGACGTCCCGACCGCGCGACCGGGCCCGGGCGAGGTCCGGCTGCGCGTGACGGCGTCGGGACTCAATCGTGCCGAGTCCCTCTACTACCATGGTCAGTACCTGGAGGAGCCGAAACTGCCGTCCCGGCTTGGATATGAAGTGGCGGGAGTCGTCGAGGCCCTGGGCGAAGGCGTGGACCAGAGCTGGCTCGGGAAGGCGGTGGCGACGGTCCCCGGCTTCTCTCAAAACCGTTATGGCACGCTGGGTGAGGAGGCGGTCGTTCCCGTTGGCGTTCTCGCCGTCAACCCGCCGAACCTGACGCCCGTTCAAGCCGCCGCCAGCTGGATGGCGTATCTGACCGCCTACGGCGCTCTGGTAAGGCTCGGCCAGGTGACGCGGGGCGATTTCGTGTCCATTCCGGCGGCCTCCTCGAGCGTCGGCCTGGCTGCCATCCAGTTGGTACGCGATGCCGGCGCGACCGCCATCGCAGTGACGCGTACACCGGCGAAGCGGACGGAACTGCTGGCGCTCGGAGCGGACCACGTGGTCGTCAGCCAGGAAGAGGACTACGTGGCACGCGTCTTGGACATCACCGGCGGCAAGGGTGCGCGCCTGACATTCGACCCGGTGGCCGGCCCTTTCGCAGAGAAGCTGGTCGTCGCATCGGCCGCCGGCGGGACTGTCTTCGAATACGGCCTGCTTTCCGGTGAGCCGACTCCGTTTCCGCTCGTAGAGGCCCTGCGACGCGGCATCTGCATGCGCGGCTATACGCTGATGGAATTCGTCTCCGACCCCACGGTGCTCGACGGCGCGAAAAGGTATGTCTACGACCGTCTTGCCGACGGGCGCTTCGTGCCGAAGGTGGCAAAGACGTTCTCGTTCGCTCAGTCCATCGACGCATACCGGTATCTGGAGTCCAATCAGCAGGTGGGCAAAGTCGTGATCACTGTGCCCTGACACGACAGTCGGCCGCCGGCCACGAGCGGCATTGCCCTGCGCCGAGGGCCGACTGCATGCCTGCAAGCAGTCGAGCGAGGGGAGTGCCGCGACAACCGCCAAACCCGCGCCCCATGCACACGGCGTCTCGGAAACCCGGACAGCAACGGCGAGCCGTCGCACGTTGGCGGCAACATATGGGGCGACGATCGGCGGCACGGCTCGCCAGTGGGCACGGCTTGTCGATGCAGGGTTCGCGTCGGGGCAACTCGCGCCGGCTTTGGCGGCTCGGGATCGGCCGAGCCGTTCCCCGCCAGAACTCAAGCGTGCTCAATTCCGGGACACGAATCTGCCGCCCGAGCGCAGAACGGCCCGGGCACGGCTGAGCGCCAGGACGCTGAGAAAGCTCCGCACGCGCGCCTGCGAGCCCAGGCGGCCGAACTCTTCCAGGTACACTTGGCGCACTTGCTGGGCCGGAAGATGCAACTTCTCTGAGAGCGCCGCGATGGCCCTCGCTTGATCCTTGTCTAAATCGGCCGGTTCCAAGATTGACGCGACCATGTCGATGTCCGCTGAGGCGGACGCGGATACCTTATTGCCCGCCCTGAACGCGGGCAATATGGAAAAGCCACCGAAGGCTCGAAGTGCACCGCTGCGCAGGCGATGCCCCCCGATCGGGACAGGCCGCCGCCGGCATTTCGGCGCGCGTTCCTGACCCATCGCAGCTGTACGCACGGCCGCTGCACATGCGCCCGGCGCAGGCCGGGTCGGGCGTCAAGCCGATGAGTGTCCGTGTCCGGCCGGGCGCGCCTGAGCGCGACTCGTTGCACTCGATTTTCCGAGCCGCTCACGCACGCGCATCGAGATCCTTGAGCACCTGCAGCGCCGCTTCGACGCGGTCCTCCGGCACGAGCAACTGCACGCCGCCGATTCCGCCTTCCATGCCGACGCCGACCCCCACGACCATCGCCGGTATGTCGGCGCCCTCCAGAGCGATCCTTGCCAGATCCGCTTCCACCTGCATCGAGTAGGTTCTGATGGCCTTCATCGAGTGTGTTTCCGAACGCCGCGCGGACAGGCGGCCATGAGATCGTGGGACGGTACGAGGCGGACTATAGCCGGCGACTGCCCGCTGTCAAGCCGGGGTTGCCGGTTGCTTCGGTGCCTGCCCCTCGCGCCAAGCGCTGCGCCCGCGGCGCTGCAGGCCTGCGCGGGGGCGGGAATCATGCCGGACCCGGCTGGCCCAAAGCCCCATTATCGGGGCAGGAAGAAGGCAACGGGGCGGGCGAGGACGCTCGCCATGAAACCCAGGCGGCGCGGCGCGGTCGAAGGCTGTGTTCCGGCTCGCTGGGAGCCGGTGGGTCGAAGAGATTGAAGGAGGTGCCTATGCGTAAGAACGTCCTTGCCGCGGCCCTTGCGGGCCTCGCACTGCCGGCACTGGCGCTGGCGGCGCAACCGCTGCTGATCCGCGTCAGCGGGCAGAAGGTGCCCATGCGCGAGGTCGTGCAGGTGATGCACACCGCCGCTGGACCGGTGTATATACACACGTGGAGCTGGACCGGACCGCGGGGCGCGGCCACCGTGCAGGTTTCCGAGAGCCGCGGCGCGCGGCCCGCCATGCCCGCGTGGGCCATGGCGCAGATGCGCGCCATGCAGGCGCAGATGCGGCTGATCCAGGCGATGGTGGATCAACGGCTGATGCCCGCGATGCCGGTGCCCAGTATGTTCGTCCCGCCTGTGATGCTGCCGTTGCCGGGGCAGGCGCCGGTCGAGGTACGCTGGCTGCAGCCGATGATCCGGCTGCGCGCGGTGCCGGTGCCGACGCGGGTCTTGGTCATAGTGCCCGCGCGCAACCCGCACGCGGCGCCGCCGGCGGCGTCGCGGCCTCGGGGTCACCTCATTTAGGTGGAGCAGGCGCCGGGCGGCCGTATAACGC
>OFHJ01000295.1_pt1 | contig 20479 bp, 20 predicted proteins | sample 1522001 | NCBI WGS metagenome assembly OFHJ01 (sample SAMEA2464838, study PRJEB22497) | soil metagenome | biome: Grassland; feature: Farmland; material: Clay | place: Australia | collected 2013-02-01 | depth 1.2 m | reverse complement strand
TTTGTTAAGGAAGAGAGACGAGGTCATGTGATTTTCGTCTACGTGTGGGGGGCTCGGAGTTGTGTATAAGAACCGTAGGGTTGGGGAGTAGGCGGGCGGTTTGCGGGGGTGGAGGGGGTGGGGGGGCGTTTTTTCGGGTGGAAGGGGGTGGTGTTGGGACGGGCGGGGTGGGGGGGGGGGGGGGTGGGGGGGGGGGGGGGGGGCCGGGACCCGCGGGTTTTCTGCCCGTGGCGGCGCTCGAGGCGCTGCGCCGGGCCGGGGTGATCTATCTGCCGCGGGCCCGCTCCTCGGAGCGCTCGGTGGCGAGGCAGTGTCTCGCCGGCCTCGACATTCCGGCATCGGCGCTGCGCGAGGTCGAGTTCGAGATGAATCCGGACCGCGCCGTATTGCGGGAACACTACAGCGAATTGGCGCGCGACATCGCTTCCGAGCTGCTCGCCGGACGCGATGTGGCATATCTCACCCTCGGCGACCCGATGACTTTCTCCACGTACGGCTACACGCTGGCGGCGCTGCGCGAGCGCGTGCCTGCGGCCGAGACGCGCACCTTCCCCGGGATCACCAGCTTCGCGGCGGCGGCGGCGGCGCTCGGCTGGCCGCTCGGGGAGGGCAAGGAGCGCATCCTGGTGCTGCCCTGTCCCGACGATGCGCAATCGCTCAGGCGGGACATAGAGACGCACGACGTCGTGGTACTGATGAAAATCGGGCGGCGCCTGCCCTGGGTGATCGCGCTGCTCGAGGAGTTGGGTGTGGCGGCCCAGTGCGCGCTCGCCGCCCGGATCGGTCTGCCCGGGGAGGTGTTGTGCGCGAGTCTGAGCGACTTCGACGGTACGCCCGAGACCGGCTATCTGTCCACGATGCTGATCCGCCGGCGGGTGCGGGAGCAGCGGCACGCATGAAAGTCTTCTTCATCGGCGCCGGCCCCGGCGCGCACGACCTCATCACCGTGCGGGGCGCGAAAATTCTCGGGCGCACGCCCATGGTGATGTACGCCGGATCGCTGGTGCCGCGGGAGCTCCTGTGCCACTGCCGCGCCGATGCCGAGATCATCGACACCGCTTCGCTCGATCTCGAGCAGCAGGAAGCCTGCTACCGCCGCGCGCAGGCGGCGGGCCTCGATGTGGCGCGGCTGCACTCGGGAGATCCCGCGATTTACGGCGCCACCGCTGAGCAGATGCGCCGCCTCGAGCGGCTGGGCATCGACTACGAGGTGGTGCCCGGGGTGTCTTCGTTCACGGCGGCGGCCGCTTCGCTCTCGAGCGAGCTGACCAAGCCGGCGGTGTCGCAGACGGTGATTCTCACGAGGGTTTCCGGGCGCGCCTCGGTGGTGCCCGAGCGCGAGCGGCTGGGAGAGCTGGCCCGATCGGGCGCAACGCTGTGCATCTTTCTGTCCGGGCCGCACCTGAAGCGCATCGTGGCCGAGCTCGAGCCGCACTATCCGCCCGACACCCCGGTGGCGCTGGTGTACCGGGCGAGCTGGCCGGACGAGCGCTCTCATCGCAGCACCCTCGGCCGTCTGTTGCGCGAGGTGAGGCTGCGGGACTGGCGGTTGACGACGCTGCTGCTGGTCGGCGGGGCATTGAGCCGCGAGCCGGCGCTCGAGTCGCGCCTGTACGCGCCCGAGTACCCGAACATATTCCGCCCCGCCCGCCGAAAGGGCAAACGCGCCGCGCGGCAGGCCACCGGGACCCGCAAGTCCGGTGGAGCGGGCCGATGAGCGAGCGGTTGGGCGTCTGGCCGGTGCGGGCCCAGGGCGAGCGGCTGGCGAGCCTGCTGTCGCAGCGGCTCGGCGGGCAGGCGCACCGGCCGTGGGAGCGTCCCGAGTCCCAGCGTGGGCAGTTCCGCGGGCAGTTCGCCCACTACTCGCATTGGGTGCTGGTGATGGCCACGGGGATCGCGGTTCGCTTTCTCGACGGACTCATCGAGGACAAGCATCACGACCCCGCCGTGGTGGTGATCGATGAGGCGGGGCGCCATGCCATCGCGCTCGTCGGCGGTCACGAGGCCGGAGCCAACGCGCTGGCCTACCGCGTCGCCAATGAGGTGGGCGCCGTTCCGGTGGTGACCACGGCGACCGAGGCGGACAAGCCCCTGGTGGCGGGTATCGGCTGCCGCAAGGGTGCCGGCGGGGCACAGATCGAGCGCGCGATGTTGCACGCGCTGCACGGGCGCTCGCTGAGCGAGGTCCGCGAGATCGCCACGATCGACTTGAAGGCCGGGGAGCCGGGGCTGATCGAGCTCTCGCGCACGCACGGCATTGCGCTGCGGGTCATTGGGCGCGAGCAGATCCGCTCGCGCCCCTGGGTCACGCAGGGCTCCGACTGGGTCCGGCGGACGGTGGGCGTGGAGGGCGTATGCGAGCCGTGCGCGCTCATCGCCTGCCCCCGCGGCAGGCTGATCGTGCCCAAGACCCGCCTCGAGGGCGTGGCGGTCGCGTTGGTCGAGGATGCGGTATGGACGATGCCGTGAGCCGGCGCAGCGAGCGCGGAGTCCTCAGCTTGGTTTCGGTGGGACCGGGCCTCGCGGAGTTCATCCTGCCGCAGGCGGTCGAAGCGCTGCGCGCGAGCGAAGTGATCGTCGGGTACGAGCTGTATCTGAAGTGGATCCAACCCTGGATCTGCGGCAAGGAGATCCACTCCCCGCCGCTCACCCGGGAGCGCGAGCGGGCCCGGCTCGCTATCGAGGCGGCGCGCCTCGGCAGGCGCGTGGCGCTCGTCTCGAGCGGCGACATCGGCATCTACGCCATGGCGTCCCTCGCCTTCGAGCAGATGCGCGAAGAGGATACCTTCGAGGTCGCCGTCATTCCCGGCGTGACGGCCGCCAATGCCTGCGCGTCGCTGCTCGGCGCGCCGCTGTCGCACGATTTCGCCACCTTGAGCCTGTCGGATCTCATGTGTCCGTGGGAGTGGATCGAGCAGCGCGCCCGCCACATCGGCGCCGCCGATCTGGCATGCGTGCTTTACAACGTGCAGAGCCAGTCCCGATCCGAAGGAGTCTACCGGGTGCTGTCGATTCTGCAGGAGCACAAATCTCCCGACACCCTGTGCGGCGTGGTGCGCAACGCCTACCGACCCGGAGCACGGGTGAGCGTGCATCGGCTGAAGGAGCTGCCGGAGCTGAAGTTCGACATGCTGACCACTATCGTGATCGGCAACCGGTTCACGCGGCGCAGGCGGCAGTGGATCTACACGCCGAGGGGCTATCACGACTGGCCGCAGGAGCAGCCGCCGGTCGCGCCACAGCTGCCCTCGCGGGCCATCTGGGTGTTCTCCGGAACCCGGGACGGGAACGAGCTGGCGCGCCAGCTCGCCGCGCAGGGGCACCCGGTGGTGGTCTCGACCGCGACCGGTTATGGCGGCGAGGTCGCCCGTCTGAGCTGTGAGGGCGCGGCCGTGTGGTCGGGCCGGCAGGGCATGGAGCCGCGGCGCCGGGCGCTCGAGGGCAGCGCCGCCCGGCTGATCCTCGATGCCACGCACCCGCACGCGGCGCAGATCTCATTGCAGCTCATCGAGCTGGCGCGGCAACTCGGCATTCCCTACCTGCGCTTCGAGCGCCCGAGCGCGCTCGATCCGGGCCGGGCCATCGTCTGCGCCGATGCGGCCGATGCCGCCCGGCGGGCCGTCGAGCTCGGCAGGCGGATTTTTCTCGCCACGGGCTCGAAGGACCTGGAGAGCTTCGTGCGCGCGCCGGGCGCCCGGGGGCGCGAGTGGTTCGTGCGCCTGACCCCCGATCCCGAGCGGCTCTCCAGAGCCATCGCCCTCGGCGTCCCGCGCGACCACATCCTCGCCATGCAGGGGCCGTTCCCGGCGGAATTCAACCTCGCGCTGTGGCGCTCGCAGAGCATCGACTGCGTGGTCACCAAAGACTCGGGCGAGGTGGGCGGATATGGCGAGAAGCAAAGTGCCGCGGCCGAGCTCGGCATCCCCCTGTTGGTGATCCGCCGGCCGCAGGTCGATTATCCTCGTCAGGTCGCGAGCGTGCCGGAGGCCGTACGAGTGGCGGCGGACCTGACGGGCACCGGCACGGCGCCTGTCGCGCAGGGACTGTCGTGAGCGGGCGTATTCCGGTCACGGTGGTGAGCGGATTTCTCGGCTCCGGCAAGACGACGCTGTTGTGCGACCTGCTGGGCCAGCGGCGCGATCTACGCCTCGCAGTCCTGATCAACGAGCTGGGCGAGGTCTCCATCGACGGCGCGCTGGCCCGCGGCAGCGTATTGGGCTCCAAGGCGTCGGCGGGGGCAGAGGGGGATCGAGAGCAGGTCGAGATCGTGGACTTCCCGCAGGGACTCATCGCCTATGCGCAGGATGCGAAGTTCGCGCCCACGATGGCCGAGCTCGCCCGCCGGCCGGGCCGCATCGATCACGTGCTCATCGAGACATCGGGCGTGGCATTGCCCACGGCGGTCATGGCGCGCCTGCAAGAGCCCGAGCTCTCGGCGGAGTTCGTGCTCGATGCCGCCCTGACGGTGGTGGATGTGCCTCTGTTGCTGTCCGGCGAGCTCGAGCCGGGCGAGGGACCGGGAGCCGCCGTGGCGCAGGCCGTGGGGACGCTGTTCGACCGGCAGCTCGAGCAGGCCGATGTGGTGGTGCTGAACAAGATCGACGAGCTGGACGAGCAGCGGTTGCTCGAGGCCGAGGAGCGGATCCGCAAGAGAGCGCCCGGCGTGCGATTCGTCGAGCTTGCCTTCGATGCCCGGCTGGACGCGCGGGTGGCGCTCGGCCTCGGGCTGCATCAGCCCGGCAAGGCGCTCTCCAACCCGGCTCTCGCGCCGACCGCCGTCTCTCTCGCGGACGTCGAGTGGCAGCCGCTCGCCGATCACGGCCGGGTGGACGGACACAGCCACTCGGGTCTGAGCCCCCACGAACACGGTCTCACCACGCATACGCACTTCCACGAGCAGGACCCGGGTTGGCTGTCCTTCGTGCTGCGCAGCGGGCAGGTGCAGGACGTGCCCCGGCTCCGGGAGGCGATTGCGCAGATCGCCTCCGCCGAGCCGCTGCTGCGCTGCAAGGGTTTCATTACCGATGCCACGGGCCAACCGGCGCTGCTGCAGGCGGTGCGCAGCCGCGTCGTGTCCGGCAGGGCCCTGGGCGATGAGGCGTTGCCGCAAGCGGCCCGCGGCGGCGAGCTCGTGTTCATCGGCTATCACTTGAATCGCGCGCGGGTGGCGTCCATCCTGGCTCGAGCGACGGGCGTCGCCTGGCGTTGACCATCGGAGGCTGCTCACGGTGAAGACCGATCCCGATTCCCACAGGCGCATGACCCAACGGCACAAGGAAGGGTTCGAGCGCAAGAAGGCCGCGGCCACGAAGGAGAAGGGCCTGCTGATCGTCAACACCGGCACCGGCAAGGGCAAGTCGACCGCGGCGTTCGGCATGGGCCTGCGGACGCTCGGCCACGGCAAGAAGCTCGGTGTGGTGCAGTTCATCAAGGGCGCGCTGGACAGCGCCGAGCGGCGCTTCCTGTCGGCGCAGCCCAACTGCGAGTTCCATGTCGTCGGCGAGGGCTATACCTGGAACACCCAGGACCGCGAGGCCGACGTCCGCACGGCGCGCAAGGGCTGGGCCGAGGCGGTGCGCATGATCGGCGACCCCTCTTTCGACATGGTGATCCTCGACGAGCTCAACATCGTGCTGAAGTACCAGTACCTGGATCTCGAGGAGGTGCTCGGGGTGCTCGGGGCCCGCCGCGAGATGCTGCACGTGGTCGTCACGGGGCGCCATGCGCCGCAGCCGCTGGTGGATCTCGCCGATCTGGTGAGCGAGATCCGCCCGGTGAAGCACCCCTACCGGGAGCAGGGCGTCAAGGCGCAGGCGGGCGTTGAGTTCTAGCGTCATGCACGGCAGGCGCTGCCCGGCTCTTTTCATCAGCGCGCCGGCCTCGGGTCAGGGCAAGACCACGGTGAGCGCCGCGCTCGCGCGGTATCACGTGTCACAGGGCCGGCGGGTGCACGCCTTCAAGACGGGCCCCGACTTTCTCGACCCGATGATTCTCGAGCGCGCCAGCGGGCGCCCGGTTTACCAGCTCGATCTGTGGATGGGCGGGGAGGCGCATTGCCGGCAGCTGCTGTACGAAGCCGCCGGCGAGGCCGACCTCATCCTGGTCGAGGGCGTGATGGGCTTGCATGACGGGACGCCGAGCAGCGCTGATCTTGCGCGCCTGCTGGGCATCCCGGTGGCCGCGGTCATCGACGCCGAGGCCATGGCCCAGACCTTCGGCGCGATCGCGTACGGCCTGAAGCATTATGCCGGCGGCGTGCCCTTCCACGGGGTACTGGCCAATCGCGTCGCCGGCGCCCGGCATGCGCAGCTGCTGCGCGAGGGCACGCCGGCGGACCTGGCGTTCCTCGGCGGTCTGGCGCGGGATGAGCGCTGCGAGCTGCCGGACCGCCACCTGGGGCTGGTGCAGGCCGAGGAGGTCGCCGATCTCGATCAGCGGCTGCAGCACGCCGGCGCGCTGATCGCCGACACCGCGCTGGCGAGTCTCCCGCCTGCGGTCGGGTTTCCGCCGTTGCAGGCGCCGGACCCGCCCCGCTCGCTCGAGGCCGTGCGCATCGGGGTCGCCCGCGACCTGGCGTTTTCCTTTCTCTACCCGGCCAACCTCGATCTGCTGCGCTCGATGGGCGCGGAGCTTGTGTTTTTCTCTCCGCTCGCCGACGCCGGGCTGCCCGTCGTCGACAGCGTCTACCTGCCCGGCGGCTATCCGGAGCTGCACCTCGCGGCGCTGGGCGCCAATCGCGCTTTCGCCGGCTCGCTTAAGCGGCACGCGCAGGCGGGCAAGCCGTTGTATGCGGAGTGCGGCGGCATGCTCTACCTGTTGGAGTCAGTGACCGACAATCGCGGCCGTCGTGCCCTCATGAGCGGCATCCTGCCGGGCGATGCGCTCATGCACACCCGCCTCACGGCACTGGGGTACCAGTCCGCGCCGATGCCCGGCGGGCTCCTGCGCGGGCACACCTTCCATCACTCGACCATCGAGACGACGCTGCAGCCCGCGGCGCTCGCCGAGCGCCGGCAGGATGGCTCGGCGGGCGAGGCGATCTATACTCGGGGCCGCCTCCTCGCCAGCTACTTCCATGCCTATTTCCCGTCCAACCCGCAAGCCACGGCGCAATTGTTCCGACCATGACTGAATCCACGCACCACTACGATGAGCGCTCCATCGAGGCCGTGTACCGGGTCATCTACGAGCGGCGGGACATGCGCCATTTCCTGCCGCTGCCGGTGGAGCCGCCGACCCTGCAGCGGCTGCTCGATGCCGCGCACGCCGCCCCGAGCGTCGGTCTGAGCCAGCCCTGGCGCATCGTGCGCATCACGAGCCCCGAGCTGCGAGGGCGTATCTACGACCTGGTGCAGCAGGAGCGCCAGCGCACCGCCGAGGCGCTCGACGAGCGGGGGGCGGAGTTCCTGCGGCTGAAGGTGGAGGGTGTCAAGGAGTGCGGCGAGCTGCTCGTGGTCGGTGTGCGCGACGGCGGCACGCAGGAGATCTTCGGCCGGCGCACCCTCCCGGAAACGGACGTGGCCTCCACCGCCTGCGCCATCCAGAACCTGTGGCTCACGGCGCGTGCCGAGGGACTGGGCCTGGGCTGGGTGTCGCTGTTCGATCCCAGGGCGCTCGCCGAGCTGTTGGGGTTTCCCCCGGACGTGCGGCCCATCGCGGTCCTTTGCCTCGGGCACGTCGAGCGGTTCTACCCCGCGCCCATGCTGGCGCTGGAGCGCTGGCGCCAGCCCAGGCCCTTGTCGGAGCTGATGTGCGAGAACCATTGGCCGGCTGAGCCGCCGGATGCCGCCCCCGAGAGGTGAGCCGATGAGTGCGACGATCCTGGGCTCGGACGGCAAGACGCGCTGCCACTGGTGCGCCAGCGTGCCCGAGTTCGTGCCGTATCACGACAAGGAGTGGGGTTTCCCGGTCGCCGATGACCGCCGGCTGTTCGAGAAGCTGAGTCTCGAGGGGTTCCAGTCGGGCCTGAGCTGGCGGACCATTCTCGTCAAGCGCGAGAACTTCCGCGCCGCCTTCCAGGGCTTCGATTTCGAGCGCGTCGCGCGCTTCACCGGCCGCGACGTCGAGCGGCTGCTCAGGAACGCGGGCATCGTGCGACACCGCGGCAAGATCGAGGCCGTCGTCAACAATGCGCGCCGGGCGAAGGAGCTCGTCAAGCGGGAGGGCTCGCTCGCGGCCTTCATCTGGCGCTACGAGCCCGGCCCGGGATCGCTCGCGAAGCCCCAGACCGTATCCACTTCCGCCGAGTCGATCGCCCTCTCAAAGGCGCTGAAGAAACTGGGCTGGCGCTTCGTGGGCCCGACCACGGTGTACGCGTTCATGCAGGCGATGGGACTGATCAACGATCATGCCGAGGGCTGCCTGATCCGCCCGAAGGTCGAGCGCGCGCGCAGGCGGTTCAAAAGACCCAGCCGCTGACGCCGAGGCGCTCGGGCGTTCTTCTTTCCCCTTCGCCCGCCTCGGGAGCCGGTCGGCTCTTCCCGGCAAAAATGGCTGAGATTGGCCCTGCGCTTGTGCGGGCCGACGCGTCTTGACGGAGCCACGGTCACGCTCGAGGACCTGGACGGCAAGACCCGGATGACCCTGCACACTCGCGCCGGGGGCACGGGCGAGCACGTGCCGTTCATGCTGGGCGGCATGGAGCAGGGCTGAAGCGAGTGTCTCTGGAAACTGGGCCGGGTGGTCGAAGCGGACTGAGGTGCGCGGTGCCGCCCGCCCGGCGTGCTGCGGTGTCCTTGGCTGCATCGCGCCGAGCGGCGGGGTTGGGACCTGAGGTCCTCATTCGAAGTAAAATAGAATTGATCAATTTAGACAAACTGATGAAGGTTATATGGCATGGGCCGTGGCCCTGGGAAAGCGGCTTCGCACCGTTGTCCACTGCCGTCGGCCATTGACTCAAATAAACTTGACCAAAACAGCCCAGTTGATAAAGTTTCCGTGTGCCAAAGACCCCTCCGGCGCTCGAGGCGCTGCCACCCGCCGCTGTCCGGGCGCTGCGCGCCCTGGGCGAGAATCTCGCGATTGCGCGGGTCAGGCGCCGGGAGTCTCAGCGCGTCTGGGCGAGGCGTCTGGGATGCTCGGTGCCGACCCTCATCCGGCTGGAGCGCGGCGATCCCGGGGTGGGTATGGGCTTGTACGCGACCGCCTTGTGGTTGATGGGGCGGGTGGGTGCATTGCCGGAGCTGGCGGCGCCAAGGGAGGACAGGGGAGCCCTCGAGGGCGAAGTCCGTGATGCCTTGAAGCGGCGCTCGGTCCGGGCGGCCGCCTCGGCGGCGGCCCGCCTCGGGCGAAAGCGGCAATGAGCGATCAGCCGGCGGATCTGCTGCACCTGTGGTCGCTGACCGAGCCGGCACGGCCGCGATGGGTCGGCGAGCTGAGGCTCGTGCGCTCCAGCCCAGGCGTCTCGCTGCGCTACGCGCCGGGCTGGCTCCAAGGCGGCTGCGCGCTGAGCGAAGACCTGCCGTTGATCGACGAGGAGTTCCTTCCGGCGCGCGCGGATGCCGCCGCGGGCGCGGTGGACGATGCCCGTCCGGAGCGCTGGGGCGAGCGCGTCATCCGTCTCATCGACAAGCCGCCGCGTCTTTCCCTGCTCGAGTACCTGTATTTCGCAGGAGACGACCGCTTCGGCGCCCTCGGCGTCTCGACGTCGGCCGGGCAATACCTGCCGCAGCGCTTCGGGCCGCTGCCAACGCTCGGGGAAGCCGACCGGATCCACGAGGTCGTTCGCAAGGTCCAGGACAATGAGCCGGTGCCGCCGCGGCTGGGCAGACTCGTTTCTCCCGGCGCCGGCCTGGGAGGCGCGCGCCCCAAAGCCCTGCTCGAGATCGACGGCGAGCAATGGCTGATCAAGTTCTCCGACGGCCAACCGGAGGATACGCCGCTCATAGAGCACGCCACGATGACGCTCGCGCGCAAGGCGCAGATACGGACCGCGGCGACGATGGCCGTGCCGCTGACGCAGGGACACGCGGTGGCGATCAAGCGTTTCGATCGCGAGGGTGGCGCCAGGCGCCATTGCCTCTCGGCCGCCGTGGCCTTGCGGGCCGCCGGGGAGTCCTGCGGCTATCCCGAGCTGGCGCAACTGCTGCGGCGCAACGGGGTCGCGCAAGGGGAGCGGTACGTGGCGGACATGCGGGAGTTGTTTCGCCGCATGGTGTTCAATATTCTCATGGATAACACGGACGATCACGAAAAGAACCATGCGCTCATCGTGACGGACCGGCGGCAGTTCGAGCTGTCGCCGGCGTACGACGTGCTGCCCCGCGGCCGCGGGCTCGGGTTTCAGCAAATGCGCGTGGGCGAGCGGCAAGGGGATTCCACCCTGGATAACGCTCTTTCGATGTCTGCGCTGTTCTCCCTGAAGAGAGATGACGCGGTGCGCGAAGTGCGTATGATTGCGCGTATCGTGAGCGGCTGGCAGAAGCATTTCCGGGCGTGCGGGGTCACGAGCCGGGATATAGAACAATACGCCCGGCAGATCGACGGGCCGTTTCTGCGCGATCAGCGGGAAGGGGCGCGGGCGATGTCGCGGCGCATTTGACACGTCACGGCCGCATCAGGGCCGTTCGCCCGGGCCGCCGCGCGGGACGTTCAGGTCGCGTGTGACGCGCGGGTTACGATTTGATGACGCTCGCGTGAAAATGTCTCAACCTCGCGAGTGACGCGGTTCGCTTGATTACGCCGCCGGTTTTGCTAACGTGCCTGGCGTGCCGCCGCCGGCGGTGGGCGCCGGCGGCTTGAACGGCACGCCAAGGAGTAACCAGCCATGATGACAAAACATTACATGTTGGCCTCTGATTTCGATCAGACGCTGAGTTTCAACGACTCCGGCCACGTGCTGGCGGAGTTGCTCGGCGTCAGCGATTTCGAGCACAAGGTCGCCGGGCTCGCGCGCAGCAACCTCGTTCAGCAGGGCGGCGAGCTCGCCTACCTCATCCGCCACGACCCGGACTTCCGGGGCGTGCGGCGCGAGCACCTGGTGGAGGCGGGTCGACGCGTTCGCCTGAAGCGCGCCCTGCCGGCGCTCGTCAAGAGCCTTCACGACGGCATCGGCGACAGCCGGTTCTCGTTCTACGTCGTCTCCGCTGCCCCCAGGGAGGTGGTGGTGTCGGCGCTTTCCGGCATCGTGGCGCCGGAGCACATCTACGGCACGGAGTTCGAATACGATCCGGCCTCCGGTGAGGTCAGCTCCATCAATCGTGTGGTCGCCGGCTACGGCAAGGTTGCGGTGATCGACGAGCTGTGCCGCCAGCACGACATACCCTCCGACCGGATCATCTACGTCGGGGACGGCAGCTCGGACGTGCACGTGATGCTGCACGTGAACAACGGGGATGGATTCACGGTTGCCGTGTCCGAGAACCGGCAGCTGGCGCGCATTGCCCGATGCACCGTCCTCAGCGACAACGCCTGCAGCGTTCTGGTGCCCGTGCTCGATCAAGTGCTCAGCATGCGTACGCCGCAGATCCGCGCGGTTCTGGAGTCGAACGGCCTGACGCTCGACGAATGGGAGCGGGCGCGCACCGACCGGGTGCAGATCCGGGAGACGCCGCGCGCGCCGGCGGCGGCATGAGCGCCACGCCCGTCGCCGTCACTGCCTGGCTCGGCTGGGCGGCGACCGCGGTGTTCGTGGGATCGTATTTCTTCCGGCGGCCGACGGTGCTGCGGGGCATCCAGATGCTCGGCGCGGCGCTGTGGATTCTCTACGGGGCGCTGATCGGCGCCGAGCCGGTCATTGTCGCCAACGTGCTCGTGTTCGCGGCCGCGGCGTGGACGTTGCTTCGACAGCCGGCCGCGGGCACCAAGGACGCAGGGCGGACCGATCGGCCGGCTCGCGCCGCGACGGCGGAGCCTGCGACTTCCGAGGGCGGGTCTGCGGCGTGAAGCCCCGAGCGCAGCGCCGCACTGAGTAAGTCAGTTGCGGGTGCCCCGCGGACCGGTTTGGATCAACTCCTCGCCCGCGCTCGCGGGTTGTGCGCTCCTGCGCAGCACCCCGATGTAATAAACGAGGTAGTAGGCGATGAACGCTCCGGATACCGCGAGCGTCAGCGGATTCTCCGGCGGCAGCGCGAGGGTTCCCGGTGCGCTCGGGGCCGGCAGCGGGCCGTGGTACAGGACCAGGAAATCATAAGCGATCCGGCCCAAAAAGAGCGCCGTGACCGCCAGGCCGATGTAGGCGTGCGGGGTGTAGAAACGGCCCTCCGCGGTGAGCTCGAACCGCGTGTATCGCAGTCCGAGGGACGCGAGGGCCGCGCCGCAGGCCCCGCCCAAGAGGAAGGCGGGCAGCGTCCACGCATCACGGCCGGCCACCACCAGCGCGACGACTGCGACGAGCGCCAGAATGACGATCCGTATCGTCATCTGCCGGGACCGCACGCGCTGGCGGCCAAATGAGCGCCGCATGCGTGTGTAGATTCTCCAGACGATGAGCGCCCCGATCAGGATCGGCGCGATGATTTTCGGATTCACGGTGATGGCCTCGCTGCGGGGGCGTGCAAGGTGCGTATCACGGTCATTGTAACCGGGTATGGCGCGCGGACCGGTACTGCGCCGCATTGCCGTAGTGAGCGATTTTTACGCCGACCTCTCACGCTTCGTCAACGTTCCGGGGCTCCCTGCGCTCGAAGCCGCCGCAGCTTCCGCCAGCGGCTTCGAGCCGGCCGGCGGCCTGCGCCGAACGCACCCGCCCTGTGACCTCATGGCCCGCCCCGATCAGATCGCGGACGGCGGAACCGATGAACCCTGTGGCACCTGTGACTAAAACGCGCATCTTGGTCTCCTCTGAGCCGGGTTTTCCTGGACCCACGATAGGAGACCGATGCGGGACGATACAGGGCTTATAGTCCTGTTTTAGTCAGTCGCCATGGAGCTTACGGCCGGCCTGCATCATGGCGTCCTCGCTGAGCTGATCTTCGCCTGCAGCCATGAGAGCCGCCAGCATCTCCTTTGTCTCGCTTCGGCTGTTGATATGCGGAAAATCCACATCAGGAACAGGCACGCCGAGAAATTGACACAGCGGCTCCCAGCCGTCGCTCACCTGATAGATGAGAAGCCGTTCTGCGGGAATGGCGGCGGTGATGTCCGCTGAATGCCTGTTGAAAAACTCGACCATATACTCCCGGTCCTGCATGCGATTCTCCATCCTGTCATATATGGTCTTTTGAACCATCTTTCCAAATGGAGAGTTCTTCTTGAAACTGGCAAAAGCAGCGGAGTGAATGGTTTCATTTGTTGATTCAAACCACTTGTTGGCGTCACGGATGGTCAGGATGACTTTCGCCTCTGGATAATGGGCTGCAAGCTCCTTCCAGTAATTGCATCCGGGGTTGTCAACGGTTGCAGAATATCCGCTGAATATCGCATCCCAATCAGCGTTGCCCTCGGCGGCGCGTATCCACTCGTTGACGAATGCTGGGTTCTTCAGCACCTCCGACATGTGATAGCAGGGACCATGGCCCAATGTCTCAAGCGCGACCTTCAGGGAAGCCGTCCCGGTACGCCCCCTGCCGGCGCCAATTACCTTCAATGCCATGACACGCTTCCTCTGAATGCATTGGGATGATCGTACGCTCGCCGGTGTTCGGCAGCCGGCTGCGGACGAGCGGTTTCAACGAGAAGCAGATATTGCTGTTATTCCCACTCTATGGTGGCCGGCGGCTTGCCGCTGACGTCGTAGACGACGCGGGAGATGCCGTCGACCTCGTTCACGATCCGGCGGGAAACGAGGTCGAGGAAGTCGTAGGGCAGGCGGGCCCAGTGCGCGGTCATGAAGTCGACGGTTTCCACCGCGCGCAGCGCCACGACGTAGTCGTAGCGGCGGCCGTCGCCCATCACGCCGACCGAGCGCACCGGCAGGAACACGGCGAACGCCTGGCTGGTGCGGTCGTACAGATCGTGCCGGCGCAGCTCCTCGATGAAGATGGCGTCGGCGCGGCGCAGCAGGTCGGCGTACTCCTTGCGGACCGCGCCCAGGATGCGAACACCCAGGCCCGGCCCCGGGAAGGGGTGGCGGTAGAGGATCTCGCGCGGCAGGCCGAGCTCGACGCCGAGACGGCGGACCTCGTCCTTGAACAGCTCGCGCAGCGGCTCGATGAGCTTCAGGTGCATCTTCTCCGGCAGGCCGCCCACGTTGTGGTGCGATTTGATGACATGCGCCTTGCCGGTGTGCGCGCCGGCGGACTCGATGACGTCGGGGTAGATCGTGCCCTGGGCGAGGAACTGCACGCCGGCGAGCTTGTTGGCTTCCTCGTCGAACACCTCCACGAAGGTGCGTCCGATGATCTTGCGCTTGGCCTCCGGATCCTCGACGCCCGCGAGCGCGCCGAGGAAGCGCTGCTCCGCGTCCACGCGGATGACGCGCACGCCGAGATGCTCGGCGAAGGTGCTCATGACCTCGTCGCCCTCGCCCAGGCGCAGCAGGCCGTGGTCCACGAACACGCACACCAGCTGATCGCCGACGGCTTGGTGCAACAGCGCTGCGACCACCGAGGAGTCCACTCCTCCCGACAATCCCAGCAGGACCTTGCCGTCGCCGACCCGCGCGCGGGCGCGGCCGATCGCATCCTCGATGATGTTGCCGGTGCTCCACAGCGCGTCGCAGCGGCAGATTTCGCGTACGAAGCGCTCGAGCAGCCGGGCGCCCTGGGTCGTGTGCGTGACTTCCGGGTGGAATTGCACGCCGTAGAACCGCCGCCGCTCGTCGCACATGGCGGCAAAGGGGATCGAAGCGGTCGAGGCGACGCCGCTGAAGCCTTCCGGCAGGGCACCGACCCGGTCGCCGTGGCTCATCCACACATCGAGCACCGCGCGCGCTGCGCCGTCGCGCCGGTCCTGCAGGCCCTCGAACAGACGGCACGCGCCGGTGAGGGTCACTTCGGCGTAGCCGAATTCGCGCTCGGTGGAGCCGATGACCTGCCCGCCGAGCTGCTGCGCCATCGTCTGCATGCCGTAGCAGATGCCGAGAACCGGCACGCCGAGGGAGAACACCGCCGCGGGCGCCTGCGGCGGGTGGGCATCGGTGACCGATTCAGGCCCCCCGGAGAGGATCACGCCGCGCGGACCGAAGGCGCGCACCTGCTCGTCCGTGACGTCCCAGGGATGGATCTCGCAATACACGCCGAGCTCTCGGACCCGGCGCCCGATCAACTGGGTGTATTGCGCCCCGAAATCGAGGATCAGGATGCGGTGGGCGTGGATGTCCGCGTGAGTGGCTGGGGCGGCGCTGACGCTGTTCATGAACGAGTGGGGTTGGCTGGCCTTCAGGACACCCGGTAGTTGGGTGCTTCCTTGGTGATGGCGACATCGTGCACGTGGCTCTCGCGGATGCCGGCGCTGGTGACACGGACGAACACCGGCCGCGTGCGCATTTCGGTGATGTTGTGGCTGCCCGTGTAGCCCATCGCCGCGCGCAGTCCGCCGGCGAGCTGCAGCAGGATCGCGACGACGCTGCCCTTGTAGGGCACGCGGCCCTCCACGCCCTCGGGCACGAGCTTCTCGAGCTCCGTGGCGGCGTCCTGGAAGTACCGGTCCGCCGAGCCGTGGCGCTCGGCCATCGCGCCGAGCGAGCCCATGCCGCGGTAGGATTTGTAGGAGGCGCCCTGATAGAGCTCGACCTCGCCTGGGGATTCCTCGGTGCCGGCGAAGAGGCTTCCGATCATGACGGAGTGGGCGCCGGCGACGATCGCCTTGGCGATGTCGCCGGAGAAGCGGACACCGCCGTCGGAGATCACGGGCACGTCGGTGTCGCGAAGCGCCTCCGACACGTTTGCCACCGCCGAGATCTGCGGTACGCCCACGCCCGCGACGATTCGCGTGGTGCAGATGGAGCCCGGTCCGATGCCTACCTTGACCGCGTCGACGCCGGCGCCGACCAGAGCGCGGGCCGCATCGGCCGTGGCAATGTTGCCGGCGATCACCTGCTGGTCGGCCCACCGGGCCTTGATGCGCTCGACGGTCGAGATCACGCCGCGCGAGTGGCCATGAGCGGTGTCGACGACGATCACGTCGACGCCCGCCTCGCGCAACGCGGCGACGCGCTCCAGGGTGTCGGCGGTGGTGCCGACGGCCGCGCCCACGCGCAGCCGGCCGCCCTCGTCCTTGCAGGCTCGCGGGAATTCCTTGGCTTTCTGGATATCCTTTACGGTGATCATGCCGGCGAGCTCCTGCTCGTCATTGACCACCAGCACCTTCTCGATGCGGTGCTTGTGCAGCAGCGCGAGCACTTCCTCCTTCGGCGTGGTTTCGCGCACGGTGATCAGCCGCTCCTTCGGGGTCATGACCGAGGAAACCGGCGCATCGAGCTTCTGCTCGAAGCGCAGATCGCGGTGGGTGACGATGCCGACCGCCTTCTTGCCGATCACCACCGGCACGCCGGAGATGCCCCGGGAGTGGGTGAGGTCGAGGACCTCGCGGATGGTCATGCTCGGCGGGACGGTGATCGGGTCGGTGATCAGACCGCTTTCGAACTTCTTGACCCGGCCGACCTCGCGCGCCTGAGCCTCGATGCTCATGCTCTTGTGGATGATGCCGAGGCCGCCCTCCTGGGCGATGGTGATGGCCAAGCGCGCCTCGGTGACCGTGTCCATGGCGGCTGAAAGCAGCGGAAGATTGAGCCGGATCCGGCGGGTCAGACGGGTGGAGAGGTCCGCCTCGCGCGGCAGGATTTCGGAGTAGGCCGGGACGAGCAGGACGTCGTCGAACGTCAGAGCTTCTTCGAGAATTCGCATAGCTAATTCTACGCATGGACCGGGCGTCCGTAAACCGCCGGTGGTATGGTGCCCGCCATGTCACCCGCCTCTCCCACCGGTCTGGAGGCCGATTCCGGCCGGGCCGTCTTCACCGTCTCCCGGCTGAACCGCGAGGTGCGCACGCTTCTCGAGCGGGGTCTGGGGGTGGTGTGGGTGGAGGGGGAGCTGTCGAACTTCTCCCAGCCCGGCTCGGGCCACTGGTATTTCTCGCTCAAGGACCGCGACGCGCAGGTGCGCTGCGCGATGTTCCGCCTGAAGAACTCGGCCGTGGGATTCACGCCGAAGGCCGGTCAGCAGGTGCTCGCGCGCGGACGCGTCAGCCTGTACGAGCCGCGTGGCGATTATCAGCTCATCGTCGAGCACCTGGAGGAGGCTGGTGTCGGCGCGCTGCAGCGGCAGTTCGAGCAGCTGAAGGCCAAGCTTGCCGCCGAGGGTCTGTTTGCCCGCGAGTGCAAGCGGACTCCGCCGCGCTTTCCTCGCCGGATAGCGGTCGTCACCTCGCCGACCGGCGCGGCGATCCGGGACGTGCTCCACATCCTGGCGCGGCGCTTTCCGCCCGCCTCGGTGCTGGTCTATCCGACATCCGTCCAGGGTGCTGCGGCCGCACCGTCGATCGTCGAAGCACTGGAGTTGGCGTCGCGGCGCGGCGAGTGCGACGTACTGATCCTCGCCCGGGGCGGAGGCTCGATCGAGGACCTGTGGGCGTTCAACGACGAGCGTGTGGCGCGCGCCATTCGCGCTTGCGCGATTCCCGTGGTCAGCGGGATCGGACACGAGATCGACTTCACGATCGCGGACTTCGCCGCGGATGCGCGCGCTCCGACTCCCTCGGGCGCCGCCGAGCTGGTCGCGCCCGATCGGCGCGCCTGCCTCGATGCGCTCTCGCACACGGCCGAGCGCCTGATTGCCTGCATGCGCAGGGAGCTGCGCACCGTCTCGAGCCGTTTCGAGGGTGTCAGCGGGCGCATGAAGTCGGCGCATCCGGGGATGAGATTGGCGCACCAGGCGCAGCGGCTCGATGACCTGGAGCAGAGGCTTGCGGGGGCCGTCGGCGCCGGCCTGCACCTCGGGCGTAACAGGCTCAGCGAGAATTTTGTGAGACTGGTGCAGCACTCGCCAGAGCGCCTGGTGCGAGAGCACCGCCTGCGCTGCGAAGCGCTCGCGGCGCGGCTCGATCATGCCCTCGACGGGCGGCTCTCGCGCCTGGCGCACCGGGTGGATCTGGCGCAGAGGACCTTGAAGACCGCCAGTCCCCTCGCGACCCTGGCGCGCGGCTTCGCGATCGTGACCCGGGCCGACGGCTCGGTGGTCACCGATGCCGCAACGGTTGCCGCCGGCGAGCAGATCGAGGCGAGGCTGGCCGTGGGCAAGGTGCGCGCCCGCGTGGTGGATGCGCAGTCTGATTGAGCGGGACGACGATGCCCGGTGATGTGCCAAGCGACGTGCAGTTCATGCGTCTTGCGCTCGAGCAGGCCGAGCAAGCGTGCCGCGGCGGGGAGGTGCCGGTCGGGGCGGTGTTGGTGCACGAGGGAAAGGTGGTGGCCACGGGGGCCAATCGTCCGATAGGCGCCAACGATCCGACGGCGCATGCAGAGGTGCAGGCCCTGCGCTCGGGCGGCCACTCGCTCGGCAGCTACCGGCTGACCGGCACCACGCTGTATGTGACGCTGGAGCCTTGCCCGATGTGCGCCTCGGCGATCGTGCACGCGCGTGTGCGCCGGTTGGTATTCGGCGCATGGGATCCGCGTGCCGGGGCCGCAGGCAGCGTGATCGACCTGTTTGCCCTGCCCGGTCTCAACCACCGGGTGGACGTGTTTGGCGGCGTGCTGATGGAGGAGTGCGGCGGCCTGCTCAAGGCGTTTTTCGCCGGCCGCCGCGCCTAGAGCCCGCCGCAAGCCGGCCGGGCACCCGGGTGGGCGATCAGCTGCCGGTGGCGTTGGCCCGCGGGGCCGGCGTCTTCAAGGCGGTCTGCAGGAGGACGCCGTCGCCGGGCCGCCACTCGAGCAGCTTCATGAACTGCTGCACGCGCTTGACGTATTCGACCGGCTGCCAGCCCTGGGCATAGCCGTTCTTGGTGTGGCTGTACCAGCGGTGTTCGGCGAGCAGGGGCAATACCCGGCTCACCTGCGCCCAGGAGTCGGGGTTCAGACCCATCTTCTGCGCCAGAACGCGCGCATCCTCCACGTGGCCGAAACCAACGTTGTAGGATGCAACCAGGAACCAGGTGCGGTCGGGCTCGGGGATGTGCGTGGGTATCATGGCGCGCACTTTCGCCAGATAGTGGGCGCCGGCGAAGATGCTCTCCTTGGCGTTGGCCCGGTCGGTGATGCCCATTTCCTGCGCCGTGTCGGAGGTGAGCATCATGACACCCTTGGCGCCGGCGGTGGAGATGGCGGCGGGATTCCAACGTGACTCCTGGAAGCCGATCGCGGCCAGCAGCCGCCAGTCGAAGCCATAGAGCGCGGCGGCCTGCTGGAACCAGGCGCGGTAGCGCGGCAGGCGCTGCACGAAATAAAGATCGAACAGACGGGAGCGCTCGTACTGGAACGGGCTGTCGGCGCCGGAATCGGTCCGCATCAGGCGGGCGAGCTCGCCCGATGCGCGGATGTGGTGGAAGAAGTGATTGACGGCCCGCATCAGGTCGGGCGCGCCCTGGCGCACCATCCATTGGACCGGCCGCCGCTGCGGCAGGGCGAATGCGACGCTGGTGTCGGGGTAGAGGTAGCGGGCATAGGAGTAGGTGCGGGCGTCGACTACGGCGTAGCCGTCCTTACCGTCCGCCACGTCCTGGAGCGGAGTGGCGCCATGCGCCGGAGCCCACTTCAGGAATGGGGCCACCAGCCTCAGTCTCTGCAGGACACCTTCCTGAGGGCTGTTCGGCCGTACGATGAGCTTCACGTTCTGCAGGTGCGGCAGGTTGGCCGGCGCGGGCTGACCGCTGCGGTAGATCACCAGCTGGGGGATCTGTGCGTAGGGCCTCGAGGGGGCCCCCACTTCGTCCCAGGCTGCATCGGCGGTGATCTGCGCGGCGGCGATATCAGCCCTGCCGGAGGCCAGCGCAGACTGCATGTCCGCCTCGTCCGCGACCGCATAGATCTTCAGCCTCAGGCCGAGCGAGGCGGCGAACCGGCTGGCGAGGTCGTATTCCAGGCCCTTGGGGCCCCGTGCCCCGAGGTAGTAGCAGGTGGGCCGGTTCAGCGTCACCACGCGCAGTTCTCCGCGCGTACGGATGTGCTCGAGGACGGTCGGAGTGCGATCTCGTTGCGCCAGCAACGCAAATGCGGTGATCAGGGTTATCGTTATGAGTCTTGGACCGACCGCACTCAACTGCTTGTCGATGCGTCTTCGCACCTAGACGGTCTCCACAGACACAAAAAGGTGTAGCTATAATATCAGCTCTCCCCGGAGAGGTACCGAAGCGGTCATAACGGCGCCGACTCGAAATCGGATGGTCGGGTAAAACCGGCACGTGGGTTCGAATCCCACCCTCTCCGCCAGTCTAAAAAGTCAATGCTAATCAATAGGATAGAGCCTGGTCCCGCGAGCGTCGCGGACAGGCTCGACCTCTTGCGGGGGAGCGCCGGTGGGCGCTGCGGCGCCCCAAACTGAAGAGGCGCCGTGCAGATCTGTACTGCCTTGTCCCACCCCGTCCACAGGGATAATATCTCCAGAAAAATCAATAGGATAAGGTGTAAGTTCACGTGCGTGACAGGCGGATTCAAGTGCCGCGTGTG
>OFHJ01000294.1_pt1 | contig 20541 bp, 14 predicted proteins | sample 1522001 | NCBI WGS metagenome assembly OFHJ01 (sample SAMEA2464838, study PRJEB22497) | soil metagenome | biome: Grassland; feature: Farmland; material: Clay | place: Australia | collected 2013-02-01 | depth 1.2 m | reverse complement strand
GATCCAGGACGCCGCGCTCGTGGCCGCGGCGGTGCTCTCCGACCGCTACGTCACCGGCCGGTTCCTCCCCGACAAGGCGATCGACCTCGTCGACGAGGCGGCGAGCAAGCTGCGGATCGAGATCGACTCGATGCCGACCGAGATCGACGTCGTGGCGCGCCGCGAGTTCCCGGACGGGAGCATGGCCGCGGGCATCCTCGCGGCCGCCGGCGCGCGACCGGGGGGGGGACGCCGTGGTCCGCGGGGGCTCCCTCGAAACCGAGGTGCAGGTCCGAGATCCCGAGGGCCCGTTCGTCCCGGAGGAACAGCGCGAAGTCCCGCGTGACCTCGACGCCCTTCCCGACCTCGAGGCGGTCCATCCCTTGGGAAAGTCCGGCGGACAGGATAAGGGTTGAGGGTCTCAGCGGTTCAGGGCCCTGGGGCACGCCATGCCGTTCGCAAAGGTCCCGTACTGACTCGCTCCTTCGGGCGCCCTCGCCGGGAGCACCTCGATGGCCTGCGCGATTCGAACGGTCCCTGGACCACCAAAGAACGTGATCGTGTATTCGCCCGGAGGGAAGACGTTGTCGAAGGAACCCGCGCAGATCCCCCCCAGGGGCCCGCGGGGGATGCCCGTGTACGAGGACGGATGGATCCACGGTGACGTCTCATACGTGGACGTGAAGGATCCCACGAGCCGGCCGCCCTCCCCGCGCACGGCGAAGGTGAGCTCCTGCACGAGCACCTTGAACTCCTCGACCGTCGCCGTGGAGATCCGGGCGGCGAGGGGGGAGAGCGGCGGTACGCGCTCCAGCGCGGCGCGGTTGTTGAGCATCAATCCAAACAGCAGCACCATGATCAACGGCGAGAGGTGCAGCAGCTCGCCGGCCGAATACAGCGCGAACAGGCCGGCGAGCAGCGGAACGAAGCGCACGTGCGCGGTGGCGCGGGTCGAGACGAACACCAGGACGATCGAGCAGGCGGCCGCGATGAGCAGCGAGAGCAGTCCGCCTCCGGCCAGGGCGGTGAGAAAGCCTTTGACCGAGGCGCCGGAGTTGAGCAGGGCGAAGAACACGAGCACTCCGAGAATATCGGATGCGGAGCTCTCATAGACGATGAACTCGCGTGCGCGGGTAGCGAGCAGGCGGCTGGCGGGGATCGCGATGGCGCTGCTGATCAGGGAGAACGGGATCGCCAGCATCGCCGCCTGCAACAGGCTCAGTCTCAGGGCCGGCGCCGCTACGGCGGCGAACACCGCCCCGTAGAAAATCAACGCGCCGAACGCGAATGCAAAGGCCGTGGCCGCAAGCCGCAGGTGCTCGCGGCGCAGCTCGATGTCGAGCGCGCCTTCAAGCACGATCAACACGAGACCGACCGCGCCGGCCACGGGCACGACCGCCTCCAGGCCCCCGACCAGCATGCCCATCGAACGCAGCGCGGGCTTGGCGATCATGCCGAGGGCGATCATCACCACGACCGAGGACAGCCCGGAAGCCCGGTCGAATCGCTCCACGGCGAATGCGGTGAGCAGGAACAGTGATGCGGTGAGAATCGCTACGTAGATCATCACACGCTCGGGCGTTTTGACATCGCTCGCCCATGAGCCCACGCGAGTGAGGTCAGTATAGCAGTCCGCCGGCCGCCATGGGGGCGCCAGGTAGGCACTTTCCGCTGCCTCGGTACACGTACGGATGTGCGGAGCCGATCGGGAGGCTCACGCTGCGGGCATGCAGTCTCATTCATCCACCCGGAGAGAGACATGAGCTACGCTGTCGAAGCAGGTGGGTTCCGGGGTGCGCGCTGGCGGCGGGTGCTGCCGGCCATTGCACTGCTGTTGCCGCTCCTGCTGGTTCTGACGGGCTGCGAGACGCTCAGGGTCGGCAGCGACTACGACCGCAGCGCCGCGTTCTCGACCTACCACACGTTTTCCTGGCTTCCGCGGGACAATTACGGTGTCGCCGACCCGTTGGTGGTTCAGCGAACGCGTGACGCCATTGAGAGCGCGCTCGAGCACAAGGGTTATCGGTACGTTAGCGACATGGCGCAGGCGGACTTTGCGGTCGACTTCACCGTCGGCTCGCGTGAGCGCGTCGATGTGCGCACTTACCCGAGAGCGTTTGCGGGACCGTGGGGCTGGTACGGGCCGGGCTGGTGGGGGTACCCGTACTGGGGGACGGGCGTCGATGTGTATCGATATCGCGAAGGTGTGCTCGCGATCGACGTGTTTGATGCGAGGACGCACCGTCCGGTCTGGCACGGCTGGGCCAAGAAGCCGCTGAGCCGCGCGGACATGGAGCATTCCGCCGGACCCATTCGCAAGGCGGTCGATGCGGTGCTCGCGCGCTTTCCTCCCGGGTGAGCCGCGCCCTGCGGCCGAGTCAGTTGCCACGGGCGCACTGGCGCCGCCTGTCTCGAGCGCTTAGAATCCGTGCGGGTTGTGTCGAGGGCGCGCCCGAGCATGCAAATTCAATCGAACGGACAGGCCGGCGCCCGGGGCGAAAGGGCGCGAGCCCTGGAGAGGCGCTTCGAGCGGCTGTTGTTCTCGGCGCGATGGCTCCTTGCCCCGCTCTATGCGGGGATGGTGCTCGCGCTGGTCGCGATCGGGGTTGTATTCGCCCGCGAGCTCGTGCGCGAGCTCGAACATCTTGGAACGCTCACCGGTGAACAGGCGATCCTGCTCGCCCTGTCCCTCATCGACCTCTCGCTCGCCGGGAACCTGCTTCTGGTGGTGATGTTCGCCGGCTACGAGAGTTTCGTCTCACGGCTGCACATCGACGAGCACACGGATCGCCCGGTTTGGCTCGGCACCATCGACTTCGCGGATCTGAAACTGAAGGTCATCGCCTCCATCGTGGCGATAAGCGCGATCACCCTGCTGCGAGCGTTCCTGCTCGTCGGGGACCCGGCCGCGGCCTTCGAGCCGGCGCGGCTGCTGTGGATGATCATGATTCAGTTGACGTTCGTCGTCTCAGGCGTGCTGCTTGCGCTGATGGACCGGATGTCGGCGCGCAACCGGCGCCGCGACGAGGGCTCCTGACCGCCGGGCCGTTGTTCGGCCTCTCGTGAGCGCGCATGCGCGCAGCGCGAGCGCCCGGCTCGCTTTTCGGCGCCGCGAGAACCGGGCATCGGACGGTCTCGGCCGAGGCGCGAACCCGCGCGATCCGGTTGAGAATAGTGAACGCATCGCTCCAGACGCGACCTTCCCGCGCACAGCGCCTGCCGTAGGCGAACAAGGCGCTCATCCTGGCCGGCCTGAGATTTTCCGCAAATCCACCCAGCTGGTAGCTCCTCGGGATCTCGGTGACCCTCAGTTTCATCCCCTGGCGCCGGGCGAATGAATACAGGAGTTTCACGCGGGTTCGTGAGTCGCTGGCGAGCGCCGCGGCGATGCTGCGCATGAGAATCGAGGTCGTGCGATTCGGCGTGGTTCTTTGCCGCATGCGCAAGTGGCCGTTGACGATGAGGTAGATCGTCGCCCCGTGCAGCGGCATCAACCGCCTGGGAAGGATCGAGACGATGCCGGGCGCGAACAGGAATGGCGAGGTCGTCGAGCCGTCGACCTGCATTTCATCGAAGATGCCTTCCGAGGCTCGAACCCGGATCAGCACCGGCGGGAAATCGCCGGGAATGCTCGCGGAAGCGACGAGCACCCTGCGAAAGAGCTTCAGTGCCGCCGGTCCTCCATGCGCGGCGATCGTGCCCAGGTTCCAGACGATCGTTCCGCCGCTGTCGAGGTCGGTTGTCGCAACGAGCAGCAGCCGTCCGGTCGCGGCCTGCGCCGCGACGGCCCGCAGCAGACGCGGCGTCACGTATCGATGCACCAGCGCCCGAAGTGGAGCGCCTCGATAGGCGCTCCAGCCAAACAGTGCGCCGAGCCAGCCGAGCAGCCTCGGCTCGAGCAAAGAGGTGGAGTGGGCGCCTTCGAACGCGCGGGACAATTGAGGGTCCCATGCCGGGCCGAGAAACGCGAACGGGGCGATGAGCGCCCCCACGCTGACGCCGGTGACGATCTGGAAACGCGGACGGGTGCCGAGTTGGCTCCATCCTGTGAGCACGCCGGCTCCGAACGCGCCCGCGCCGCCCCCGCCGGAGAGGACCAGCATCTTCAGGGGGTCGCCATGCGCTGCGCGCACCATCCCGGCGAGGTGCGAGGTTTCCCAGTGGCGAAACTGTCGCTCGGTCATCTCTCCGGGCCATCGGATGCCCCGCGAAAATCCGACCAAATGAGCGTCGGAGTACTGCGGCGGCGGCGCGGGACGGCGGCTCAGCCCCGCGCACCCGGCCAGAAGGGGCCCGCAGCACAGGCACACGCAAATCGCCCTCACGACCGACACCGGGCCGCCCTTGATCGAGCGGCGTTTGGTCAGCTCGCGTCGCTCGGGGGACATGGCGCGAATCGAAACGATCATTGTGACGGAGAAATCTGACTTCCCGGCGCGGCCTTGGCAATCCGTAGAACTCCCAACGGCCGCCCAGGGACCACGGCTCGGCACTCCGGGCACGCATCGCGCCGCTACGCTCAGAACAATTTCGGGGTGCCGCCCGCAGCGATGAAGGCGCGCATCGCCCGCAGCACGCGTGGCGGCAGGATGCGCCTCGGCGCGGCGCGCGCCCCGAGCTGCATGATCCGCAGTCCGCGCCCGGTGAGCGCGGGCCAATGGGGCAACCCGGCTCCATTGGGGTCGCCGGTTTTGACGAAGTTGACCCAGTAGCGCGACATGCGGCGCGAGATCGCCCGGTCGAGCGGGGAAAAGCGTCGTTGCGGCGCCACCGCGAGAGTCCCGAAGACATAGGGGATCTCGGAGGAGTGAAATACCCGCCACAGGCGCGAGCGCGGCCCCGGCTCCACATGCGTCCACAGGTAGGCATACACGGGCGAGCGCGCGTGGGCGAGCCGCAGACGGCTCCACCGGTACAGGGCGGCAAGTCCCAGATCGCGCCGCACCGCCCTGAGCGCGCCGGCCCGCGCGGGTGCACCGAAGGCCGGGAACAGGCGGGCGAACCGCGGCGCCAGTGCGCCGAAGGACCTGCGCAGGTAGGCGCGCCAGGCCGCTCGGCCGAGCCTGGCGGGGTTGGCGTGAAAGCCGGTGTTCTCATCGGCGTTCATGCCAAGCAGCATCGGCGTGTGCACGAAGCGCCCCAGGGCGAGCGCTCGCTCGGGCGCAGCCGGCAGCAGCTGCCCGTCCACGATCGGCATGATCAGCGCGCTGGTCATCGGAGCGGCGGAGGTGGCGAGTCGGCGCGGCGGCAGCGCGCGCAGCGCCGAGAGGGTCGTTGCGCCCTTGGCGAGCGCGAACGCCGTCCCGGCCCGCTCGGCCGCCGCCAGCGACGGCGTCGGCGCCGAGTTCGGCAGGCCGCTCTCGGCGATCGCCCGCGCGAACAGCCCCGCGGCGAGCGGTGAGGTGATGAGCTCCTGCACGGCGATCGCGCCGGCCGACTGGCCGGCGAGGGTGACGGCGCGGGGGTCGCCGCCGAATGCGGCAATGTTGGCTCGCACCCAGCGCAGTGCGGCGATCATGTCCTGCAGGCCCCAATTGCCGGGCGGCTCGTGCAGGCGCTTCGCTTCGGCCACCAGCGCCGGGTCGGTGAAGAAGCCGAACACCTCCAGCCGGTAGTTGATCGTGACCACGATGATGCCGCGGGCCGCCAGATGCCGGCCGTTGTAGATCGGCACCGAGCCGGAGCCGGAGATGAACGCTCCGCCGGGTATCCACACCATGACCGGCAGCGGGTGCCTCACGTGTGCCGGCGCCCAGATGTTCAGATACAGGCAGTTCTCGCTCACCCTCCCGTGCACCACGTACTCCGGCGACCATGGGCCGATGCCGCGCAGTGTGAGCGCCTGCCGGCAGCTTGGAGCGAAGTGCCGTGCGCGGCGTACCCCGTGCCAGGGCCGCGGCGGCTGCGGAGCGCGCCAGCGGTTCACGCCGACCGGCGCGGCGGCGTAGGGCACGCCGAGAAAGGCATTGACGCCTCCTTCGCGAAGTCCCAGCAGCTCCCCGTCGGCCACGGGCGCGCGCGGCGCACGGGCCGCCGCGGCACAGACGCCGGCCCAGGCGAGGGCGGCGAGAATCACCACCGCGAGCGGCAACGGCGCAGATCGTTTCATCGGACGCCTCGCGTGATCCCTGGGTGGGGATGGTCCGCTCGCCGTCGTGCAGGCTGCAGGCAGGCCGCTGTGCGCTTGACAGCCCGGGATAAAGCCGGACAATACCAACAATCACAAGGTAGCGCTACCATGCTCGGTGCCCGTTCCGGCGGCCCGATCGGGGTGCGAGAAGGGGTCTGGACTGACATGAAAGCAGCCACCTGGCGCGCTGGCGGGGCGCTTCTGCTCGGCGCGATCGTACTCGCCGGTGCCGCCGCGGCGAAATCCGTGCACCGGCCGGCCTGGCTCGATCCGAACCTGCCGGCGCGGCAGCGCGCCATCGACCTGGTGCGGCACATGACGCTGCGCGAGAAGGTCTCGCAGCTCGTCAATGGCGCGCGGGCCATCCCGCGGCTCGGGGTACCGGCCTACAACTGGTGGAGCGAGGCACTGCACGGGGTGATCGGCCGCGGTACGACCGAGTTTCCCGAGCCGATGGGGCTTGCGGCGACCTTCGATGCGCCGGGCATTCGGGCCATGGCCAAGGCGATCAGCATCGAGGGGCGCATCCGCTATGCCGAGGCGGCGGCGCACCGCCATGGCACCGGCATGTTCCATGGGCTGGACTTCTGGGCTCCCAACATCAACATCTGCCGCGATCCGCGCTGGGGGCGCTGTCAGGAGACGTACGGGGAGGATCCGTTTCTCACCGGGCGGCTGGCGGTCGCCTATGTGCGCGGCATGCAGGGCTCGAACCCGCACTACTATCGCGCGATCGCCACGCCAAAGCACTTCGACGCCTACAGCGGACCGGAGCCGGTACGGCACTTCGTCGATGAGGACATCAGCCGCCACGACCTCGAGGACACGTATCTGCCGGCGTTCCGTGCTGCCGTGGTCCAGGGCCATGCCGGTTCGGTCATGTGCGCGTACGTGGCGGTGAACGGGCAGCCGGCGTGCGCCAACCGCTTCCTGTTGCAGAAGACTCTGCGCGGCGCATGGCATTTCCACGGCTACGTCGTGTCCGACTGCGACGCGGTGCGCGACATCTTCAGCGGGCATCACTATCGGCCCACCCAGCCCGAGGCCTCGGCGATCGCGCTGGAGCGGGGCATGGACAATGAATGCGCCGATTTCGGCCCACCGAGCGGCAATGAGGACTACGAGCCGTTTCTCGAGGCGGTGCAGGAGGGCTATCTGCCGGTGCGCGCCGTCGACCGCGCGGTGGTCCGTCTGTTCACCGCCCGCATTCGCCTGGGGCTGTTCGACCCGCCCTCGAGGGTGCCGTACGATCACATCAATGCCGATCGGCTCAACAGCCCCGCGCATCGGCGGCTCGCGCTGCGGCTCGCGCAGGAGTCGATGGTGCTGCTGAAGAACGACGGGGTGCTGCCTCTTGGGCCTTCGGTGCGCCGCATCGCCGTCGTCGGGCCGCTGGCTGACCAGACTGGCGTGATGCTGGGCAACTACAGCGGCATGCCGACCCGCGTCGTCACCGTGCTAGCAGGGCTGCGCGCGCAGTTTCCGCAGGCCAGGATCACCTATGTTCCCGGAACGCAATTCCTGTCGAATCGGGGCGCCGTCGTACCGGCGGCGCTGTTCACCACGCCCGGCGGCCGGCCGGGCGTGCGGATCGAGTACCGGTTCGGGGGCGCACACCCGCACACACTGCGCGGCACCGCGCCGCGGATCGAGCTCGATGCCGGCGATTTGCCCGCCGGGGTCGATCCGGCAGAGCTCACCGGCGCGAGTTGGAAAGGATACTTCACGCCGGATCGCTCCGGGTACTACCAGGTGGGGGTTCGAGCCAACGGGTTCGCGAGCCTGACCCTCGGCGATGAGCATCTCATCGAGTCCTACAGTCCCGGGACCGATGTCGGGCGGGTCTACCTGCACAAGGGCCGGCGCGTGCGAGTGAGGATGGTCTACGGCCACCGCGGCGGCGGCGCGGTGCACTCCGCCCTCATCTGGGAGCGGGTCGATAACCGCCCGGATCCGGCCGCGCTCGCCGCGGCGCGCCGCGCGGATGTGGTGATCGCGGTGGTCGGGCTCACCAGCCGCCTGGAGGGTGAGCAGATGCCCGTGCACGAGCCGGGCTTCCTCGGCGGCGACCGCACCCGCTTGTCCCTGCCGCGGCCCGAGCAAGCTCTGGTGCGCGAGGTGGCCAAGGCCGGCAAGCCGCTGATCGTGGTCCTGATGAACGGCAGCGCGCTCACCGTGCCCTGGGAGAAACGGCATGCGGCGGCCATCCTCGAGGCATGGTACGGCGGGGAGGAGGGGGGAGCGGCGATCGCGGCGACCTTGAGCGGCCGCAACGATCCGGCCGGGCGGCTGCCGATCACCTTCTACAAGACTGTCCATCAGCTGCCGAACTTCCAGGACTACTCCATGCGCGGGCGCACCTATCGCTACTTCAAGGGCAAGCCGCTGTGGCCGTTCGGCTATGGGCTCAGCTACACCACTTTCAAGTTCACCGACCTGTTGCTGCCGCGCACGCGTATCGAGGCCGGCGAGCCGCTCGCGGTGTCGGTCAAAGTCACCAACACGGGCCACCGGGCGGGAGACGAGGTCGTGCAGCTGTATCTCGAGTTCCCGCCGGTGCCGGGAGCGCCGCTGCGCGCGTTGCGTGGATTTGCCCGCATCCACCTCGCGCCGGGGGGCAGCCGCGTCGTGCATTTCCATCTCACGCGGCGCGAGCTCAGCATGGTCACCGAGCGCGGGCGCATCATCGTCGCCCCGGGGCGCTATACGCTTTCGGTCGGCGGGGGTCAGCCCGGTACGGGCGCTCCCGCAGTGGCGGGACACTTCAGCGTCACGGGCGAGGTGACGCTGCCGGACTGAGGCTCGCGGCGCACGCGCCGGCCCGAACGAAGGGCCTCCCGCGAGGCCGCGGGAGGCTAGGTGCGCGGGCCGAGCGTCAGGGAGAAGGTGAGCAGTCCGCCGCCGGGCAGCGCAGAGAACGCGATGCGCTGGCGCGGGTCGTTCAGCCCCATGAAGGCGCGGGTGAAGAAATCGGCGCAGAAGTTACCGAGCGCCATGCCGAACAGCGTGTCGGAGGGGTAGTGCCAGCCGCCCTCGACGCGCGCCCAGGCGGTTGCGAAGGTGAGCCCGTGCAGGCCCGCATCGAGCGCATCGCGCACGCCGTGATCCATGGGGATCTGCTCGAGGTTGAGCATCGCGAGCCGGGTGTACACGGCCGAGGCCGTGGTGTGATTCGAAGGGAAGCTGTGGTCGTTGGCGTGGTTCGGCCGCTCGCGGCGCACCGAGCGGCTGATCAGCGTGTTCGATTCGATCGCGGTCGTGGCGGCGACCAGGTTGACCAGGTAGCCCTTGGCCTTGTCCTCCAGCCAAGTCTTGCCGAAGCGGCCGCTCGGCGCGAACAGGATCGCCGCGATGTCCATTCCGACCGACGCGCTGCGCAACCGGTAGCTCCAGCGGGTGGCATTCGCGTTCGAGCCGAAAATCGGCGTGTGCGTTCGGCCCCAGTGCGAGATGCGCTGATCGAAGTTGCCCGCCTGCAGCGCCGCGGCGCCGGCGAGCGGACCCCAGACCCACGGATCGGCGACCGCCGTCAGGGCCGCGTGCCGGACCCGAGCCCAGCCCGGCTCGACCGTGACATTCCGGCCCCAGTGGCCGCTCTCGGGCAGCGTCGCGCAGCCTGTGAGCGCGAGCACTGTCAGCGCCAGAGCTGCGCGCAGGCCGCACATTCAGAACCGCTTGACGAAGCCGACCGACACCCCGTGCGGCAGGATCTCGACCAACAGCGGGACCTTGCGCTGCGAGGCCCAGTAGCCGAAGGCGGAGCCGAGGATCCAGCCGGCGAGAACGTCGGACTGCCAGTGTCCCTGGCTTTTCATACGCCCGTACGCGTCGTAGATCGGCAGCAGCTCCGCGGCCCAGATCCACGGATAGCGATGCCGGTAGTGAAGAATGAAGGGGGTGACGAAGCTCGCTTGCAGCGTGACCTCGCCGCTCGGGAAGCTTTGATCGGTTCCGTGGAAAAAGGCGTTCGGCCCCTGGTTTTGGAAGGGCCGGGCCCGGCGGAAGGCGTACTTCAGAGCATCCGCAGCGAGGCCGGCGAACACAGTCGAGTCCGCCGCCTGCCAGAACACGTGCCCGAGCCCCTTGTGATTGCCGAGCAGCAGCGCGCCGGCGGTCTCGAACGCCACGGTGCCGTACTCCAGGCCCAGCTGGTTCGAGCGGGAGAAGACGCCGTTCTTGTCGCCTCTTTTCAACCTGTAATCGATGCCGAAGGGCCCGTGACGGGTGCCTTCGTGGATTCTCATCGCGGCGAGGAATGCCACCAGCCCTGCGGTGGGCAGCACCCACGGCCGCCGCCACCATGCGAGGCCTTTCAGCCGGAACGGGTGCGCCGTCGCCTGAGTCGAGGATGCGTCAGCGCGGGCCGGCGAGGCAGGAGCCGGGGAAGGATCGGCGCCGGGGAGCGGCCCGCCGGCGCGGGCGACGGGGACCAGGAATACCAACAGCAGTGCCAGCAGCGCCGCCGCGAATGGGTGGGGACGATCGGAGCACGCGGATGTGAAACGAGTCATCATGAAAGAGTCAGCCTCGCTCGTGGACCCGATATGACTTTCCGTCGCGACCGGGCGGCACCTTGGGCCGTGTCGACACGAGTCCTCGAGCGCATCCCGCCGGCCGGTGCGCGAGCGGTCCCGGCCTCGGGCCGTGCTCCGGACTGTTTCTATCATAAGCTTTATCGTGCAAAGTACAAGATGGAACCGGGGCGCCGCCGGGAAACCGGCGCTCGCACGCGGGTGGCTCGCGGCCGCAGGCGCCCGCGGGCTCTTGCCGCGCCGGCGGGATGATCGTCCTTATCCGCGCGCCGAAGCCGCTCGGGCGCCGGGGTGCGCCTCGGCGCCGAGCGCCTCGGCGGCGTCGTGCAGTATCTGCTCGAGCGCGGCGAGGTAGTCGAGCAAACGCTTGCGGCCCAGGGAGGTGAGTCGGCAGGTCGTTTGCGGGCGGCCCGGGCCGATTTCCCGGTTGACGGCGATGAGCCTCTCGGTCTGCAGCAACTGCAGGTGGCGGCTCAGGTTGCCGTCGGTCAGCTCGCACAGCTCGAGCAGCTCGCTGAACGCGAGGCCCTTCGGGTGAGCGAGCAGCGAGGCGAGAATGCTGAGCCGCGCCCGCTCGTGGATGACCCGGTCGAGTCCGCGGTAGGCGAATCGCCGCGGCCGCTCCTTCTTCGGATTACGAGATCTCATTCGTCTGCCAATGGCCGAAGCGCAGGACGGCCGCGACCAGAATCTGGCCGATCCCGAAAGGAATGCCCATCGCCCAGGGGGACAGTGCGTACGCGCCGTTCCCGCACGCGAGCAGTGTGAGACCACTCGTGAGGTACCACAGCCCGACGGCGAACATGGGACGGGGAAGGAGCCGGCACGAGGAGAACACCCCCAGGCTGAAGATCACCTGCCAGAGTCCGGGCAGCATCCAGACATTGGACGCCGAATCGCGCGCGATCACCACGGTGAGCAGCAGTCCGGCCACGAGGGCGGGGAGGAACTCCCCGCCGGCGGATCTCAGCATCGGCACGGCGAGCCTGGAATGGGTGCGCCGCGCGCGAGCAATGGTCTCTATGCCGATGAACGCCAGCGACAACACCGCCGTGCCCACCCAAAGCTTCAAATACGCCGCCGGGTCGCGTGTCGGGTCGTCGATCCAGACCGCCTGCAAGGCAGCGGCGATGCCCGCCAACACCCCCGTGCCCGCCAGTGTGGCGGGGTCGTAACCGCGAAACTCCGTGGCCCGGGCGACCTGGCCTCGGATCGCTTCGATTTCCGCCAATGCTCTGCGCAAGTCGCTCATAGGGGTCGCCCGGAGTCGATTATGGCGCAACCGTGGGCACCCGGGTCAAGCTGGGGGAAAATCGGCTCTTCATGGAGGCGATGTGCACGGGCGGCGCATGAGTTGCCGCCCCTGAGCCCGGCCCCGTGGACAGTCTTTGACGCGTCCTCCACAATCCGAAACGGCAACGGCGCGTGCGAGAAATCTCCCGCGGGCTCGAGGAGATCGAGCGCAGCCCGAGTCTCGTTTTCCGGCTTGAGATTTTCTATTAATTATCAATTAGATAGGAAGTGAATCTCGCGTGGTTTTGACCTCGGCCGGGCACCGGCAATTGCGTGTGGACTGTCAACCCCTGGCGGCTCTCGAGCACCGATGTATGAGCGCAGCGATGCAGGCTCACGTCGCTTTTCAGCAAACATGACCTCGCAACTTCCGGCAGCGTGCGCACACTCATGAATCCTGACGATTCACGCGAGGGTGCATTTCCCACCCCGCATCTCACGGTGGGACTCGATACGGGCGGCACCTACACGGATGCGGTCGTCCTGGATGGCGGGCGGCGGATCATCGCGAGCGCCAAGGCGCTCACGACACACTGGGACTTGTCCGTGGGCCTCGCAGCCGCGCTTCGCAGCGTGCTGGAGCATCTTCCCGAAGGCGCCCGCCGCCACATCTCGCTCGTGTCGGTATCGACGACGCTTGCGACGAATGCGGTGGTCGAGAATCGCTTCAGTCCGATCTGCGCGATCCTGGTCGGCTTCGACGACCGGATGGCCGCGAAGGCGGGCCTCAAGGGCCAGATGGGAGTGGCGCTCGCGCACGTGCGCGGCGGACACGACCCGACCGGCCGCGAAGAGGCGGCCCTCGATGAGGCGGCGGTCGAGGCGGCGGTGCGCGAGTTCGGGCCGCGGGCCGAAGCGTTCGCCGTCGCCGCGCAGTTCTCGGTGCGCAACCCGGAGCACGAGCTGCGCGTACGGGAGCGCATCCGCGCGCTGACCGGTGCGCCGGTCACCTTGAGCCATGAGCTCAGCTCGCAGTTGAACGCCCCGAAACGCGCGCTGACCGCCGCGCTCAATGCGCGCCTGGTACCCCATATCCGTCACCTGCTCCAAGCCCTGCGTCAGAGTCTGCATTGCGAGGGAATCGATGCGCCGTTGATGGTCGTGAAGGGCGATGGAACGCTGATGAGAGCCGAGCTCGCCCTGGAGTATCCGGTCGAGACGGTGCTCTCGGGACCTGCGGCGAGCGTCGTGGGAGCGGCCTTTCTGACCGGCCTTGCCGACTTCTCGGTCGCCGACATGGGCGGGACGACGACCGACGTGGCGATCATCGTCGGCGGGCGCCCCGTGGTGCGCGCCGACGGGGCGGTGATCGGGGGTTGGCGGACGATGGTCGAAGCCGTCGACGTTCGCACCTGCGGCCTCGGCGGAGACAGCGAGGTGCGTCTCGATCGGGATGCGCGCATCGTGATCGGCCCGCGCAGAGTCATGCCCCTGAGTCTGCTCGCCCATCAATTTCCCGAGGTGCTCGGGGAGCTCGCGCTGCTCGCTGAGGCGGCGCACCTGCCGCCGTTTGCGGGACAGTTCGGTCACCGCAATCCCGGGCGCGAGCCCGGTGCGCATCTGGATCGCCTGGAGTGGCGGGTCTGGGAGGCGCTCGGGGACACGCCGCGACGGCTCGATGCGGTGGCGCACAGTGCGCAGGGCGTCGAGGCGCTGCGGCGCCTGGTCGACCGCGGGCTGGCGAGCATCGCGGGATTCACGCCGAGCGATGCGTTGCACGTGCTCGGCCGCCAGAGCGGCTGGAATCCGGATGCAGCCCGGCTCGGCGCGGCGATCCTCGCCATCGAGGAGCGCAACGAGGGCGCGCACAGGGGCACGGACACCGCGGAGGGAGTGTGCGGGCGCGTCGATGAGCAGGTCATCCGTCAGTCGGCGAGGATGGTGTTGGAAAGCGCGCTGGCGCAGGATCCGGGCGTCGAGCCGCACAACGGGCGCTGGGGGCCGCTCGGGGTTCTGATCGATCGCGTCGTGGAGGGCAGGGCGGTCTCAGGGCTGCTCGATGCCCGGCTGGATTTGTCGAATCCGCTGGTGGCCATCGGCGCTCCGGCCGGGGCGTTCTATCCGGAAGTCGCGCGCCGTCTCGGCGCGCGGCTGCTCGTTCCCGAGCATGCCGCGGTGTGCAACGCGGTGGGCGCGGTGGCCGGAGTGGTCTCGCAGACCTGCGACGTGTTGGTGAACCAGCCGGAATGGAAGGTGTTTCGGGTGCACGATCCGGCGGGCTTGCGGGATTTCCGCGAGGCCGAAGCCGCGATAGAGGCGGCGAAGGATGTCTCGCGCGAGCTCGCGCTCGCAGCGGCGCGCCGCGCCGGCGCCATGGACCCGCACGTGGAAACCTCCGTCATCGAGCGTCGCGCGCACGCCCAGTCCGGCGGGGACTACCTTGCGGAGGCCACCGTGCGCTCGCGCGCAACGGGCCGGCCGGCGAGCGGCCGCGCGCAAGCCCCGGGTTAGACTTCCAGGCGATTGCCAGGCCCTGGCCTTACGCCAATGCGACCCGCTTGCCGTTCGATTCGATGACCGCGCAGCCGCGCCTCCCGCCGTCGCAACCGGCGAGCTCGAGGATCGCTCAATCGGCGATGCGGAAGGCCGGCTCCCAGACGAGCTCGCGCCTGGCCTTGGCGCTCGAGACCGTACCGTCCTCTTCAGCGACATTGTAGAGGCCGGCCGCGCCCACGAACATCGCGCGTCTTGTCGCGCGTCTTGCCGCATCGGCGGCCGCATCGACGTGGACGGGGGCGCTTGCGGGCGCGGTATCGAATCCCGTGCCCGGTCCATCGCACCCGCCCCGGTGGCGTTCATCATCCGTGCGGCGCGGGCGCTTCGGGGGAAAGGTCGCGCATCAGAGCGTTGAGGGTATCTCCGGAGACCGCATCGCGGAAGCCCTCGAAGCTTCCCTTCTCGGCAATGCTCTTTGCGGCGCGCATGAACCCGCTCCAGGCCGAGCGCGCGAGCGCTCCGCCTACGCTGATCCGCCGCACGCCGAGCGCCGCGATCTGAGCGACCGTGAGCGCACTGGGGAAGCCGACCAGGAGGTTGACCGGTTTGGGCGTCACGGCCTCGACCACCCGGGTGATGTGCTCACTGCGGCGGATCCCCGGAGCGTACAGGCACTCCGCCCCGGCGCCGGCATAGGCCTTCAGCCGCGCCACGGTCTCCTCGATATCGGGTTTGCCGACCAGGAAGCACTCCGCCCGGGCGACGAGCAACGCATCGGCGCCCTTGCGGTCGATCGCCTCGCGGGCGGCGCGGATTCTGGCCGAGGCGAGATTGACGTCGTAGAGCGGCTTCGCCGGATCTCCCGTGGAGTCCTCGATCGAAACCCCGGCGATGCCGGTTTCGAGGGCGAGCTCGACGCTCTCGGCGACGCCGCGCGGATCGTGCGCAAAGCCGTTCTGGAAGTCCGCGTTGAGGGGCAGATCGGTCGCTTCGGCCATCGCGGCGAAGTGTGCCAGGGCCGCCTCACGGGAAATCCCGTAGTCGGGCAATCCCTGCGACCACGCGAATCCGGAGCTCGTGGTCGCGAGCGCCCGGAATCCGAGCGATTGCAGGAAGCACGCGCTGCCGGTGTCCCAGGCGTTGGGGATCACGAAGCAGCCGCTGCGGTGCAGCTCGCGAAACTGCCGGCGCTTGTCGGCAACGCTTGGGCGTAGGGCGGACATGACCTCGACGTCCTTCCGGCCGGCATGAGGAGGGACAATGATGGCCCGAACCGTGTTTCGATAAAAGAGCCATGCCTGATCGATCTGTGTGGGGCAGGAGCAAATCGACGCGGCTCCCTTGTCTCAGAGGCTGCCCTGATGAGGCGTTGCCCATAAATCGCGTCTCGATCATGTCCAGCCAACTGAGAAACTATAAAAATCAATAACATACAATGTAAAGTGAATCTTGTCGTGCGATGCCCCGACATCGAATCGGGCGAGCGCGGCGTAGTGGGTGCGGCTCACATGCATTTCTACCTACTTCGGCCGGCGCGTGGACATCGGTATATAGTGATAGAAACCGATGCCATGGAGAATGCTGCCTGGCGGGCGGAATTGTCCACTCGACCCAGGGCTCCATCCGCGCCTCGGGGTACGGGCCTGCAAGTACCTCGTGAGTTCGGCCGCGGTGTCCGGTCCGTGAGAGGCCAGTAAGAGACCCATGGTGACATCGAATCACCCACCCCCCGCGATTGCCGGCGAGGGATCGGCGCCCGACTTCCACTCGCTGTTTGAGTCGGCGCCGGGCCTTTACCTGGTGATTAAGCCGGATTTCGCCATCGTGGCGGCGAGCGAGGCGTATCTGCGGGCGACGATGACCCGGCGCGAGAACATCCTGGGCCGGGGGATCTTCGAGGTCTTCCCGGACAACCCGGACGATCCCACTGCGACCGGTGTAAGCAATCTGCGCGCCTCCCTCGAGAGAGTGCGCGAGACAGGCAGGCCGGATGCGATGGCCGTACAGAAATACGACATCCGCCGCCCCGAGTGCGACGGAGGAGGATTCGAGGAGCGGTACTGGAGTCCGGTCAACTCACCGGTTTTCGCAAGAGACGGTGCTGAGCTTGCGTACATCATCCACCGCGTCGAGGACGTCACCGACTTCGTGCGCCTCAAGCAGCAGGGGCTCGAGCAGAATCGGGTGACCGAGGAGCTCAAGGTCCGCACCGAGCAGATGGAAGGAGAGGTCTTCCAGCGCGCGCAGCAGTTGCAGGAGGCGAATCGCCAGCTGCGCGCCGCCAACGAGCGGCTCGACCAGCTCGATCACCTGAAGAGCCAGTTCGTCGCCAACGTCAGCCATGAGCTGAGGACGCCGCTTGCCCTTGTCATCGGCTATACCGAGAAGCTCATGAGGGCGCCGCAGCGTACCGCCGAAGAGCTGGAAGAATTGGGCACTGTCGCGCGCAACGCCCGCACGTTGCTGGGACACGTCAATGATCTTCTCGACGTCTCGAAACTTGCGGCGGGCGAGATGCGCCTCGGGTACGTGGATACGGATCTCACGGCTCTGGCGCAGCTGATCGCAGGCCAGTTCGACGTGCTTGCCCAAGAGACGCAAGTCCGCTATTTCCTTGCCGTCGCGGAAGGCATTTGCGCCCAGGTCGATCCGGAGAAGATCGGGCGCGTGCTGCTCAATCTGCTGGCGAATGCCTTCAAGTTCACTCCGCCGGGCGGGGTCATCCGTTGCGCTTTGCGTGCCGAAGGCGCTCACGCGATCCTCGAGGTCGCTGACAGCGGCCCGGGGATCCCGGCGGGGCAGCGTCAAGTCGTCTTTGAGCGCTTCTGCCAGCTCGATGGCGGGGACAATCGGCGATTCGGCGGGACCGGTCTCGGACTCGCAATCGCGCGCGACTTCGCCGAATTGCATCACGGCTCGATCGAAATCGGCGACGCGCCCGAGGGGGGCGCACTGTTTACCGTCCGGATGCCTTTGCGCGCGCCAACCGGTACGTCGGTGCGATCGCATGCCGGGCCATTGTCCGCTGCGGTCCAGCCCACAACCCTGCCGCGCGAGCCGAAGCGGCCGCTCGAGGCGCCGGTTCCCGCCCAGGATACCCGTCCCCTCGTGCTGGTGGTTGAGGACAACCCGGAGATGAGCCGTTTCATCTGCGACAGCCTTGGTGAGGAATTCCGCACCTTGCGTGCCTCAGACGGTCGCGAAGGGCTTCGCTTGGCGCTCGAGGCGAGACCGGATCTCATCCTGACCGACATCATGATGCCGGAGGCCGGCGGCGAAGCGCTGGTGCAGGCGGTACGGGAGCATCGTGATCTTGAGCTCACACCCATCGTGCTCTTGACTGCGAAAGCGGACCAGGCCCTCGAGGTCGGCCTCCTCTGCCGGGGCGCCCAGGATTACCTGACGAAACCCTTCGCGGTTGCCGAGCTGCTCGCCCGGGTGCGCAACCTCGTGGCCGCCAAACGCTCTTCCGAGGAGTGCGCGCAGGCCGAACGGCGCTTCCGAGCGCTCATGGAGTCCGCTCCCGATGCGATCGTGGTCGTCGATGAGGCCGGAACCATCGTGCTGGTGAACGCCCGGACGGAGACGCTGTTCGGATACCCACGGGAGGAGTTGGTGGGCAAATCCGTCGAGGCTCTGATGCCTGAGCGCTATCGCAGCGCTCATCCGGCCCATCGTGGCTCCTATCATGGCGCGCCGGTGCTGCGCCCCATGGGAGCGGGGATCGAGCTGTATGCCCTGCGCCGGGATGGCACGGAGATCCCCGTGGAGATCAGCCTCAGTCCGGTCGCGACGCCGGCGGGATTGCAGACCATGAGCGCCATTCGCGACATTTCCGACCGCAAGCGCGTGCTCGAGGCGCTGCGCGAGGCGAGCAACGAGGCGGAACAGGCCAACCGTGCCAAGAGCACGTTCCTTGCGACTGCGAGTCATGACCTGCGCCAGCCGCTGCAGACGCTGGCCCTGCTGAACGGCGCGCTGAGAAGGATGGTGACGGAGGGCGATCCGGCCGAGGCTCTGGCGCAGCAGGAAGGGGCGATCGGGGTGATGTCGCGGCTGCTCAATGCGCTGCTTGACATCAGCAAGCTCGAGTCCGGCATGGTCAAGCCGCAGATCACCAGTTGGCGGCTGGGGGCATTGTTCGAGCAGATGCGGCGGGAATTCTCCGGAATCGCCGGGGCCAAGGGGCTGGAGCTCATCATCGAGCCCTGCGAGGCCTGGGTGGTCTGCGACCTGTCGCTGATCGGACAGGTGCTGCGCAACCTCATGTCCAACGCGCTCAAGTACACCGAGCGCGGCAGGGTGAGGCTCGACTGGTATCGCGAGACCAATCACGTCCGCATCGAAGTCGCCGACACCGGCATCGGCATGACGGCGCAGGACCTGGGGCGAATCGGCACCGAGTTCTACCAGATCGGCGTGCCGGCCAACGCTTCACGGGAAGGCTACGGCCTCGGTCTGAGCATCGTCAACCGGATCGTCAAGCTGCTGGACGTCACTTTGCGCGTCGAGTCCGAAGTTGGAAGGGGATCGACGTTTGCGCTCACGCTGCCCGCTGCCACGATGCGCCCGGAGGGCCCCGAGGGGCCCGTGCCGGCGCTGGACGCAAGGCGCAGCCACACACACCACATCCTGGTCGTCGAAGACGATCCCGCAGTGCTGCGTGCCACGTGCTTGCTGCTGAGGGCGGAAGGGTACGCGGTGGAGGCCGCTGCCTCGGTGAAGGAGGCGGTCGAGCGAATCAGGACGAATCCGCAGATCGAGCTGCTCATAACCGACTACCACCTCGGGGACGGGCAGACCGGCAGCCAGGTCGTCTCGTCGGTGCGCGCGCTTCGGGGCCCCCGCTTCAGGGCCGTCATGATCACAGGCGATACCTCGGCCGCCGCGCGGGGACTCGGCGATGACGGCGCGCTGTCCTTCCTCAGCAAACCGGTCGAGGCCGGCGAGCTTCTCAGGCTGCTCGAGAACATCCTCACGCGCCCGGGGGCTGCGGCCAACTGATCCCGGAAACGACCCGGGCGCGGTCCCTTTCTTCAGCCTGCGCCGGCGCACAGTTGGCGCTTGGCGACACAGCTGCGGAAATTCCCTATGTCACATGCCGGGAGGGTATCGGATGATTAAGTCAAACGGGGGCAGGCTCTATGCAGGCCCGGCGACCGACAACGTGAACCTGGAGCCTGTGCGATGTTCCAAGAATCCGACACCTGGGCGCTGGTGCTGGCGGCAGGCGACGGTAACCGGCTGCGATCGCTCACCACGGTGGCTTCCGGAACGAACGTTCCCAAGCAGTTCTGCTCGCTCTATGAAGGGCCGTCCCTGCTGCACGAAGCGTTGTGCCGGGCGCTCGCCGTGACCACGCAGGACAGAACCTGCGTGGTGGTGGCCGAGCAGCACAGAGGCTGGTGGGAGGGACCGCTGTGGTCACTGCCCCCCGAAAATCTGATCGTTCAGGCGCACAATCGCGGAACGGGTCTCGGCATCCTCCTGCCGCTGCTTCACATCCTCTCTCGCGATCCTCACGCGCAGCTCGTGCTGTTGCCCTCGGACCACTACGTGCGCCAGGAGGCGCTGCTGGCTTGCGCGCTCGAAGAGGCCCTCGGGCAACTCGAGTGGCGATTCGACGAGACCTTGTTGCTTGGTGTGCAGCCCGAGGGACTGGACCCGGACCTTGGCTACATCGTGCCCGGCCCGAGCGACGGCCGGGGAGCGCTCATGGTGGAGCGCTTCGTCGAGAAGCCTTCGCTCGCCGTGGCGAGCGAGCTGATCCGGGCCGGCGGACTCTGGAACACCTTCATCGTCGTGTCCACGGGGCTGGCGCTGCTCGAGCTGTTCCGCAAGCGCTTCCCCGAGATCGTCAGCGTCATGTCCGCGGCATTGGAATCCGACCGGCGCTCGGGCTCGGAAGGGACCGCCGTGGCAGAGCTCTACGAGAGGCTGCCGGTGGTCGACTTCTCTCAGGATATCCTCGCCGAACAGCTCTCAGACCTGCGCGTCCTGCCCGTCGCCCCTTGCGGCTGGAGCGATCTCGGTACGCCGAAGCGGGTGTCGGAGGCGCTGCGGTGCGCGCCGCGCCCCGAGCAGGAGCGCTGGACGCGCTTGAGCACCGGATATCTCAGCCTCGCCGCCCAGCACGAGCGAATGCGCGCCGTGCAGGGAATCGGCGGGGTG
>OFHJ01000293.1_pt1 | contig 20623 bp, 17 predicted proteins | sample 1522001 | NCBI WGS metagenome assembly OFHJ01 (sample SAMEA2464838, study PRJEB22497) | soil metagenome | biome: Grassland; feature: Farmland; material: Clay | place: Australia | collected 2013-02-01 | depth 1.2 m | reverse complement strand
GGGTCGAGTTCGTACAGCATACAGCCCTGGCGGAACAGCGAATGGGTGCGCCGCTTGCTGGTATTGGATTTGAGATATCGGTCATAGCCGATATCTTCCCCGGCGGCGCCGAGAAGGGTAAGAAGAGCGATGGCGAAGGTGTTGAGCAACCACAAGCGGTCGCGCCGTTCGGGACTGCTGACATGGATCGAGCCCATGCCCATGCCGAAGCGGAGATCCTTAGTATTGCGCAGTCCACACTCGATGCTCCACCTTTTGCCGTAGAGGCTCATCAGCGTCTTGGCGGAAGCCTCGGAAAGGCTGGTGGCAAGGCACCAAGCCTGCTTCATGGCTTTGTCCTGCACACAGAGCACAGCCGGCACCGGATAGCGCTCGGCCGTGACCAGCGCGCCGCGCAACACCCGCGCGCGGCCGCCGGGTCCAACCCAGGCGGCGGCGGTGCGCACTTCGCCCTCCGCTGCGGTCACGGGGATATTGCCGCGGAAGCGGATGACGTAATCGAAGCGCAGCTCCTCGGCCAGCACTTCGTAAAGCTTGTGATCGCCGAAGCCGCGATCGGCGACGATGCAGACCTCGGTTTCCGCCGGCAGTGCCGCGGCGAGACGGACCAACGCCTGATATTCGTATTCGTTGCGCCGGTTCTTGAGCGTCGCAGTCTCAACCGTCAGCCACATCGGCGGCGTCGCGCGGCCGTGACGGGTCAACAGCGAAAGCATCAGCGTCGCGTGACCGTCGGCGTCGAAGTCGGTCCAATCCATCGCCACCGTGACACTCGGCCGCGGCCCCACCACATAGGGAATCCACAACCGCAGCACCGCGTCGATATCAATCCCCGGATTGGACAGCAGACGGTCAACCTGCTTGATGGCATGCTTGGTGATCCGGCCGCGCGCCAGCGCCAAGCCGTGCCCGATCGTATTCACCGCCAACGACGTGGTCTTGATGACCCCGAGCGTGGCGTTGGCCAGCGATAGGATGCGTTTGGCCTGAATATCGCCTTCAAACACGCCGCTCAGAAAGCGCTGCACTTCTCCGAATTAGGAGGTTCGAGCAGTTGAATGAATAATCGGGCATTCTTGCGCTTTCATGTATATTTTGAGCATGTCGCGCAAGATGGTCAGCATCCGTGAAGCCGCCGAGTTCCTGGGCGTCGCGGCGCAAACGCTGCGGCGCTGGGAGCGCGAAGGCAAGCTCATTCCAGACGAACGCACTCCGGGGGCGGGCGGCGGCGCTATGACCTGGCGCGGCTGCGTCCCGAGCAGTTCCATGCGCCCGAAGCGTGTCCGGCACGACCTGAAGGAAAACCATCAGAAATGGATGAAATACAATTGGGTAATAGAGCACCGAAGCCGGCCGCGCCAATCTGTAAAAGCTTAGATTCGCATTTCTGGCAACGCTATGCAGGCCAATGAGCTACCTTTACGTGTATAGTATGCATATTATTCTTTCAGTTATAGCAGTCGCCGTTGTGCAGTTGCTGCACGATTCTTGCCCGAGATTGGTGGGCGATGCAGGGATTGCACTGCGAGAATCTCAACGGCGCTCGCCGGCGTTCGACTGGCAAGCGATGCCAAACTCAATCGGTTTCCGCCAACCTATTGTTTTGACAAATTTTGGCGTTGGTCGCCGGAAGATGCAGCGTCTGCACTGAGGCAGATCGTCGTGGGGAATTTTCGCTAATCCGCGACCTGCCCTGACAGCATTCGATCGAGCGCCGACCGACCGCTGAACAAGGGCGCGTCGTTCGGCCGCTTGACCCATTCATCGGCTGCCTTTTTATCGGGCAGCAAAATCTGAAGCGCCTTGAAAATCCCAAGAATGTAGGAAATGCGCTCCAGAGTGTCCTTCGGCAGTACCGTATTTGGGTCTTTCTTCCACTTGAAGAAGTGAACAGAGGCACGGGCGCACGGTCATGGCTTACGTCCCGTTTATTCTCGGAATTGGCCGCTTAAATCCGGAAAATTCGCCAAGCACCGAAGCAGGGCGGTGGGGCTCCCTAAAATTCCGGCGGATTGTCCATTAAACCCCGTTATTTCCGCTTGTGGCTTTCTTAAACCCCGATAATTCTATAATGTGCTGGATGGAGGTGCGCTTAATGCCCGAATTTTCCATCGATGCCATGCCCGAGGTGTTTGTGTCGGAGACGGCGATTTCCAAGGCCGTTTCCGCCGCTGTGGCGCGCGGGCGGCTCAGGAAGCTCGCCTCGCGGCTCTACACCCGCAGTCTGGATGAAGAGCCGGAACGGCTGGTCCGGCGTAACTGGTACTACCTCATCACGTCCTATTACCCGGACGCCCTGATTACCGACCGGACGGCTCTTGAAAACCAGCCGGCGCCGGATGGCTCTGTCTGTCTGATATCGGATAAGAAGCGCGATGTTGCCTTGCCGGGCCTCGTCTTCCGCCCCCGAAAAGGCCCAGAGCCGCTGGAGAGCGACAGGAAATTTATCGGCGGCGCGCGCCTAGCATCACCGGCGCGCGCTTATCTCGAAAACATGCGCTCGTCGCGGGCGCGCGGCGCGCGCGTGGCGCGAACGTTGTCGCGCGAGGAAATCGAGAATCGTCTTGACGCGCTGCTCCGCCGACAAGGCGAAGCAGCCCTGAACCGCCTTCGCGACGAGGCGCGCAAGATTGCGCCGCAGCTTGGTCTGGACGAAGAGTTCGACGCCTTCAACGAGTTGGTTGGCACCATGCTCGGGACGCGTGATGCCGAGGTCAAGAGCGCCGTCGGCAAGGCGCGTGTCGCCGGTCAGCCCTTCGATCCGGACCGGGTTCGCCTGTTCGAGACGCTCTTTGCGGCGCTGCGTGAGGCGATCCCCACTGATCGACCGGGCCCGAAGCGGACAGGGGAGGCCAATGCCAATTTATCCTTCTTCGAGGCGTACTTCTCCAACTTCATAGAAGGCACGGAGTTCAGCGTCGAGGAAGCCGAGGATATCGTCTTCAAGGGCGTGATTCCGCAGGAGCGTCCTGATGATGCTCATGACGTTCTGGCCACGTATCGTATCGTCTCCGACATGGCGGAGATGCGAAAGCTGCCTTCGGATATCGATGAGTTCCTGACGATACTGCGTCGCCGCCATGCGGCGATCATGGAAGCCCGTCCGGACAAGAATCCGGGTGTATTCAAGACCATGACGAACCGCGCGGGGAACACTGTCTTCGTTGCCCCCGATCTTGTGACAGGTACACTGGAAAAGGGCTTCGCATTCCTGCAAGGGCTGGGCGAGCCGTTCCAGAGGGCTGTCTTCATGATGCTGCTGGTCAGCGAGGTTCATCCCTTTGCCGACGGAAACGGTCGCGCGGCACGGATCATGATGAACGCCGAGCTGGTCGCGGGCGGTCAGGAGCGCATCATCATCCCGACATCGTACCGCACGGATTATCTCGGGGCGCTGAAGGCGCTATCCCATAATGGTCACGCCACGCCGCTGATCCGGATGCTGGACTATGCGCAGCAATACACCCACGCGATCGACTGGCGCGGCCTTGATGGCACGCGCCGTGTGCTGGAACAGACAGGGGCCTTCGCCGAAGGCGAAGACGCCAAGCTCCGCTTGCCCGAACGCGCCACATGAGAGGGCTTGTGCGGCTGAAGACCGGCCAAACCGCGCATGATTCTGCTGATTCCGGGCGAATTCGCCCCCTGAATCCGAGATGATCGCGCCCCCGGCGTCTTGTGTGCGCTAACCGAAATCCCGCGCCAGAACCTGCCGCGTCGCCTCCGGCATTGCCGTCATATGGCCATAGGCGGGATGGCGCACCGCGATCACCACCTGGGCCCCCGGGGCGCGGAATTTCTCGATCGCCGCCGGGGTGAAGGGAAAGTGCAGGAAATGCACCGCCGAAGTCTTGCCGTCTTCCCGCGTGCGCTCGACATCGTGCTCGGGCTGCGCCATGACGGTCTCGCCGCCAACCTCGATCGCAATCGTCTCCTCGACGCCGGCGAGCTTGGCGAGCTCGCGCGCGCGCCGCGCCGGATCGTTGATCTCGAACATCAGCGTCGCGACCAGCTCGCGGCCATTCGGGATCAAGGGGCCATAGGCGGCGAGCTCGTCGGCGATCTGCGCCTCGCCGCCCTTCTCGATCCGGAGCATCTCGTGGATCTGATACCAGATCGTATCGTAGCTCTCGAAGATCAGCGTCGCGAAGGGGCCGATGGCAAGCCGGCGGTCGCGCTTTTCCGCCACCACCTTGGCGCGGCGCTCGGCCCGCACCGCCTCGTATTCCGGCATCGACAGAATATCGCCGGCGGCAATGCGGTGTTTGCTCGGGGACTGGGCTTCTTGCATCGTATTTCGCCTTGGGTTTCGTCGGTTTGCTGTAAAAAACGCTGTCAGATCAGGCCGTAGGCCTTGGCCAAGAGCTCGATCGGATGCCAGGAACGTGCCGCCGGCGCCTCCAACCGCTCGGTGCCCTGGCGAATATGCTCGGCGGCGAGCGGGCATTCCGAGGCGAGATAGGCCTTAGCGTTCTTCACCGCCTGGCGCGCCACGGGCTTGCCGACCTTGAGCGCGAGCTCGAAATTCTCGGTCTTCACGCCCCATGAGCCGCCGTGGCCCGAGCAACGCTCGATGGTCGCGATCTCGGTTTCGGGAATGAGCTTCAGCATCTCGATCGCCTTCGGCCCCATGTTCTGCGCCCGCGCGTGGCAGGCGAGATGGGCGCTGACGCCGCCCTGGAGCGGCGACAGGCCATCGGCAATGCCGTTCTTCTTCGCGATATCGACGACGTATTGGCTGAGATCGAAGGTGCATTCGGCGAGCCGCTTGATCTCGGCGTCGTCGGGCAGCATCAGCGGCCATTCCGACTTGATCATCAAGGCGCAAGACGGGATCAGGGCGACCACGTCGTAGCCCTTGTCGCGCCAGCCGAGAAGCTCGGCCGAGATTTTGCGCGCCCGGTCCACGACGGTCTGGATATCGCCCTGTTCGAGCTTCGGCATGCCGCAGCAGATCGGATGCACGACCTCGGTCTCGACCCCGTTATGGGCGAGGATCTTGCGCGCGGCCTCGCCGATCCCGGGATTGTGGTAATTGACGAAGCAGGTGGCATAGAGCACCGCCTTGCGGCCGAAGCCCGGCGCCTTGGCGTTGACCGTCGCCGGCTCGCGGGCGCGGGCGACGAAGGTCTTGCCGTGGAACTTCGGCAAGGCGGCGTCGCGGTGGATATCGGCGACCTTTTCCATCACCGGCCGCGATAGGCGATTTCCGGTCGCGGTGGCCCAATTGGCGAGCGGCGCCACGGCGCCGCCGAGGCGACCGTTGCGATCGGTTTCGGTCAGCGCGCGATCGGCGAAGCCGGTCTTGCCGGCGCGGAATTCCATCGCCCGGTAACGCAGCATGAGATGCGGAAAGTCGAGATCGAAGGGATGCGGCGGCACATAGGGGCACTTGGTCATGAAGCACATGTCGCAGAGCGTGCAGGCATCCACCACCGACTTGAAATCGCTGCTCGCGACCTCCTCGATGACCTCGCTCGGCGTCGCATCGATCAGGTCGAAGAGGCGCGGAAAGCTGTCGCAAAGATTGAAGCAGCGCCGGCAGCCATGACATATGTCGAAAACGCGGCGGAACTCGGCATCAAGCTTCTCCGGGTCGTCGAAGGCCGGGTCCTGCCAGGCCAAGGGGCGGCGGAAGGGCGCGCCGGCATTCGCGTCGCCCGGATTCGCATCGCTCATGACGGTCCACCTCCGCCGCTTTCTGGCCCGTCGCCGGGCCAATTCGGTTACGTCTGGTTATGCCGGATGGGGCCGCATCGGCGCATTGATCGAGGACAATTGGTCGAAAGCCCAAATTTGTCGCAAGGCCCCGGCGTTTGGGTCCCGGGATCGGCAACCCGGCCGCGCGGCGGCGCGGGGTCGCCGTTTCGGCCACATACCGCCGCCGCGCGAGGCGAGGCGGCGCCGCGGTGCGGTCGCGCCTCGCCCGTCCGGGCTTGCCTTAGCTCAGGGTGTCGAGCGCCTTCTGGAAGCGGCCGGCGTGGCTCTTCTCGGCCTTGGCCAGGGTCTCGAACCACTCGGCGATCTCCTCGAAGCCCTCTTCGCGGGCGGCACGGGCCATGCCGGGATACATGTCGGTATATTCGTGGGTCTCGCCGACGATGGCCGACTTCAAATTCTTCGTGGTATCGCCGATCGGCACGTCGGTGACGGGGTCGCCGACTTCTTCGAGAAACTCGAGATGTCCGTGGGCGTGGCCGGTCTCGCCTTCGGCGGTGGAGCGGAAGACGGTGGCGACATCGTTATAGCCTTCGACATCGGCCTTCTGTGCGAAATAGAGATAGCGGCGGTTGGCCTGGCTTTCGCCGGCGAATGCGTCCTTAAGATTCTGCAGGGTTTTGCTGCCCTTCAATGACGCCATCGTGATCTCCTTCCCAAAATGCGGACGGCCCAACGGGGCCGGATGGCGCCATATTCGCCGCCGGCATCGCCTTTGTCAATAAGTTTAGAGTTATTCTAAATAAATGGCGCCGGGGCAGCAAGCCGGGCGCGAGGCAAGGCACGCTGGAAGGGAAATTAACTCAACGGAAGGCTGGCGGCGGCGCGCCGCCAGCCGCGAAAGGGCGTTGGATTAGGACGCGCGCTGATGCACCCGCACCACCACCTCGACCCGGGAAACCTCGGCGCCTTCCGGCATGTTCGGAAGATCGCCCACGGTCACCGCATGGCTCGGGATGTCGACGAGCTCGCCGGTCTCCTCGTGGAAATAATGATGGTGATCGCTGGTATTGCTATCGAAATAGCTCCGGTTGGTATCGACCATCACTTGGCGCAGAAGCCCGGCATCCGTGAACTGATGCAAGGTGTTGTAAACCGTCGCGAGAGAGACCGGGTAGCCGGCGGCCACGGCCTCGGCATAAAGCCCCTCGGCGGTGACATGTCGGTCGCCGTTCGCGAACAGGCACTGGGCCAGGGAGAGGCGCTGGCGAGTCGGCCGAAGACCTGCTTTGCGCAGGGCTCGGGTAAGGGTTTCCTTATTCCGTGGAGTATTCACGCTCTGCTCCTAATTCCAACCACCGAAGGTGGGGTAAAGCACTCGCTTTTGGCCCTTATACGCTCTTTCTAATAAAAATGAAAGTTGTAGCGCCTAAGTATCTGTCCCCAATCAAAACTACGTAAACATCCTTAGTCGCCGGTGGCGATACGCTCGACGAGTTGCGCCACTGTTGGCACGAAGCCGTTGGCGTAGAAGGGATCGCGCTTGAAGCAGTAGGCGCCGTGGCCGGCAAACATCAGGTTGCTTTCGATCTCGGTGGAATGGCGAATATTCTGCAACGTCTTCTGAATGCAGAAACTTCTCGGATCCGCCTTCTTGCCGGTGGTGCCGCGCTCATCCTGCGACCAGTTGGAAAAAGCGCAGGCCGAAAGGCAGCCCATGCATTCGATCTGATCGGTGCGGATCTGGCGTCCGCGCTCCGGCGTGACGAAGATCAGGGTCGAATCCGGGGTGCGCAGCGCCTCGGTGAAGCCCGCCTCGATCCACCCCTGGGCGCGGTTGCGGTCCGGCTGGGTGAGATAGACGACGCGATGACGGGCGCCGATCGGCAGCTCCGCGTCGTGCTCGCCGATCGGGGCGGTGGTATAGGCGACCTGACGCTCGTTGCGCTCGTGCAGCTCCTGCAGAAAGCTGTTGCGCACGGCCGACGACCAGAAGCCGGTCGGGCTGAAGCGGTTGAGATAGACGTCGCCGGGCTCCAGCGTCAACAGGCGCTGCTTCCAGGCGTCCGAAATCGGGCTTTCCTGGGTCAGCAGCGGCCGGGTGCCAAATTGAAAGCAGACCGGGCCGATGTCCGGGTTGTCGATCCAATCGGCCCAATCGCGGAGATACCAGACGCCGCCGGCCATGACCACCGGCGTCTGCTCGAGGCCGAATTCCCGCATCACGGCGCGGAGCGCGCGGACGCGCGGATAGGGCGATTCCGGGCACAGCGGATCTTCGCTGTTGCTCAAGCCGTTATGGCCGCCGGCGAGCCACGGGTCTTCGTAGACGACGCCGCCGAGCCATTCGGGAAACTTGTGATAGGCGCGCTTCCACAAGGCGCGAAAGGCGCGCGCCGAGGAGACGATCGGGTAGTAATAGACGCCATAGCCCGCCGCCAGTTGGGCGATCCGGTAGGGCATGCCGGCGCCGCAGGTGACGCCATGGACAAGGCCCCGCGCGCCCTGCAGGACGCCTTCCAGCACCCGCTCCGCGGCCGCCATCTCCCACAACACATTGACGTGGATACGGCCCTCGCCGGCGGCGAGATCGTGCGAGATCTGCGCCTGGGTGATGCCGCCCTTCACCGCATAGGCGACCAGTTCCTCATGGCGCTCGCGCCGCGTGCGGCCCTTATAGAGCTGCGGGATCTCGCGGCCGTCGGCATCATAGGAATCGGCGTTGACGCCGGAAAAGGTGCCGACGCCGCCGGCCCGGGCCCAGGCGCCGGCGCTCTCGCCGTTCGAAATGCCGATGCCCTTTCCGCCCTCGACAAGCGGCAGCACTTCGCGGCCTGAAATTATGATCGGGTTCAGAGTCTTCACTCTGCGGTTTCCGCCTTGCGCCGTTCCGAAAAAGCCGCGCCGCGCGCGACCCGCTCGAGCCGTCTGGCTTGGCCCCAAGCGTTATCGCTCGTTATTGCTATATATTATTAGGGCACTTTTTGAACTCGCCAAGCCTCCGCCCGCCACTTCACCCAGCCGCCTCATCGCCACAACCGCGATCGCGGCCAGACCCAAGGGCGGCGGCTTCGCACCAATCCGGTCCGAAGCGCGCCGAATGCCTGGCTTTCCCGCTGGTTTTCCTTAGGACGGATTTTCCGCGTCCGCCGGCTCCGCCGGCGTCAGCGTCAAATCCTCGCCCGTTTCCTGGTTCACCACCTTCATGCTGAGCCGAACCTTGCCGCGATCATCGATGCCGAGCACCTTGACCCGAACCTCCTCGCCCTCGGCCACCACGTCGGCAACCTTGGCGACGCGACGCGGTGCCAGCTCGCTGATGTGCACGAGCCCGTCGCGATTGCCGAAGAAGTTCACGAAGGCGCCGAAATCGACGATCTTCACCACCTTGCCCTTGTAGATATGGCCGACCTCGGGCTCGCTGGTGATCGACTTGATCCAATCGATCGCCGCCAGCGCCGCGCTGGCGTCGGTGGCCGCGACCTTGACCGTGCCGTCGTCCCCGATGTCGATCTTGGCGCCGGTGGTCTCGCAGATCTCGCGGATGACCTTGCCGCCGGTTCCGATGACTTCGCGGATCTTGTCCTTCGGAATATTGATCACGGTGACGCGGGGCGCGGTCTCCTTGACCTCGTGGCGGGCGTCGGCGAGCGCCCTCGCCATCTCCCCGAGGATATTGACGCCGCCCCGGCGCGCCCGCGCCAAGGCCCGCTTCATTATGTCCTCGGTGGTGCCACCCATCTTGATGTCCCTCTCCAGCGCCGTGGCGCCGTCCGCAGTGCCGGCGACCTTGAAGTCCATATCGCCGAGATGATCTTCATCGCCAAGGATGTCGGAAAGAACGGCGACGCCGTTCTCCTCCTTGATCAGCCCCATGGCAATGCCGGCGACCGGCGCCTTGAGCGGCACGCCCGCGTCCATCAGCGACAGCGAGGAGCCGCAAACCGTCGCCATCGACGAGGAGCCGTTGCTCTCGGTGATCTCGGAGACGACGCGGATAGTATAAGGGAAGGCGTCTTTCGCCGGCAGCAGCGGCCGGATCGCCCGCCAGGCGAGCTTGCCGTGGCCGATCTCGCGCCGGCCCGGCGATCCCATGCGCCCCGCCTCGCCCACCGAATAGGGCGGGAAGTTGTAGTGCAGCAGAAAGTGCTCGCGATACTCGCCCTGCAACGCATCGATGATCTGCTCGTCCTGGCCGGTGCCGAGCGTGGTCACCACCAGCGCCTGGGTCTCGCCGCGGGTGAAAAGAGCGGCGCCATGGGCGCGCGGCAGAACCCCGACCTCGCAGACGATCGGGCGGATGGTCTCGGTGTCGCGGCCGTCGATACGCCGGCCGGTCGCCAGCACGTTGCCGCGCATGACCTTGGCCTCCAGCGCCTCGAGTCCTTCCGAGATCACCTCGGCGCTCAGGCCATCGGCCTCCAGCGTCACCTTCACCCGGGCCCGCACCTGATCGAGGCGGGCGCGCCGCGCCTGCTTCGCGGTCTCCTGGTAGGCGGCGCGAAGGTCGGCCTCGGCCAGTTCGGCAAGCCGCGCCGTTTGCGCCGCGTCGAGACCGGGCACCGGCATCTCCCACGGCTCCTTGGCGCATTCCTCGGCGAGTTGGACGATTGCCTCCAGCACCGGCTGAAAGGCGCGATGGCCGAACATCACGGCGCCCAGCATGACTTCTTCCGAAAGCTCTTGGGCTTCCGATTCCACCATCAGAACGCCATCGGCGGTGCCGGCGACGACGAGGTCGAGCTCGCTCGACGAAATTTCGTCGATCACCGGGTTCAGCACGTATTCGCCGTTGATGCGGCCGACGCGCGCCGCCGCGATCGGGCCGAGAAACGGCAGGCCCGAAAGGGTCAGCGCGGCGGAGGCGCCAATCATCGCCGGAACGTCGGGATCGTTCTCGAGATCGTGGCTCAGCACGGTCGCGACGATCTGGGTCTCGTTATGAAAGCCGTCGACGAAGAGCGGGCGGATCGGCCGGTCGATCAGGCGCGAGGTCAGGGTTTCCTTCTCGCTCGGACGGCCCTCGCGCTTGAAGAAGCCGCCCGGAATCTTGCCGGCGGCAAAGGTCTTTTCCTGGTAATTGACGGTCAAGGGCAGGAAGTCGGTACCGGGCCGCGGCTTCTTGGCGGCGACGGCGGTGCAGAGAACGCTGGTCTCGCCGTACGTCACCAGCACGGCGGCATCGGCCTGCCGCGCCATGCGGCCGGTTTCGAGGACCAGCCGGCGGCCCCCCCAAGTCAATTCTTTTCGGTGGACGTCGAACATCGGCGATCGTTTCCTTTCCAAATGGCACCGCGCCGCATGAAATGCGGCTGCGACGAATTTCCGCTACCGGCCGAACCTAATCCAGACAGCAACGGCAGCCCTCGGCCTTGCGCCCCTCGGCGCGACAGCCTCACCCCCTTGGCCTGTGGCCCCCGACGGGGCCCCGTCACGGCATCGGCGACAGCGGACGCGAGAACTACTTGCGCAAGCCAAGCCGCTTGATCAACGCGTCGTAGCGGGCAAAGTCCTTGTGCTTCAGGTAATCCAGCAAACGGCGCCGCTGACTGACCATCATCAGCAGGCCGCGCCGCGAATGGATGTCCTTCTTGTGCTCTTTGAAGTGTTCGGTAAGGTTCTGGATGCGCTCGCTCAAGATGGCCACTTGGACCTCCGGCGAACCGGTATCTCCAGACTTAACACCAAATTCCGAGATCAGCTGCAACTTGCGTTCGGCTGCAATCGACATCGAGCGTTTTTCCTTTCGCTACAGATTGAACACCCGCACCGGCCTGACCGAGCCATCGATCACATCGGCGAGCGCCACCGGCATACCGGCGTGCACCGCGCAGACCCGACCGTCACGGGCATCGAGCACACGAACTGTTTGACCGCTTCGCAGGCGGTCGGCTTGGGGACCGGTCAGGGCCAGGGCCGGGATGTCGTCCAGCACGGTCTTGACCGGCAACAGGTGCTCTAATGGCGGCGAACCCTGCCACAACTGGCTGAGCTTGGCCAGCGGAATCGCGCCCTCCAAGGCGAAGGGGCCGACCCGGGTGCGGCACAGATCGCTGATATGGCCGAGACAGCCGAGCACCGCCCCGAGATCGCGGGCCAGGGCGCGGACATAGGTCCCCTTGCCGCAATCGACAGTAAAGATGGCGCGATCCTTGTCCGGCGTCTGCAACAGCTCGAAACGGCGGATTTCCACCGGATTCGGCTCGAGATCCGGCTGCTGGCCCGCGCGCGCCAGCTCATAAGCCCGCTTGCCGCCGAGCTTCTTCGCCGAATAGGCCGGCGGCAGCTGCATGAGGCGACCGCAAAAAGCCGGCAGGGCCGCCGCGATCTCGGCCGCGCTCGGCCGCTTGTCGCGCTGCTCGACGATCGCGCCCTCGGCGTCGTCGGTGTCCCGCGCCTCGCCCCAGCGCACGGTAAAGCGGTAGCTTTTCGGTTGATCCTGCACCAGCGACACGGTTTTGGTGGCCTCGCCGAAGGCGATCGGCAGTACGCCGGTGGCGAGCGGATCCAGGGTCCCGGCATGTCCGGCCTTGGCGGCGGAATAGAGCCGCCGCGCCGCCGAAACGGCCTGGGTCGAGGTCATGCCGGCAGCCTTGTCCAAAACCAGCCAGCCGTCGATCTTGAGACGCTCGCGCTTAGCGGCCATTCTCGTCCGAACCGCCGGAGGTCTTGGAAGCCTTCGATTTATCCTTTGAATCCCGCGAATCCTCGGCGTCCGCGCCAAGATCGGCGGCAACCCTCGGATCGCGCAGCAACGCCGCGATCCGGCTCGCCTCGTCGAAGCTCTGGTCGGCGCGGAACCGCAAGGACGGGGCGAATTTAAGCCGCAGCATGCGGGCGAGAACACCGCGCAGATAAGGCGTCGCCCGGGTCAGCGCAGCGAGCGCCGGCGCCACCTTGCCGCCGCCCAAAGGCAAAATGAAGATCACGGCGGAGCGGAGATCCGGCGTCACCCGCACCTCGGTCACGGTGACCGGAACCCCCTGCAGGTCGGGATCGCGGAGATCGCCGCGTTCGAGGACTTCCGCCAGGGCGTGGCGCAGCGCCTCGCCCACCCGCAGCGGTCTCTGCCCGGCCACCTTCTCCGATCGCTCTTCGCGCACCATCGATCCGAACCTTAAAGGTCACGCCGCGCCTAGAGCTGGCGCGCGACCTCCTCGACGTCGAAGCACTCGATGACATCGCCAACCTGGATGTCATTGTAGTTCTCGAGCGCGATGCCGCATTCGGTGCCCTGCTTGACGTCGCGCACGTCGTCCTTGAAGCGCTTCAAGGTGGCGAGCGCGCCGGCGTAGATCACCACGTTGTCGCGCAGCAGCCGGACCTTGGAACCGCGGTGGACATGCCCCTCGGTGACCAGGCAGCCCGCCACCTTGCCGACTTTCGAGACGGCGAAGACCTCGCGCACCTCGGCATTGCCTAGGAAGGTCTCGCGGACCATCGGCGCCAGCATCGTGGTGAGCATCGACTTGAAGTCGTTGATGACGTCGTAGATTACCGAGTAGTACCGGATGTCGACGTGATCGCGCGCCGCCGACTCGCGCGCCTGCTTGTTGGCGCGCACGTTGAATCCGATGACGAGCCCGTTCGAGGCCTTGGCCAGAGTGACGTCGGATTCGTTGATGCCGCCGACCGCGCCGTGCAGCACGCGCACCGCGACCTCCTCGGTGCCGAGCTTCTCGCCGGCCCCGAGGATGGCCTCGAGCGAGCCCTGCACGTCGGCCTTGACCACCACCGCCAGCTCCTTGACCTCACCGGCCTTGATCTTCGAGAACATCTCCTCGAGCGTGCCGCGGGCGCCGGCCACCGCACGCGCATCGCGCTGACGGCGTTGGCGGAAAGCAGAAATCTCGCGCGCCCGGGTTTCCGACTGCACCACCATGAAGCCGTCGCCGGCTTCCGGCGTGCCTTGCAGGCCGAGCACCTCGACCGGCGCCGCCGGTCCGGCGCTGTCCACCGCCGTGCCGCGATCATCGATCAGCGCGCGCACGCGGCCCCATTCGGCGCCAGCGACGAAGACATCGCCGACCTTGACGGTGCCACGCTCGATCAACACCGTCGCCACCGCGCCGCGGCCGCGATCGAGCTTGGCTTCGATCACCGCGCCCTCGGCCGGACGGTTGGGGTTGGCCTTGAGATCGAGGAGTTCCGCCTGCAGGAGGATGGCCTCCTCGAGCTTGTCGAGGCCGGCGCGGGTCTTGGCCGAAACCTCGACCATGAGCACGTCGCCGCCCATTTCCTCGGCCGCGACCGAATGCTGCAGGAGTTGCTGGCGCACCTTGTCGGGATTGGCGCCGGGCTTGTCGATCTTATTGATGGCGACGACGATTGGCACGTTCGCCGCTTTGGCGTGGCGGATCGCCTCCACCGTCTGCGGCATCACCGAATCGTCGGCGGCGACCACCAGGACGACGATATCCGTCACCTTGGCGCCGCGGGCGCGCATCGCCGTGAAGGCCTCGTGGCCCGGCGTGTCGAGGAAGGTAATGCGGGCGCCAGATTGCAGCGTCACCTGATAGGCGCCGATGTGCTGCGTGATGCCGCCGGCCTCGCGGCTCGCCACGTCGGCGGCGCGCAAGGCGTCCAAAAGCGAGGTCTTGCCGTGATCGACGTGGCCCATGACGGTGACCACCGGCGCCCGCGGCTCGAGAAATTCCTCCTTATCGGCCTCGCCACCGAGCCCGACCTCGACATCCGCCTCGGAGACGCGGCGAACGCGATGGCCGAATTCCTGCACCACGAGCTCGGCCGTATCGGCGTCGATGCTCTCGTTGATCGCCGCCATGACCCCCATCTTCATCAGTGCCCGGATGACGTCGGTGCCGCGCTCGGCCATGCGATTGGCAAGCTCCTGAACGGTGATGGTCTCGGGAACCACCACGTCGCGCAGCACTTTCTTCGGCAGATCGCGGCCCTTGGCGAAGCCCTGGGCGAGGCGCTTCTCGCGCTCGCGCGCGCGCCGGAACGAGGCCAGCGAGCGCACCCGCTCCTCCTCGGTCAAGGCCTGGGAAATCGTCAGCTTGGCGCCGCGCCGCCGCGGCTCGCTCTTGGTCCGGGCGGGGGCCGGCCGGTGCGGTGCCTTAACCCCCGGACGTGCCTTGCGTGCTTCGTCCTCTTCCTCGGCGGTCGCGGCGACGGGGCGGACGCCCGGTGCCTCCGCGGCGCCGCCCGGCGCCGCAGCCTCGGTCGCCAGGCGGCGGCTCGCCTCTTCCTCGGCGCGGCGGCGTGCGTCCTCCTCGGTCTTCTTGCGCGCCTCTTCCTCGGCGACGCGGCGGGCGGCGGCCTCGCGCTCCTCGGCTGCGCGCGCATCGTCAACGGCGCGGCGCTTCGCGTCCTCGATGGCGACCCGACGCGCCTCGGCGTCAGCGCGGCGCGAATCATCGAGGGCCCGTGCCCGGGCCTGCTTTTCCTCTTCGGTCAGTTGCTTCAGCACCACCCGCCCGCGCGCGGGCCCGCGGCCCTGCTGCGGCGTAGCGGCGGTCTGCGAGGGTGCCGAAGCGGCGCCTTGCGCGCTCGGCGCGCCGCTGGCGCCGCCGATCGGGCGCTTCTTGCGCACCTCGACCGTCACCGCCTTGGAGCGGCCATGGCTGAAGCTCTGGCGGACCTGACCGGCCTCGACCGTCTTCTTCAGCTCCAGCCGTCGCGGGCGGGAGGATAGGCTCAGGGACTTCTTGTCCTCGGGTTCTTTGGTTTCGGTCATCTTTACTCCCGTCCGACCCCCTTGGGCTGCCGTGCCGGCGAACGAAACCCGGCCAACCGCGTCACTTCGGCGGCAAATCGCTCGGCGAGCGGACCTCGGTTGACGGCAGCATGTACCACATTTTCGCGGCCCAGTGCCAAACTCAATTCCCGGACCGTGAAGAGCTTGACCGGAATCGCCGTGCCGGCCTGCGAGCGAAGCTTCGCCGCCGCCCCGGCCGCGGCATCGACGGCGGTGATCAGGACCTTGACCCGGCCCGCCCCGAGCGCCGCGCGCACCGGCTCGAACCCGGTCACCGCCTTGCCCGCGCGCCGCGCCAAGCCGAGAAGCTCCAGGCACCGCCGGGCCAACAGCACCTCGACCTGATCGGCGAGATCCGGCTCGACCGTCACCGCCACCTTGGCGGCGCGGGCAAACAGATTCTTCTTCATCGCCCGAGCGATGGCATGGCGGTCGGCGCCGATCCACAGGCCGCGCCCCGGCAACTCGCGCCCGACGTCGGGCACGATCCGGTTGTCCGGGCCGACGACAAAGCGGAGCATATGCGCCGCCTCATCGCGCCGTCCCGTGGCAACGCACCGGCGTTCGGCCATCAAGCTCAAGCCTTGACCTCGGGTTCCGCCGCGCCGTCTTCGCCGCCCGCTTCGCCCACCGTCTCGCCCACCGTCTCGCCGGCTTCGTCTTCCGGAAACCAATGGGCGCGCGCCGCCATGATGGCGGCGTCGGCATCGGCCGAAGACAGGCCGGCCTCGGGCAACATCTCGATCAGCTCGTCGGACGCGAGGTCGCCGAGATCGTCTAGCGTCTTGACCCCCTTGCGGCCAAGCGCCACCAGCATCGCCAGGCTGAGACCCGGAATCTCGGTCAGGGCGTCTTCGACCCCGAGCTCGACCCGCTCCACCTCATATTCGGCGTTGCGCGCATCGAGATATTCCGTCGCCCGGCGGCGCAGCTCGTCGCCGAGGTCCTGGTCGAAGCCGGCGATCGAGGCCAGCTCCTCGGGGGGCACATAAGCCACTTCCTCGACTGTCGAGAAGCCCTCGGTGACGAGCAGCTGCGCGATGGTTTCGTCGACGTTCAGCGCCTCGACGAACATACGGCTGCGCTCGCGGAATTCGGCTTGGCGGCGCTCGCTCTCTTCCTTCTCGGTCAGGATGTCGATGTCCCAGCCGGTGAGCTGCGAGGCGAGGCGAACGTTCTGACCGCGGCGGCCGATGGCGAGCGAAAGCTGCTCGTCCGGCACCACCACCTCGATGCGGCGGGCCTCCTCGTCGAGCACCACCTTCGCCACCTCGGCCGGGGCGAGCGCGTTGACGATAAAGGTGGCCGGGTCGGGCGACCATTGGATGATGTCGATCTTCTCGCCCTGAAGCTCGTTCACCACCGCCTGCACGCGCGAGCCGCGCATGCCGACGCAGGCGCCGACCGGATCGATGCTCGAATCGTTCGACATCACCGCGATCTTCGCGCGCGAGCCGGGATCGCGGGCAACGGCGCGGATCTCGATGATGCCGTCGTAGACCTCGGGCACTTCCTGAGCGAAGAGCTTGGCCATGAACTGCGGATGAGTGCGCGAGAGGAAAATCTGCGGCCCGCGCTGCTCGCGGCGCACGTCGTAGATATAGGCGCGCGCACGCTCGCCCTGACGGAAATTCTCGCGCGGCAACAGCTCGTCGCGACGAAGCGTGGCCTCGGCGCGGCCGAGATCGACAGTGATGTTGCCGTATTCGGCGCGCTTGACGAGGCCGTTCACGATCTCGCCGATGCGGTCCTTGTATTCATTGTACTGGCGTTCGCGCTCGGCCTCGCGCACCTTCTGCATGATGACCTGCTTCGCGGTCTGCGCCGCGATGCGGCCGAAGTCGATCGGCGGCAAGGGCTCGGAAATGAAATCGCCGATCTGGGCGTCGGGGTTGCGCGCCTGCGCCTCGGCGAAACCGATCTGGGTCGCGTCATTCTCCACCGCCTCGGCCACTTCGAGCAGGCGCGAGAGACGGATCTCGCCGGTCTTGCGGTCGATTTCGGCGCGGATTTCGTTTTCGACGCCGTATTTGGAGCGCGCCGCCTTCTGGATCGCATCCTCCATGGCATCGAGCACGATATCCTTGTCGATGGATTTCTCCCGGGCCACGGCGTCAGCCACCTGGAGAAGTTCCAGGCGATTGAGACTGCTGACCATATCCATGCTCATCTGCTCCTTTTTTGCTTTGCCGGCCGAGCCGCCTTGGGCAGCATGTCGCGCGACGCGAGCTTGGCACTCTGAATCTCATGCAAGGGCAAGACGACTTCCTCGCCCGCCATGTCGAGACGCACGTGGTCGCCGGCGAGGCCGAGGATGATGCCGCGGAAGCGGCGCCGACCGGCGCGCGGCGCCTGCAGCTCGACCTTCGCCTCGAGCCCGGCGAAGCGCTCGTAATCGGCCGCCTTCATCAGCGGCCGGTCGGTGCCCGGCGAAGATACCTCGAGCGTATAGGCACCCAAGATCGGATCGGCGACGTCGAGCAGCGCGGAAACGCCGCGCGAAACCTCGACGCAATCGTCGAGGCTCATGCTGCCATCCTTGCGCTCGGCCATGACCTGCAACACCGGCCGGTCGCCGCCCTGAAGCCGCACACGCACCAGATCAAATCCCATGGCCTCGAGCCGCGGGGCGATCAATTCGGCGATCCTGTCCGTCCGCACCATGCACACCACGCCCTTGACATCGCCCTGTCTACCCCGGCACCGTCCGGCCTCATACTCTGACGCGACCGACCGCCATCCGGAAACCAGCCTGCGCCCGCACCCAAGACTGACCGCCGCCCGAAATCGCCGCTGGAAATAAAAAAGTGGGCCGCTGGCCCACCTCTCAAGTCTACCCGATCCTAGGATCGAGCCAGCAATGTGGCTTGGGTATAGCCCGGAGGGGCAGCGGCTTCAAGGCGTTTTTTCCGGGCCCCAAGCGCGGCGGCGCAAGTCCATATATAGGCTGCCGACGCCGCGATCCAAGCTCTTCGCCTGATAGCGGCTCGCCATGTGGTCGGCCGGCGGCAAGCGCCAGTCGCTCGCCTTCTCGGCCAGCCATTCGAAGGCGGGATGGCGGAGCGCGGTGCCGAGCATAAAGCGGCCGAGTTCCCTGTGGTCGGTGGCGAGGCGCAGGATCGCGCCCTCCGCCATGACGCGGGCGAGTTGGTCCAGCACCGCCGGCTGCAGGAAGCGGCGGCGATGGTGGCGCGCCTTCGGCCAGGGATCGGGAAACAGCAGAAAGACGCGATCGAGGCTCGCCTCGGGCAACACCGGCAGGAGTTTCCGCGCGTCGTCGGCCAGGATCATGAAGTTGTCGAGCCCGGCCTCGGCGATGTGGCGGAGCGCCATCGAGACGCCGTTCACATAGGGCTCGCAGCCGATGCAGCCGATATCGCGATGCGCCGCGGCCTGCGCCGCGAGGTGTTCGCCGTTGCCGAAGCCGATTTCGAGCCAGAACGCCCGCATCGGCCGGGGAAACAGCGCCCCGAGATCGAGCAGACCGGATTCCGGCAACGCGACGCGGTAGCGCGGCAAGGCCTCGGCGAGGCGGGCGCGGCGATCCCGGTTCAGCCGGCGGCCGCGCCGCCGGCCGTAGTAGATCGGATCGTCCGGCCCGCGCAGGCCGTCGGCCGCCGCCTCAGGCAAACGCCGAGCGCAGGCCGTCGGCAAGATCGGTGCGCTCCCACGAGAAGCCGCCGTCGGCCTCGGGCTCGCGCCCGAAATGGCCATAGGCGGAAGTGCGGGCATAGATCGGCCGGTTGAGACCGAGGCGCTCGCGGATGCCGCGCGGCGACAAGTCCATGATCTCGCCCAAGACCTTCTCCAGGCGGTCTTCCGCGACCTCTCCGGTGTCGTGCAGATCGACGTAGAGCGAGAGCGGCTTGGCGACGCCGATGGCATAGGCGATCTGGATGGTGCAGCGCTCGGCAAGCCCGGCCGCGACCACGTTCTTCGCCAGATAGCGGCAGGCATAGGCCGCGGAGCGCGCGACTTTGCTCGGATCCTTGCCAGAAAAGGCGCCGCCGCCGTGCGGCGCGGCGCCGCCGTAGGTATCGACGATGATCTTGCGGCCGGTGAGACCGCAATCACCGTCCGGCCCGCCGATGACGAATTTGCCGGTCGGGTTGATGTAGAGATCCTCGTCCCGGCACATCCAGCCTTCGGGCAGAAGCTCGCTGATCAGCGGCTTCAGCATCTCGCGCAGCGAAGTCTGGCTCAGCCCCTCGTCATGCTGCGTGGAGACGACGATCTTCTCGGCGCCGACCGGCTTGCCGGCGGCATAACGCAGCGTCACCTGGCTCTTGGCGTCGGGCTGCAGGCCGGCGGCGCGCGGGTCGCCGATCTTCCGAAGCTCGGCCATCCGGCGCAAGATCAGATGCGCGAAATAGATCGGCGCCGGCATGAACAATTCGGTATCGTCGCAGGCATAGCCGAACATGATGCCCTGGTCGCCGGCGCCCTCGTCCTTGTTGCCGGCGGCGTCGACACCCATCGCGATATCGGCAGACTGGGCATGCAGCAGCACCTCGACCTTGGCGTCGCGCCAGGAGAAGCCGGGCTGGTCGTAGCCGATGTCATGCACCGCCATACGGGCGAGATGGGCGAGATAGTCGGGCGTGATCGTGGCCGGGCCACGGGTCTCGCCGGCGAGGACGATCCGGTTGGTGGTGACCAGGGTCTCGCAGGCGACGCGGGCATAGGGGTCCGCCTCGAGGAACGTGTCGAGCACCGTATCGGAGATCCGGTCCGCGACCTTGTCGGGATGCCCTTCCGAGACGGATTCGGAGGTAAAGAGGAAATCGCCCTTGTCGCGCATGGATTGCTCCTCTTGTCGCGGGGAATGACCGTTATCGGTGGCAAACGCCCTGGCCGGGTCGGCGCCCGGGGCCGGATGCGCCGAGGCGAAGGGGGGATGGCGGAAACCCCGCCCATGGTCAAGAGCGGGGGCAAGCCACCCGATGAGGGGCCGGCGTCAGACGCCCAGCATCTCGCGCATGCCGTAGCGGCCCGGCGCCTTGCCCTCCAGCCAGAGCGCCGCGCGGACCGCGCCATTGGCGAAGATCCGCCGGTCGAAAGCATGATGGGTGAGCACGATCTGCTCGGCCGCGCTGGTGAAGAGCAGCGAGTGGCTGCCGACGATCTGGCCGCCGCGCAGTGAGGCGACGCCGATCGAGCCTGGCTTGCGCGCCCCTGTGTGGCCGGCGCGGCCTTCCTCGACCAGATCCTCGAACTTGCCGCCGCGCCCGGCGGCGACAGCCT
>OFHJ01000292.1_pt1 | contig 20738 bp, 22 predicted proteins | sample 1522001 | NCBI WGS metagenome assembly OFHJ01 (sample SAMEA2464838, study PRJEB22497) | soil metagenome | biome: Grassland; feature: Farmland; material: Clay | place: Australia | collected 2013-02-01 | depth 1.2 m | reverse complement strand
ACTAAGTCTTTGCAAGTGCTTCGAGCCTGCTGATGATCGTATACAATGAAGCTCTTCCATGAGCTGGAACATTGGGATCATTTGCAATTTCATCCAGAAGAGATACGGCTGTAGCACATCTCAAGTCGAGGCTGTCCTCTTCCTTGGACAATGCTGACCTTGAATCTGTTGCCGTCTTTCGCACATTCTTTGGTACGGATGTATCCTGTGAAAGCTCGTCCAACAGAAACACTACTTCTTCTAACATTTTTTCATCCATAATTTTCACTCTCCCATTAGTTGGCCCATGTCTTTCTTTATTGTGAGCACCATCATAGTCTTTGACCCCCTGATGCCTGAAATCTGGCTCATCTTGTTTACCAGGAAATCCTGCAACCCATCGTAATTGGGGAATCTCACCTTGAGGATGATGTCGTAGTCTCCTGTTACGATAAAGACATCTTCTGTAAAATTTTCTTTTGCGAGTTCACCGCCTATGGCTTCTACCCTGCTGACATCGGCTTCTATCCCGATCAGCGCTGTTACTATTTTGTTGGTATAATATTCATCAAGTTCTTTCGATATCTCAACATCGCTCATACAACTCTCCCCCAGCTCCGCGGTTTAGCAACTTATTGGGCCATAATCTGCCAACCGAAGCCTACAATCATGCCTCGCCGTCTATAGCACAAATCAAAATAAGAGTTTCGCCGAAGCTGAATTCACAGTCAAAAAAATTGGGAAGGGCAGTTGTTGGACTAGACAAACTCTTCTTCGAGTTCCATCATGACCTGGTTCAAAACTTCTTCGAACGTCCTGCCGGAATACTCCCTTAGACCTCCTATTTCGGTTCTGAGTTTGGCCAGGTATGTTCCGTCATCTTCGAGATCAAATTCAATATTGCAAATAAGTTCCTGCATTTTTATTTCAACTCCTGACGCCTTATTTATTTGTTGTTATAAATCTTTCCCGGATATCTACTTATTCATTTTGACTCACTGTGACAGATCCAGGTATACCCTTCCGAATACCTTTCTCTCAAGCATGTCACTATAAGCTTCATTAATCCGCTCTAGGGGAACTTTCTTCCCTATAATAGGTTTTATCTTTCCCTGTGAGGTCAGTTCCAGAGCTTTTTGCATATCCTTTCTTGTGGAACTTATGCTTCCTGAGATGCTGTTGCCCTTGAGTATGATCAGGCCCAGCGGTAGGTTTACAGGTTCAGGAGTGACATTTCCTATAACCACCATCCTGCCTCCTGTCCTTAAGCTCCTCAATGAACTATCAAATGTATGGATCCCGACATTTTCAAGAGCCACGTGTACACCGTCCCCTAAAATTTCTTTGATCTCCTTGTCGAATCTTCCTCCTGAATGAACTATGTGATCGGCACCCAAATTTCGTATCTGTTCTTCCTTCCACGCAGAGCTGGTTTCAGCAATAACTTCTGCCCCTATTGCCTTAGCGATCTGAATCGCATGCGCACCAACTCCTCCTCCGGCTCCAGTTATAAGAACCCTCATTCCACTCTTTAGTCCACCAACCTCATGCAGAGCATGGTAAACCATCCCCGTAACGCAGGCAGAGATTGCTGCACCTTCATGGGTAACATTTTCCGGAACTTTTACAACACTTCTTTCAGTGACCTTGATATATTGTGCATAACCGCCATTCAGCAATTCTCCGTAGGTTCTCTTGTTCAGGCAGAGATTTTCGTTCCCTGATAGGCAGAACTCACATTTGCCGCATGGATCATATATGAGGCTTGCCACCCTGTCACCGTTCTTGAAATCTTTGACGTCGGGCCCTGTTTCCACAATTACTCCAGATATCTCGTGCCCGGGCACTATCGGAGTTTTTACTCTTGGAAAAAAGCCATCTCTGGTGAGGATATCCCTGAAGCAGATCCCTGTCAGCTCCTGTTTGATGAGGATCTCGTTTCCTGACACCTCGGGCTTATCCAGATCTACAACTTCAAGAGGCTCCTTTATATTGTTGAGAACCGCAGCCTTCATAGATTGAAATAAACTCGGGATATAAGCCATCTTTGATAGTGGAATTAAGGTCCAATATTCTGCCATCTTTGAATCTCTACCATCATAGGGCGTATTTTCAAAGAACTCATAAAAAGGTTTTATTGCCTGTAGTGTTTGAGGATTGATGGTTGATGCCAGATATTCAAGGCAGTCAATTCTGCGAGTTTTTGAACCTGGCGACTTTGACAGGATCAGGGAATCCACCATAGTGGTTGTAGGGATTGGCGGAACAGGGTCGATGGCGGCAGACCTCTTTGCCAGGGTCGGGGTTAAGAAGCTGAAAATAGTCGACAGAGATTTTGTCTCAATTTCGAATCTTCACAGGCAGATCCTCTACGATGACGATGATATTGGCGAACCGAAGGTGGCAGTCGCCAAAAGAAAACTGAACAGGATCAACCCGGACGTTTCCATCGAAGAATGCAATGCTGCATTTGATGCATCGAATGCGGAGGACTTGATATCCGATGCAGATTTGGTGTTTGACGGAACTGATAATTTTACAACGAGGCTCATAATAAACGACGCGTGTGTAAAACTGCGAAAGCCATGGATTTACACATCTGCAATAGAAACCTATGGGGAAGTAAAAACAATCATCCCGGGAAAAACCTCCTGTCTTGCCTGTTATGTAACGATGCCCAATCAGAGGCAGCCTGTCTGCTCAGAGGTTGGTGTGTTCCCGTCCGTTCCGAACATGGTGGCATCCTTTGCTTTTACAATGGCGATTAAGGCTTTGACCGGTCACGAGGTCTCCGGAGATCTCTTTTTTTTCGATCCATGGAAGGGCGATACCCAGAAGCTGGCCATAAAGAGAAACGATAGCTGCAAATCGTGCTCAAGGAATGAATTTGAATATCTCGACAAAAAATATTCCTCTCTCGGTATAAGGCCGTTGATCTAGACAGGGTGTGGCTTGGATTAGTTTTTTTAACAACCTGAATATGTGGTCAGGGATCTGATGATTAAAGGAGTCATATTTGATCTTGACGGAACAATTCTGGATTCGGTTGATCTTCGGGTAAAAGCTTGGAGATACGCGTTCCAGATGGTTGACATCAGTGTGCCGGGCGATGAAATACGACCGCTGATCGGGCTTCCGGGGGAAAATCTCGCAGGCAGGTATTACAAGTACCCTGACGAAGTTGAGAAAATGGAAGAGCAGTTCTTCAAGAGCCACCTGTCAGAAGCAAGTTTCTACTCTGATGTAGGAGACACCTTCACTTCTCTGTCTTCAAGAGACATAAATACTGTTATAGTCACATCTTCAAGGAAAGACCTGACCAAGAGGCTGGACATTCCGGTCAACAGGATCGTGACAATCGACGATGTCACAAACGGTAAGCCTGATACTGAACCATATCTCAAAGCTCTTGCTTACATGAAGATTGAGCCTTCTGAGCTCATGGTCGTGGGGGATTCTGAATCTGACCTGATGCCGGCCAAAAAACTGGGGGCGCTTTCTGTTATGGTTCTCCACGGCAGGGACGTTGAAAGCAAGTACGCGGACTACTACGTTGACGAGATAGGGGACGTAGTCCAGCTTATAGACAAAGTGACCGCGGTTAAATACAGCTTCTAGAGTCAAGCTTCTGCAGGTTAACCGCAGCAACTCTTTTTTTGCCGACTCCGTTCGGGCTAAGATAATCTATCTGGAATCAATACAGTCATATGATATTGGCAGAAGTCACCTTCATACCAGTCGATGTTGGAACATCCGGTTCCAGGTATGTAAAGATTGCACTGGGCATATTCAAGGATGAAGGGATAAGTTACTATCCCAACAGCATGGGGACAGTACTCGAAGATGAGAGCATGGACAGGATCCTGGACGTGATCAAAAAGGCGGAAAGCGAGATCATCAGAAATGGTGTAAAGCGACTCGAAACGGCAATCAAAATCGATCATAGGGTGGATGTTGAAAACAGCGTATCGAGAAAACTGAAATCCATAGGCGTGGGAAATTAAGGTTTCCGTATAGAAATCGCTACAAAACGTTAATAATTAAGAATTGTTAGAAGGTGAGGGAAGGAGGATATAAACTGGTGTCCAAGACGGAAACTGTCACCAGGGAAGCACTCAGCCATCTGCTTATCCTGGAACAGTTAAAAAGTGGGGATAAATATCCTTATCAGATAATACAGGGAATAACTTCCAAATTCAGCTCTAACTACAAACCCAGCACAGGTGTAGTCTATCCGTCACTGTACAGGATGCTGGAAAAAGGTTACATAGTAAAGCGCAAGAGATTCTACCACATAACTGACGAGGGGCTGAAGGTATTCACAGAACAGTATGAAGATTTTCTGGCCAGGATTGAAGATTTTTACGAGGAAAAACAGTTTCTCAAGCAGTACCATGAATCTCTGAAAAGATTATCCAGGGTGATTTACCAGACAGACAGGAATTTCATGCATGAATATGAGAAAAATATTGTTTCAAAGCTTAACGAGATAGCGGACAAAATCGAAAACATGGATCCCATCTAAAACTTTCTTTCAACTCCAGTGGGCGAGAAATCTCATTCAGAAAGGAGGGGATGAACACGGATATTTATTTACGGCATTCAGATCTAATGGATGTCCACATGCAGACATAAGTGAAGGTGGTCGATTCAAGCCCATGGAGATTCCGCCAGCAACCGTTGAAGTGGAAACCTCCCTTCTAGAGATGGGGGAGGAGATCACCCATTTAGTAAACCTATAAATATCAAGTTCAACTATCGAAATCGATAGATTTGCCGGGCAATATTATAGAAACAAAAGATCTGACCAAGATTTACAAGGGAAATATCAGGGCAGTAGACTCACTCAATATTCAAATAAAGGAAGGTGAAGTTTATGGCTTGCTTGGCCCAAACGGTGCGGGAAAGAGTACTACCATCAACATGCTTATCACCAGAATATCCCCCACATCCGGTACAGCATCCGTTGACGGCTTTGATATCGTCAAGGAATCCCTGCAGGTTAGAAAAACCATAGGTGTAGTGCCTCAGGACTTAACTGCTGATGAAGATCTTACCGGAAGGGAGAATCTTGTCATGGTTTCACAATTCTATGATGTACCCAAGCCAACGGCAGAGGACAGGATCAGGCAGCTACTCAAGCTTGTAGACCTTGAAGATGCGGCCGACAGATATGTAAACACTTATTCTGGCGGGATGAGAAAGAGGCTGGAGCTTATACTGGGGCTAGTGCACGACCCAAAGATACTTTTTCTTGATGAGCCAACCCTGGGGCTTGACATTCAGACCAGGACACAAATGTGGGATTACGTCAGGGAGATACAGGAAAGGCTGAATGTAACGATTATTCTAACCTCCCATTATCTGGAGGAAATAGATGCACTGGCAGATATGGTATCAATTATAGATCATGGGAAAGTGCTTATAACGGGAACACCCGAGGAGCTGAAGGAATCGCTAAAAGGGGATATTATAACAATCACACTGAAGGACGAGGCGAATGTAGAAGTGATGAAGAAAGTTCCTAATGTTGTGGAGGTCACAGAACATGGCCCCAACACGCTTCGGATAAAGGTTGTAAACGCAGACGAATCACTGCCCGATATAATCAACTACATTTCAAAGAACGGCCTTTCAACCAACAAACTGACTGTTCAGAAGCCAACACTCGATGAAGTTTTCCTTGAGTACACGGGAAGGAACATAAGGTCAGAGGAACCTGCAGACGCCAGAAAAATGATGATGAATATGAGGAGGATGAGAAGATGAGTGGAATCGGGCCCTTAACCGTAAGGGAACTGAAGAAATGGTACAGGAATCCTGTCTTTTTCGTTACCGGGCTACTGCAGCCGTTTTTCTGGATCGCCCTGTTTGGAAGTGCATTTGACATCACTAAGTTCTTCCCGCAGGCAAGCGAACTTGTTCTTGGAGGGGCTCCAAACTACATAACATACATAGTGGGAGGTGTCCTGACAATTTCCGGTTTATTCACTGCAATGTTTGCAGGGACAAATATAATTTTCGACAGGAGGCTCGGGCCAATGGGGAGGTTCCTGTCTTCCCCAATAAGGAGAAGTTCAATAGTCTTCTCAAAGGTCTTTTCATCGGTCATAAGAATACTTCCTCAGATACTGATCCTAATTGCTGCGGCGATCATCATACCCAACGGCCTCAAATTTGCGAACGGGTTTACCGTCCCTGACGCGCTGGTTCTGCTTACTGCCATAATTCTCATATCCCTGATTTTCTCGTCAATCTTCAGTGCCATCGCCATCCGGATGACCAACATGAACTCCATCTTCGGAATCGTTAACCTTGTCAATCTGCCGCTTCTATTCGTGAGCTATGCCATGTTTTCGTCAGAAATGATGGCAGGTTGGCTTGCAGACATTGCGAAATACAATCCGGTTTCATGGTCTGCCGAGTCAATAAGAATGGTCATCATAAACGGCAGTAATATGACCATGTCACAATGGGGGCAGATAGGAGAATGGCTTGGGGGACTCGCAGTGCTTGCTGTAAGCCTGACTCTTCTTACTGCTTATCTGGCAGAGAAGGAGATTAGAGACTAGAATATCAGAAACTTCAGGTGCAGTGATTGAAAGAGAGGGATTATGCCAACAGGGTCATGTTCATGCTTTCGTTCAGGGAGATGTCTGGCTATCAGCTCTCCAAGAACATACATCACCATGGGGAACAGATATCCAGCGGAACCCTGGTACCCATACTTAGAAACCTTGAATCTGCAGGTCTGATCACTTACAGGAGAAGTGGCAAACGAAAAATTTACGGCCTCACTGACAAGGGAAGGATATACACCCAATCCCTTAGAGAGATAGGCGACGAGCTCAAGAAAAAGATGTTCGTTGAGAGCGTGGATCAGAACCTGCTTTACTACGATATACTCACGAACTATGAGGACGTAGAGGCAATAAAGAAAGTCCTGGATAAGCTCGGGGATTTGCTGCTTGAGGTTATTCGAGCAGGATTCAGGTTGGAGAAGAAAAGTTCACCTGATGAACTGGACAAGCTTGAAAGGGAGATAAGATACGTGCTGGAGACGAAGAAAACATGAGTTACGGCTACCCTGAAATGAAATCTCCAAAAGTAGAGAACCATGAGGGCATAACTATCGGAATCCTGGCGTTCATGGGGATACTCATCACTTATGTCGAGACAATGATAACGCCTGCTCTCCCTGTTTTTGTAAACGTATTCAATACAAATTATGACACGCTCTCATGGGTCCTAACCGCTTACATAATTACAGGAACCACTGCAGCGGCCTTGTTCGGTAAGCTCGCAGACATAGTGGGCAAGAAAAAGATCTTTCTGTCTCTCGCAATAGTCTACGCACTGGCAGTCAGTTTCGGGGGGTTCGTCAACACGATCGGCGAGCTTATTGCGGTCAGGGCAGTACAAGGCCTGGGTTTTGGGATGTTCCCCATCGCATTTGCAGTACTTAACGATCAGGTGCCCAGGGAAAGGCTTGCCCTGGCCCAGGGCATCATCAGCTCAACATTCGCGGGCGGATCAGCAGTCGGCCTGGTGGGCGGAGCATACATAACACAGAATTTTGGCTGGGAGTGGTCCTATCACTCCGCAATACCCCTTGCTTTCGGCCTTGTCATTTTCGCCGCATTGTTCCTCAAGGATTATTCTGTCCCGAGGAAGGAAAAAATAGATTTTCTGGGAATAGGGTCACTTGCTATTGGCCTTACAACCCTGATTTTCGGCCTGTCGGAAGGCCAGTATCTTGGATGGTCATCTCCTGAAATCATTGGAATTTTTTCAGGCTCGCTGTTATCATTCATCGTGTTTGCATGGGCGGAGTCACACGTTGAGAAACCGTTCATAGACATTAATCTGCTCAAGATCAGGAATGTGTTCCTTGCGAACTTTACCGGGCTGTTTGCGCTTGCGGCCCTCTTCTTCTTGTTCTACTCAATACCCCCGTTGCTTCAGGACCCATCTCCGGCAGGTTTTGGCCAATCAATATTCAGGTCCGGGCTGGTTCTTCTTCCAGCATCAATACTGACCATGGTTTTTGCTTCGGTTGCTGCAAAGGTAACGACAAACCGCGGGCCAAAAGTGGCAATTCTCATCGGGAGCATCATCCTTTTCTTTGCATACCTGGGGCTCCTCTTCAATAGAGGCTCAATAGTATCAATTTCTGAGGATTCCGCAATTCTTGGCATCGGAATGTCATTCATATTTGTGGGCGTGATAAACATACTGCTAATCTCCATACCTGTTTCAAGGTCGGGAGAGGCAACGGGAATGAACGTAGTCTTCAGGAACATAGGGATGTCAATCGCTCCGGCAATAGGCGGCGTTCTTGAAACAGTTTACACAACCAACGTTGTGGTGGGGTATCTTCCATACAAACTGGGGCAGCTTCCTGTTGTTCCTATAATGACTTCGTTCCCATCCACAAGGGCTTTTGACTCCATATATCTCGTGGGCATTGTGTTTCTTGTAGCCGCAATAATATTTACACTGATGATGAAAAACATCATAGTTGGAAAAGGTAGGTAAAAATGAAAAAAAGTATAGTATCTCTGGTTTTAGTAATGCTGGCATCCACTGCATTTTTTGGACTGGCAGGACATGCTGAAGCTGCAACTGCCCCATCCGGGACAGTTAGTGTGACGGGCGTGTCATGGTTTTCGCCAAATTCCACAAATCAGGCAGTCCCCGGTATGGATAACATCCCGCTCTTTGTAACATTCTTCAACGCCCAGGCTCTCACAAACGTGTCTGTGCACGTCAACCTGACTGCCTATGCAGCTGGAGTTTTCAGCTACAGTTACATCATCGGCCCGGACAAACAGGTGAATGAAGTCTACAATTTTCCTGCACTCCCTGCTCAGAGCACAACAACGGTTGAACAGACAGTGAACATATCCGGCAACGCGCCTAATGGAATCTACGTGGAGAACCTGAGCTTCTCATACGGAAACTCCACCACAACATACTATGGGAATGCATCATTCAATCTTCCACTTGCGGGATCTGTAAACATTGTTTCACCGACCGCATATTTCGGATCGCAGTCTTCACCTATTGCAGGAACTCCAGGAATGAGCAATGTGCCAGTGACAGTAATGCTGGAGAACACCGGGACTGCGGCTGCAACCAATGTAACTGTCTCCTACGCGCCATCAGGGAGCCTTTCCGGATTGGCACAGCATACCACAATTTCCGCTATACCTTCATTCGGCGTGATTCCGGTTACATTCATCGCGTCCGTCTCGGATAACGCCACAGTAACGCAGGCCTATAGCCAGAATCTCACAGTCTCATACTACGGAACATCCCACAAAGTTCAATTCCTGCTGCCCATAACCGGCTCATCAAAGCTGTCAATAATCAACTACTTCACAAACCCGCCCGTGATATTCCAGGATGAGAAATTCATAAGCCTCACACTTGTCACAGAGAACTCAGGAAGCTCCTTCGCAAAGAACGTATCGGTATCTTTGGCTTCCAGCAGGTTCGATGTGCTGACGAACCCTTACAACCTGTCATACTACCCTTCAGGCAGCATCCAGCATTTCACTTTCCTGATAAGCGCAAAGAACTACACCGGGATGTCGGATCTAACCGTAACCCTCGGTAAGACAACACTGGGAATATCACTCAATCTGCGTTCACATGGAAGCTTTGGAATCGCAGCAAGCATACCCGACCTTCATACAGGGGTGAATAACCAGCTTCTGTCATTCAACATAACCAATACCGGCGTCACTACCCTTTACGACTTCTCTCTGCACCTGCTCTCCCCCAGTGTCATATCACTCCATATCCCGACTTCCAACCCACTTGCAGCACTCACTGAAACAAACGTGACATTCGCCCAGATCAATCCGGGCCAGACTGTGACGGCGACATTCCTCGTGGATACAAGCGGCTCTGCCCAGTTTGAGACATATCCGGCGCAGCTCGCAATAAGCTGGAGGTTGAACAACTCTGTTAGCCCGTTCTACCACACCTACAATTTCAACGAGAAAGTGACGCCTACAGGCATACAGAACCTGCAGGGTGTTTTCACATTCACTCCGTTGAACATCGCAGTTCTGGCTCTCATAGTCGCTCTCGTCATTGGCCTGGTCGCATTTGCAGGTAGGAGCAGAAAACTAAAGAAAGAAGCCGATCAGCTCAGGAAAGAAAAGAAGAGCGAGGAACTTAAGCAGCTCCCCCACAAAGACTCAAACGGAAATGATCAGCTCTCCAGAATAATCGGGAGCGCGGACGAAAATCAGAAAAGGGGCAGGTAAGATTTTCCTGCCAACATTTATTACGCACTGAAAATAGGGGTATATATGAGCGAGGTTCAGGGCAAGGCATCCAACGGCATGATCAGCATTGAAAGGTCAGGCAGCGAAGTAATCGCCATGGACTCTGAGGGGAGGCTTCTTTACTTCAGCAGTGGTTCCGAGACCTGGAAACGGTCCTTGGGCAACAGGTATACACAGATCGGCTGGGAGGGTGAAAAACGGATAATCAGGAAATTGTCCGAAGAAGAAGGTGCCGGGGTTTACAGCAAAGCAATGAATTTCCTCCGGGAAGTCTCGCATGAAATAGATCAGGCAGATCTTTCCCGGGCAGTTTCATATATTCTGTCCAAGGACGAGAAATGGATGGCAGAAGACTCCAGGAAGTTTGAGGAAATCTACGGCGGGAAGTTTCCCATTATACCGCAGGATCAGAGGTTCTCAGCATATTTTCAACTGACCGCAGGCTCCACCTGGAATAACTGCACATTTGCGTCTCCTGGTGTTGAGATCTCACAGCGGGATGAGGATGACTTCATTAGCCACATAAACAGGGTCAAGGATCAGTTCGGAAAGGGTATGGAACTACGAAGGGGAGCATTCCTGGGCGATGTGTCTGCATTGAACTCTGAGCAGAAACCGCTTCTGAAGGCTATGGACATAATAAGGGAGCAGACCTCGCTTCCATTGTACACATTTGTAGAGGCGTTCTCTGTGCCAAAGAAAAAGAACATGATACATTATCAGGACATGAAAAGGCATGGGCTTTCAAGGGTTTACGTAGGAGTCCAGTCAGGGAGCGTCAGCCTGCTCAGGCACTTTGAGGCGCTCAAGAATGTATCCGAAATACTGAATCTTGTCAACAACCTCAAGAATTCAGGAATAAGTGTTGGCCTGATTGTCCTTGCAGGCTATGGTGGATTCAAGCACTCGAACGATCATATAAACGAAACTGCTGCAATAATTTCCCAGATGGATCTGGATGAAGGTGATATCATCTATATCTCCCCCATGGACGAGCAGGATGATCCAAGGTATGCTGCACTTGTCAAGGAGGGAACATTTGATGTAATGGACCATGAAGCAATGAAGGATCAAGCTGATATGCTTGAAAATAAGATAAAAGAGGAATTCCAAGCTTCAAACAGGATCGAGTTGAAAACACAGATCTCGAGGCACGACATAAGGGAAGGAATTTATTGAAAGGGACTTGTTCCAGACTTTAACAAAATTGAGCGGGAAATCCCCTTCCGAAAGGGAGGGGATTAAAGCGAAATCCTTATGGTTGATAAGGAAATAGTATAACTATGTCCCATGACCTCGACAGGGGGGCTCATTCGGTTTACTCCCTATATTACCACTTCATTCAGGTGGTGAAGTACCGGAGGGAAGTTTTCGTAAATGATGAGCTTGTGGATTTCCTCAAAACAAAGGTCAGGGAGATAGCGGATAGATTCAGTGTCGAGGTTGTTTCAATAGAATGCGACAGAGATCATTTCCACATGCTCTTCAAGGGAACGCCCGTTCTGAGGATCACTGAATTTGTGAATGCAGTGAAGACCATCACATCGAGGGAAATACAGAGAAGATTCCCCGAAGTGAAGAAGGTTCTGTGGAAGGGCAAAATGTGGGCGCCATCTTACTTTCTGGCGACATCGGGGCAGGTAACATTGCCTGTAATGATGAAGTATGTTGAATCGCAGGAGGCTAAGAGAACTGAAAGCGTATAGGTTCAGGCTGTACCCGTCTGCGGAGCAGGAAGAAATGCTCAACGAACAGCTGAAACTCTGCAGAGATCTATACAACGCATTCCTGCTTGAGAGGAGGTACGCATACGGGGGATCAAGGAAATCCCTCACGTACAATCATCAGCAGAACGAGATACCTGAACTGAAGAATGCTTTTGAAGAATACAAAGAGATTCACTCACAGGTACTGCAGGATGTTGCCAGAAGAGTGGACAGAGCGTACCAGAACTTCTATAGAAGAATCAGAGAGAAAAAACAGGGAATCAAAAAGAAGGCCGGATTCCCAAGACTGAAAGGGAAAGGCCAGTACAAGTCTCTCACATACCCTCAGTCAGGATTCCGCCTGATGAATAACGGTCACCTGAAACTCTCAAAGATCGGAAGAGTGAGAATGTTCATGCACCGTGATATTGAGGGCGAGATCAGGACACTCAACATCTCACGTGACAGCACAGGAAAATGGTATGCTTCATTCTCCGTGAAGCAGGAGATTGTTGCCCTTCAGCCAGAGAAGACGGGCAACAGCATCGGGATCGATGCTGGGCTGTTGCATCTTGCAACGATGAGTGACGGTAACACTGTGAAACCTCCTCAATTCCTGAAGAAGGGAGAGAAGAGGATCAAAAAGGCACAGAGGAAACTGTCACGCAGGAAGAAAGGTTCAAACAACAGACGGAAAGCAAAGATCAATCTCTCGAAGCAACATGAAAGAGTGAAAAATCAGAGAGAGGACTTTGCACACAAGCTGTCAAGCCAGATCGTGAAGAACAACGATCTGATCGCCTTCGAGGATCTGTATGTAACAGGAATGATGAAGAACCATCATCTGGCAAAGGGCATAGCGGATGCTTCATGGAGCACCATCGTACAGTACACAACCTACAAGGCTGGGAGTGCCGGTAAGAGTGTGGTGATGGTTGATCCAGGAAACACGTCAAGAGAATGCTCGAATTGCGGATACGGTAAGGAATCGATGAAACTATCTGAAAGGACGTTTCACTGTGATTCCTGCGGCTATGAGATCGACAGGGATCTCAATGCAGCGATCAACATCCATAACAGAGGATTGGAAAAGGTAGGGAGGGGCACTCCCGAAGTTACGCCTGTGGAGACTGGAGTCCAACTATCCTTCCGGATGGTTCAGCCGGTCAGGGAAGCAGGAAGCCCCGTCTGATAGGGCGGGGAGGATGTCACTCTATCACGGTTCCTGAGATGCTTTTCCCTTCCATTACTTTCTCATATTCTTCCATATTGGTGCCGTCAATGACACAGACTTTCAGTTTTGACCTTTTTGCAATGTTGAGGGCGGTTATATCCATGAAAACATTGGGGCCGGCTCCAATTGACTTGTCAACCGCGAGCTTGATAGCTTCGTCGTAGGAAAGATGATCGAATTTTCTGGCGTTTTTAACTTTCTTCGGGTCGTCACTGTAAACGCCATCGACTGAGGTTGCGTTAATCAGTGTCCTGGCGCCTATTCTCTCTGCCAGAAGCGTGGCCACAGTATCCGTCGTGTGCCCTGGCTCAGTTCCGCCCATGACAACGTGCCTGTACACCGCAACAAGTTCCGAGGCATCATTTACAGTTGTAGGTATCTTTGAGTTGACCCCTTCAAGGAATGTTGATACTGTGAGGGCATTCATTCTCGTAGCATTAATGCCTATCTCATCCAGTACATTGTCATTAATGTTGTACTCTTTCAATGAGGATATATAGGTTCTCGCAAGCCTCCCTCCTCCGACGACAATACCGAATTTGTCAAACTTCTCCGTATTCTTCAGCATCCTGCTGAACTTTTGTATGAACTCTAGCTCGAGGGTCTCCTTGGAGATGATCGAACCTCCGAGCGAAATTACGATAGGTTTCATTGAATTCTATCGATTAAGATTAAATACCATTATAAATTTTCTTAAACGTGGCGTCAGAAGATCCCCAATTAAGAAAATACGAATTCAAAAAAGCATTACAGGAGCTTGGGAACCTCAAAGGACGGGGTACTGAGCTTATATCACTGTACATACCGCCAGACAAAATGATCTCTGACGTAGTCCAGTATTTGAGGGAGGAGTTTTCCACTTCATCCAATATAAAATCAAAGTCGACAAGGAAGAATGTTCTTTCAGCAATAGAATCAATAATGTCCAGGCTTAGAGTCTATAAGTTTCCCCCCGAGACCGGCCTGGTGTTTTTCGTTGGACATGTTTCAACACGAGGGGACCAGACAGAGATGTACACAAAGATCATTGAGCCACCCGAGCCAATTCAAACCTTCATGTACAAGTGTGACTCTATTTTCCACCTGGAGCAGTTGCAGGATCAGTTAAAGGTAAAGGAGCTCTATGGCCTCATCGTTATTGACAGGAAGGAGGCTACCATTGGGTTTCTAAGCGGGACAAACATACAGCTTGTCGCAAACGAGCAATCTCTTGTTCCGAGCAAGCATCATCAGGGTGGGCAGTCATCCCGAAGATATGAGCGCCTAATAGAGAGTGCTGCCCATGAATTCTTCAAGAAAGCGGGAGAAATTGCCAATAATTCTTTCATGCCTCTGATAAAGGATATCCAGGCGGTATTTGTCGGTGGCCCGGGGGCTACGAAGGAATATTTCTTCGATAAGGGTTACCTCAGGAATGAAATCAAGGATAAGGTCAAGGACCTGTTCGATCTCGGATACACAGATGAAACAGGGCTCAGGGAGCTTGTTGACAAAGCATCCGACTCAATCAAGGATATGCAGATTGCCCGAGAACGCGACCTCATGAACAAGTTCATGTCTGAGATAAAAAAACCAGACGGCGGACTTGGCATCTATGGAAGCCTGGCCGTAGAGCAGGCTCTGAGGCAGAAGGCAATCGACACCCTTCTTATTTCCGAGGGGCTGAGCAAGTCAAAATATGTGTATGGATGCTCAAGCTGTGGAAACGTCATGGAAACGCAAAAAGAGTCTGATGGACAGCCGCAATGTGAGAAATGTGGCGCCTCAATGAGTCTGACCGATGAGTTGGATCTTGTGGAAGTATACTACCAGCTTTCGGAGGAATCAGGCGCAAGAGTTGAAATGATCTCCGAAGACAGCGAGGAAGGAAAACTCCTGAAAAAAGCATTTAGCGGCATAGCGGGAATTCTCAGGTACGTTCCGACAAATTCCCAGATCCCACAGAAAGCAGCCTGATGAAGGCCGAACTTACTGTACGGACATGCTTCTGCTGTTGTCCACTACAAAAACGTCTTTGAATGACTTCATCGACATCAGCGGGATCATATACCTTCCCTTGGAATCTTTCTGAAAACTCTGGAGCGTAACGCTGCCGGATGTTTTGACAAGAACCGTTCTGATCTCTCCAGAATCAGTGTCTATGACAAAATTGTCAACGATGCCGATTAGCTCACCGTCGGAAGTCATGACTTCCTTTTTAACGAGATCAGAAACAAATTTCTTCATAGGAGTCTCACGATTGATGCCAAAACCACTTCTCTTGATATAAATCTTTAGATGAAAATTAAACGCTGCCTGTATTTGAAAATAAAAAAGAATGGTTTAAGGATTTACTGGTAAAGCCCCAGTTCCTCCACGGATTTCTTTCTCTCCTTCGGGCTCTTCCCGAGGGTGTCTGCTATATTCTTGTAGAACTTCAGCACTTCATCGTCTACTGAAGCCCTTATTGATTTCATGGCTTCTATGAAGTGCCTCTCGAACACAAGCGTAGCTTCTGGATCCTCACGGTATGCGGTCATTCCCGCCTCACGGCACAGGTTCTCGAGGTCAGCTCCCACATAACCTTCTGTTCTTTCGGCTACAGCTTCAAGGTTAACATCCTCCGCAAGCGGCATGTTCTTCGTATGGACCTTCAGGATCTGTAACCTGCTTTCCTTATCCGGGGATGGAATGTATATCAGCTTGTCGAATCTCCCGGCCCTCGTTAGCGCCGGGTCCATAATATCCGGACGGTTGGTTGCAGCAATAACCACAACTCCCTGAAGGACTTCCATGCCATCAAGGGATGTAAGGAGCTGGTTCACCATTCTTTCGGTTACGCCTGAATCGCCATAGGTTCCCCTGCGGGGGGCAATAGAATCAATTTCATCAAGAAATACGATTGTGGGCGCTACCTGCTTGGCTTTCTTGAATATCTCGCGAATTGCCTTTTCGCTTTCGCCAACCCATTTGCTGAGAACCTCAGGGCCTTTTACAGATATGAAATTTGCTTTGCTCTCATTTGCAACAGCTTTCGCCAGCAGAGTCTTGCCCACTCCCGGAGGACCGTAAAGGAGGAATCCCTTTGATGCCCTTATCCCAAGCCTCTTGAAAACATCAGGCTTGATGAGGGGCAGTTCTACAGTTTCCCTCAGCTCTCTCTTGACGTCCTCGAGCCCTCCTACATCTGCCCAAGTTATGCTTGGTACCTCGATGGTAACCTCTCTCAGGCTGCTTGGCTCAATAGTCTTTAGCGCCTCCCTGAAATCTTCTGCGGTAACCTGCATTTTTTCAAGAACTTCAGTTGGAATGGGCTTGTCAAGGTCGATCTCCGGAAGGTATCTTCTCAGGGCATTCATAGCACTCTCCCTGGCGAGCGCTGCGAGATCTGCACCTACGAAACCATATGTGTAGTTGGCAATATCCTCGAGAAATTCATTCTTCTCCTCTTCTTCCATGCCAAGGGGCATTCCTCTGGCATGGATCGAAAGGATCTCTTTCCTGCCGTATCTGTCTGGTACTCCTATGTTGATCTCCCTGTCAAACCTTCCCGGCCTTCTCAACGCGGGATCGACGGCGTCTATCCTGTTTGATGCACCTATAACTATGACGTGTCCCCTCTCTTTGAGGCCGTCCATCAGAGTGAGAAGCTGGGCGACTACTCTCCTTTCGACTTCTCCCTGTACTTCCTCCCTCTTGGGGGCGATTGAATCAATCTCATCAATGAATATGATTGATGGTTCCGAGTCTTCGGCTTTCATGAAGATTTCCCTGAGCTTCTGTTCACTCTGCCCGTAGTATTTGCTCATTATTTCAGGGCCATTTATTGAGAAGAAATTTGCTCCCGACTCGTTGGCAACAGCCCTGGCGATCAGGGTCTTACCTGTGCCTGGAGGGCCATGGAGAAGAACTCCCTTTGGTGGCCTTATCCCGAGCCTTTCAAACAGTTCAGGATGCTTAAGCGGAAGCTCAATAATCTCCCTGACTTTGCTTAATTGGTCAGATAAACCACCAATGTCTTCATAACTTATCCTGGATACTTCCTCAAGAACCTCAGATGCTGGCTCTTCCCGTATCTCAATCTTTGTCTCTTCCCCCACCTCTACAGGTATTTTGCTGGGGGTGGTCTTAATAACCTTGAACAGTAGTCCTGAATGCCCTGCCAGTGTAAGGCCCGGGACACTGATGTTATCGGCCTCGAGCATGGGCCTCCTGATGAGGGCTTTCTGCACAAATTCATCAATGCCCTCTCCGAATTTCAACCTCTGGTCTTTTCTGATAATGGGTGCAAGAACAACCTTTTTGGCCTCTTCTGCTCTCACCTTTCTTACTTTAACCTTATCTCCTATTGAACATCCACAGTTGTTTCTGAGAACACTATCGATTCTCACAATACCTTTGTTCTCGTCTTCGGGCCTTGCCCTATAGACTCTTCCGACGGTTTTTTTGGTTTTTTCGATCTCAACAACGTCCCCTATTTCTGCGCCAATTGCAAGCCTGGAATCTTCATCGAGACGCACTCTTGACATTCCGGGGTCAGTTGAATTAGCCTCAGAAACCCTGAGGATAATTCCGTCATTATGTTGCATGGTTCCCCTATTTCGTAATGAGTATTAAAAATTTTATTTTATTTCACATTGCGAAGTACCTTGATATCCCGCTGTACCACAACATTTAAATCCAATATTCCGCCATCCCAACTCACACGGTAAATCTACCGAAACTGTTAATAATTTTATTGATTGGCGTCTCACATTTCACAAAATATCAGACAGATGTCGAACGTTATTAACATGGAGAGGATTTTGTGATATGCCCGAAAAACATATCCTGCTGATTATGGAAGAGATAGACAACATATTTTGTTTCGGGCTTGTATAACAAATCTATCCCAGCTGCAACGTTCTTCTCTTGTATAGAAAGGTTGGTCTTTCGAGGCGGCACTCAAAGCGCATGCAACGGGGAACAGGAGCAATCTGCGCATCTGATCCTGCGAACGGCATTATTGCGCATGAACTGGTCATGGGAACTCTGTGATATTATGCCCCATCCCCTGGTTTACCACACGTGAAACAGAGAGGACATTGTATCAGTGGAGTAAATCCCGGGATGTGAGCGCGTCCGGTCCGTGAGGGACCAGGATTATGGCACGGTCTTGGAAGCGAAAATCGTAGTTTACAATATTATGGTCTTTGGGAATCAAATATGCCACTGGTCAATAAGAAGGTCATACGTACTGCGGCCTGAGGGATGAATGCACGCCGTACGTAATACTTTTAATTGACTTATTTATTCTATAGGCTGTGACTGATGCTTCGGAGACTCTCTGGGATAAGGTATACTCTGAAAAGCCGCATACCTTGCACGGTTGGTACGAGCCGAGTCCAACAAGATCTATAGAGCTGATTCAGGAACTATCCGTTCCACTTGACTCAGTTATGGCAGATGTTGGCTGCGGCCAGTCTAACTTCATTTCCGATCTCATTCAGCATGGTTTCAGGCAGATATATGCAATAGACGTGAGTTCTACAGCTATGGAAAACCTCCGAGGAGCCCTCGGAAAAGATAGCTTGGAGGTAAAATTCATTTCGGCAGATGTGTCAACCAAAAATTTCCCCTCACTTGATAAGAAAGTTGATGTCTGGCACGATCGTACTCTGCTCCACTTTTTCACCGGTGAAAAAGAAAGGAAACAGTACCGCCGGAATCTTTTGACGAATCTCAGGTCTGGTGGCTACGCCATATTCGCGGAGCATTCAAGGACCGGGCCTGAATACTGCAGCGGGCAGAAACTATTCCGTTACGAAGCGGATGATTACCGCCTGTTGCTTGGCAATGACTTTGAGCTTATCAAGGTGTTCAAGCATGATCAGCCATCGCCTTCAGGGTCTGTGAGAAACCTTACTTACGCAGTTTTCAGGAAATCATGCTGATTTGCCTGCAGCTTGGTGGCATAGCTGGATAGATAACGTGAATATGGGGGAAGATGGAAAATGGATAAAACAAAGCGCCCAGGATGCGATGCTGATTAACTCAAGAGACTGGCGTCTAATCCCATGGTGGTATTGAACAAGAAAGTGGGAGGGAAGCCAAGGGAGATAATGAAAATCGTCACATGCCAAATTATGATCCCTCCAGTTTTATTAAAAAGTCTTCAGTCTCGTGCTAAAAATGTGATCGAATCGAGAGCGTTTTATGCAAGGGTGACGATCTGGGTGCCATGTCCGAAATAAGATACGATCTCGCTGTCATAGGATCGGGCATAGTTGGGCTTACATCAGCATTCTATATCAAAAAGGGCAACCCGGACCTTAAAATTGTCGTGATAGACAAGCAGCATACATTTGCCCAGGGACAGACGGGGAGAAGCGCTGCTGCTTTCAGGGATCTATTCTCTTCGGACACAAATTACAATCTGGCTGCCTCGAGCATAGATTTCTACAGCCACATCCAGAAGGAACTCGGGTATGACATAGGAATGAGATACACCGGCTATATGTTCCTACTCACAGAAGGCAATGAAAAACTGCCTGTTCTTGAAGAGCTGAGCAAGAAAACAAGGACAAGGACATTGGGAAGGGATGAGCTGGAAAACAATGGCAACATAAAACTTGTTCCCGACAGGGATGTATCTGAGATTATGGGGCTGAAAGAGATCGTAGGCGGCTTCATTGGCCTTAACTGCGGAATAATTGAACCCGATCTCCTGTCCAAATATTACTATGAGGAATTAATTCATATGGGGGTCGAATTCATGTTCAACACCCCGGTCGAGAGCATATCTCTGGAACCTTTTGACAAGCTAGATTTCCCGGGTGAGCCATTCCTCTGGCAGAAGAAGACTATTGGCTCACTTAAGACGCCAAGAGGAGATATAGTCGCAGACACCTATGTTGTTGCCACCGATGTATGGAGCTCCGAGCTGCTTGATCCCATAGGAATCGATTGCCATATAAGGCCTAAGAAGAGGCAAGTATTCCAGGTTTCGGGGGAGGAGATTGAAAAAATGCTCTTTTCTTCCAGGTTCAGCGAGTCTGAAATATTCCCATTCACAGTCCTTCCGTCAAACAGTGTATATATGAGGCCAGCACCAAGGGAAAAGTCATTCTGGGTAGGAGTAGCCGATGACATAGGGAGGGATTTCTCCTTTCAGGACGACCCCATGGCAGAAAGGAGGTACTACGATTACAACATCATACAGGTTATTCAGTCATACATCCCTGCATTCTCTAACTCAAGGGTAACAGGAATGTGGGCGGGCTATTACTCATACAATACTATCGACATGAATCCGTATGTTTTTCAGACCCTCAATCTGATAGTTGCAACAGGGACGAGCGGAAGTGGAATACTCAAGGGAGATTCTGTGGGAAGGACTGTGGCTGCCCTATATAACCAGGAAGAATATGTCAATCTCACTAATAATCGCAAAATAAAAACATCAGATTTGGGAGTAAGCGAAAGAAATGTTGACAGGGAACGGTTTGTTCTCTGAAATTTGTCCTATCGTTTATTACTTAGGATAATATCCTATTAGAA
>OFHJ01000291.1_pt1 | contig 20759 bp, 17 predicted proteins | sample 1522001 | NCBI WGS metagenome assembly OFHJ01 (sample SAMEA2464838, study PRJEB22497) | soil metagenome | biome: Grassland; feature: Farmland; material: Clay | place: Australia | collected 2013-02-01 | depth 1.2 m | reverse complement strand
GCCGATGACGCTCAGCAGCAGGGCGAGCACGCCGATCAGGAACAGCCACCAGCCGATCGCCAGACCGAGCGAGGCCAGCGCCGCCGCCAGGCCGACGAACAGCGGCCACCAGCTATGCGGGCTGAAGAAGCCGATCTCGCCGGTGCCCTGCTCGATCTCGCCCTCGGTGTCGTCCTCCGGCCTTCTCGGCAGGCGGCGCCCGGTGAACAGGACGTAGAAGCCAATCAGGAACGACAGGCCGACCGCCAGCGCCAGGGCGGTACCGCCAGTCGGGTCATGAGCGAGGTTCCAGTAGAAGATGTCTGCCACGCCGAAGAAGATCGCGCAGCCGAGAAAGAGCCAGCCTTCGACCCTCATGCCGCTATCCCTGCCCTTGTCCGAAGTACGTGACGACTAGCGTGCGTGGCTTGCCGGGCCGCCCGCCCGGGCCGCGGGGGGGCTGGCCGGGGCCCTGCGGGGCCCGGGCCGCGGGGCGCGGTCGGCGGCCGGCGGGTCCGGGCGGGGGGGCGGTGGGGGCGGGGGAGGGGGGGGGACGGAGGGCGCGCGACACTTCCGGCACGCCGCGCGGGTGCGCCCCGGCGACCCGCCGATCCGGCGCCGAGGCGATCCATCCGGGTTACGGCTTTCTCGCCGAGAACGCGGCCTTCGCCGCGGCGGTCGCCGAGGCCGGCTTGGTCTTCGTCGGGCCGAGCGCGGAAGCCATCGCCGCCATGGGCGACAAGGCGGCGGCGAAACGCCGCATGGTCGCGGCCGGCGTGCCCACGGTTCCGGGTTATGAAGGCGAGGACCAATCGGACGCGCGCCTCGCCGCCGAGGCACGCGCCTTGGGCTTTCCGCTGATGGTCAAGGCGGCGGCCGGCGGCGGCGGCCGCGGCTTGCGCCGGATCGAGCACGAGGCGGATTTCGCCGCCGGCCTGTCGGCGGCGCGGCGCGAGGCCATGGCGGCCTTCGGCAACGACGCCTTGATGATCGAACGCGCGCTTGATCGGGGCCGCCATGTCGAGGTGCAGATTCTCGCCGACCGGCACGGCAATACGCTCCACCTCGGCGAGCGCGATTGCTCGCTGCAGCGCCGCCACCAGAAGGTGATCGAGGAAGCGCCCGCGCCGGGGCTCTCGCCCGCGCTTCGCGCCGCCATGGGCGCGGCCGCAGTGAAGGCGGCGGAAGCGGTCGGCTATCTCGGCGCCGGCACGGTCGAATTCCTGCTCCAGAGCGAGGATTTCTATTTTCTCGAAATGAACACCCGCATTCAGGTCGAGCATCCGGTGACCGAGGCGATCACCGGGCTCGATCTTGTCGAATGGCAGCTTCGCGTCGCAGCCGGTGACGCGCTGCCCTTTCGCCAGCGGAATTTCCGCACCTCAGGCCATGCCATCGAGGCGCGGCTTTACGCCGAGGACTGGTGGAACGGATTCCTGCCGCAATCCGGCGTGCTGGCGACCTTCGTGCCGCCCACCGGCGCCGGCATCCGCACCGATCACGGCCTGACGGCGGGCGAAGAGATCACGCCCCATTACGACCCGATGCTGGCCAAGGTCGTCGCCCATGGCCGCGACCGGGAAGACGCGCGGCGGCGGCTGATCGCGGCCCTCGAAGACACCGTCGTCTTCGGGCCGACGACAAATCGCGATTTTCTCATCGCCCTGTTGCGGACGGCCGAGGTAGCGGCCGGTGCCGTCACCACAACGACGCTGGAAGAAAAGCTGCTGCCGGCCCTTCTCGCGCGACCGAAACGCCCGGGCCGCACCGTCCGCGCGCTCGCCGCGGCGTTGCTTTTCGATGAAGACCTCAAGGCGCGCTGGGGCGAGCACGGCTCATGGCAAAGCGGCGCCGCCTTGCCGTGGCCGCTTCGCCTCGAAGACGGCGAGCGGCGCGAAGACCTGACGCTTGCCCTCCTTGGTCCCGATGCCTATCGCGTCGCCTTCGCCACGGCGGCGGACGAGGAGGGCGGCGAGACCGAGATCCGCATTCTTCGCCGCGACGGCCATCGCCTTTTCTATCGCGCCGATGATATCGCGCGCCACGCCGCCTGGCAGCGCGTTGGAGCCGCGCTTTATCTCGATGCCGAAGGGAAGACACATGTTTTTCGCGACGCTTTGCGCGATCCGCCGCGACTTGCCGAGGCGGAAGCGGGCGCGCAGCTCATCGCCCCGATGAGCGGGCGGATCGTCGCGGTTCTGGCCACCGCCGGCGCGGCGGTGAAGAAGGGCCAAGCCGTCGTCGTCGTCGAGGCGATGAAGATGCATCACCAGATCGCGGCGGGGCGGGACGGCATCCTGGAGCAGATCGCCGTCAAGGAAGGCGATCAGGTGCAGGCCCGCCAGGTCATCGCCGCCCTCGCCGAGGGCTGAGGCCGCGGCGCCTCAGGCGGCGCCGGAGCCGGCGCTGAGGCTGCGGGCGATGATTTCCTTCATGATCTCGTTGCTGCCGCCGAAAATACGCTGCACGCGGGCGTCCACGTAATGGCGGGCGATGGAATATTCCCACATGTAGCCGTAGCCGCCATGGAATTGCAGGCACTGGTCGATGACGCGGCCAACCATTTCCGACACCCAGAGCTTGGCCATCGCGGCCGAGGCCGCGTCGAGCTCGTTCTTCACCACCAGATCGAGACAGCGGTCGACGAAGACGCGGCCGATCTCGACCTCGGTCTTGGCCTCGGCGAGCTTGAAGCGGGTGTTCTGAAAATCGCCGATGGCGCGGCCAAAGGCCTTGCGCTGGTTGACATAGGCGACAGTCTCTTCGAGCACCGCCTCAGCCACGGCGGCGTTGCGAATCGCGATCTGCATCCGCTCCCAGGCAAGCTCCTGCATCAGGCGATAGAATCCCTGGCCCTCGCCGCCGAGGATATTGCTCACCGGCACGCGCACGTCGTTGAAAAAGAGCTCCGAAGTGTCCTGCGCCTTGAGGCCGATCTTCTTCAGGTTTCGTCCCTTGGTGAAGCCCGCGCGGTCGCCCTCGACCAGCACCAGGGTGGTGCCCTTGGCGCCCGCCTTAGGATCGGTCTTGGTCACCAAGATGACGAGGTCGCAAAGCTGGCCGTTGGTGATGAAGGTCTTCTGGCCGTTGATGACAAGCTCGTCGCCGTCGCGGACGGCGCTGGTGCGAATGCCCTGCAGGTCACTGCCGGCGCCGGGCTCGGTCATGGCGATGGCGCCGATCACCTCGCCACGCGCCATCGGCGGCAGCCATTTCCGCTTTTGCGCCTCGGTGCCGTAATTCAGGATATAGGGCGCGACGATATCGGAATGGAGGCCAAAGCCGGGACCGGAGGCGCCGATCCGCGCCGTCTCCTCGATCAGGATCGCGCTGTAGAGGCGATCGACGCCGGCGCCGCCATATTCCTCCGGCATGGTGGGGCAGAGAAAGCCCGCCGCGCCCGCCTTGCGCCAGGCGTCGCGGCTGACCATGCCGGCGTCCTCCCAGGCTTCGCGATGCGGCGCGATCTCGCGCTCCATGAAAGTCCGCACCGATTGGCGGAAGAGATCGTGCTCGGGCGTGAACAGCGTGCGGGGCAGCATGGTCCGTTTTCTCCGGTTCTGTCGCGACTCGCCAGCCGGCCTAAAAGGCCTCCGCCGGCAGCGCCATCATCGCGGCCTTTCCGGCCTGAACGCGAAGCGCCAGCGCGTTGGTGTCGGGGAGCATCCGCTCCATGAAGAAGCGGGCGGTGATCAGCTTGTTCTCGTAGAACGCTTTGTCGTCACCGCCGCCGTTCGCGAGTTTCGCGCTCGCGGTTTCCGCCATCCGCGCCCAGGTGTAGCCCAACGCGACGAGGCCGAAAAGTTCCAGGTAGTCGTCGGCCGCGGCGCCGGCTTCCTCGGGATCGCGCAATCCCTGCTCGGCGATCCAGGCGGTCGCCTGCTGCAGCTTGGCGAAGGCGCGCGCCAGGGGCTGCACGAAGGGCTTGCCGATCTTGGGGTCGGCGCCGCGCTCGGCGATGAAGCGGTCGATCGGATGGAAGAGGGTGCGAAGCAACTGGCCCATGTGCGAGCCGAGCTTGCGGCCGACTAGGTCGAGGGCCTGGATGCCGTTGGTGCCTTCGTAGATCATCGCGATGCGGGCGTCGCGCACGAACTGCTCCATGCCGGTCTCGCGGATGTAGCCGTGGCCGCCGAAGCATTGCTGCGCCAGCGTCGCCACTTCGTAGCCCTTTTCGGTGAAGTAGGACTTGATCACCGGCGTGACCAGAGCGAGGTAATCCTCGACCTCGCGCCGCACCGCCGGATCGGGGTGGCTGTGGGCGAAATCGGCCTTGATCCCGGCGTCGAGCGCGAAGGCGCGGGCGCCCTCGATAAAGGCTCGCATGGTCATCAGCATGCGGCGCACATCGGGATGGACGATGATCGGATCGGCGGGCTTGTCGGGGAACTCCGTCCCTTTCAGGCCGCGACCCTGAAGCCGCTCGCGGGTATAGATGACGGCGTTCTGGTAAGCGACCTCGGCGACGCCGAGCCCTTGCATGCCGACGCCGAGCCGGGCCGCGTTCATCATCGTAAACATCGCCTGCATGCCCTTCTCGGGCTCGCCGACGAGATAGCCGACCGCGTTATCGTAGTTCATCACGCAGGTGGCGTTGGCGTGGATGCCCATCTTCTCCTCGATGGAGCCGCAGGTGACGCCGTTGCGCTCGCCGAGGCTGCCGTCGGGCTGGACGAGGAACTTCGGCACGATGAACAAGCTGATGCCGCGGATGCCCGCCGGCGCGCCGGCGATCCGGGCCAGCACCAGATGGACGATGTTCGGCGCCAAATCGTGCTCGCCGGCCGAGATGAAGATCTTGGTGCCGGTGATGCGATAGCTGCCGTCGGCGGCGGGCTCGGCGCGCGTCTTGAGCAGCCCGAGATCGGTGCCGCAATGGGGCTCGGTCAGGTTCATCGTGCCGGTCCACGCGCCGGTCGCGAGCTTCGGCAGATAGATGCGCTTGAGCTCGTCCGAGGCATGCGCCTCGATCGCGTCGTAGGCGCCGTGGGTCAGGCCCGGATACATGCCGAAGGCCATGTTGGCGGACGACATCATCTCGGCGAAGACCAGGCCAAGGACGCGCGGCATGCCCTGGCCGCCCCATTCGGCATCGGCGGTGAGGCCGCCCCAGCCGCCCTCGATATATTCGTTATAGGCCTCGCGGAAGCCGGCCGGCGTCGTCACCACGCCGTTCGCGAACGTGCAGCCCTCGACGTCGCCACTCGCGTTCAGCGGATGGATCGCCTTTTCGAGAAGCTTCGCGCCCTCTTCCAGGATCGCGTCGGTAACCTCGGCCGGCGCGTCGGCGAAGCGCGGCAGATTGGCGTAGCGATCGATCGCCAGATAGTCGTCGAGAACGAAGCGGATGTCCTTGAGCGGGGCTCGGTAACTTGTCATGTCGGCGCCTTCTTCAGTTTCGCAGCGGCTTGCCGGTTTCGAGCATATGGGCGATGCGGTCCAAGGTCGGCCCCTTGCGGATCAGGCCGAGGAAGGCCTGCCGCTCCAAGGCCAGCATGTCCTTCTCCGTGACCGTCTCGGTGACGTCGGTATCGCCGCCCGAGAGAACGCGCGCCAAGGCCGCGGCGACCTCGCCGTCATAGGCGGTCGCCTTGCCCTGGATCACCAGCCCCTCGACGGCGAGATCGAGCGCCGCCTTCGCGGTCGGCCCGGGCAGCGCGGCCTCGGGCGGCTCCGGCGGCTTGTAGCCGGCGACCATCGAGAGCGCCCGCGCCTTGGCCACCGGCACCAGCCGGCGACGGTTCATGGTGATGCCGTCCGCCGGCCTGAGGTAGTTCATGTCGCGCGCTTCCGCCGCCGAGGTCGCGACCTTGGCCATGGAGATGGTCTCGAAGGCTTGCGCGATGGCCGGCATCGGCCCGCCCGGCCGGCGCTTGTTGGCAAGGGTACGGAACAACAGCTCCTTGCAGCCGCCCCAGGACGGGATCAGCCCGACGCCGGTCTCGACCAGGCCCATGTAGGTTTCTACGTGGGCCTCGATGGCGTCGGCATGAAGGCAGACCTCGCAGCCGCCGCCCAAGGCCATGCCGGCCGGCGCCGCGACCACCGGGAAGGGCGCGTACTTCAAGCCGAGAAAGGCGTTCTGGCCCTCGGTGGTGCCGTTTTCGAGCAGCGGCCAGAGCGCGATGTTGGCGGCGAAAAGCGCGAGCCCGATATTGGCCCCGACCGAAAAGTTGTCGGCGTCGTTGGCGATCACCAGCGCCTTGAAACCGCGGCGGTCGATCTTCGCCGCCTCGCGCACCATGTTGACGATGTCGCCGTCGATGGCGTTCATCTTGGAATGAAATTCGAGACAGGCGACGCCATCGCCAATATCCCAGAGCGAGGCCGACTTGTTGACCGCGATCGGCTCCTTGCCGCGCTTCTTGTCGGCCAGCATCCAGGCGTCGGGTGCGCTCGGAATTTCCGCGTAATCGCCCTTGGTGGTCAGGTAATAGGCCTTGTCGCCGTCTTCGCGATAGAACGGCCGGCCGGCCGCGATCTGCACGAGCTTCGGCACCGGCAGACCTTCGGCGGCAAGCTTCTCGGCGAACCAGCCGCTGCCGAGCTGGTCGATCTGCTCGAAAGGCCCCTGCTTCCAGGCATAGCCGGTCTTCATCGCGGTATCAACGGCGAGCACGTCGTCGGCGATCTCGGGCACCAGATCGGCGGCATAGGAAAGGACCCGCGACAGCACCAGCCAGGCATAGCGCCCGCCCTTGTCCGGATGCTCGGCCAAGGCGCGGAGACCGCCGCGCGCGGCCCGCACGGACTCGAGCGACGCCTTCTGCCGCGGGCGGAATTCGCCGCTCTTGAGGTCAATCGCCTCCTTGCCGCGGTTGCGGTAGAAGCCGCCCTTGCCCTTGCGCCCGGTATAGCCCTCGGCGATCAGCTTGGTCGTCAGCTTGGCGAGCGGGTGGTCGGGGCGATAGGTCTTGGCGAGCGCGTCCGACTTCGGCACCAGGCTCAGCATCGAGGCCATGATATGCGGCCCGAGATCGAGACCGGTGAGATCGGCGAGGCCGAACATGCCGGTCTTCGGAATCCCCATCGGCCGGCCGACGATCGCATCCGCCTCCTCCACCGTGAGATCGAGATCGAAAGCGCCCTGCATGGCGACGGTCGACCACAAAATGCCGATGCGGTTGGCGATGAAGCCGGGCGTGTCCTTGGCCGCCACCACTTCCTTGCCGAGCTGGACGTCGCCGAACTCGCGCAGCGCGGCGATCGCCTCCGCCCGCGTGGTCGGCCCGGCAACCAGTTCGAGAAGACGCATATAACGCGGCGGATTGAAGAAATGGGTGATCGCGAAATCCCGCGCGAAACCCGCCGGCAGTCCCGTGATCAGCTCGTTCAAGGGAATCGTCGAGGTGTTAGAGGTGACGATGGAGCCGGGCTTGCGAACCTCGTCGAGCTTGCGATAGAGCCCCTGCTTGAGTTCGAGGTTCTCGATGATCGCTTCGCAGATCCAGTCGCAATCCTTGAGCAGACCGAGATCGTCATCGAGATTGCCCGGCTGGATGCGGCCGGCGAAGCGGGTGCTCATCAAGGGCGCCGGCCGGGTCTTGATCAGGCGCTGGATGGCGTCTTCCGCCAAGCGGCTGCGCCGCCCCTCGCCCTTCGGCACGATGTCGAGCAGCACCACCTTGACGCCGGCATTGGCGACATGAGCGGCGATCGCCGCCCCCATCACGCCCGAGCCGATCACCGCGACCTTGGCGATCGCGGTCGTCGCCGCCTCCGCCATCAGCAGGCCTCCAGCAGGGTGGCGATACCCTGACCGCCGCCGATGCACATGGTGGCGAGGCCATAGCGCTTGCCCTCGCGTTTCAGAAGCTGCGCCGCCTTGCCGGTGATGCGGGCGCCGCTCGCGCCCAGCGGGTGGCCGAGGGCGATCGCGCCACCGTCGAGATTGATCTTCTCGCGCGGCATCTTGGCGGCGACCATGCAGGCCTCGGACTGGGCCGCGAAAGCCTCGTTGATCTCGATCAGGTCGATCTGGTCGAGAGTCAGGCCGCCCCGCTTTAACACCTTTTCCGTCGCCGCGACCGGACCGATCCCCATGATCTCGGGCGGCACGCCGGCGACCGAGATGGCGCGGATGCGGGCGAGCTTGTTCAGCTTGTGGCGGTCGGCATAGGCCTCGGAGCAGACCAGGACGGCGGCGGCGCCGTCGGTCAGCGGCGACGAAGTGCCGGCCGTCACCGTGCCGTTCTGGTCGAAAGCGGGCGGCAATCCGTCCAGCACCTCCTGGGTGGTATCGGCGCGGATGCTGCCGTCCTGCTCGATGCGCGCGTTGCCCTCGACGATCGGGACGATCTCGTCCGCGAACTTGCCGGCGGCTTGCGCGGCGGCGGCCTTGACGTGGCTTTGCACCGCGAATTCCTGCTGGCGCTTGCGGTCGATGTCGTATTTCCTGGCGAGGTTCTCCGCCGTGATGCCCATCGAGATATAGGCTTGCGGGAATTCCGCCGCGAGCTTCGGATTCGGCGCCGGATTGAAGCCCCCCATCGGGATGCGGCTCATGCTCTCGACGCCGGCGCAGATGAAGGCCTCGCCCGCGCCCATGCGGATGGCACCCGCCGCCATGTGGATCGATTGCATCGAGGAGCCGCAGAAGCGGTTCACCGTGGTGCCGGCGACCGGGATCGGCAAGCCGGCGAGAAACACCACCATGCGGGCCATGTTCAAGCCCTGCTCGCCTTCGGGAAAGGCACAGCCGACGATCAAATCCTCGATCTCGTCAGGCGCGACGCCGGTTTTCGCCACCAGGCCCTTGATCACCTGGGCCACGAGATCGTCCGGGCGCACCTTGGCGAGCGCGCCCTTGCGGGCCGGGGTGAAGGGAGAGCGGGCGAAACCCGCGATCACCACTTCCGTCATGGTCGATCCTTTCCTGACGCGGCTTTGGTTCAGGCCGCCTGTTCGTTGATTCCCTGCGCGCGAAGCGATTCCGCGACGTGATCGATCACGCCCTTGAGGTCGCGGATCGTGTCGTTGATGTCGCGCCGCTGCGCCTCGAGTTCGGCGAGTTGCTTGCGCGCCCGCTTCAGAAGCACCCGCCGCTGCTCGACCTGGCCGTCGCCGAGATCGTAGAGATCGAGCATTTCCTTGAGATCGGCCAAGCTGAAGCCGAGCCGGCGGCCGCGCAGGATGAGTTTGAGCCGGGCGCGGTCGCGCCGCGTGTAGACGCGGTTCATCCCGTTCCGCTGCGGCGCCAGCAGATCCTTGTCTTCATAGAAGCGGATTGTTCGGGGGGTGACCTTGAACTCGCCCGCCAGATCGGTGATGGTGAAGGTCTCGGCCACCGGCTTCTCCGCGCTCATGACGGGGCCGATGATACTTTACGTTTACGTCAACGTCAACCGATCCCGAGGCGGCAGGAGTTGGCGCCATGGCAAGCAACCGCATCGCGACGTTCGAGGACTTCTGGCCCTATTACCTGCGCGAGCATGGCAAGCCCTTGACCCGCGCCTTTCACTATGGCGGCTCAACACTCGCCATCCTGACCTTGATTGCCGCCCTCAGCCTGCGCAGCCCGTGGCTCTTTCTCGCCGTCGCGGCGGCCGGCTACGCCCCGGCCTGGATCAGCCATAGCCTGATCGAGCGCAACCGGCCCGCTACCTTCAGCCACCCGTTGTGGTCGCTGATCGCCGATTTCCGCATGTACGGTCTTTGGCTCATGGGCAAGCTCGGACCGGAACTGGACGAAGCCGGCCTGCCGCGGCGCGGCGGCGTCTTCTAGCGCACGGACAAGATTTTGTCCGCGCGCCCCATTCGGCGCCATCGCCGGCTTGCCTTTCCGCCGCCGCCGGGGCAGGCTTGGGGTAAATTAAAGAGCCGATCACGCGACATCGGCCGGAAACGCGAGCCCAAAACGCGAGGAGGAAACGGTGCCGCAGAGCCCGCTCACCACGATCGCCGCGCTCGTCCAGCGCATCCCGGACGGCGCGCTGCTCGCCGTGCCGGCGGATTACGCCGGTGTCGCCATGACCGCGACGCGCGCCCTGCTCCGTCGTGGCATCAAGGACCTTCATCTCGTCTGCCTGCCGGTCGGCGGCGTACAGACCGATCTTCTGATCGGCGCCGGCGCCATCCGCACGCTGGAGACCGCGGCCGTCACCTTGGGCGAATTCGGCGCCGCGCCCCGCTTCGTCGAGGCGGTGCGCCAAGGCGCCATCCGGCTCAAGGACGCCACATGCCCGGCCATTCACGCCGCCTTCCAGGCGGCGGAAAAAGGCATCCCCTTCATCCCCCTTCGCGGCATCCTCGGCAGCGATCTCATCGCCCATCGCGACGATTGGAAGGTGATCGACAATCCCTTCGCATCCGACGATCCGGTCGTCGTGCTGCCGGCGATCCGGCCGGATTTCGTGCTCTTCCACGCGCTCAAGGCGGACCGCTTCGGCAATGTCTGGATCGGCCACCACCGCGAGCTGATGACCTTGGCCCACGCCGCGAAGGAAGCCCTGGTCACGGTCGAGGAAATCGTCGACGACGACCTCCTCGCCGACGAGGTCGTCGCCGCCGGCGTCATCCCCTCGCTCTATGTCACGGCGCTCGCCGAAGCGAAGCACGGCGCTTGGCCGCTCGCCATGCCCGGCGCCTACGACATGGACGAAGCCGCGCTCAAGGCCTATGTCGAGACGGCGCAAAGCGAGACTGGATTCCGCCGCATTCTGCACGACTGGCTGCACGAGACCGAGGTCGCCGCGGCATGACCGGCGAGATGCACGCGCGCGCCCCGACCGCCGCCGGCGCGAATTCGAAGGAGCTGCTGATCTCGGTCATCGCCGGACTTCTGGAAGGCTGCCGCCATGTCGCGGTCGGCGCCTCGTCGCCGATTCCGGGCGCCGGCGCCTTGCTGGCGCAGAACTTGAGCGGCGGCGAGATGCGGGTCAACGTGCTCGGCTCGCGGCGCAATAATTTCTTTACCGACGGCGGCGTCGAACTGTTCGATTGCGCGGCGCAGGGGCGGATCGACGCCTTTTTCCTCGGCGGCGGCGAGATCGACGGGCATGCCAATATCAACCTCGTCGGCGTCGGCGGCTATCCGCAAAGCGCGGTGCGTTGGCCGGGCTGTTTCGGCTCGGCGTATCTATATCTGCTGGTGCCGCGCGTCATCCTGTTCCGCGAGGAGCACAGCCGCCGCGTTCTGGTGGAGAAGGTTTCCTTCATCAGCGCCGCCGGCCCGACCGGGGACAAGATATACCGCCCCGGCGGACCCCATGCCCTGCTCACCAACATGGCGCTGTTTAGCTTCGACAACGCGCGGCGGCGGTTCCGTCTCGAAAGCGTCCATCCCGGCCATAGCCTGGAGGAGGTGCTGGATAACACCGGCTTCGCCTTCGACCGGCCGGAGGCAGTGCCGCAAACGCCGCTGCCCGACGCCGAGCGGCTCGCCCGCATCCGCGGCCCGATCCGCGAGAGCATCGGCGAGACCTATCCCCGTTTCGCCGCCAGCGTCTTCCCCATCCCCGCCTGATCCGCGTTCCCAACGAGGCTTGCCATGACATCGAGCGCCGCCCCCGATAGCTCTGCGCCCGCCGCGACCGACGGCGATGGCGGCGGCGGCGCCCTGGCCGGTCTCAAGGTCATCGACTTGACCCGCGTTTTGGGCGGACCCTACGGCACCCAGATCTTGGCCGACCACGGCGCCGAGGTGATCAAGGTCGAGCCGCCGCAGGGCGACGAGACCCGCGACTGGGGACCGCCGTTCCGGAATTCGCTCTCCGCCTATTTCACCGGCGTCAACCGCAACAAGCGGAGCATCGCGCTCGATCTGAGCCGGCCGGAAGCCCACGCGGTGCTGTTCCGCCTGCTCGAAGACGCCGACGTGCTGGTCGACAATTTCAAGGCCGGGACGATGGAGGCTTGGGGCCTCGGCTACGAGGCGGTGCTGCGGCAGCGCTTTCCGAAGCTGGTCCATTGCCGCATCACCGGTTTCGGCTCGAACGGCCCGTTGGGCGGCCTGCCGGGATACGATTCGGTGGTACAGGCGTGGTCCGGCGTCACCTCGGTCAACGGCGCGCCGGGCGGCGGGCCGGTGCGCTGCGGCATTCCGGTGATCGATCTCGGTACCGGCTTTCACGTCGTGATCGGGATTCTGATGGCCTTGACCGAGCGCGCGCGCTCGGGCCTCGGCCAGGCGGTCGATGTGACGCTGTTCGATACCGGCGTCGCGCTGCTGCACCCCTATGCCGCCAATTGGTTCATGAGCGGCAAGACGCCGACGCGCCAAGGCAACGGCCACGCCAATATCGTGCCGCACGATCTGTTCCGCACCAAAGGCCGCGATATCGTGATCATCGCCGGCAACGACCGCCAGTTCCAGCGGCTGTGCGCCGAACTCGGCTGTGCCGAGGTCGCCCAGGATCCGCGCTTCGCCAACAACCAGGCGCGGCTCGTCCACAAGGCGGCCCTAACCGAAATCCTCGCCGCGCGCATGGCCGAGCACGACGGCGAGGAGATCGCGCTTCGCCTGCTCAAGGCCGGGGTTCCGGCCGGCGCCGTGCTGGAACTGCCGGACGTGCTCGATCATCCGCAAACCCAAAGCCGCCAGATGGTGGTGGAAAAGGACGGCTATCGCGGCACCGGCATCCCGATCAAGCTCTCGCGCACGCCGGGCGCGGTGACGCGCGTGCCGCCGCAGTTCGCGGCCGACAGCCGCGAGATCTTGCGCGAGGCCGGCTACGACGAGGTGACGATCGCCGATCTCGTCGCCCTCGGCGTTCTTGTCACCGAGCGCCGGCGCGGCTGATCGCCGGAAGGCGCGGCGCGATCAGGCGCCGGGCTTGGCGGCTCGGATCGCCCGCCAGACCCGTTCCGGGGTCGCCGGCATGTCGATATGGCGGATGCCGAGATCCTTCACGGCATCGAGCAGCGCGTTGATCACGGCGGGCGCCGCGCCGACCGCGCCGGCTTCGCCCGCGCCCTTGACGCCGAGCGGATTGGTCGCGCACGGCACCTCGTTCAGCTGGAAGGTGAAGAAGGGCAGATCGTCGGCGCGCGGCATGCAATAGTCGGTGAAGGAGCCGCTCACGAGCTGGCCGTCGCGGTCGTAGACCGTATGCTCGAGCAACGCCTGGCCGATGCCCTGGGCGATGCCACCGTGGACCTGACCCTCGACGATCATCGGGTTGATCACCCGGCCCATGTCGTCGGCGACGGTGTAGCGCACCACCTGGACGCGGCCGGTGGCCTCGTCCACCTCGACCTCGGCGATATGGCAGCCGTTCGGATAGGTGCCGGTGGTCACGGCGAAGGCCGCGTCGGCATCGAGACCGCCTTCGAGACCGGGCGACCGGCGCGCCGGATCGCGGGCGATCTCGGCCAATTCCAAGATCGCAATCTTGCGGTCGGTGCCGACGATGCGGAACTCGCCGGCGTTGAACTCGATATCCGCCGGCGCCGCTTCGAGCACGTGGCCCGCCATGTCCTTGCCCTTGTTGATGACGATCTCGGCGGTGGCAAGGATCGCGCCGCCTTCGGTATAAAGCGAGCGAGCGCCGCCCGTGCCGCCGCCGGACTTGATCCGCGCGCTGTCGCCCTGGACGATGCGGATGCGATCGGTCGGCACGCCGAGCCGCTCCGAGACGATCTGAGTATAGGCGGTTTCGTGGCCCTGCCCGGTCGATTGCGTGCCGACCAGAACGCTCACCGTACCATCGTCCTCGAAATGAATCTCGGCCGCGTCCTCGGTCGGGCCGGCGGTCGCCTCGAGGTAATAGGCCAAGCCGAGGCCGCGCCGCAGCCCGCGCTTTCGCGATTCTTCGGCGCGCTTGGCGAAACCCGTCCAGCCCGCCGCGCCCATCGCCATTTCCATGGTCTGGCGGAACTCGCCCGAATCGTAGGTCAGGCCGAAGACCGTGGCATAGGGCATCGCCGAGGACGGGACGAAATTCCGCCGCCTGAGCTCGTCCGGCGTCATCTTCAGCTCGCGCGCCGCCGTGTCGATCAGGCGCTCGGTCAGGTAGTTCGCTTCCGGACGGCCGGCGCCGCGATACGCGTCGACCGGAACCGTATTGGTGAAGACGCCCTTGACCGACACGTGCGCGCTGGCGAAGTCATAGGCGCCGACCAGCACGCGGTGGCCGGCCATGGTCGGGATGAACGGCGCGAAGGTCGAGAGATAGGCGCCGAGATTGGCCATCGTCGAGACGCGAAGCGCGAGGAACTTGCCGTCCTTGTCGAGCGCGAGCTCGCCGGTCGAAAGATTGTCGCGGCCTTGCGTATCCGAGAGAAAGGCCTCGCTCCGCTCCGACACCCATTTCACCGGCCGGCCGAGCTTGCGCGCGGCGAAGCTGGTGAGGACGTGCTCGGGATAGAGAAAAAGCTTCATGCCGAAGCCGCCGCCGACATCCGGCGTGATGACGTGAACCTTCTCCTGCGGCACGTGCAGCACCGCGTCGGCGAGCAGCCGACGCACCAGATGTGCGCCCTGGGTATTGGTGTAAAGGGTGAAGCGCCGATCCGCCGGATCGTAATCGGCAAGCGCCGCGCGCGGCTCCATGGAGGCGACGACGATGCGGTTGTTGTCGACCTCGAGCTTGACCACGTGCGCGGCGGCAGCAAAGGCGGCGTCGGTCTTGGCCTTATCGCCCCGCTCCCAATCGAGGCAAAGATTGCTCGGCGTCTCGTCCCAGACCGCGGGCGCGCCGGCGGCAAGTGCCTGGCGCATATCGGCGACGGCCGGCAGCGGCGCGTAATCGACCATGATCGCCTCCGCCGCGTCGCGCGCCTGCGCCAAGCTCTCCGCCACCACCAGAGCTACCGGATCGCCGACGTGGCGCACGCGGTCCTTGGCCAGGGCCGCGCGCGGCGGATTGGCGCGCTGCGTGCCGTCGCGGTTCTCCACCGGAATGATGCAGGGCAGGAGACCAAGCCCCTCGGCCTCGATATCGGCCGCGGTGTAGATCGCGATCACGCCGGGAAGCCGGCGCGCGGCATCGGCGTCGAGGCCCTGGATGCGGGCGCTGGCATGCGGCGAGCGCAGGACATAGGCATAGACCTGTCGCGGCAGCGACACATCGGCGGTGTACCGACCTGTGCCGGTCAGAAAACGTTGATCCTCGACGCGACGCATGGACTGAGCGGCACCGAACTTGGTCATGGACCGATTTCTCCCGAAGCGAAAGAGCTGAGGCTTATCCTGAAGGCATGGACCTGCCCTTGCCCTTATACCAGCGGCGGCGCGGGAAACAAAGATTGCAGCAAAGGCGCATCACGGCCGGCGAAAGAAAGCGGCTTGCGGCGCGGAGCCCGTGCTATGATCCGCGCTCGAACAATGACAGCCGTCTTACGGTCGGCTGCTCGCCATTGCGTCAGGCCATTGCGTCAGCGGAGAGGAACGATGATTTTGGAGATCGCCGAGATCGAGATCAAACCCGGGCTCGAGGCCGAGTTCGAGGCCAATGTGGCGAAAGCCGGTCCGATCTTCGCCCGCGCCAAGGGCTGCAAGGGCATGGAGCTTCGCCGCTCGATCGAGAAGCCGAGCCGCTACCGGCTGTTCGTTCAGTGGGAGACGCTGGACCATCATACGGTCGATTTCCGCAACTCGTCCGACTTCCAGACCTGGCGCGGTCTGGTCGGCCATTGCTTCGCGAACCCGCCCGCGGTCGAACACGCGGCTCAGGTGGTCAAGGGGTTCTGAACCGCGCCCGAGAGGCACGGCGGCCTCAACCCTTGCGGCACATGCCGAGCATGAAGAAAAAGGCGGTGCCGAGGCCCCAGGCGGCGTTGACCAGAAGCCCGGTGATGAGCAGGCTCGCGCTGACGTTGCCGGCGGGAATGTCCTTCAGCGGCATGACGATGAAGCGAAAGGCGAGCGTCGGCAGGATGGCGCCGAACAGCGTCGCCCCCAGCCAATAGCCGAGCCAGCGCGTGAGCAAGCCTTCGGCGAAGGCGTAGACGATGCCCCAGACGCCGCCCCAGAAGGCGAGCGACCAGACCTCGGGAACGCCCAGGGGGCTGGTCGGCTGCAACGAGAAGGGCGCGATCGGTGCGATCTTCAGCGCATGCAACGTACCGAGCATGCCCTGATGAAAAATCAGCGTGCCGACAAAGCCGGCGATAAAGCCGATGGCGATGCGGCGCGGCCGCTCGCCCCGCGTTAGCGAACGCAACATATCGAGCGGCGCCATCCGCCTCACTCCTTCTCTAAAAATACTGGCTCCAAAGATACTGGCGATACTCTAGGCCCCGCTGCGCCGCCCCGCAATCGCCGCGCGATCTCGCGCCCGCGGCCGCGCGCAATCGGGCCTCGGCCGCAAAGCCCGACCGGGGGCAAGCGGAACAAGACCTTGAGAACACCGCGAAAAAGCCCAAGATGGGAAAAACACGCGGGCCCGCGCGACGGAAAACAGCCGAGGAAACATCGTCCATGCCGACAGAGAGCGACGCTCTTTTGGTTCCCCTTCTCGGCTCCCCCGCGCTGGCGCCCGTCTTCGGCGACCAGGGCCGGTTGCAAGGTATGCTGGATTTCGAGGGCGCCCTCGCCCGCGCCGAGGCCGCGGCCGGCGTCATTCCGGCGAGCGCCGTGCCGGTGATCGCCGCCAATTGCCACGCCGCGCTGTTCGATCCGGCGGCTCTGGCGGAAGCGACCATGCTTTCCGGTAATCCGGCGATCCCGTTGGTCAAGCGGCTGACCGCCCTGGTCGCCGCCGACGACCCGGAGGCGGCGCGCTTCGTTCATTGGGGCGCGACCAGCCAGGACGCCATCGATACCGGCCTGATCCTGCAATTGCGCGAGGCGCTCAACCGGATCGAGCCCGAGCTTCGCCGCCTCGCCAAGGCGCAAGCAGACCTCGCCGCCCGTTACGGCCAGACGCCGCAGGCCGGGCGCACCTGGCTGCAACAGGCCTTGCCAGTGACCTTCGGGCTCAAGGCCGCCGGCTGGCTCGACGCCACGACGCGCCACCGGGCGCGCCTCGCCGAGATCAAGCCGCGGCTTCTGGTGCTGCAATTCGGCGGCGCCGCGGGGACGCTTGCCTCGCTCGGCGATCGCGGCCTCGCGGTGGCCGAGGCCCTGGCGTGCGATCTCGGCCTCGGCCTGCCGGCCCTGCCCTGGCACAGCCACCGCGACCGGCTGGCGGAATTCGGCGCCGCGCTCGGCCTGATCGTCGGCGGCCTCGGCAAGATCGCGCGCGATCTTTCGCTGATGATGCAGACCGAGGTCGGCGAAGCCTTCGAGCCTGCGGCGCCCGGCCGCGGCGGCTCCTCGACCATGCCGCATAAGCGCAACCCGGTCGCGGCGGCGGCGGTGCTGGCCGCGGCGGCGCGGGCGCCCGGCCTCGTGTCGACGCTTTTTTCCGGCCTGGCGCAGGAACACGAGCGCGGCCTCGGCGGCTGGCAGGCGGAATGGGCGGCGATCCCGGAACTCGTCATGCTGGCCGAAGGGGCGATCTCGAAGCTCGCCGACACCCTCGAAGGACTGGACGTCGACGCCGCCCGCATGCGGCGCAATCTCGACCTCACCCATGGCCTGCTCATGGCCGAGGCGGTGATGATGGCGCTCGGAGCCAAGTTCGGCCGGCTTGCCGCGCACGATCGCATCGAGGCCGCCTGCCACAAGGCGGTCGCCGAGGGCCGGCATCTTCGCGAGGTGCTGGCGGAAGATCGCGCGGTGATCGCCGAGCTCGGCCAGGACGGCCTGGCGCGGCTGTTCGATCCGGAGGCCTATCTCGGCGCCACGGCGGCAATGATCGCGCGCGTGCTCGCGGCCCACAAGCCATAGCCCGCCGACGCGCGCGTCCATCGCGGGCGACCTTGGAGCCGGACCTTCGTCCGGCTAGACTAGGGATAACGGCGAGGGTGGCGTGCCATGTCAGAGAACCACTACCCCGAAGACCACCGACCGGCAGGACCGGCGAGCCGGCCCCGACTCAAGCCGGCGCAGGATTTCGGCCCCGCCGATCGACTGCGGCGGCGCGCCGGGGCGCCGGTGGCGGCGAACGGCGCATGGCGCGTCGGCGCCGGGTTCCGCGGCGCCGTCCAGGCGCTCGACTGGGCGCTCCGCGAGCGCCAGGGGATTTTCGAATATTCGCGCGATCCGCGCTGCATGCTCCGCATCTCGGCCGGCGAGGTCGCGCACGAGGTCGCGCTTCTGAACGCCCGGCCGGTGCCCGCCGGCGCGCGCATTCTCGACATCCACTTCTGGAACGAGCATATGGCGATCGGCGGCGGCCCAGCGCGGCTCCCCGGCGCCGAACACAGCCTCCGCTTCGCCACCGCCATCCGCTCGCGCTTCGCGCTGTCGCTGAGCGAGCTCGCGGACTATCTCGCGGACCATGCCGAGCTTGCCGACGTGGCGGCGATCCGCGCCAAGTTCGCCTATCCGATCCACGCCGATCCGGGGATGATCTGCGACGTGATGAGCCGCTTCGGCTTCGCCCCGGAACCGGCCGAGATCCGGCCGCATCTGATCTCAACCTATCTTCTCATCGATCTGTTCCTCTGGGCCCTCGCCTGGAGCTACAACGCCCGCGGCGTCTCGGGGCTGGCCTCGGTCAGGCGGCGGCGGCGGCACTTCTGGATGTCGCGCCAGATGCTCGATACGCGCTACGGCGCGCGGCTTCGCCAACCGCGCCCGCTTCGTGCCGCCGGCGACTGAGACCTCCGACCCGCCCGATCATCCCCGAACCCACGCAAGAGTCTGCCATGAAAATCTCCGCCGCCGAGGCCTTCCTGGTTTCCGTCCCCTTCGCCGGTGGCGGCACGCCGCCTTGGAGCTTCGGCGGCAAGCCGGCCAACGCCTTCGACACGTTGTTCGTCCGGCTGGAGACCGAGACCGGCGTGGTCGGCTGGGGCGAGGCGTTCTCGCGCAACCGCGACGCCGCCCAGCGCGACCTGATCCAGAGCCGGCTTTTGCCGCTGGTCATCGGGCGCAACGCCTTCGAAATTTCCAAGATCAAGCACGACCTCGAATTCCGCCTGCATAACTTCGGCCGCAGCGGTGCGCTGCATTACGGCATCTCGGCCATCGACATCGCGCTCTGGGATATTCTCGGCAAGGCCTGCGGCCGGCCGCTTGTCGATCTGCTCGGCGGCCGCTTCGCCGACGAGATCGAGGTTTATGCCAGCCTGATGCGCTACGGCACGGCGAGCGCAGTCGCCGCCGCGACCGAAGACGCGATCCAACGCGGCTATCGCTTCGTCAAGCTGCACGAAGTCGAGATCGAGCCGATTCGCGCCGCTGTGGCGGCGGCAAACGGCCGGGCGCAGGTGATGCTCGACACCAATTGCCCGTGGTCGGTGGCGGAGGCACTGCGCCGCGACGCCGAGCTTGCCGATCTCGGCCTCTATTGGTTCGAGGAGCCGGTGTGGCCGCCGGAGAACTACGCCGGCCTGGCAGAGATTCGAGCGGCCGGCAACCACCGCATCGCCGCCGGCGAGAACGCCGGCAGCCTGCACGATTTCGTCGCCATGATCGCAGCCGGCGCCATCGACATCGCGCAGCCCGACGTGGCGAAGACGGGGGGCGTCACCGAGCTGATGCGGATCGCCGCCCTGTGCGAGGCGGAAGGCGTTGAGTTCCTCCCCCATTGCGCCCTCTTCGGCCCGGGCCAGGTGGCGACGCTTCATATCCACGCGGCGCAACGCAGCGTGCCGATCTTCGAGCGGCTGTTCTGCGATTTCGAGGCTGAGCTCTATGGCGGCGCGACGCTGCCCGAGGGCGGCTTCATCCCGCTTCCCAAAGGCGCTGGCCTCGGCCTCGATCCCGACCCCGAGGTGATCGCGAAGTATCGGCTGTAAGCGGAGGTGCGGCTCGCTACCGCCCGGTGAAGGCGGGTTTTCGTTTCTCGACGAAATGGGCGACGCCCTCGCGGAAGTCCTCGCTCCTGAAGCTCGCCCGCATCTCGCGGTCGCCGACGGCGATGGCCTCGGCCAAGGTCTGGGACCGCGCTTCCCAGAGCTGGCGCTTCATCACCCGCATCGAGCGCGGCGAGACCATGTCGGCAAGCTCGCGCGCGTAGGCGCCCACCGTCGTGATCAGGGCGCCCGGTTCGGCGAGGCGATCGACGACGCGCAGGCGATAGGCCTCCGCCGCGTCAACCTTGCGCGCCGAGAGCAGGAGATCAAGCGCGCCGGAGAGCCCGATCAGGGTTGGCAGCGTCCAGCTGATGCCGTGCTCGGCGATCAGCCCGCGGCGCGCGAAGGCGGTGGTGAACTCCGCCTCGGGCGCGGCGAAGCGGAGATCGCAATAGAGCGCGAGCACGAGGCCGAGGCCGGCGCAGGGTCCGTTGACCGCCGCGAGGATCGGCTTCGGCACCGCCGGAAAATAGGAATAGCGGGTGGCGAAATCGGCGGGCGCTTCCGTATCGAAGGGCGGCGGTGCGGCCGGCGCCGCCTCGGCGGGTTGCGACGCGCCCGACGCCTTGCCGGCGCTCAGGGTGCTGAGCGTCTTCATGTCGGCGCCAGCGCAAAAACCCCGGCCCGCGCCGGTCAGCACGATGACGCGCACCGCGTCATCGTCGGCGGCGCTGCGCATGGCGTCCCGCACCTCGTCCCCCATCACCGGCGTCCAGGCGTTGAGCCGCTCCGGCCGGTTCAAGGTGACGGTCGCGACGCGATCCTCGACCGTGTATAGAATTTCCTGATAGGCCATGTCGCCTCCCCGTGAGGTATTTGTCCCGTTGGCGTCGAATGTCTCGGAGCAGGTCTCAATCCCGCAAGCGCAAATCCACCCCGCCGGCGAAGAATGCGGTTCCGCTCACCGCATACCCCCGCGCCCGCGCCGCCGCCAGGCGCCACCCGGCATCGACGGCGCCAAGCGTGCTAGCGCTCCGCGGCTCGCACGCGAC
>OFHJ01000290.1_pt1 | contig 20827 bp, 19 predicted proteins | sample 1522001 | NCBI WGS metagenome assembly OFHJ01 (sample SAMEA2464838, study PRJEB22497) | soil metagenome | biome: Grassland; feature: Farmland; material: Clay | place: Australia | collected 2013-02-01 | depth 1.2 m | reverse complement strand
ATTGGGCGGTCGAAAATAGCCTGCATTGGATGCTCGACGTCACCATGAACGAGGATCAGGCTAGAAACCGGCTCGACCAGGGGCCGAACAACCTCGCCGTCCTCCGCCACATGGCCATCAATATCCTCAATTCCCAGAAATCCAAAATTTCCAACCGCCGCAAAATCAAACGCGCCGGCTGGAACAACGCTTTCCTCGCCACCCTGCTCGCTCAAATTTGAAATGCGATTGCCCTGCCGCCGGCCGGCGGCGGTGCCGGTTCGGTTGCGGTTCCGTGACACCGGGCGCTTGACACCGGGGCGGCTCACGGTATGACTTGGCTCCAATCAAGCCAAGCCGGAGCATTGGGGGGAAACCATGGGCCGCGCGTTTCTATTTCCCGGCCAGGGTTCCCAGGCCGTGGGCATGGGCCGGGAGCTGGGGCAGGCGATGGCCGCCGCCCGCGAGGTCTTCGAGGAAGTCGACGAGGCGCTGCAGCAGCATCTCTCGCGGCTCATGTTCGAGGGGCCGGAGAGCGAGCTTTTGCTGACCGAAAACGCGCAGCCGGCGCTTTTCGCCGTGTCGCTCGCGGCGGCTCGGGTGCTGGAGCGCGAAGGCGGCTTCCGCCTGGCTGACAAGGCGGTTTTCGTCGCTGGTCATTCGCTCGGCGAATATTCCGCGCTGGCGGCGGCGGGCGCGCTCTCGACCTCCGACGGTGCGCGGCTCCTGAAGCTGCGCGGGCGGTCGATGCAGCAGGCGGTTCCGCTCGGCGAGGGCGCGATGGCAGCCTTGCTCGGCTGCGAGCTCGACCTGGCGACCGAGGTCGCGGCCGAAGCGACGAAAGAAGGCTCGGTCTGCGCCGTGGCCAACGACAATGGCCCTGGCCAAGTGGTGATCTCGGGCTACAAACATGGAGTCGAGCGCGCGATCGAGTTGTTTCGGGCCAAGGGTGGACGGCGGTCTATCATGCTGCCGGTGAGCGCGCCGTTCCACTGCCCGTTGATGCAGCCGGCCGCCGATGCCATTGCCGAGGCGCTGAAGGGCATCGAGATCCGGCCGCCGGCGCCGCCTGTGATCGCCAATGTCACCGCCCGGGAAACCGACGATCCGGAACAGATCCGCAAGCTGCTTGTCGAGCAGGTAACTGCGATGGTGCGCTGGCGCGAGACCGTGCTTTATTTGAAGGAGCGCAACGTCGACAAGCTGGTCGAGGTCGGAGCTGGCAACGTGCTGTCTGGCCTCGCCAAGCGGATCAGCCCGGATTTCGCCCTCGGCGCGGTTCACACCCCGGCCGATGTCGAAGCCTTCTTTAAAAGCCTTTGAGTGGAGACGGCGATGTTCGATCTAACCGGCAAAGGCGCGCTGATCACCGGGGCCTCGGGTGGCATCGGCCAAGCCATCGCGCACGCGCTGCACGGTGCCGGCGCGAATGTCGCGCTATCGGGCACGCGGGAAGACGCGCTTGCGGCGCTGGCCCGGGATCTCGCGGAACGGGCCCATGTGTTGCCCGGCGATCTTGCCGATCGCGAGGCGGCGGAGGCGCTGATCGGCCGCGCCGAGGCGGCTCTCGGTCGGGTCGACATCCTGATCAACAACGCCGGCATCACCCGCGACACGCTACTTCTTCGCATGAAGGACGAGGACTGGCAGGCCGTTCTCGACGTCGATCTCAGCGCGGCGATGCGACTTTCGCGGGGCGCGCTTCGCGGCATGATCAAGCGGCGCTTCGGGCGAATCGTCAATATCACCTCGATCGTCGGCACCACCGGCAATCCTGGGCAGAGCAATTATGCCGCCGCCAAGGCGGGCCTGGTCGGCTTTTCGAAGTCGCTTGCGCAGGAGGTCGCCACACGCGGCATCACGGTCAACTGCCTGGCGCCCGGCTTCATCGCGACGCCGATGACCGATAAGCTCAGCGACGACCAGAAACAGAAGCTGCTCGGGCAAATTCCGGTCGGCCGCCTCGGCAGCGGCGCGGATATCGCCGCCGCGGCCCTCTTTCTCGCCAGCACCGAGGCCGCTTATGTGACCGGCCAGACCTTGCATGTGAACGGCGGAATGGCGATGATTTAACCCTCCTGGCTTGCGGGTTTGCAAGGGTGGGAAAGTGTGCTAAGGAACCGGGCCTTCACGGTCTGGGCCGCTGGTGCCAGAAACCCGCGGACGAGTTGACGTCAACACACCAAAGTCAAGGGACATCCAATGAGTGACATCGCCGAGCGGGTCAAGAAGATTGTCGTCGAGCATCTGGGAGTCGACGAAGAGAAGGTTACCGATTCTGCCAGCTTTATTGATGATCTTGGCGCTGACAGCCTCGACACTGTCGAATTGGTCATGGCCTTCGAAGAAGAGTTCGGCTGTGAGATTCCCGATGATGCGGCGGAGAAGATTCTCACCGTCAAAGACGCCATCGACTATATCAAGGAACACAGCTGAGCTTGGGCGTTACGGACCTTCGCTTTTCCGCCATCTTTAACGGATGACAGCATGCGCCGGGTCGTCGTCACGGGAATGGGTTTGGTCACGCCGCTCGCCTGCGGAACTGAGGCGAGTTGGAAGCGGCTGATCGACGGTGAATCCGGAGCGGGGAAGATCAGCCGCTTCGAGACCGCCGATCTGCCCGTCCAGATTGCCGCCGAAGTGCCGGCGCACAACAGCCAGGCCGATGCCTTCAATCCTGACGATTGGATGGAGCCGAAGGAGCAGCGTAAGGTCGACGAGTTCATCCTCTACGGGATCGCCGCGGCGCAGCAGGCGGTGGAGGAATCGGGCTGGCAGCCGAAGACCGAGGACGAGCGCTGCCGCACCGGGGTTTTGATCGGCTCCGGCATCGGTGGCTTGCCGGGGATCGAGGAAGCCTCCCTGGTGTTGCACGAGAAGGGTGCGCGCCGTATCAGCCCGTTCTTCATACCGGGTCGCCTGGTCAATCTATTGCCGGGGCACGTCTCGATCCGCTACGGTTTCAAGGGGCCGAATCTTTCCGTCGTTTCGGCCTGCTCCACGGGCGCGCACGCGATCGGTGACGCGGCGCGCCTGATCGCGCTCGACGATGCCGACGTCATGGTGGCGGGCGGCGCGGAGGGTGCGCTCTGTCGCCTGGCGATCGCCGGCTTCGCCTCGGCCCGCGCGCTTTCCGGCCGCAACGACGAGCCACAAAAGGCCTCGCGCCCCTGGGACCGCGACCGCGACGGTTTCGTCATGGGCGAGGGGGCCGGCGTGGTGGTGCTCGAGGAACTCGAGCATGCGCGCCGGCGCGGCGCCAAGATCTACGCCGAGGTCAAGGGCTATGGCTTCTCCGGCGACGCGTATCACATCACGGCGCCATCGCCGGAAGGCGACGGTGCTTATCGCTGCATGGCGATGGCCTTGAAGAAGGCGGGCTTGCAGCCCGAGGATATCGATTACATCAACGCCCATGGCACGTCGACGCCGATGGGCGACGAGATCGAGCTGCAAACCGTGAAGCGGCTGTTTGGCGACGCGGCCCACAAGCTGTCCATGTCCTCCACCAAGTCGTCGATCGGGCATCTGCTCGGCGCTGCCGGCAGCGTCGAGGCGATCTTCTCGATCCTTGCCCTGGTCCATGGCGTGGTGCCGCCGACGCTCAATCTCGACAATCCGTCCGAGGGTTGCGACCTGGACCTCGTTCCGCACAAGGCGAAAAAGCGCGAGGTGCGGGCGGCGCTGTCGAATTCCTTCGGGTTCGGCGGAACCAACGCCTCGTTGGTGTTGACGCGGGCGCCGTGATGCCCGAGCCGGCGGCGGCTCGGGATTAAGGCCGGCCATGCGCCGCGATTTGATCGGCGCGGCGGCTGGCGCCGCTTTTCTGTTCCTCCTTCTTGGCGGCGGCTTTCTTTGGTTGCGGCATGCCTATCGGGCGCCGGGGCCGGCCCGGGGCGCCACCGTTCTGGTGGTGCCGCGCGGCAGCGGGCTCGCCGCCATCGCGACCCAGCTTTTCGAGGCCCATGTCATCGCCTCGCGCGAGGTTTTCGTGGTTGGCACCACGTTGGCCGGCGCGGCGCATCAGCTGGAGGCCGGGGAATACCGCTTTCCCGCCCATGTCAGCGCCTACCAGGCGATGCGCCTGATGCGCGAAGGAAAGACCGTGGTTCACCGCTTGACCGTGCCCGAGGGCTTGACGACGCCCGAGGTCATGGCGCTGGTCGGCAAAGCTCCGGCGCTCAGCGGCCCGCTACCGCCGGTGCCGGCCGAAGGCGCGCTTCTGCCGCAGACCTACGACTATACGCTCGGCGAGACCCGGGCGGCGATGATCGCCCGCATGAAGCGGGCCATGGCGGCGGAGGTTGCCAAGCTTTGGGCCGCGCGCGCGCCGGGGCTTCCGCTCGCGAACCCGGAACAGGCGGTGATTCTGGCCTCGATCATCGAGAAGGAGACCGCGCTCGCAGCGGAGCGGCCCGTGATCGCCGGGGTCTTTTACAACCGGCTTCGCCTCGGCATGCGGCTGCAATCGGACCCGACGGTGATCTTCGCCGTGACCGGCGGCCAAGGCCCGCTTGGCCGGCCGTTGAGCGACGCCGACCTGGCCACCCCCTCGCCCTATAACACATATCGCGTCAACGGGCTGCCGCCGGGGCCGATCGACAATCCGGGCCAGGCCTCGCTGATCGCCGCGCTGCATCCGGCGAGCACCGAGGATCTCTACTTCGTCGCCGACGGCCGGGGCGGCCATGTCTTCGCCAAGACGTTGGCCGGCCAGGACCGGAATGTCGCCCGCTGGCGGAAGCTGCAACGCGAGAGCGCGGCCAGTGCCGGCCCGGGGCCGAACGCGGTGCCGCGGTCCGCAGCACCGCCCCCGACGGCGGCGGACAAATCCTTGCCGCCGCGCCAAGCGGTCCCGACGCCCTTGCCGCCGCCGAAGGCGGCGAAAAAATCGACGCGATAGAAGACCCGAAGCGGTCGCCCTAGATGCGAGATTTCAACAGGTTGTTCATCCGGTCGGGGCCGGAGGGCGGCGAAGCGTCAAGGTGACCCAGTCGCCCCCGGTGTCGCGGTGACGGAGGGCGAGACCGGTCTGCCGATAGGCGGAAATCACCGCCGTCGCCTGGGAGCGAAGCAGACCTGAGAGCACGGCATGGCCGCCGGGTTCGAGATGCGCCGCGATTGCCGGCGCGAGGCGCACCAGCGGCCGCGCGAAAAGATTGGCGAGGATGAGATCGAAAGGCGCCCGCCAGGCCACCGCGCGGTGCCGCAAGCCGTCGGCGGTATAAGCGCGGAACCAGGGATGGAGCGCGTTCCGCCGGGCGTTTTCGCGCGCCACCGCGACCGCGACCGGATCGATATCGAGCCCGAGCACGGGCTCGCGCCAGAGTCTTGCCGCGGCCAAGCCGAGGACGCCGGTGCCGGTGCCGAGGTCGAGCACCCGCCGGGCGCGGCGGCGGCGGTCGAGCGCGACGAGGGCGCGCAGGCAGCCGCGGGTGGTTTCGTGATTGCCGGTGCCGAAGGCCTGGCCCGCCTCGATCAGCAGATCGAAGGCCGGGGCCGGGCGCCGCGGATGGTGGCTGCCGTGGAGGTGAAAGCGCGCGACCGCGATCGGCGCCAGGGTGGCGAGCGAGGCGGCGACCCAATCGACGGGCGGCAGTTGCGCGACCGCGAGGGTGGCCGCCGTTTCGGCCGGCAGGACAGTGGCAAGGGCTGCTTCGAGCGCCGCGCGGTCGGGTCGCTCGGCAAATAGGGCGGCGATCCGCCAGGTGCGGTCGTCGGGTGCGGTGGCGAAGGCGCTGACGGAAAGTGCCGCGCCCTCGAACGCCGCCTCGGCCGGCGCGCGCGCCGCGGCCGGGACGTCGATCGATGCCTGCCAGAGGGCCGTCATGATGGCGTCAGGCCGGCTGCACGAAGCTCGCGATCACACGCTTGTGGCCGGCGTGATCGAAGTCGATCTCGAGGCGGTCGCCGTCCACGTGGGATACGGTTCCGGTGCCGAACTTGCTGTGAAAGACGCGGCTGCCGCGGCGGAACTTGCCGCTTCCCGCCTTGCTCGGGACGTCGTCGTCGTCGTGCCCCCGGCTTGGCCGCGCCCCGGCTGGCGCCGGCGGGCGCCGCCGCTCGCCGTTCCCGCCGCGGGCGCGCGGCTCGCTTCGGGCTCGCCCGCCGGCCGGGCCGAAACCGAAGCCGGCGTTTGGCTTGATGTCGTCGTCCCAACGGGCATTCGGCCGCGCGCCGTAGAGGCCGCCCTCGATCTGGCGATCGACATTGTCGGCCGGCAATTCGTCAATGAAGCGGCTCGGGATCGAGGCCTGCCACTGGTTGTAAATGCGCCGGCTGGCGGCAAACGAGATGACGCAGCGCTTACGGGCGCGCGTCAGCCCGACATAGGCAAGTCGGCGCTCTTCCTCGAGCGCGCCGTTGCCGCCCTGATCGAGCGCCCGCTGGTGCGGGAACAGGCCTTCTTCCCAGCCGGGCAGGAACACGGTATCGAATTCGAGTCCCTTCGCGCCATGGAGGGTCATCAAGCTGACCGCTTCGCCGTTCGCCTGTGCCTCGTTGTCGGTGACCAGGGCGACATGCTCGAGGAAGCCGCTCAAGGTATCGAACTGGCCGACGGCGCGCACCAGCTCCTTGAGGTTTTCCAAGCGCCCTGGCGCGTCGATCGACTTGTCCTGCTGCCACATCGCGGTATAGCCGCTCTCGTCGAGCACCAGGGCGACCACCTCGGCATGGGGCATGGTGGTGAGAAGCGCGCGCCAGCGATCGAAGTCGTTGACCAGCTTGATCAGCGTCGTGCGTTGCCGCGGCTTGATTTCGTCGGTGGCGACGAGGCGGCGGGTGGCCTGCATCAGCGGGCTGTTGTCGGCCCGCGCCATGCGGCGCAGAACCTGGAGCGTGGCGTCGCCCAAGCCCCGCTTCGGTACGTTCAGGATGCGCTCGAAGGCGAGGTCGTCGTCGGGCTGGGTGACGAGGCGGAGATAGGCGAGAGCGTCGCGGATCTCGGCCCGCTCGTAAAAGCGCAGGCCGCCGACCACGCGATAGGGCAAACCGAGCGTGATGAAGCGTTCCTCGAAGGCGCGGGTCTGGAAGCCGGCGCGGACCAGGATCGCCATGGAAGAGAGCGATTCGTGGTTCCGTTGTTCCGCCTCGATGGTCTCGCCCACCATGCGGGCCTCTTCCTCCTGGTCCCAGACGCCGCACAGCAAAACCTTTTCGCCGCCCGCGGCGTCGGTCCACAGGGTCTTGCCGAGGCGGCCGCGATTGTGCGCGATGAGGCCGGAGGCGGCGGCCAGGATATGCGGCGTCGAGCGGTAGTTCTTCTCCAGGCGGATGATACGGGCGCCTTCGAAGTCCTGCTCGAAGCGGAGGATGTTGCCGACCTCGGCGCCGCGCCAGCCGTAGATCGACTGATCATCGTCGCCGACGCAGCAGATATTGCGCCGTTCGCGTGCGAGAAGACGGAGCCAGAGATATTGCGCGACGTTGGTGTCCTGGTACTCGTCGACCAGGATGTAGCGGAAGCGCCGCTGCCACTCGGTCAGGATATCCGGCTGGGTGCTGAGGATTTCCAGGTTGTGCAGCAGAAGGTCGCCGAAATCGCAGGCGTTCAGCGTGCGCAAACGGTCGCGGTAGAGCTTGTAGAAGGCGAGCGCGCGGCCGTTGGCGAAAGTGCCGATTTCGCCCGTCGGCACTTTTTCCGGCGTCAGGCCGCGATCCTTCCAGCGGTCGATGATGGCGGCCAGCGTCTTCGCCGGCCAGCGCTTCTCGTCGACGTTCTCGGCTTGGAGAAGCTGCTTCAGCAATCGCAGCTGATCGTCGGTGTCGATGATGGTGAAGTTGTCCTTGAGACCGACGATCTCGGCATGACGGCGGAGCATGCGGGCGGCGATCGAGTGAAACGTGCCGAGCCAGAGTCCTTCGACCGCGTTGCCGACCATGCCCTCGATGCGCTCGCGCATCTCGCGCGCGGCCTTGTTGGTGAAGGTGACGGCGAGAATCTGCGACGGGAAGGCGAGCCGGAGGTTCAGGATATGGGCGAGCCTAGTGGTCAGCACCCGGGTCTTGCCGGTGCCCGCGCCGGCAAGGATCAGGACCGGGCCTTCGACTGCCTCGACCGCTTCGCGCTGCGCTTCGTTGAGTTCGTTGGGCAGCGAAGCTGCGGGCGGCAGACGGCTTTCCGGGTCGTCCCGCCGGTCGAGGGAATCGCTTGTGCTCATGGCCTTTATATACGCGCTGCCGGGGCCGGACGGTAGGGGGCTCGGGTGCGGCGCGGGCAAATCGGCGCCGGCCCGCGGCTTCCGCGCGTCTCGGGCGGCGATTTGACCTCGGCGAAAGCCGCGTGATATCCAGCCCAAGACGCGAATCGGCAGGGGAGGCAGCATGACGGGCAAACTTGAGGGTATCCGGGCCTGCGTCTTCGACGCCTACGGCACGCTCTTCGACGTCAACGCGGCTGCCGCCAATGCCCGCGACGCGCTCGGGCCGGCATGGCAGCCCTTGGCGGAAATCTGGCGTACCAAGCAGCTGCAATACACCTGGCTGCGCTCGCTGATGGGGCGGCACGTCGATTTCTGGCAGGGCACCGAGGACGCGCTCGATTTCGCCCTGGCCAGCCTCAAGATCGCGGACTATGGCTTGCGCCGCCGTCTCCTCGACCTCTATTTCGAACTCGACGCCTATCCGGAGGTGCGCGCGGTTTTGGCCAAGCTCGGCGCCGTCGGTCTCAACCGCGCCATTCTCTCCAACGGCTCGCCCGAGATGCTGGCGGCGGCGGTGCGAAGCGCCGGTCTCGGCGAGTCCCTGGAGGCGGTGCTCTCGGTCGAGGCGGTCGGCGTCTTCAAGCCGAGCCCGCGCGTCTATCAACTCGCGGTCGACCGCTTCATGGTCGCGCCGGGCGAGATCTGCTTCGTCTCGTCGAACGGTTGGGATGCCTTCGCCGCCAAGGCGTTCGGTTTTCGCGTGTTGTGGTGTAACCGTTCGGGCCAGCCGCCGGAGCGCATGCCGCAAGCGCCGGACGGCGAGATCAAGACGCTCGCCGAACTGCCGGCCTGCGTCGGCGCGGCGTGAAGCCGGGCCGAGGCCGAAAACGCCGGTCGCGTGCGGCGGGTTACTTTTCCCAACCTTTGCCAGCCTTGGCGAGGCGGGCGAGCAGCGGCGCCGGCTCCCAGAAGACGCCATGCACCTTGTGGTATTCCTCGATCTTGGCGAGGACCTTGTCGAGACCGATCTGCTCGGCCCAGAACATCGGCCCGCCGTGATAGGCCGGGAAGCCATAGCCGTTGATATAGACGATGTCGATATCGCCGGCGCGTAGCGCGATGCCTTCCTCGAGGATCTGTGCCCCGACATTGACCAGCGCGTACATGCAGCGGGTGAGGATCTCCTCGTCCGAGATCTCGCGGCGCTGGATGCCCTGTTCCTTGGCGACGGCCTCGATCAGCTTGGTGATTTCGGGATCGGGGATCGGCGTGCGGTTGCCCGGCTCGTAGCGGTAGTAGCCGGCGCCGGTCTTCTGGCCGAAGCGGCCCATCTCGCAGATGCGATCGCCGATCGGCGAGTAGCGCAGATGCTTCGGCCGGCTGGCCGCCTTGCCTTTGCGGATGCGCCAGCCGACGTCGAGCCCGGCGAGGTCGCCCATGGCGAAGGGCCCCATGGGCAGGCCGAAATCGTAGATCACCTTGTCGACCTGCTCCGGCATCGCGCCTTCCTCGAGGAGGAAGCCGGCCTCGCGGGTGTAGGCATGAAGCATCCGGTTGCCGACGAAGCCGTCGCAATTGCCGACCACGACGCCGATCTTGCGGATGCTGCGCGCGAGCGCGAGCGAGCTCGCGATCACGTCCTTCGCCGTTTCCTTACCGCGGACAATTTCCAGTAGCCGCATGACGTTGGCCGGGCTGAAGAAGTGCAGGCCGATGACCTGATCCGGCCGCGAGGTCGCGGCGGCGATCTCGTCGATGTTCAAGGTCGAGGTGTTGCTCGCCAGGATCGCGCCCTTCTTCATGATTTTGTCGAGCTTGCCGAAGACTTCCTTCTTGACGCCCATCTCCTCGAACACCGCCTCGACGACGATGTCGGCATCGCCGATGTCTTCGTAGGACTGGGTGCCGGAGATCAGCTTCATCGCCTTATCCATCGCCGCCTGCAGCGTGCTGCCGCGCTTGACCGATGTCGCGTAGTTGCTCTCGATGACGCCAAGGCCGCGTGCCAGCGCCTCCTGCGAGACCTCGACAATCTTTACCGGGATGCCGGCGTTGGCAAAATTCATGGCAATGCCGCCGCCCATGGTGCCGGCGCCGACGATGGCGGCGCTGGCGATTTTGCGCGGCGCCGTGTCGGCCGGCACGTCCGGAATCTTCGCCACCTCGCGCTCGGCGAAGAAGACGTGGATCAGCGCCTTCCGCTCCGGGTTCTCCATGCACTGCATGAAGAGCTCGCGCTCGCGATTCATGCCCTCGGCGAAAGGCAGCGTCGCTGCCGCCTCGACGGCGTCGATGCAGCGCCAGATCGAGAAATAGCCGCGCGCCTTGCGGGCGATCTTCTTGCGGAATTCGGCGAACACCGCGGGGTCAGTGTTCTTCACCTTGTCGTCGTTGCGGCTGACCAGACGCAAGGGACGCTTCTCCGCCACCACCTTGTTGGCGAATTCGATCGCCGCCTTGAGCAGATCGCCGTCGGTGACTTCGTCGACGACGCCAGCGGCGAGCGCTTTGCGGGCGTCGATCGGATTGCCGCTGGTGATCATCTCCAGCGCCGCCTGGACGCCGACCAGGCGCGGCAGGCGCTGGGTGCCGCCGGCGCCCGGCAGAATGCCAAGCTTGACCTCGGGCAGGCCGACACGGGCCGAGGCCAGGGCCACGCGCCAATGGCAGGTGAGCGCCACCTCCAATCCTCCGCCGAGCGCGGTGCCGTGAATCGCGGCGATGACCGGCTTCGGGCTGGCCTCGATGGCGTCCAGCACCTCATGGAGGCCGGGCGAGAGCATCGGCTTGCTGAACTCGCGGATGTCGGCGCCGGCGATGAAGGTGCGGCCACCGCCGATGATGACCATGGCGGCGATGTCGGGGTCCTTGGCGCCGGCGGCGATCTTGTCCAGAAGGCCCTGACGCACGCCCTGGCTCAGGGCGTTGACGGGCGGATTGTTTACCGTAAGGACGCCAACAGCGCCTTGTTTCTGGAAGTCGATCATCTCAGCCACGGACATTCCTCCTCATGGATTGGCTCGGCTTGCGGCCGTTCCTCGCTTGCGGGTTCTGACCCATTGTATAGGCGCTTTCGTTTCTCGCGGGCAACCGTCGTCGCAGGGCCCGGCGGCAAGTTCGGCGGCCGAGCCGGCCGCTGCTTCGGAGCGGCCAAAGGGGGCGGGAGCGTCCGTTCGGCGGCTTCGGCGGATGGCTAAGAAAATCTTTTGCCGGGCGCAGATTTCATTTGCGTTCCCCGAAGCTTGCTTTATATAGCGAAACATTGACGCACCCGCACGTGCCTATGGCCCTTGGTGGTTATGCAACGACGTAAGGCGTCCTTTTTGGATAGTCCGGCCATGCCGGTGCCGAGAGGGAAACTACGATGTTGAACCAAGCCGGCCGCAAGGCCACCTTCCCGCCGATCGCGCTTTTATGCCGGACCGCCATTTTGCGGCGGGCGGATTATCGCGCCCTCATCGGACGCAAGAACCCTCTGTCAAGTCTTTAGGCCGGGAGCCGGTTTTCCGGCCACCCGGAGGTGGGTCGCCCCACCTGCTGTTCACCAACGTCCCCGCACCGGGAACCGGCGGAGGGTTGTCGTGATGACAGAGAAGATCCTTAAGTTTCTTGCGGACGAACGTCCGGACACGCCCTGCTTGGTCATCGATCTCGACGTGATCGAGGCCAATTATCTTGAGCTCAACCGGGTCATGCCCGAGGCCAAGATTTATTACGCCATGAAGGCGACGCCGATGCCGGACGTTCTCGTGCGCCTGGCCAAGCTCGGCTCGCATTTCGATACCGCGAGCTTGGGCGAAATCGACGCTTGCCTCGCGCTCGGCGTCGAGCCGGATCGCATCTCCTTCGGCAATACGATCAAGAAGGAGCGCGACATCGCGGCCGCCTACGCGCGCGGCGTTCGGCTCTTCGCCTTTGACAGCAAGGCGGAGTTGGAGAAGCTCGGCCGCGCCGCCCCGGGCGCGCGCGTCTTCTGCCGCGTGCTGGTGGAATGCGAGGGCGCCGAATGGCCGCTTTCGCGTAAGTTCGGCTGCGCGCCCGAGATGGCGATGGACCTCATGGTTGAGGCCAAGGCGCTCGGTCTCGAGGCCTACGGGCTCTCCTTCCATGTCGGTTCGCAGCAGACCCACGGCAAGCAGTGGCGCAAGGCGATCGCTCGCATGGCGAAGATCTTCGCCAGCCTGCGCGAGCGTGGCGTCGATCTCAAGATGCTGAATCTCGGCGGCGGCTTCCCGATCCGCTATCGCGATCCGGTGGCGCCGGTCGAAAGCTACACTCGGATCGTGATGACCGCGGTGCGAACCTATTTCGGCAACCGCCTGCCGGAGTTGATCGTCGAGCCCGGCCGCTCGCTCACCGGCGATGCCGGGGTCATCCAGAGCGAGGTGGTGCTGATCTCGGAGAAGTTTTACGGCGGCGACCCGCAGCGCTGGGTGTATCTCGACATTGGCAAGTTCTCCGGCTTGGCCGAGACCATGGACGAGAACATCAAATACGCCATCCGCACGCCGCGGGACGGGGGTGTCACGGGCCCTGCGGTGATCGCCGGCCCGACCTGCGACAGCGCCGATATTCTGTACGAGAAAACCGACTACCAATTGCCGCTCGATTTGAGCGTCGGCGACAAGGTCGAAATTCTCGCGACGGGCGCTTACACGGCGAGCTATTCGTCGGTCGGGTTCAACGGCTTCCGGCCGCTCGCGACGTACTGCATCTGACGCGAGATCGGGTCGGTGCGGTCCGCCGTGCCACCCGTCGCTCCGCGCGCGATAGAATTGGGTTTGCTTCCCCGGCCGTATCGCTACCATGCGGGCGGGGCGAGCCGCGGCTCGGCGGCCGCCGCCACGAGGGCCGAGATTGAAACCGAACCGGGATTCGCTTTGCGATCTGTTGCGCGAGATCCGCGCCTGCCAGGCTTGTGCGGCGAGCCTGCCGCTCGGACCGCGGCCGGTGTTGCGGGTCGGGGCGCGGGTCCAGCTTCTTGTTTGTGGCCAGGCGCCCGGCACCAAGGTCCATGCCACGGGCCTGCCCTATGACGACCGCTCGGGTGAGCGGCTACGCGACTGGCTGGGGATCGGGCCTGAGGTCTTTTACGACGAAAGCCGGGTCGCCATCGTGCCGATGGGGTTTTGCTATCCTGGTCGCGACCCGCGCGGCGGCGATCTCCCGCCGCGGCCGGAATGCGCCGCCCTGTGGCGGGCGCGGTTGCTGACGAAAATGCCGTCGCCTGAGCTCACCCTCCTGATCGGCCAATACGCCATCGCCTGGCATCTCGGCGCGCGGCGACGGGCGAGCCTGACTGAGACCGTGGCGGCGTGGCGCGACTATCTGCCGGCCTATTTTCCGTTGCCGCATCCCTCTTGGCGCAACACCGGCTGGCTCGCGCGGAACCCGTGGTTCGAGGCGGAGTGCGTGCCGGCGTTGCGGCGCCTGGTGCGCGGGCTTTTGCCCGTCGCGCAGGCCGGGGCGCGCGGCTTGGGCGAACGGCGCGAGGCCGGTTAGCATGAGGGGGTGCTTGCGGTGGCTTTCGGCTGTCGTCTTGGTTTTTCTTATCGCGGGATGTGCCCCGGTCGTGCAACCACGAGGTCTCGATAACGTCGCGCCGCGGCTCGACGCCGACGCCTTCGTCACCGCCGATGGCATGCGTCTGCCGCTCAGGGTCTGGCCGGCCGAGGGTAAGCTTCGCGCCGTGGTGGTGGCGCTGCACGGATTCAACGATTACAGCAAGTCCTGGACCGGGCCGGCGGAATGGTGGGCGGCGCACGGCATCGCCACCTATGCCTACGACCAGCGCGGCTTCGGCGCCGCGCCGTTTCACGGCATCTGGCCCGGAACGCGGCCCTTGGCCGAGGACGCCCGCGACATGCTCCGGCTGGTCGCGGCACGCAATCCGGGCGTGCCGATCTATCTTATCGGCGAGAGTATGGGCGCGGCGGTTGCGGTGGTAGCGCTGACGGGGCCCGAGGCGCCGACCGTTTCGGGTGTGGTGCTGGCGGCGCCGGCGGTCTGGGGCGCGCAGACTATGAGCCCGTTCTACCGCGGCATGCTCTGGTTCTTCGCCCATGCCATGCCGTGGAATCGGCTCACCGGCCAAGCGCTGCACATCCGTGCCTCCGATAACATGGCGGCGCTCGAGGCCTTGGGCCGCGATCCTCTGGTCATCAAGCGGACGCGGACCGACGCCGTCTATGGCTTGGTGAGGCTGATGGGCCGGGCCTTCGCCGACGCGCCGCGGTTGCGGGTGCCGATCCTCGTACTTTACGGCCGGCACGACGAGATCATCCCGCAAAGGCCGGTGCGCGAGCTCGTCGCCCACCTCAAGGCGCCGCACGAGGTCGCGATCTATCCGCACGGCTGGCATCTCTTGTTCCGGGATCTCGATCGCAAGCTGGTGTGGCGCGACGTGCTGGCCTGGATGGAGAACCGGATCGCGCCGTTGCCCTCGGGCTTCGCGCACGCAGCTTGGCCGCGCCGCACGGCGCGGCGATAGGGTTCGTCGATCAGCCGGCTTGCGGCGGCGCCGGCGGATAGGCGTGGGTTTCGCCGCAATAATCCTCGACCTGCCAACCGCCGCCGGCGTCCTTCGCGAGATAGCCGGGGCCGACCGGCGCCTTGCCGTAGCCTCCCGGGATGTCGAGCACGTAGGTCGGCTGGCAAAGGCCGGAAAGCCGTCCGCGCAGCGCCCGCATCAGCGCCTGGCCGGTTTCGAGGCCGGGGCGGAAATGGCCGGTGCCGCGAACCAGATCCGGATGATGCAGGTAATAGGGGCGGACGCGGTTTCGCACCAGCGCGCGGAACAGCGCGTCGAGCGCGGCCGCGTCGTCGTTGACGCCCTTGAGCAGCACGGTCTGCGCGAGCAGGGGAATTCCGGCCTGGGCGAGATCGCGGCAGGCGCGCCGCGCCGCCGGCGTCAGCTCGCGGGCGTGGTTGCAGTGGATCGCCACGTAAAGCGCGCTGTCATCGACTTCGAGCGCCGCGATCAGATCGCCGTCGATGCGCTCGGGCGCCGCCACCGGTACCCGCGAGTGGATGCGGATAACCCCGACATGCGGAATGCGATCCAGGCTGCGAACGATGTCGCGAAGCCGCCGCGGTGAAAGCAGCAGCGGATCGCCACCCGACAGGATCACTTCCCAGATCTCGGGTCGGGCACGGATGTAATCGAGCGCCGTTTCCAGCTCGGCGGGAGTTAGGGTTTCGCCGTCCGGTCCGACGTTCTCGCGGCGGAAGCAGAAGCGGCAATAGACCGGGCAGACCGGGATCGGCTTCAGCAGCAGCCGGTCGGGATAGCGGTGGACGATGCCCTTGATCGGCGAATGGCGATGGTCGCCGATCGGGTCGGCCATTTCCTCTTCCGAAACCTCAAGCTCTTCCGCACTCGGCACGAACTGGCGGGCGATGGGGTCGGCGATATCGCCGGCATCGATGGCGGCAAGCAGCGCCGGGCCGATGGCGAGCGGCTGGCGCGCGCTGGCGGCTTCGGCCGCCGCCGCTTGCGCGGGCGGAATAAGTCCGCTGGCGATGAAATCGCTCGGGTTGCGAAGCGACGTCTTGGCGTCCATGCTGCACCTTGAAGGCAGATCGGTTGCTCTCGCGGCGAAAGATAGTCAGGCCGGCGCAAGGCGTAAAGCGCGGCCTGGTTGGCCCGGAGGGACGCGTGGCAGCCGGCCCGCCGCCGTGATGCCGTGCCGGCGCCGGAAAGCCGGTGCCGAGGCCGGTGCCGGACGCCGGCGGAACAATTCGAGGGACGACATGCCGCAACATTGGATTCGTTTTTCCCATCCCGACGGGCGCGGCTTCGGCCTCCTGGAAGGCGACGCCATCGTCGTTCACGAGGGGGATATGTTCGCCGCGCCGCGGCCGACCGCGCGCCGCCTCGCCCTCGCCGAGGTCGAGGTGCTGACGCCGACCGAGCCCTCGAAGATGATCGCGCTTTGGAACAATTTCCGCGCTCTCGGAGAGAAGCTCGGCCTCGCGCTGCCGCCCGAGCCGCTGTACTTCCAGAAGGCGTCGAATTCGTTTCTGCCGACCGGCGGCGTCATCCGCCGGCCCGGGAGTTACTCGGGGCGCGTGGTCTTCGAGGGCGAGCTTGGGATTGTCATCGGCAAGACCTGCAAAGAGGTGCCGGAGAACGAGATCGCGCCCTATATCTTCGGCTACACCTGCATCAACGACGTGACCGCCGTCGACATCCTGAACAAGGATCCGAGCTTTCCGCAGTGGTCGCGGGCGAAGAGCTTCGACACCTTCGGCGTCTTCGGTCCGGTGGTCGCGAGCGGTCACGATCCCGACGCCCTTCATATTCGCACCGTTCTCGACGGCGTCGAGCGGCAGAACTATCCAGTCGCCGACATGATCTTTCCGCCGCGCCGGCTAGTCAGCCTGTTGTCGATGAACATGACGCTGTCGCCGGGCGATGTGATCTGTTGCGGCACCTCGCTCGGCGCTGGCAGCATGAAGGGGCCACGGAACGAAATCGAGGTGGCGATCGACGGCGTCGGGCGGCTTCGCAACACTTATGTCGATACCGCCGGCACGGCCTAGGCGGTGCGCGCTCGCCGACGCGACATCGCGCTCGCAGAGATGTGATCGGCCGTGAGCGATCCTGACCTTGGCGGCCGGGCGAAAACGGCCGATCATCGCATCCGGATCAAGGTCATGGCGGAGTGGTGTGTTATGGCGGGTTCTGTTGCAGCCGTGGATTCCGGGAAGCGCGTCGCGCGGCGGGCGCGGCCGATCGCGCAGCGCGTGCCGTGGCGCGATCGAAGCGGCCGGGTCTCGGCGCTCAAGATCGCGGCCCTTGCGGGCAGCGTGGCGCCCGCGCTTTGGCTCGGCGCGCGCGGGCTGCTCGGCGCTCTCGGCGCGCGGCCGATACATGCCGCCTTGCTCGCGACCGGGCTTTGGTCTGTGCGCTTTCTTTTGCTGTCCCTGGCGGTCACGCCGGCGCGGCTGGTCTTCGACGCGCCGCGGCTGACCTTGATCCGGCGCATCCTCGGCCTTGCCGGCGCGGCTTATGCGATCGCCCATCTGGCGCTTTACGCCGCCGACGAAAATCTCGCCTGGAGCTTCATCCTGCACCAGATGTTCGGGCCGTTCTTTCTCCTGATCGGCACCGTCTCGCTGATCGTCCTGATGGCGTTGGCGGCGACCTCGACCGACGCCGCGCTGCGGCGCATGGGCGCGCTGTGGCGAAAGCTGCATCGGCTCACATATCCCGCTATCTTCCTCGCGCTGTGGCATTTCGCTCTGGCGCAGAAGCTGGACGTCGGACCGGTCGTGCTGCCGGCGGGCCTCTTCCTCTGGTTCATGGCTTGGCGGCTGCTGCCGCGCGCCTGGCAAAAACGACCAGACGTGCTCGCGGCGCTGGCGGCGGTTGCGGCGTTCGCGACCGGTGGTGTTGAAGCCTTGTGGTACAGACTTGCGACCGGCGTACCGGCGTTTCTGGTCCTGAAAGGGCAGTTTTCGCTTCAGGCCGGGCTGATGCCGTCTTGGTGGGTTGGGTTGATCGGCCTAGGTATCGCCCTGGCGGTCTTGCTGCGGTCGCGTTTCCGCGCGCCGGCATCCCGCGCGCCGGCCGCCGCCTCGGACGGTAATTGATTCAGATCAGTGCGGAATATCGGTGCGGCCTTAAACAGGCAATGGGCGGTCCGGATCGGGATCGCTCACCTAAGGCGCTTTTGGAATCTGTAGGGAGCAGGGTCGTGAGCAACGGAACCGAAGCGGACCTCAAGCTGTTGCGCGGCGAAATGGCGGAGCTTCGCGATGGTATCGCGAAGATTAGCGCCACCATGCAGGACATGGTGCGCCACGGCGGCGCCGAGGCGATGCAGAAGGCGCAGCGCTCGGCGGAGCAGGCGCAGGAGCGAGTCAAGCGGACGGCGCAGAGCGTGGTCGACGAAATCGAGGAGCGACCGGTTACCACCGCGCTCGCCGCTTTCAGTGCCGGCATGGTGCTCGGTATGCTGTTCAGCGGCCGCCGCGCCTAGGGCCGCCTGCGGCGCCTCGAAGATCACCGAGATGGACAGGCTCCTCACGCGCGTCGCGGTGTCCTTGGCGACGCTGCTCGTGATCGTGCTGGCGGCCGTTGCTGCCGTGTTGTGCCTCGGCGCCGCCGGCTATCTCGCGTTGCGCGAGGTTCTGTCGCCGGCGCTCACGGCGCTGATCGTCGGCCTCGGGGCGCTTGTTCTCGCGCTTCTGGTCGGCATCTCCGGGCGTGCGCTGTCGACCGGCCTGCGTCACAAGCCGAGAAGCTGCGCGGCACCTACCGGCGAAAGCGAACTCGCCGGCCTGCTCGGCAAGGAGCTCGCCGGCCTCATTCGCGGCCATGCGCCGGCCAGCGCCTTCGCCGCGCTGGTGGCCGGTTTCGTGGTCGGCATGAGTCCCGGTCTGAGAAAGGCGCTGCGGGAGCTCCTGAAGGAGTAGCCCAGGCCTGGCGTCGGAATGAAGTCTGGCGTTCGCCACCGCGGCGATGCTATGACGGCCAGGGTGTTGTGCAATCCGACGGTGATGCTGCCATGACTTCGTCTCAGCCCGGAATTCTTCCCCCGATCCCCAATCTGTGCCGCTACGTCGAATTCGTCGCCGCGCCGGACTGCGATCCCCTGCCGGCGGTGAAAAATCTTGCCGCGCTGGCGATCGACGAAGGCGTGGTGATCGGCTTCGGTCCCACGCTGGTCAAGCGACTCGGACGCGATATCGCGGGCCTCCGGGCCTTTCCGTCCCTGAGCGGCGGCGGCTGCGAGGTGCCCTCGACCCAGGCGGATATCTGGGTCTGGCTGCGCGGCGAGGATCGCGGCCGCGTCGTCCACCGCGCGCGCGCGATCGAGCGGCTGCTGCGTCCTGCCTTTCGCTGCGAGCGCGTGGTTGACGGCTTCAAGTACGACCGCGGTCTCGATCTCAGCGGTTACGAGGACGGTACCGAGAACCCGAAGGGCGAGGCCGCGGTCGCGGCAGTGGTGGTGCGGGGCCAGGGCGCCGCACTCGATGGCGCGAGCTTCGTCGCCGTGCAGCAATGGGTGCACGATCTCGACCATCTCGCCGCGCTGCCTGAAAGCGAGGGCGACAACATCATCGGCCGGCGCTTGAGCGATAATCAGGAGCTTGCGGACGCGCCGCCGTCTGCGCATGTGAAGCGCACCGCGCAGGAAAGCTTCGAGCCCGAGGCCTTCATTCTGCGTCGCTCGATGCCCTGGGCGGACGCGCGCGGCGAGGGCTTCATGTTCGTCGCCTTCGGCAAGTCGCTCGATGCCTTTGAGGTTCAGCTACGCCGCATGGCGGGCATCGAGGACGGCATCGTCGACGGCCTGTTCCGTTTCACCCGTCCGACGAGCGGAAGCTATTTCTGGTGTCCGCCGGTCCAGGACGGCAAGCTTAAGCTGTCGGCGCTCGGCCTGTAGCTGCACTCGGTTTATAATCGCCGCCCGCCATGCAAGGGCGGGGTCGGCGGCAACAGGCGATTGAAGCGGCGAACCATGCTCGAATTCGTTCCCTTTGGCGGGGTTGCGTATTATCTCCTGGTGGTCGTCCATGTGACGACGGCTGCGGCTGTCACGCTTCATGCCCTGCTGAAAAAGCGCGACGTGCGGGCGGCCACCGGTTGGATCGGCGTCGCCTGGCTGTCACCGATCCTCGGGCCGTTGCTCTATTGGTTTCTCGGCATCAATCGCGTTACCCGGCGCGCGCTGCGCCTTAGTCGCCGCGGCCCATGGCGCAAGGTGGCGGCCAAAGGGGCGATCCCCGAGGTCGGGGAACTGCCGGAAAACATCGCGACCGTCGCCCGCGTCGGCGAGCGTCTCACCGGCTATCCGCTGACGCCCGGCAACGAGGTCGCGGTGCTGCACGGCGGCGACGAGGCCTATCCGGCGATGATCGCGGCGATCCAGGGCGCCAAGCGCAGCATCGCCCTGGCCTCGTACATCTTCCGGCTGGATGACACCGGCGAGAGCTTTGTCCAGGCCCTGGCCGAGGCCAAGGCGCGCGGCGTAGAGATTCGCGTTCTCGTAGACGGTATCGGCGCCGGCTATTTCTTCGCTCCGATCGTCCGCCGGCTGGCGGCCGAGGGCGTCGCGGTCGCCCGTTTTCTGCACGATTGGATGCCGCTTCGCATGGCTTTCGTGAACATGCGGAGCCACAAGAAGATCCTGGTCGTCGACGGCGCCCTCGGCTTCACCGGCGGCCTCAACATCGGCGACGAGAACCTGCTGGAGATCGGGCCCCAGGAATCGGTGAGCGATATCCATTTCAGGGTCGCGGGGCCGGTGGTGCAGCAGCTCATGCTGACCTTCGCCGAGGACTGGAACTTCACCACCGGCGAGGTTCTCGAGAGCGAAGTCTGGTGGCCCGATCTCGCTCCCGTCGGCAACGTTCTCGCGCGCGGCTTCAGTTCCGGCCCGGATGAGGAGATCGGCAGGCTCGAAGCCGTGTTGCAGAGCGCGCTCGGCCTCGCCAGGCAGCGCATCCGCATCGTCACGCCTTATTTCCTGCCCGACCAGCGCCTGATGTCGTCGATCGCGCTCGCGGCGCTGCGCGGCGTCGAGGTTGAGATCGTGATCCCCGAGGCCACCGATCACCGCCTGATCACCTGGGCAACGCGGGCGCATCTGCGGCACTTCCTGGCGCCCGGCGTGCGATTCTTCTTTTCGCCGCCGCCCTTCGATCATGCCAAGCTGATGACCGTCGACGCGAACTGGTGCTTCGTCGGCAGC
>OFHJ01000289.1_pt1 | contig 20914 bp, 14 predicted proteins | sample 1522001 | NCBI WGS metagenome assembly OFHJ01 (sample SAMEA2464838, study PRJEB22497) | soil metagenome | biome: Grassland; feature: Farmland; material: Clay | place: Australia | collected 2013-02-01 | depth 1.2 m | reverse complement strand
GTCGTCGACGTCGCTCCAGCTCCTTGCGTTTCTCTGAGTGCTTCATCAGTACCCCGAATGTAACCATTCCGGGTACTTGGACCGCAAGCAGCGCAAAAAGTGTCACTCACTTACGCATTTCTCAATAAGAAGGGCTTCGTGAAAGAAGCCGCTCTCAACGTCGGTTCTGTGCCCTCATCCGCAGTGAAATCAAGCGGCCGATAGGCGTCTGTTGGTAGACGGGGAAGTAGTTTCATCACGTCTGCAAAGTTACCCAGAGATCTGCAGTGCTAAAGTGGCATATCTGCAAGCGCACAATAAAACGGTCAGAGCGTGAATAATGTCTTTAGAGGTTCCAACAAATAATGAGGTTGAGTGAAATGCCTCTCTAGGTATGAAAAATAGTCGGATTCGCTCTAATGAAAAAAATGTGCAGTTGCCGGGCGCTTTCTGCGGAGCTGTGATTGCAGTACTGCCGGACCATTCAAAATGCCCCACGCGAATTACGCCAGTTCTCGCGGTGCGTTCCTCCTGATACAAATTGCAACAGCGCTTGCAGCCGCGTGATTTGAATTTCCATTGATGGTCACGGGATTGCAGCGCCAACGTTCAGTAACTCGGTTTGAACTCGCGCCCAAATCCCATTGAATTGACTCGGTGACTTTCCGCGCACCAAATCTTTGGACATGCCTCAGTGCTCTGTGTGACCAACCGCCTTGCTGGGTGCGGCACATGAAGCGCACGCAGTTCATACTTCTTCGGCTCTCTAGAAACACGCATCTTCCTGAGGGTGACCCGGTCAAATGTCTTTGCTCTCCGCTCTCTAGCAGCCCTGTGCGGAGTTAAAAAATGCGCATTGATAAACCGCCTCAAAAAAACTCACCATTCGGCAGAAGAATAGAATTTGTCGGCCACCTCACCTGTAATCGCTCTGATCTCCGAGATTTCATCGCGCGTCAACAGTTCTTTCCAGCGATAGGCGTTTTCTGCACTATTTCGCTTAAGCACATGCGCCTTGTTCCCGGTAGGTGCCACCGGATTTATTGAGCCGGTATGACTGCGAATCGCCCTCTCAATAGTCGAATCGAACGGCAGAGAGAGCCGTTTATACAAGTTACGGAATTCTCGAATCGGGCTCAGTGAGAGATCTTCGTGGCGTTTGGTGATTAATCTCGGATTCCGCGCGCAGTATTGAGTGATCACGCTGTAGATGCATTTCCACAATACGGCCGTCTCACTAATCAGTGAATTTGCAGCCCGAATTTCTGCTTCATAAGGTTCCAGCCAATCTTTCATTAGCTCATGTTGCGCAAGCAGATCACTCAACGGATGCACGTCGTTCAGCCGTTTTACGCTTGCAACAAATCCTGCGGGATGCCGAACCAATATGACGGCATCCATTCGGAAGCGTTTGTGCAGCCATTCTGTCGAAAGCACGGCGATAGGATCCTTTAGAAGGGCGCGCCGCGACCGCGCGGGAAATTTGTATGCCTGATATCGCAGGTTTCCTTTGCTCTTAAATAATCGTTTGCCTAATGCACGAAGGGCGTTGTCCGATTCTAAAATTGGGGCGTACTTGTAGCGAGCAGTTCCACGCAGAACTCTTTGGATTTGTTCAGCAATGTGAGGCTCATTCTTCGCGCCTGCCCTTGTGTACGTATACCAAGTGTCAAATCCCTCAATTCCGTAATCGGGATTAAACGGCTCTTGAATATATGCGACCGACTGGTGAAGCGAGAGCATCTTGCCTACGAACGTAGTTCCGCTTCGATGGGAGCCTGTTACGAGGATTGGCTTAATCGAGGTGGGCATGGCGTTATTCAAAGGACTGGGTCAGGATCTCTAGCATCGAATCCATGCGCGTGACATATGTGTGACGACGTGCACATGAGACCCGCGCTTCCAGGGTAGGGCCTGTCCCGTTCAGGACATCTCGGATGCATTGAGAGAATGCGGTTGGTGAGTCGGCGATGGAGACTACGTCGCAATAATTCCTTAACGCCGGCAAATTGACACTGACTACCGGCAAGCCGGCTGCCAGATATTCGAAAAACTTCATTGGAAACATCGACGCAGTGTAATCATTCAATCGGTTCGGAAGAAGCCCAATTTGGAACCCCTTGAGATAATTCGGCAAGCGGGCGTAAGGTCGAGGTCCCAAGAAGTGAATGTTCGGGATGCCGGCGATCTCGGAAATATTCGTCCACGGATCACCTACACCAACCGCTCCAATGAGAACGATTGACCATTCTGGATGTTCGGTTGCGATATGTTTGAGCAAACTGAAATCGAGTTTAACGCCGCTTATTGCTCCGATAAATCCGAGGCGGGGCATCGAAATGGCAGCTAGATCTGGTGGAATCTCAGCATTCGATTCACGAGCCTTGCTGAAGTGTTCGAAATCGGCAACATTCGGCAGATAATATGTGTTCGAATTTAAAATTCGCCGTTCTTCATACAGCCGAGGTGATGTGGTGAACACGACGTTGGCAGTGCGAAGCAGTGCGGCCTCTGCGGACTCGAGAATCGACTTCGGTGTACCAGGCCAATTCTTTAGATCATCGACGCAATGGTAGACAACGGCTTTGAATGCCGAAGTCCTAAGGAACTCTGTCGTTAGGGGGCTGTATGTCCACAATATCTCAGAGCGGACACCCAGAACCGTCTGCCAAAGTTTCAGACCTACGCGCAGCAAAACGCGATTGGCTCCTCGTACCCAGGGGCGTCCCTGCGCTGGCAATACCAAAGGGGACCACACCCAGAGATTTTCACGCACGCGTCGTGGCGGCTTTAGTGCCCGAATGACGCGCCGCAAAATGCGGCGTCTATCATGCGCCTTCAGTGTAGGTCGACGTATGCCCAGAGAGTCGATATACAATATGCGATGTCCGCGTCGGGCAAGTTCGACTGCTACATGCTGCTTATTCGTCCAAAACGGGTTGTCCCAGTCGGCGGTGGATAGCAAGACAATATCAGTGAAGCGCATGTTAATAGGTCTGGAAATTTTGGGGACTACGCGTCAAGTCTGTTCGCGATCATGCGCCGAATTCGGGTCGGTCCCACCGCAGAGAACAGCATATCTTTAAAGAATGCACGTAACGCAAGAAGTCGTGCAGACCCATAAAAGCGCACATAACCGATGCTTCGTGTTGCGCGCAAGAAAGCCGAGACTCTCACTAATAGTCCGGAATCCGAATAGATTTTTGAGCGCTCTGCGAGCCAAGTGGAATAGGCAATATGGCGATTATGCGCGTGTTCGAGCTGATTCCTTAGCGCTGGAAGTGGCTCATTCTCGGAGTTTCGCTTGAACACGACCGCGATTTTTGCGGCTGCGCGGGAATGCTGTGAGTAGGTGTCAGCGTTATCGGCGCATAGGACGCGTGCAATGGCGGAACGAATTCGCGCAGACGACTTCACGTGTCTGTTGCCACCGCGAAAAGTGGTTGTCGTAGTCCTGTCGTGTCGGCGATAAAGGACAAGTCTTTCCGGCAAAAGACCGATTGAGCCGAGGCTGCTCGCAATAAAGCAGATATAGCGGTCGTGCGCCATTGATACAGATGGATCGCTCGGGTCCGGTCCTCGCTCAGAGGCTAATCGGCACGCAATCTTGAGCAGATCAGCACGAAACACCAATGAAAAGCCGGGAGCAAACCACCAGATTGGGAGAGCAGAGCCCTGCATGAGATGAAATCGGGCGAAATTAGGGTAGATGACTCCGCTCGGTGATAATTGCTCGTCGACCACTTGTGCGCTGTGAGTCCAGAGAACAATATCCGGTCTCGGACATGCTCTGATTCGCTGTTCGATAATCGCCAGCTTTTCTGGGCTCCACACGTCATCCTGATCGCAGAGGGATATCCAGTCTCCGGTACAGAGCGCGACTGCCTTTAGGAAATTGTCACTGGAACCAAGATTTCGTTCATTTCGGTGAATCTGGACAGGAAACGCTGCGGAGCAGGCGAATTGCTCAAGAATTTCAGTGGTTGAATCAAAGGAGCCGTCGTCTACGACAACAAGTTCGTCTGGGGGTCGACGCTGCGCTGCGAGGCTGTCGAGTTGAGCGCGCAGGAATCGCTCTCCATTATAGGTCGCCATTGCTACCGAGATTTTCATGAGGGTTGCCTATCGCCTTTCTGCCAGAATGCTGATGAATTCACTGCGGCGGTAGTTGAACGCAACCCGCACTTCCTTCAGGCTGTCCACCAGTGAGCAAATGCTGCTGGATCGCGAGACCGCTTCCGGATCGCAATTTTTCTCGATTGCCCGACTCTTTGCACATAATATCGGATAGACTCCGCGACGCGGCATTCGTTTGATGCGGGTAAATCCCGCGCATTTGAGCGCTTCCTCCAGGGCTTCCCAATTGAACAGCACAAGATGCCGTGGTGATTCAAGTCCTCGCCAGTTGCGGCCAAATTCAAGGTGACCCTGACTATCGATATTCGGCGTTTCAATGAAAAGAACTCCGTTCCGGTGGAGTAGCTTGAATGCGGCTTTCAGTGCGCTGTTCGGATCATGTAGATGCTCGAGAACGTGATTCATTGTGATCGCATCAAAGGATTCGAATCCTTCTTGAATCGAATGGATGTCGCCGGCGCGGACGTCCAGGCCAGCGCGATGCGCAGCTTCGACAGCAGAGGGATCAGGCTCCACACCAACCACGTCCCATCCAGATTCCCGCGCTTCCAAGAGAAAGGATCCGTTCCCGGCACCGATATCTAGTAGCCGGTTGCCGGGTCTGGGTGCCCGCAAGAAGCGCATCGTTGCATCGACGCGGTGGCGCATTGAGGGCAAAAGGAATGCGAGCGCAATGCCGAACTTTGTAGCAGGAAGGTAATTGGTACTGTACCGCCAGTTTCGGTAACCGTTTGCGAGGCTTCTGCGGAATTTGCGCACTAGGGACTGTGGTGGCGGCTGCGTCGCTCCCGGGACGGAGGTGTGTGTGAAATATTGAGAATATGCGAGATGAATGCTGGCTTGCGTTGGTCTAGGATCGATGTAGCAGCACCTACAGTCTTCACAGCGATACAGGTCCCATTCACCCGGTGCAACGAAGAACGTCGTGTCGCGCAGTGCTGTGTGCACGATTTTCCTGTGGCCAGATCCGCATACAGGACACATTGCGACGGCTTCGAGGTCCGGTTCCGGCCACACCTGGGCCTCGTGCTTCGGGTTCGGATCGCTTTGTGAGAGTGTCCTTGGTTGCATCATCTCAGTAGGCTCAATCCAAATTTGCAGAAAAATTGCAGGAGCATTCTGCGGAGGCGCGAGCCGACGGAGAGTGCCCACACGCCCGTTAAAAGTATGAGCAGACTCCCGACCCAAAACCTCAGTGAGCCTGGTTGCGCTGATAGGAGCTGTGCAGAAACCCAGGCTGCGACGACTAAAAGTGCGGCGGGTAAAATCGGCTTCATGAGTCGCACTGAAAGTAAGCGAGCCGCCGCGAATAGCAAAAGAGCATCAATTGACACACGTAGAGTCCACGCCACAGCGGCAGCGACTACTCCGAATCTCTGTAACCCGAACCAGAGAGCCAGAAGAAATGGTACGACTTCCACCAGATGGAACTTGGCGACAATATCAGGCCGCCCCTGAGCCTGAAGTGACACGAACGGAATGTACGCTAACCCATTGATCCAGGCGCCAATCAGCAGCAGCTCACCTAGGGGCGCGGCGTGAGCGGCAAAGTTTCTACCCACCCAAAAGTTCAAAAAGGGGCGGAAGACAATGAGCGCGATCACGATAATGGGCGTAGTCAGTGATGCGAGGGTCACCGTTGATTCTAATGCGACGCGTTTCGACGAAGCCGCTTCGAGACCCGACATGTGTGGAAACAGTGCGCGAGACAATGCCCCGGGAATGATCTGAGTACGACTAGCGAGCTGAAAGGGAACGACGTAGTACGAAACCGCGGAGGCGTTGACAATCACTCCTACAAGGAACCGATCAAATGTGCTGAGGATCGGTCCCACGAGGTTCGTAACCGTGACCCAACCACCATATGCAAATAGTTCCCTTGCGCATTGGGGTTCGAGGCGCGGCCGGGAAGAGAGCGGGATAGACGATCTCGTTGCGAAGAAGAGTGGGAATGTGGTGAGGATGCGGACGACCACGGCGGTTGGAATGATGATCGGGAGCTGAGGGCCAAAGATGTACGCGGCGGCGAGCGGCACTGCCTGAAAGCACATCGTTCCGAAGGACTGAATTAAGTTCACAGTTCGGAACTGTTGCATGCCCTCGAGGGCGCCGGTAAATACTGCTGTCAACGTGGCAACGGGCACTCCCGCGGCGATCCATGGCAATGCGCGAATTGCTTCTTGGTGCAATTCGGTGGACATATTCATCCAGTGTTGCAAGATGGGTTGAGCGACCCAATACAGAACCACACCGCCCAAAACTCCAAGAACTGCATTGAGTAGGCATGCAGTCCAGAATATTCTCTCGCGCGCTTCAGGTGCATCGTTGGCGAGGCGCGCAATCTTGTTTGCGGTTGCACGCGAAAGGCCTAGATCAAAGAGACCAAAATAGCCGAGCAAAAGCCAGACGATTGCGAGTAGACCATAGCGCGCTTCGCCAATTCTGTCGAGATACAGGGGCACTGTTATCAGTGCTAGCGCGAGCGGAACCGCCGCCCCAGCCAGATTATAAAATGCGTTTCGGGATACGCTCATCAGGGCTCAAAACTATCTGACACCAAGGTAAAATAGTACAAACTCAGCAATTCGCGCGCGATCTCGTCTCATTAAAGGGGGGGCGAAGGACCGTTCTGATCCCGGTTGGGGAAATCAATTAGGCAGAGTCATGAACTCCGCGTCCCGGGGAATTCTGAGCTTGCTCCGCACAGAGGCTGGTAAATAATGCGAGATAACGATTAAGGGATTCAGCAGAGGAGCATCCTGCCGGCAGTTTGCTGTGCCCGTCGCGTGTAAGCGTAAGTGCTCTGTGCAACGCCGCAGCGACCTCATCGGAATCGGTGGGTGATACCGGAAATATGTGCTCTTCAGGCGTGGCATTTGCGTACAGGTGGCATGAAGCGACAACGGGAAGACCCACAGCAAGCGCTTCCAGTACATTGAGTGGGCGTCCTTCAAGATGTGTGGTTGTAAATAGAAAGGCGTCAGATGCATTGAGGTAGTCCGGGATATGCTCGTGCGCCACGCCACCGACGAAGTGAACTTGGTGGGCGATTCCAAGCGAGTGCGCGTACTCTTTCAGAGGTGAGAGCTCAGGGCCGTCGCCAAGAACGATAAGACGGGCTGCGTCGAATTCTCGCGACAACGCTGCGAATCCAGCCAGACTGAAGGAAACGCCCTTCTGTTTGTGCAACCGGCCGACGGAAATGACGAGTTTTTCCGCGTCGCCAATTCCCAGGGACTTCCGCATTGCGACTCGAGCAGTGGCGTTTGGAGAAAAGAGACTCGTATCGATTCCATTAGGGATTAAGTGCAATCGACCCGGAGACGCGAAGTGTCGCATAGGCCAGGTACGCATGCTGTCCGCGACTCTTTCCCCTACGGCAACAATGGAATCAAATTGGCGGTAGGCGATCAGGTCTTTGACTACCCATGCGGCATTTCGCACGGAACTCGCCATTGACTTCAGGCTTCCAGAGCGCCATTTCGAAATAACTTCTGCGATAGAGGTACCGTGTGCCTGGAGTACAAACGGAACGTTAGGCGTCTGTTGACGGATAGCAAGAAGAGCGAATCCGGCCGCGCTGACGCTTAAAACTAGATCACACTTTCCAAGGAAATGCTGTTCGTAAAATTTTCGGCTGCGCTGCCACCAGGAATGCCCGTAACGTCGTGAGGAGGTGCCGGGCAGAGAATGTATTTCGACGCCTGCGTCGCTAAATGTTGCAGGACGCCCGGGTATTTCCGTCGTCAACACGGATACCCGTAACCCACGCTGCGTGAAACCTCTTGCAAGGTCCCACGCGACTGCCTGCATCCCGCCGATTGAGTGGTGCGGGAGTACACGCGTACACATCAGGATATGACGCGGAGGGTTCATGTCCGTTGTTCTAATAGCTCGCCATAAAGGCGTTCCAAGGAGGCGGTTTGCGCCTCAAGGTCAAAATTCTTGAGCACATGTGTGCGCGCTGCGTGGCCCATGCGCTTACGCAGTTGTTCATCAGTCAGCAGTTGAACCAGGCCGCGCGATAGGGCGGAAATGTCGTGTTCTTCACACAGGAAGCCGGTTTCGCCATGAATAACGACCTCTGGAATTCCTCCATGTCGATTCGCCACCGCCGGAACGCCACTTGCGGCAGCCTCCAGTAGTACCATTCCGAGGCCCTCGGCATCGCCGCTGCGCGCGCGCACGCTGGGAAGCGAAAAGACCCAGGCGCGTGACATATGCTCTAGGACCTCCGCATGCGAGCGCGGCCCGAGAAATCGGACAGAGTCGCCGAGGCCATGTTCATGTGCGAGCGCTCTAAGTGATTGCTCCAGAGGGCCTTCTCCTATAATCAGAAGCTCGGCGTCCGACACGGATCGTATGACGTGAGAAAAAGCGTTGATGAGATCCTTCGTGCCCTTCTTCTCCACGAGTCGAGCAACGTGAAGCACGGTTGGGCGAATACTTCTTTGGGGCTGCTCGGCAATTTTCTGCGAATCCAGTCCTATGTAATGAACCCGCGTTTTTGCCGCTGGAAAGCCAAGTTCAATCACCTTCCTCCGAACATATTCCGATACGCAGAGGAAGTGGTCGCCTTGGGCTGCTAGGTGGCGTCGATACAGCACATAGTTCCACCATGCGGGTTTCCCCGAGCGCAGTAATGCTGCATCGGTCATCGTCGCGTCATATCCATGAAATGTGGTAACAAGCGGTACCCCTAGACGTATCGCGAGTGGCAGTGCGTATATGGCGTCAACGCCGAAGTGGGCGTGGATCAGGCGGATGCCCCTCCCTGCGAGCAATCTGGCGTATGGTTCTGAATTGCGAAGTACTGCCTGCCGGAGGCGTGCGGTGAAGCGTTGCTCTGGCGACAAGTCACTCAATACCGCACTGTCGGCGCCAGACGGAGGCGCACTGAACCTGCTTCTGCCAACGTAAAGGATCCGGAACTGAGAGATCCGCTGCGCCTGATCAACGATAAATGGTTCAGAGCGTTTGAACAGCTGGTTCCGGAATATCGCTACTGTGTGCAACGACGTAAATCCTCACAACTACCGACTTCTGCTGAAGAGATTGGGTTGGAATCCGGGGTACTGCGTGGCGTAATGACATGATGCGAACTGCTGCAAGTATTCACGTCTTGGCGGGTAGCTCTGGGCAGCAGTGAAAGCACCACATTCGTGCCATTGTGATACGGCGAGTACAATCGGGAGACATCATGAATGCATCGTTCCGAATGAGGCATCTCACAACCACATTCACGAGTATCTGCAGCTCTCGGACTTGCAGTGTGACTTTCCGGGAAAAGTTATCAGATCCATCACTCCAGGAATCTGTGATGCAAACAGGCTGATCTGCGCCCTCGGAGACTTGCATGACGACACGACGAATATCTCATGAGTTGAAGTCCTTACGACAAGCGCATTCCTCAGTCGGCTCGTCATGCTGATATGGACAGAATGCGACGGGTATAAGGGTTGTTTACAAGCGTCAAGGGCTTCTCCACAAGCAAATTGGGCTAAACAAGGTGTCATCTTGCGATCGGGGGAAGTCCATGCTCAGCACGATGGCTCAGGCGCAGAGTCCGGATAGCCTGGGGAACTGTCTGGGGCGCTCTGTTGCGGTCGTGCAAATGCGTTGCTAGTTGCCTGTTTCCCGTCCACACGTCGTTGAAGGTAACCGAGCGCGAGTAATGTCGCCAGGATAGGCGACATGTGGACATCTCCGAGAAGACCAAAGTTGCTTCCCATGCCGCGCACGAAAGTCCAGAGATAAGCGGAAAGCATGGCCAGACTCAAGCCGAATGCAAGAGCATCTGGATCGCGAATCTGGTGCCAGCTGATGCGCAGTACTTCATACATGAACAGCAGGCCCATAAGAGCTGTCAGTAAGCCTCCGCGCGACCAGAGATAGATAATTGTATCCTCAGGTGGCACATCGGACTGGATGCCAACTTTACGGGCATACTTCGGAAAATTCTGTTGCCATCCACCGAATCCCTGACCCTCGAATGGATGTTGCATAAATGCCTCCGCGCCGTACGCCCAGATTTTTTCGCGTACAGACAGGGTTTTATTGGAGTGTTGGAAGAACACGCCAACCTGCGTATATACGTCTGACTGTGTCGCGCGAATCGCCTTTGGACCGAACCACCCGACAGTGCCTGCGACAAGTAGCGCTGCCATGATCATTCGAAGTCGGTTGCGCCACGCACGATAGTGTAGGGTCATGAGATGTAGCATCAGTATAGGTACAGCTACTGCGAGCATCAGGCCTGCTTTGGATCCAGTGAAGGGTACAGAGGCAAGCAGCATGATGCTGGCAAGTCCAAGCCACTTCTTTCGAAAGTGGAGGGCTAATCCAAAAGACATGCAGGCGATAACGCCAAGAAATGTTGCGGCAACATTCGCATTAACGAACATGCCGCCGGACTTTGTGGAATCGAACAGTCCATTGTAGGTATCGGAGAAAAGCTTGCTGATGATATTTGGAGTGATCAGCCATTTTGCAATTGGCGATAGGAAGAATGCGAGCTTAATGCCTGGGGCGATGCGCCCGATGACTACCAGCAGCGCTTCAATTCCGGTTAATGCAGTGGTGACCATCAGTAATTTGAGGATAAGTCTGTAGTCGCGGCGACCCTCTGATACAACAGCTGCGAAAATGACTAGGAATTGCAGGAAATACCCTATAGGCTGCAAACCCATCTTTGGATTTGGAGACCATAATAGGCTAACAATGTACAAAGCCACGATAGTAAGTAGGTAGACGGTCGGCTTCCAGGTTGCAACGACGCGAAATTCGCGGACCAATTCTGGCCAGAGCATCAGTCCGCCCCAGAACGCGAGTGGTATCGGAACGCCGGCCACTTCGACGCCGGGGACAAATACCTGAAGCACCGCGAGCGGGATCGCGAGAAACAGTCGCCAGCGTCGTTTCAGTGCCAGCGGTGTACTAGCCAATACTACGATCGCGACGAGTACCTTAAGTGTGATGACAAGGCCATTCACAGCCGGTACTCCAGGAATTCAGCGATCATGCGAACGATCAAAGATTAAAAAAGGGCTTAACTACGCAACGGCCGTCGCGGTATGTGAACGTGCTGGGAGTCGTTGATGTGAGTGCGCCAGAAGCGGCGGACGCAGGTCGTGCCTGAAAGTCTCGTCGACGCTTTGCGCAGGTCATGACGTAACGAGACCGCTCAGCTTGAGAATTCCCGGAAGGGGGCGGGACGTGCCACGCGAGGACGGAGGGATTCGTCGTTGAGTTTCGGTTGATTATCACTATGCCTTTCTGCAAGTCCGAGGCGGGGTTCCAGCTTAGGTTGTTATGCTTCAAAAACGCCGCTAGGTGACGCAGCATCTTTGCTGCTGGCTTCCAATCATAATGCCGAGTGAATAGCCCAAAACGATCCTCCGGATTTTGCGGGTCTGCTCCGTCGTCGATCAAGTCGTACCACCAGACGCCTTTAACGTATGGTAATGCCGCAAACATCAGTAGCGAACGCGCAGCAAGTGCGCCGACGTCTGATTGCGGATAACCGTCCTTTCCGGTGTTTGTAGGCCAGCCGATCTCGGTGATGTAGAGCGGAATCTCCTTGCCGCCGCTGAGGCGACGCATATTGTTCTCCACATTCATTACGTGTTGAACACTACGCTCAGCACCGTTAGAGCCGACGAGCGGGTTGTAACCAAATTCCTTTGCGACATATGGGTGAATTGCAACGCCATCGGCGCGCGCAGCGACGCCCAATTTCGCGATTTTCTCATACCAGTCTTTGTAGCCAGAACTCACCAGGACGACAGAGTTGGGAGCAACACGCTTTATGGCTCGGTATGCAGCATCGAACAGCCGAGCATAAGCCTGCGCAGAGCCTCCGGGATAATACCCTCCAGTTCCGGTATTCCATTCGTTCCAAATCTCGTAGTAAGTAACCTTTCCACGAAAATGCAAGGCTACAAACGCTGCATATCGCGCAAAAGCCTTGATTGCGCCTTCGGAGCGAGGCAATTTTCCGTGATCGTACAACTTATTTCCGTATGCTAGTAACAGGAGAGGTTCCATGCCTCGCTGCCGTGCTCGATCAACGAACTGGTCCCAAGCGGTCGGAATTTTGTATACACCCTTTTCCGACTCTACTTCGCTCCAGTCCGGATTGGCGCGCACGGAGTTAAATCCCACTTTCTGCGCAAGATCAAGTAGTAGTGGTTGTGCGTGTGGATAGTTAATGAAGTGTGTGCCCACGCCGAATAAAATGCCGTGGGCAGTAGCTGGTACCAAGACTGTCGCCAGAGAGAAGGCTACTCCAGTGAACCATCGTTGAATTAGAGTACGCATGCGCATTTTAGACGCTCCTGTTTCGCAGACACGAAGGCACTGTACGAAACTCGGCCATCGCTCTTTCGACGATCTATCAACGTGCGAGCACGCACCGCGTGACAGCAGCATCGTTGGTGAAGCTATTGGTCGTACCGGTAGTTTGCGTAGCCATAGTTGCCGTAACCCTGTGTGCCCAGGCGGTGACCAACTTGGTTCAAGAGGATGCCGCGCGGCTGAATTCCGGCGGTGATCAAACGTTTGAGGGCCTCTTCAATTTCACGCATCGGGTGCTCTCCGGACTTAAGGACGACCAGGGTAGTTCCAGCAAGTTTTCCAATGATTGTCGCGTCGGTTACTGCCAGAACGGGCGGGCTGTCAAGTAGCACATAGTCGTACTTCGCTGAGAGATCGTCGATCAATTGCGAGAAGCGTTCGTGCATCAACAGCTCCGCTGGATTCGGTGGAGTATTGCCGCGGGCAATGAAGTCGAGACCAGTCACGCCAGCAGGTTGCAGAATATCTTCCAACGTTGCGTCACCGGCAATGAAATCGCTGACGCCAGGAGTGGAGGGCAAATCGAAATATTTTTGCAGATATCCCTTGCGCAAATCGACATCGATAACAGCGATGCGTTTGCCAGCGATTGCCAAAACAGCGCCGAAGTTGGCAGCGACGAAGGATTTACCGATGCCCGGTGCAGGGCCGGTCAGCAGGATGACGTTGTTGGCCGCATCCATCATCGTGAAATGAAGCGAGGTGCGCAGGCTCCTTAGCGCTTCCACACCTGGGTTCTGCGATTGAAGTGTCGCCAGGACGTGTGATCCGTGTTCGCCCCGTGTTACCGCGCGGGCGATCTTCCGCTGTTCGGGGATGTACGGGATCGAGATCAGAACGCTGACTCCAAGTTCTCGTTCAATTTCGCCCGGGTCATCTACGCCACGCAGGAGCGCGCGTTGAATTACCACATAGAGGGCGCCGAGGAACGTTCCCAGCAGAAGTGCGATTGCAAGCACCAAAGCTTTTCGCGGGGCTACCGGTTTAAACGGCAACAGCGCGTCATCTACCACTCGCACATCGCCGACCGTTCCGGCCTTTGCGACCTCGAATTCCTCTACGGCACTGAGCATGGCCGTATACAGCCGGGTGCTGACCTCCAGATTGCGCATGAGGCTGAGAACGTGCTGCTGCATGGTCGGGAGATTTTCAATCTTCTGTTGCAGAACTCGTTCGTCATGCTTGACGAGTGCGATTTGCCTGTCGATTGCGACGATCACCGGATGTTGCGGTGTATACAGTCTCAGATCCTGTTGGCGCTCCTGCATCAATTTCAGTCGAGCGGCTTCAAGCTGGACGTTTTGTTCCAGCAGAATTTTAGTTTGCGCTGCGACGTTCGGAGCGCCGTGGACTTTCTGGTATCGCGCGAGGGCGGCTTGGGCTGCGCTTACTTGGTCTTTGAATTGCGGGAGTTGGGTCTCAAGATATTTGATCGACTGTTGTGCCTGCAGTGAGCGCGATTGAACGTTCTGTCGCAGATAGGCGCGTTCAATGCCGTCAAGGATTTTCGTGATCTGGCTCTTGTCATGACCCGAATAGCTGATTTGAATTACACCCGAGGATGATGTCAGACTGGCATTTCCAAGTTGCTTTACTGTCAGTTTGTCAGCAAAATTCTTGAGCACCGTTTGTCGTGCGAGTCGTTTGATGACGAACTTTTCGCCGGGGCGTGCGACCAGTTTGCTCACTAAAATTGTGACGGGGCCCTGGGGTGTTTCTGTGTGCGCGACTTGACCGAGCCGCCCGCTAAACAGAGTGTCCCCATCGGGATCAACTAGACGGTAGCCACTATTTTGTTCAGCGGTTAGGGTGAAGGCGGTGTTGTACCAGGTATCTGGTACGCTGAATTGGTCTACTGTGATCTTTTCGCCGCCCCAGGCGAAGCCGCCCAGAAGAGGCGGCGCGCCGACAGGTTTTCGGGCGTGGCGATTCCAGCGCGCGATGGCGCGGCCAATGATTGGGAAGTAGCGTGGTTCGGCGTCTACAAGTAAATGCATTCGGTCGATTACTTGGTCCAGTACCAGACGGCTCTGGATGATTTCGATCGCGGCTTCTGCCTGTACTGGTGTGCCAAACAGCATAGATCCGAGCGCGCCCATAGAGGATTCCAGTGGGCTGCTGCCGTAAGATGCAGGTGCGCTCTGGGATTGTCCGACCTGCACGATTCCGTCTACTTCATATACGGGACGAGCGACAATCAGGTACAACACGGCCAGCGCGAGAATTGCACCGGCTATGGCTGCTACTGTCCAGCGCCCTGCATAGAGCAGTTGGAGAATCTCGCGGAAGCTGATTTCGTCATCAGCGGTTCGTTGCTCCGCGGAGGTGTGCGCTATCGTTGGAGTGGGCACGGATTGGGCGGTTCGCGTCTTCATGTGCGATATGGAATTGTCGTTCATATACGGTTCGACGTGCCCCTGATCAGAATGCTCCGAGCTGGTGAAGCTCGAAAATTGAAGTAATGGTTGGAAGCAGTTCGTTGATCACGCTGTTGTATTGCGTGAATGCCGTGGCCGCGACATAGACTACGTCGCGAGGTCGCAAAGGAAACTCGCTTGCAAGCAGTACGCCTTGCGGCGTGCTCATGTTTATCGTGTAAACATCCGCTTCGGCTCCGTGTTTCGCGTTTGTGGGCAGGCGGAAAATCAAGACTCCCGAGCCGCTTGCGCGCGTGCTGTTGAGGCCGCCGGCGTCGGTCAGGGCCTGCATTAACGTCATTGTGGTCTGTGTCATCGCGAGCGGCTTCTGGCTGGTGACAGAGCCGAGGACGAATACCTGATCAGCGGACTGATCGGGGATATGGATGATGTCACCAGGCTCTAGTTGTGGGTTGGGTACCAACCGGGTGCCGGAAACGAGATCAGCGAGATCGATCTGATATCGGATGCCGTGACGAACGAGGATTGCCCGCCGGCGACTTGCGTCTGGTGACAACCCGCCAGCGACATCAATTGCCTGGAGGATGCCTTCGGGGATATTCGTGAGTTGGATGGTACCGGGATGGACCACTGCGCCGGTGATTTCGACGCGCTTGGAGTTATAAATGACGACGCGCACGCCAACCTGAGGCTGTTGAATTACGTTCTTGAGGTGATCAGTCAGATATTGACGCAATTCGGGCACTGTCATGCCCGCAACCTTGAAGGTGCCGACGAAAGGATAGAACATCTTTCCGTTCGCTTGTACCAACTGGCCATTGAACGTTGTGTTCGGGTTCATGATGCCAGCGGTCAGATTAAGTTGCGGATGATCCCAAACCGTTACGTTGACTACGTCGCCAGGTCCAATGCGATAGTTAGGAGTGACAGATGGCCGCAAAGGCTTCAGCGGTGGAGCCCCCGGTGGCGCGACAATCGGCGGGTTCGGCCGAGTGAGGAGAGACGCTACGACCTTTGGGGTAATCGGAATGACTTGGTAGCTGCTTAGGTTCCTCTCAGCGGCCGAGGGCTTTGTACTGTTGATCCGGGATGGATGCTGGCCGGACCCGCCCACGCGGATGTTCATTCCGGGGATGAGTTGCGCGCAGCCGTTCAACGCTAGCAGCGTCGCCGGCATCAGAAGAGTGAGCAGTATCAGTCGGATTCGCATCAGAGGGGGTCTCTCGGGAAGGGTCGCCTGGTGTTTACGGGGCGGAACCCCGGGCGTGTTCGGGTCACGGTGGCCAATTCTTGGCGCGTCCGCTGCGCTGCGCGCAGCGATTGAGTCCTTACTCACGATAATTTCGCTTCGGTGGGTCAAGTCGGGTAGCGTATCTTAGCCGGCCAAAGGGGCACAATCACGTGACTTTAGACGGATCCGTTGAGGGTCGGCTACGGCAACAATACGCGTTGCAGCGGCAGAACTGGCTCTCTGTGACGAGGAAGGGGCGACACAATGCTTATGCATTGCCGTAATCCTTGTCAGACATTGCGGGCCCACCACCGTCGCGGAGATGCTCATCCGGTATGAAGCGGCTGCCTTGCTGGTTGAGGACTGCGGAACCATTTCACGCATGTCAGCGTCTGCACAGGCTGGTGTAGAATTTACCCGCCAATCGGCCCTGCATTCCTTCAGGTTTTCGGGGAAGTGGGGCGGCGCGGGCATTCCGCTCCGGTTCTCGATCTGGTGACGGGAGCGCAGCGGGCTTTTCTGCTGGGCCACAGCCACATCCATCACACGTCGCGGATTTTTCAATGTTCGATTCGGTTCTATTCGTCTGTACGGGAAATATCTGCCGCAGCCCGATGGCGGAGGTGCTGCTGAGAAAGTCACCAGGTACCGCCGGCAAGCGTGTGGCCTCGGCCGGTATCGGTGCGCTGGTGGGACGTCCGGCAGATCCCATGGCGCAGGAAGTGATGCAAGCCCACGGGTATGACTTGAGCGAGCACCGCGGCCGGCAACTGAATGCCGCACTGCTGTCGGCGGCGGACCTGGTGTTGGTGCTGGACGAGACTCATCGGCACTGGATCTTCCAAAATTTCCCACAATTTCGCGGTCGTGTGCATAAGCTTGGCAAATGGCGTGAAGATCGCGACGTCGCGGACCCTTACCAGTTGCCGCGCGAGGCGTTCGATCAGGCCTACCAGGATATCGTCGAATGCCTGGCCGACTGGACGCCACACCTGTTGGCCTGAGCACGAGGCCGGACAAGGGGTTAAGCCAACCGGTTGCCCCTGGCCAGCCGCATGCGGTCTTCGACTCGGGGGCCAAAAGGCTTCAATGCTCTGCATGGCGCGAATCTAGGCGCTCTTGTGCACAACCACTTCAATTTTTCGGTAGGAGCCTCGCGGCCGGTGCGCGAATCACTCGAGGAGCGACCGTGCGCGCCAGAGTTTTTCCGCCAGTCCGTACGTCAGTAGGCTCCGCGCCCCCAGAGAACGACCTTGACCGTCTTGAGGAGGATTTGTAGGTCGATCAGCAGGCCCTGCTTTTTCACATAGTAGGTGTCCATGGCCACGCGCCGCCGGTAATCCGTATCGGTGCGGCCGGTGACTTGCCACAATCCGGTGATGCCGGGCTTGGCGGCGAGGTAGGTCTGCAGATGCCGCCCGTAGCGCAGCATTTCCTCTTTCACGATGGGGCGCGGTCCGACCAGGGTCATCTCCCCCCGCAGTACGTTCCACAGCTGTGGCAACTCGTCGAGGCTCGTCCGGCGTAAGAACCGTCCCAGCCGGGTGACCCGGGGGTCGTTGCGCAGCTTGTGATCGCGAAGCCATTCGGCACGCGCATCGGAATCCTTGTCCAGCAGGTCGTGCAGGATTTGCTCGGCGTTCGGCACCATGGTGCGGAACTTCAGGCACTCAAAAACCCGCCCGCCCTGACCAATGCGGCGGTGGCGGAACAGTATCGGGCCTTCTTCCAGGCCCATGCGGACCGCGATGACGAGCAACAGCGGTGAGAAGGCCAGCCCGATCGCGAACGCCCCGGCTATATCGAGGATGCGCTTGAGGAACCGGTAGCCGTGCGGGGGCGCTGCTGTGCGTATCGCAGGGCGGACAGCGGGCTGCCAGAGCTGTGCGCGCTCAAGCGCCGCCTCCTGGAGGGGCGCCGCATCGGCCGTGAGCTGCGGACTGGATCCGTCGAAAGTCATACGCTGTTCTTTCTGGATCAGGTGTGGCCTGGCGTTCCCCGTACGCGGCGCTGCATCCACGGCTACGCGCGTAGTGATGACTTCGTCCGCCTGCGTCGACAAGATGATCTCCCTCTCTTGCTTACGGAATTGTCGCAAACAGGCGACAAAAATCCTTACCAGCGTGGCCGCTCATGGGCTTCCTCGTCTGGGACCTGTTGCACATTTTCAGACCAACGGTTCGAAACCGCGGGGGTTGACCCCCGCCCGGCAGATACGAAATCGTCTGAAGCCACTGTCGAAACCTTGCGACGGCCCCTGCGTGCGAGCGGCCGAATTGCAAATTTCAGGCAGGAATTTACACCAACCGCCGGGGGGCTGCCCTGCGGGAGACCGAAGCGTCTGGCAATCGCGATACCTTGCTTCAACTCGTCCTCATCCTGCCGACAGGTCGCCTCCACGCGCCCCGGGGAGCACTTTTCCCCCGTATCGTGCCCTTATTTCTCGGTGCGCGGTGAGTATAGCGAGGCACATTCTCCTTTTAAACCCGTGCAGTTGCGGAATCTCCCAACTCCGGTTCCCTTTTGTGCGCTTCGGGAGCTTTGTCGGCCCGGTGGAGCGTTCCATTTTCGGCGCGGTGCGGGGTCGGTGGCAGGGCGTGCGGGCGCGATCCGCTTGGCAATGCCGGCGCGGTGCGCTTGTGGGGTTTTCCCCCTTCCTTTACCCTCTCGCCCGCCATGAAAGTCACCATCTTTGGTTCCGGATACGTCGGTCTCGTGACCGGCGCGTGCCTGGCGGAAGCCGGCAATCACGTGGTCTGCGTCGACGTCGATGCGGGCAAGATCGAGCGTTTGAATCGCGGCGAGGTCCCGATTCACGAACCCGGTCTCGATGCGCTGCTGCAGCGCAACGCCGAGGCCGGGCGCATCGAGTTCACCACCGATGCCGAGCGCGGCGTGGCGCACGGGTTGTTCCAGTTCATCGCCGTGGGGACCCCGCCGGACGAGGACGGCTCGGCGGACCTGCGCCACGTGCTCGCCGCGGCGCGCACGATTGCCACCCACATGAACCGCAATACCGTGGTCGTCACCAAGTCCACGGTGCCCGTGGGTACGGCCGACAAGGTACGCCGGCAGATCGAGACGACCCTCGCCGAGCGGGGCGTTGAGGTCGAGTTCAATGTCGTCTCCAACCCCGAATTCCTCAAGGAAGGCGCGGCGATCACGGATTTCATGAAGCCCGACCGTGTCGTGGTCGGTACCGACGATGCGGCGACGGCGGACCTGATGCGCGAGCTGTACGAGCCGTTCACGCGCAGCCACGACCGGCTCATCGTGATGGACATCCGCTCCTCGGAGCTGACCAAGTACGCCGCGAACTCCATGCTCGCGACCAAGATCAGTTTCATGAACGAGCTGGCGAACATCGCCGAGCGCCTCGGCGCGGACATCGAGAAGGTGCGCCTCGGCATCGGCTCCGATCCGCGCATCGGCTACGGGTTCATCTACCCCGGGGCGGGCTATGGGGGGTCGTGCTTCCCCAAGGACGTCAAGGCGCTGATCCGCTCGGCGCACGAGGCCGGCCACGAGCCGGCGCTGCTGAACGCGGTCGAGACCGTGAACGCCCGCCAGAAGGAGGTGCTGTTCACGAAGATCGAGCGGCATTTCGAGGGTCAGCTGGCCGGCCGGACCATTGCGCTGTGGGGGCTCGCCTTCAAACCCGATACCGACGACATGCGCGAGGCCTCCTCACGCGCCCTCATCGAGGCGCTGTGGGACGCCGGGGCCCGGGTCCAGGCCTACGACCCGGTGGCCATCGTCGAGGCCCGGCGCATCTACGGGGAGCGTCCGGACCTCACCCTCGCGGCGAGCGCCTACGATGCGGTCCGGGGCGCCGACGCGCTGGCCATCGTGACCGAGTGGAAGGAGTTTCGCAGCCCGGACTTCGAGCAGCTGCGCGAATTGCTCGAGAGCCCGGTGATCTTCGATGGGCGCAATCTCTACGATCCGCACGTGGTCGAGCGCTTCGGCCTGGCCTATTACGCCATCGGTCGCGGCCGCTCGATCCAGGCCCCGAAGGGCTGATCGCCCGAGGAAACCGCCATGCTCACGCCCGTGATTCTCTCCGGAGGGGCCGGAACCCGGTTGTGGCCCCTCTCGCGCGAGCTGTACCCGAAGCAGCTGCTCGCGCTCACCGGCGAGCGGACCATGCTCCAGCAGACCGCGCTGAGGCTCGAGGGCCTCGCCGCGGCGTCCCCGGTGGTGGTGTGCAACGAGGCGCACCGCTTCCTGGTCGCCGAGCAGCTGCGTGAAATCCACATCACGCCGCGGGCGATCGTGCTCGAGCCGCTCGGGCGCAATACCGCCCCGGCGATCGCGCTGGCGGCGCACGCGGCGCTGAAGAGCGCCGGCGGCGCCGACCCTCTGCTGCTGGTGCTGCCGGCCGACCATGTCATCCGGGACGTCCCGGCGTTTCAGAAGGCGGTCAAGGCGGCGCTCGCGGCAGCCGGCAAGGGCAAGCTCGTCACCTTCGGGATCGTGCCGACGAGCCCCGAGACCGGTTATGGCTACATCCAGCGCGGTGCGCGCCAGGGGGGCGCGTTCGACATCGCCCGCTTCGTCGAGAAACCCGACGCCGAGCGCGCCGCGGAGTTCCTCAAATCCGGCGAGTACTACTGGAACAGCGGCATGTTCCTGTTCTCGGCCCGGCGCTACCTCGAGGAACTCGAGCGCCTCGCGCCGCAGATGGCCCGGGTGTGCGCCGAGGCATTCGCCGCGGCCCGCTCGGACCTCGACTTCACCCGCATCGGCCAGGAGCTGTTCGAGACCTGCCCGGCCGACTCGATCGACTACGCGGTCATGGAGAAGACGCAGGATGCGGTGGTCGTGCCCCTCG
>OFHJ01000288.1_pt1 | contig 20929 bp, 17 predicted proteins | sample 1522001 | NCBI WGS metagenome assembly OFHJ01 (sample SAMEA2464838, study PRJEB22497) | soil metagenome | biome: Grassland; feature: Farmland; material: Clay | place: Australia | collected 2013-02-01 | depth 1.2 m | reverse complement strand
ATCGTCGGCGACCTGGATATTCCTGAGCATGTCCCTTCCACTTTGAAGACACTCTAACTGCAAGGTACCGCCCTATGAAATCCAGAGTATCCCCCGATGTTGGTCATTGGCAATCCCGGATATAGCCCCCAAAATATCTACGACGACCTTCCGTTCTTCAACGGCTACCGCGCGTTGAGATTGCAGGACAGCGGACTCAATGGCGCCATCGAGGAGCCTGCCTTGCGAGCGCTGCTCCCACCGCTCGAAGGCCTGCGAATCATCGACCTGGGATGCGGCTTCGGTCATTTTGCACGTTTTGCGCGAAGCCGCGGCGCACAGGAGGTTGTGGGAATCGACATCTCGGAGCGCATGCTTCAGGTGGCGCGCGAGTTCACGACCGACCCGGGCATCCGCTATATCCATGATTCCATCGAGGGTTGGACGGGATTGCCGGCCTCGGTGGATCTTGTGGTTTCATCGCTCGCTCTTCATTACGTCGCGGATTTCTCCGCAGTGGCACATCACGTGGCGAGTGCATTGGTTCCCGGCGGATTGTTCGTGCTATCGGTCGAGCACCCTCTCTGCACGGCTCACCCGGTCGGATGGCGCACTGAGGATGGACAGACCTTTTGGCCCGTGGATCGTTATGCCGAAGAAGGCCTGCGGCGCACGCAGTGGTTCGTGGAGAACGTGATCAAATACCATCGGAGAGTGGCCACCTATTTGACCGCGCTGATCACTGCTGGCTTGACCATCGTCGCGATAGACGAGCCGACGCCGACGCCTGAGGCGATTGCTGCGCGTCCGCTCCTCGAGAACGAGCGCAGGCGCCCTCCCTTTCTGCTCATTGCCGCCGAAAAGCAGGGGAACGCATCCAAGTCTGCTGCTTGAGGCTCCGATCCCTCGGGTGGGCGGGGTTCCGAAGACGTGTGTTGTCCGGGGCAGTTCCCGTCAACGAATCAACGCGGCAGCTAAGGCAGATCACGCAAGTCGGTCACGACGATCGGACCTCGACGCCCGACGATGAGTGTGTGTTCGTATTGAGCGGTCACGCCGCCCGTGGGTCCGACCAGGGTCCACCCATCTCCAGCGTCCTCGGCCCAACGTGCTTTCGTGGACAGGAAGGGCTCTATGGTGAAGACCATGCCTTCTCGCATGACGCGCGGGTCGCGTGCCTCGTGATATCCGGTGATGTCGGTCGGCTCCTCGTGGAGCGCGCTGCCGACGCCATGGCTGCAGAGGTTGCGCACGATGCGTAGGCTGCTCCTGCGCGCTACGCCTTCGATGGCGTGGCCAATCCGATTCAATCGCGCGCCCGACCGGACCTCTCGAAGTGCCGCGTCAAGGGCGCCCAATGTCGCGGTACGAACTTTTGACTTCAGCGGATCATCCGGCGGCACGGTGAAACTCGCCCCCGTATCGGCGAAATAGCCGCTCACTTTCGCGCTGACATCGATATTGACCATATCGCCGGCGGCCAGTCGCCGCGGTCCGGGCACTCCATGCGCGATCTCTTCGTTGACGCTGATGCAGGTTGCGCCCGGAAAGCCGTAGGTGAGCTGCGGCGCAGATTCGGCATCAGCGTCGGCGAGCCATTTGGCGCCGAGGGCATCGAGCTCGGCGGTGGTCATGCCCGGCTCCGCGGCTCGGCACATGCGGCGCAACACTTCGGAGACGAGTCGCCCCGCTGATTTCAGGCCTTGGAGCTCTTCTTCACTGTGGATAGTCATTTTGAATGTAGTGGCGCAAGGGTTCGGCCGCAATGTCGAGCGGGAAGGATGATTCTCACTTGGCGATGCCGAGGAATACGGCAAGACAGCGCTCGACCTCGAGTCGCGCCTCGGAATCGATGTGCCCGAAAGCAGGCCCGAGCTTCTCGCGCTTCACGGTCATGGCCTTGTCCACCATGACCTGCGAGGGCCTCTGCAAGCCATTCTCGGCGTTGGGATGTACTGTGACCCTCAACAGAGGTGCCTCGACAAGGGTGCTGGAAATGAGCAGGACGGTCACGGTGGCCGTGCCGGCGAACTGATCGGCCTGGAGGATCAGCGCGGGACGCGGCTTGCCGAAGTCTCCGGAGAGGGCAATCGTGACGAGGTCGCCGCGTTGGGTGCGGCGTGGACGGCGAGGGGTCGTCGAGTCGGAGACTTTGTTCGGGCCGGAACTCATGCGCTCCAGCCATCGACGTCGGCCAAAGCCTCCTCCAGGAAATGCGAGAGGTCCTTGTCGGCCCGGTCGGCCGCGGCGACCCGCCGCGACTGGCTGCGGCACTGCAGCGCAAAATCAGTCCGGCGGGTGTCCGGCACCCAGATCTGCACCGGCCGCAGTCCCGCCCGGCGCAGCGCCTCACGGTGCTTCTGAACGCGGGCATTGGTGGATTTGCGGGTCATGGGATTCCGGTGGGGCCAGTGGTTACATGTAACGTATCACGGAAGCGCGTTACATGCAACGCGACCTGTCATTCGCTGCGGATCTTCAGCTGCTCTTGCGCGGAGCGACGGCTCGGCCGTGCGCTCGAAGAACCGCCCGGCGCGGATACCGGGCAGGTTCCGCGATATCCCGACCCGGATGGCCCGCTGCCAGGCATGAGCCGGCTCCAGCATTGACGTTTCCTTGACGGTCCTCTGCTCGAGTAGCCGCATCGGGGTGGATTTCAGGGCACCTCTTTGGGGCGGGCGGCTTCCATGTCGACGGTAAGGGTCCTGTCACGCGCTGGCGCCGCACTGGCGTTCTTCGGTCCGGCTTTGGCGCAGGCGCGGGCGTTCTATGACTTCCAGACGCCGGTCACGCCGATCGCGCGCGAAGTCCTCTTCATTCACGATCTGTTTCTGGTCATCATCGCAGTGCTGTTCCTGCTCGGGACCGGCGTGCTGCTCTATTCGGTGTATGCGCACCGCGCCCGGCGCAACAGGATGCCGGCGGCCTTCGCCGGACTCACCGGCAGGAAGCAATGGTTCTGGGCGAGCGTCCCATTCGCGGCACTGCTCGTGATCGACTACGGCGTGCTCGGCATACCGGCGTTGCACTCGATCCTCGCTCTGGCGAATACGAGCGATGCCGCGATGACGATCAAGGTGACCGGGCACCAGTGGAACTGGCAGTACGAGTACCCGACTTACGGCATTGATTTCACGAGCACGCTGTCGACGCCGCAACGCGAGATCGCCGATCGGGCCCCGAAGGACAAGCACTTCCTCCTCGAGGTGGATCACCCCCTGGTTCTGCCCACGCACGAGAAGGTCCGCATCATCCTGGCCTCGGCGGACGTGATCCATTCCTTCTGGGTGCCTGCTTTCGGCATCAAGCAGGATGCCGTGCCCGGCTATTTGCGCGAGACCTGGGTCGAGATCGACAAGGCGGGCACCTACCGGGGACAATGCGCCGAGCTTTGCGGCGTCGGCCACGCCTTCATGCCGATCGTGGTGAGAGCGGTGGACCGGCCCGAGTTCAACCGGTGGGTGAGCAGTGAGCAGGCCGCCCAGGCCGCTCAGCAGGCCGCATCCGGCATGAGCTATACGCGCGAGCAGCTGGTCGCTGCCGGCAGGAAAGTCTTCGATGAGCGCTGCTCGGCCTGCCACCAGCCGAATGGCCTCGGCATTCCGGGCGCATTCCCGCCGATCGCCGGCGGTCATCCCTTCGCAGCGGCGGCGCCCATGCTCGCAGCGCTTCGCGCGCGCGGCTTCTACAAGGCCGGAGACATTGTCGTCGGACCGGTCGCCAATCACATCCGCATCGTGCTCGACGGCATACCGGGGACGCCCATGCCCGCTTTCGCCTCACAGCTCTCGGCTGCGGACATCGCCGCCGTGATCACCTACGAGCGCAACGACTTCGGCAACCATACCGGCGAGACCGTGGAGCCGAAGCAGGTGACCGCGATCGAGGCCGGGCACTGAGTACGATAACCGCAGCCCTTCCCGGAGAGTCCGCCCCATGAGCGCAGTCGAGCACGCCCCTCCTCCCCGCGGAATCACACGCTGGCTCTATGCCACGAACCACAAGGACATCGGCAAGATGTACCTGGTGTTCGGCATCCTCATGTTCCTGGTGGGCGGGCTGCTCGCGGAGCTGGGGTCCTCTCGTTTTCCGTGCAATAAGATACGGTAGCCGGAGGGTATATTTCCGCAGAATCAGGGGGGGTGCTCGGCGAAGTGCCTGATTGCAAAGGCCGTTCAGATCGCCGCAGAACTGGAAAATCCCGGCGCCAGTGCAGTCCTTCAGGAGCCTCCGGCGGTCGCTTTCTCGACAACGACAGACGGTAAGATCTTCTCGGCGTATCGCTCCACCGGGAAGCGAAAGATTCCGCGCAGGTTGATGCCTTCGGTACGGGTCGGGGCGACGCGGCCGATCAGCTCGGAGGGGACAGCGCCGCCGCGGCGCTGGGCCCAGTGGTCGAACGCCCTCTGCATCTGAACGGTATTCCAAGCCATGACGATGTTGGCGAGGAGGCTCAGGGCGTCGGCGACCGCTTGCATCTCCTCGGGGCGCTTGGCCTGGTGGCTGGCCACGCGGCCGGTATAGATTGAGCGCTTGAGGGCGTTGACGGCCTCGCCGCGATTGAGCACGCGCAGGATCTCCCGGCGGAACGCCTCGTTGAGGAAGTAGTCGCACAGGAACACGGTGCGCAGCAGCCGGCCGAGATGGGAGATGGCCTCAAAGAGCGGATCGCCGCGGGCGGCGGATCCGTAGCGTGCGGTGACGTGAACAGCGCTGGTATGCCCGCAGTGCACGGATGCGACGAGGCGCACGGTCTCATTCCAGTGCTCGCAGATCCGGTCGAGGTCGACGGTGGCGCGGCAGATGGCGCGCACGCTGTCGGGGATCGCGGTGCCCCGCGGCACAAACAGGTGCCTGTCCTTGAGTGCCTTCAGCCGGGGGCACAGATCGAAGCCGAGGAGCCTGGCGAGCGCCATCGCGAAATCGGTATGGCCATGGGTGTCGACGGCCAGCTGGGCGATGTCGAGCTCCTCGTGGCGAATGACGCCCTCGATGGCGGCGCCGGCTTGGCGCTGGTCGTTGAGGACGAGCGGTTGGGCATGGAAGATGCCCCAGCGATCCCGGACGTGGGAGTAGATGCCGATCGAGGGTGTCTGCCTACGCGGATCGAGCCGTGCCTGCCACACGCGCTTGGCCGTCTCCAGGCTCATCATGTCGGAGGATGCGAGGTCCGAACGCCCCCAGGAGGCGGCGATCGGGTGCCTGCGGCATGAACGTGAGCACGGCGCTGCACGCCTCGGCGAGGCGCAGCTCATCGGCGGCCCAGCGCATGGCCTGGCGGACGGCGGGGGTGGAGAGCTGGGGGATCATGCGCACGGTCTCGGCCGCCGAGAGCGCGGTGCCGTGGGCGAGGATGCCGGCATAGACCATCAGCAGCTCGTGGGTCGAGCGGGGCTGCCGGCCAAGCATGATCCAGCTGAAGCGCACTTCGGCGTCGATCGAGAGGATGAGCTCCGGGAGCTGTGCCTCGCCGATCCGCCGGTCGAGGGCGGTGCGCAGTTTGGCGAGCTCAGGATCCTCCTCCTCGGCCAGCAAGGGCGCGAGGTGCAGCTCGTCGTCGACGCGCAGGGTGCCGGATTGGGCCGCGGCGGCTACGGCTGCCAAGCCGTTTTCGGCGCGCTCGAGGAGCGGATCGAGGAAGGCGCTGGGGTCGGTGGGCAGGCGGAGCCTGCGGAAATGTGCCCGGCGCTGCTGTTGCCAGCGTTCGCTCGGGAGGAAGAGCTGCTCGCGGCTGCGGAACGCCAGACTGTGCTCGATCCAGAGCGTGCCGTTGCGCAGGGCCCGGCGCAGGCCGAACAGCGTCGCAACCTCGAAAGCACAGAAGGCCCGTTCCCGATCGGCTCCGGTGAGCGCCGCGTGCCACACGCGGCCGAGGGGGACGCGGAGGCTGTCCGGGAGGCTCCGCCGCTCATGCGCATAGAGGTCACGGAGAATCCCGAGTGCCTCGAGAACCGGGTGGGTGGCGGGCCCCTGCCAGGGCAGCCGGACGAGGGCGGTCAGAAGGGCTCGAACGGGCCGTCCGCCCTCGATCAGTCGTTCCCGCACGAGCTGTGCCCGGGTTGCCGGCCGGCGGCCGCGATGTGCGGACAGCAGCGCCTGCAGCCGCTCCCGAACCTGATCACCGGTGGCACTCTGCTCGACGACGATCTTCGCGAGCGAGCTGAGAAGATCCTGGTACAGCGCAGCCCAATCCCCACGTTCAGTCGCTGCGCCGGTCGCCGCCTGTCGCCAGAGGTCGGCGACGCGACGGCGCACCATCATCAGCAGCCGGTCCGTGGCCATCAGCAGGGTGTAGCGCAGGAAGCAGGCGGTCTCGATACTGCGGACCGGTTCGCGGATCAGGGCCCCGGCCGAAGGCGGGCGGCCTGCCAGGCGACGCGCGTGGCGACGCAACAGCTCGTCCGGGAAGTCGGCCAGGTAGTTGTGAACCGAGAGGCCGTAGAGCCGCTCGATGCGCTCGATCATCTCCTCGATCTGGCGGGTTGAATGCTTGGCTGGGGGCGCCCAGACCCAACTCTGCAGGCTCGACCCCGACTCGTGGGGCTCCGTGAGCGCCGCACGCCACCGAGCCAGGAGGTCCGGGGCGACTGAGAGTGCGATGCGGCGGGACAACTCCGCCTCGTGCTGGCGTCGGGCGGCAGCACACATCGTGCGTAGCCGCCGCTCGTGCACGATGATCAGTCGATGGTCGTCGAGCCAGCGCCGGGCGAAACCGAGCAATCGCTCGCGATCATCGGTGCGCGAGAGCTCCTCGCGCAGCCCGCGCACGAGGGCGCGCTGCTGGTGATCGGTCAGCCACCGAAACCCGAGCGCCTCGCAGGCGACTTGTTGGTGCTCGATCAGGGTTGGCGCGCGGCGGTACATCGCTCGCAGCGAGGCCAAGTCCGGCGCCGCGACGCCGAACTGCGAGCCAATGTGTCTCCAGAGAAGCGGCGGGACGATCCGAATGGCCTCGAGGAGCCGTCCGCTCATGCGCAGAAACCCGATCTGCAGCGCGAGTCCGAGCTCGAGCTCCGGTCGTCGGCGTTCCTCGATCACCCGGCGCTCGGCGGCCGAGAACCGGAAGAACACCTCGATCTCGAAGGCCGTGATCTCGCGCGGCAGGCGCCGCAGGCCCAGGAACGTTGCGTGCCAGCTGTCCATGTGCCCTCCCCAAGGCCGCACGATAGACCCGCCGACAACGCCATCAGCAACTCGTTGAATCAGCAGTCAAAATCCGCCCCGACCTCTGAAATTACCGGCAGTTGCTACCGTATGTTATTGCATGGAAAACGAGAGGACCCCGCACTGTGATGCCCCTCCTAAGAATGGGTTGAACCCGGTGGCGACCGCCCGTCGGACTGCTCGGCGTCGACCTGCGCCCGCTCCGGGAGCGTGGGGGCCAGGTCACCGATCAGCAATTCTGACAATTGTGGCCGCCGCGATCAGGAAGTTCGGTAATAGAGGTCAATTCGGCCAATCTTGATCGGAGCGGATTTCTACCTTAGATTCTGGGATAGATGGCTAAGTCGCTGTTATTACGGAATATTCTGGAGCGATCAGCGGCCATTGCCATCAATCCTGATCGGGGACATCGGCTATCTCCTGGTCGCATTCCTCGACGCAGGCGCTCTCGCGGTCGAGGCCGTCACCTACTACCTCGTCGCGTATTCCATCATGACGTTGGGGGTGTTCGGGATCGTGACGGTGCTGTCGCAGGGCGGCCCGGAGGCGGACGTCGACACCTTGAATGATTACCGGGGCCTTTTATGGCGTCGCCCATGGCTGGGCGGCGCTTTCGTCGCGAAGCTCCTCTCTCTCGCCGGCATTCCCTTGACCGTGGGATTCATGGCGAAGTTCTACGCCTTGCAGGCCGGCATCCACGCCTCGATGTGGCCCGCGGTGTACACTTTAGTGGCTGGCAGTATCATTGGCGTCTTCTATTACCTGCGCATCATCGTCGTCATGTCAGCGCCGATCTGCGAAGTGTGCGTGCTGGGGACCCGGACAGCGCACTGGACCGGTTACTCGGCGGTGGCGATTCTCACGGTTGCGCTGTTCTGACTCGGCGTCTACCCCACACCCATCATTTCACTCATCCGGCTGGTAGCATCCCAGGTCGGATGAATTGCAAACGGCGGACGGGCGCAGGAGCGGCGGGAGGATATGACCATGAATATCGATAGCTTTAGCACGCGCAGCAAGCTCCTCGTTGGCGATGTCGCGTATCAGATACATCGGCTTTCGCGCCTCGATGCCAGCGACCAACTGCCATACAGCCTCAAAATCTTACTGGAGAATCTGCTGCGCAACGAGGATGGCCGGCGGGTCACCGCGGAGCAGGTAGAGGCGCTGACGCGCTGGCGATCGGATGCCGTACCCGCGCAGGAAATTCATTTCACCCCGGCGCGGGTCCTGATGCAGGACTTCACCGGGGTGCCCTGCGTGGTGGACCTCGTGGCGATGCGCGACGCGCTCATCCGCCTCGGGGGACATCCGCGCCGGATCAATCCATTGATTCCCACCGACCTCGTGATCGACCATTCCGTGATCGTGGATGTGTTCGGCCGGCCGGAGGCGTTTGCAACCAATGCCCGCCTGGAATTCGAGCGCAACGCCGAGCGCTATGCGCTGCTGCGCTGGGCACAGCACAGTTTCACGAATTTCCGGGTCGTGCCGCCTGACATGGGGATCTGCCATCAGATCAACCTGGAATATCTGGCGAAGGTCGTGTGCACGCGGGAAGATCCTGATGGAATACTGGCCTTTCCCGATACCCTGGTGGGGACGGACTCGCACACACCCATGGTGAACGGTCTGGGGGTGCTCGGCTGGGGCGTCGGCGGCATCGAGGCCGAAGCGGCGATGCTCGGCCAGCCCCTGAGCATGCTCGTTCCCGAGGTGGTCGGGCTCAAGCTGGTCGGCGAGCTGGCGGCCGGCACCACTGCCACCGACCTGGTGCTGGCCATCGCGGAGTTGCTCCGCCACACCGGCGTGGTGGGCAAGTTCGTCGATTTTTACGGTCCCGGCGTGGCCAACGTCCCGGTCGCCACGCGCGCGACCCTCGGCAACATGAGCCCGGAATACGGCGCGACCTGCGCAATCTTTCCCATAGACGGCGAGACCCTGTCCTATCTGCGCCTGACCGGCCGGCCTGAGCGGCAGGTTCGACTGGTCGAGGCATACGCAAAGGAACAGGGCTTGTGGTACGAGTCCTCCCGCCCTCCCACATTTTCTCAGACGATAGAGCTCGACCTGGGCACCGTGGAGCCCTCCATCGCCGGGCCGAAGCGCCCGCAGGACAGGATCCCCATACGCGTGGCCCCCCGGGCGATCGGGGCACTGCTCCTTAAGCGGTCACAGAACGACGCCGTGATGGACGACTTGGATCGAGCCGTCGAGGGGTCATTCCCCGCGAGCGATCCCGTCGCCGGGGTGGTCGGCAGCGATCGCGACACGTTCCACATACCGAATGGCAGCACCCAGAGCTGGCCATGCCATCCGGTGGAGGTCACGTTCGCCGACGGCACCCGAGGGATGCTCGATCACGGCCATGTGGTCATCGCGGCCATTACCTCCTGCACCAATACGTCCAATCCGCACGTCATGGTGGGTGCCGCTTTGCTCGCGCGGAATGCGGTCAAGAGAGGGTTGACTCGCAAGCCGTGGGTGAAAACTTCGCTTGCCCCCGGGTCTCGCGTCGTGACCGACTACCTCGAGCGCGCCGGCCTGACCCCATATCTCGATGCCCTGGGGTTCAACCTGGTGGGCTACGGCTGCACCACCTGCATCGGAAATTCAGGCCCCTTGATTCCCGAGGTCGCCGCGGCCGTCGTGGAGCGGGACCTGACGGTTTGCTCGGTGCTATCCGGCAACCGCAACTTCGAGGGGCGCATTCACCCTCAGTGCCGAATGAACTTCCTGGCCTCTCCGCCTCTGGTGGTCGCCTATGCGCTGACCGGCACACTGCGCGCCGACCTGGTGCAAGAACCATTGGGGAAAGATACCCAGGGCAACGCAGTCTATTTGCACGACATCTGGCCCACCGCCCGAGAAATTCAGGAGGCCATCGACTCGTGCCTGCGCGCCGATCTGTTCGCCAAAGATTACGCCGACATATTCGCCGGTAACGACAATTGGCGCGGACTGCCAATACCCGAGGGAGATACATTCGAATGGGATTCCAACTCCACCTACGTTCGGTGCCCGCCCTATTTCGATGGCGTGAGCCGTGACCCGGGCACGTTGAATGACATCACAGGCGCCCGTGTACTCGTGATGCTGGGTGACTCCGTAACGACCGATCACATCAGTCCGGCCGGGTCGATTGCGGCCGATTCCCCAGCCGGCGCCTATCTCGCCGCGCAGGGGATCGCGCGCAAAGACTTCAATTCCTATGGCTCTCGGCGCGGCAATCACGAAGTCATGATCCGGGGGACCTTCGCGAACATCCGTCTTCGGAACCTCCTCGCGCCGGGGACGGTCGGCGGGTTTACTCGCGATTTCTCGCAACCCGGCGCCCCTGTGACCACGATCTACGATGCCTCGCGCCAATACCTGAAGGCCCGGACACCGCTCCTGATCCTGGCCGGGCAGGAGTACGGGACCGGCTCCTCGCGAGACTGGGCCGCCAAGGGCACGGCGCTTCTCGGGGTGCGCGCCGTCATTGCAGAATCGTATGAGCGAATCCACCGCTCGAACCTGATCGGCATGGGGGTACTACCCTTACGGTTCCGCTCCGGCGAAAACGCGGCTACGCTGGGTCTCACCGGCGAGGAAATCTTCGACATCAAGGGACTCACTGGCGCCGAGACACCCGCGGACACGCTGCACGTCCGCGCGGTGAGCCCATCGGGGCTCGTCCGGGAATTCGACGTCATCGTTCACATCGACACCCCCATCGAAGCGTCCTACTACCGGCATGGCGGCATCCTGCCTTACATGCTGCGCGAGTTGCTGCGGGAATAATTGGCGGCCAGCGCATTCTACGCTCGCCCGGCGCACGACCGCGCCGGGGCCGGTCGCAAAGACGAGCGGCAGCGCACCGAAGACCATTGCGCCGGTCGTCATCAGAATCGGACGGAGACGGATGCTAGAGGCCTTCTCTACCGCGGCGTGGCGGTCCAGGCCTTCGGTTTCCTGGATCACGTTGGCGAATTGCACGATCAGAATGCCCTGCTTGGTGATCAATCCGATGAGGGTGATCAACCCGACTTCCGTGTAGATATTGATCGTCGCGGCGCCGAGGTACAGGAACACCAGGGCTCCCGTGATCGCCATGGGCAGCGTCACCAGAACGATCAGGGGATCGCGGAAGCTCTCGAACTGCATCGCCGGCAGGAGATACACCAGTACCACGGAGAGCGCGAAACTGATGATGATCGCGTGGCCCTGCTGAATGTACTGACGCGATTCGCTGGCATAGTTGATGCCGAACCCGGGCTTCTTCGCCTCCGTCTTCAGGTACGTCAGCGCCTGTCCGAGCGTCACACCGGGCGCCATGACGCCCTGGATCGTCGCGGAGTTCAGCTGCTGGAACTGCGGCAGGAATTCCGGTTGCACCTCCGTGTACACGCTCATCAGCGTGGAGAGCAGAATCAGCGCTCCCGTACCGCCTGCGTGCCTCTTCGGCGCCTTTTCGCATTGGCTTCGCCATGGCGACCTCCGGATGCGAAACGCGTACAGCCTGTACGGTTCTCCGTCAAGTCGGAATAACGACCGATGGTGGAAGGCGGTCCCAGTCGATGACTACGCCAGGAATCGCGCCGATTGTCGTTCGGCCTTTCAGCGCGACGATGGTGGGCCGTTCGTAACGTCCATCTTGAAGGCGGTAGATTTCCAATATCCGCTTGATGGGATCGACGAGCCATACTTCCCGAACCCCGCCGCGCTCATAGACTGGCAGTTTGGTCACTTTGTCGTGGCTGGCCGTCGCGGGCGAAAGAACTTCCGCTACCCAATCCGGGGCGCCACGCATGCCCCGCTCATCCAGTTTTCCCAGGTCGCCGACGACGAGGACGTCCGGCTGCACCACTGTGTCGATCAGCTCGTCGGGTTCCCCGTCCATCGGCAGGCGAACGTCAAAGGGCGCAACATAGATACCGAAGGCCTTGCCTTCGAGAGCCAGTCTGACCTGGAGATAAATCTCCCCTACCAGTTCCTGATGAAATCGCGAAGGCGCCGGCCGCTCTCTCACGTAGGCCGTGCCATTGATCAGCTCAGCATAATTCCCCTCGGGCCATGTGAGGTATTCGCCGTATGTGTGGTGCAGTACGTCTCGTTGAGTGACTGCCATGGCAGGTGTCCTCCGTTTTGCGCCACTTGTGATCTATCATCAGTCGACGGTCCAGGTCAATGGCCAGAACGGACTTCTCAACAACATATGGACGCGCGCCGTCAACGTGCGCGCAACGTCAGATTGATACGTCGCTTACGACGTTCCAGACATCGCTGAATGCCGATGTGGCCGCGAGCGTCCGATGACGTGAACTGGACTTGGTCGCCTCGACGCGCTACTCGGCAACCTCGACATTCCCTCCCGCCTGAAGTCGGGACACGCGTTCCCGTGAGACGCCCAAGGCCGAGCGCGAAACCCTTCCAGGCTCCCCCCATTCACGCCGGCGAAATCGCTGCGCACTCTCGATGTCCTCGGCGCAGCCTTCCGGGCCTTCCCACGGACTATTCGTTGCTGTCACCCGAACCGCAAAAGTGGCCAAAATCCGGCTCTTGTCCCAAAACCGGCACTCGACGCGAATCAATAATGTCAGCCAGAATTCCAGACAAATCCGGATGTTACGACATTATCCGCGTCGGCAACATCAATGATCAGTCCTCACAATTCGTCCCCAGAGACTCTCAGGGCTCGCCGTGAGTCGGCCGCCGACGCGACGGCCGGCGTTGGGATGCGCCGGGCGCGGCACCGGCTTGACGATCCATCTCGCCGCGCAGCTGCGCCGTGGCTCCCGCCGACACGGCCCCGAGCCGCGCCTCGATCGCTTCGATCGAGGGTTTGGGACCGCGAACGTGCTTCTCGAGCGCTTCGCGCATCGCGCGCAGATGTCCCGGCGTGGTCCCGCAGCATCCGCCGATGATTCGCGCTCCGGCATCGAGCGCGAGGCGAGCGTACTCGGCCATGAGATCGGGCGTCCCGCCGAATCGAATCGTTCCGTCGACGTATTGCGGGATTCCGCAGTTCGCCTTCGCGACCAGGATCGTCGACGGATCGGCCGCCGCCGCGAGATTTATGATCGAGGCCACCATTTCCGAGGCACCCACGCCACAATTGCTGCCGCAGGCCGCCACATGATGTTTCTCGGAAAGGCCTGCGAGTTCCGCGGGTGTGATGCCCATCATCGTCCTTCCGTTGGTATCGAAGCTCAGGGTCGTGACGATCGCAAGCCCTATCCGGCGCGCCCCCTCGATCGCCGCTTCGGTCTCCTCGACCGAGGACATCGTCTCGATCCATAGTATGTCGGCGCCGCCCCGGGCGAGCGCGGCCGCCTGTTCCGCGAAGGACTCCCGCGCTTCGGCCGCCGAGAGCGGTCCGAGCGGCTCCAGGATCTCTCCGGTCGGTCCCATGCTGCCGCCGATGAGCACGACCCGACCCGCCCGATCCGCCTCGGCGCGAGCGAGCCCCGCCGCGGCCTCGTTCAGCTCCGCGACGCGACCCTCGGCCTTGTGCAGTTTCAAACGATGCCGGTTGCCACCGAAGCTATTGGTGAGGATGATGTCGGCGCCGGCCTCGATGAAGCTGCGCTGCAGCTCGCGGATCCGTTGCGGATGCTCGGTGTTCCAGAGCTCGGGAGCTTCCCCGCTCGTCAACCCGCGCGCGAACAGGTTGCTGCCCATCGCCCCATCGGCGAGCAGCCACGGTCGCTGCGCGAGCAGCGGTGTCAATCGGTCGGTCGTCATCGTCGGTCCAACGTCTCTTGGTGCGGATCGAGCTTAGCACGTCGCCAGCCCCGCATGCGCTGCTCGACCTCGCTCCATGAATCGCTGACCCAAATGCCGCCGAGTATGACGTCGATCTGCCGTGTGGGGTCGGAGGCAAGCCCCACCGCGTTTTCCTTGAGCGGCGGAAATGCCCCCGGGATCCCCTCGCCCGTCGACTGATGGCCTGTGCGAGAGGGTCCGGAACTTGCGTCAGGCAAGACGCGGATTCATGCGTATTGCGGAGAATGCGTATCAGGCTCCGATCGGGGGTCAGCCAGTTGAAGACTCTCCGAGGCATCCACTGCGGCTGACGCGGTTCGCCCTAAGCAACTATGCGTATGTTCGCAGCCCCGACGGCCTGCGACAGTGCGTGCGAGGCGGTTGCTCGCCTTACGAGCCGACCGCCAGTCTCCGCAGGGACGTGAAGAGCGCCCGGCGGCACAGTGAACGATATGAAAGCCATGTCGGCCGCTTTGGCCGCGGTGGTGTGTTGTGGTGATTGCCTACGACATCTGCAGGCTTCCGCACCGCAAGGTGCGAAACTTCGGCCTGATTTACCACACGCTTGCCGCGGCCACGCGCCTCCAGGATCGCACTGCCCATGCACTGCACTGCGGCTCGACCCACGCTGCGTCCCGCTGGCGCCACGCAGGGCAACCTCCACGGCCAAATGCGCGACCTGGGCGCACCCGCGCGCCCGCGTGACTGAGCGAAGCCGCGGTGCCGCGAAACGGCTGCGGACGATCGCGGGCCCTCTCACCTCGCTAATACTGCTCGCCGGGTGCGCCGTCGGCCCGCGCTTCACCCGCCCCGCGGGCCCCACGGTGAGGGCGTACACCACTGCCGCAGCGGCACCGAAATTGCTTTCCGAGACCGGCGAGCGTTCCCAGAGCCTCGCCATCGGACAGCGGATCCCCGCAGATTGGTGGCAGCTGTTTCACTCTGCACAGCTCGACAGCGTGGTTCGCCAGGCGCTCGCGCGCAATCCCACGCTGGATGTCGCCAAGGCCACGCTCACCGAGGCTCGAGAGGCGGTGATCGAGGCGCGCGGCGGCTACTATCCCCGGGTGGACCTTGCGGCCTCGGTCGAGCGCCAGAAGGGCCCGGCGTTCGCTCTCGGGCTTCTGCCCTTCAAGCAGGGTCTTCCGCAATTCAACCTGTACTCGCTCGGCTCGACCGTGAGCTACTCGCTGGATGTCTTCGGGGTCACGAAACGGCGGGTCGAGGAAAGCCGGGCGCTCGCCGATACTCAGGGCTACCAGCTCGCGGCCGCATACCTCACGATCACAGGCAATGTCGTGACCGAGGCGCTCACCCTCGCCTCCCTGCGCCTGCAGACAGCCGCAGTGAAGACGATCATCGCCGATGATGACCGGAATCTCGCCCTGGTCGAGCGCAAGGTCTCAGGGGGCCTCGCCCCGCGCAGCGATGTACTGAGGGCCGCGACACAGCTTGCGAGTGACCGCACCCTGCTACCCCCTCTTGCTCAGCAACAGGCCGCAGCCGAGGACGCCCTCGCTGTGCTGGTCGGCAAGCCCCCGGGGGCCTGGACCCCACCGCAGTTTGCGCTCTCGGAGTTCACCCTGCCGGCCGAGCTGCCACTCAGCCTGCCCTCGAGTCTCGTTCGGCAACGACCCGACATTCTCGCTGCGCAGGCGACGGTGCACGCAAGCAGCGCTGCGATCGGCGTCGCCACTGCCCAGATGTACCCGAACATCGTGCTCTCCGGCACCATCGCAACCGCCGCCTTGAATGCCGGCTCGCTGTTCGGCTCATCGAGCGGCGTGTGGTCCGCGGCCGCCGGTCTTACCGCGCCAATCTTCCATGGGGGCGCGCTCGAGGCACGCAAGAGGCAAGCAGTTGAGGGGTACCGTGCGGCGCTTGCGGCCTACCGCCAGACGGTGCTCGCGGCGTTCGGTCAGGTAGCCGATACGTTGCGTGCGCTCGGTCACGATACTGCGCTCCTGGATGCCGAACACCAGGCACTCGACACCGCACAAGCATCGCTCGAAATGCAACGGGCGAGCTATGCCGCCGGCCGGAGCGATTTGCTGCAACTGCTCGATGCCGAGCGCAGCGTTCAGCAGGCACGGCTCGGCGATGCCAGGGCAACCGCTCAACGCTACGTGGACAGCGCCCGTCTGCTCGTCGCGTTGGGCGGTGGCTGGTGGCAGAACCCCGATGTCTGCACACACTGCCGCTCGCAGATGCCCGTCCCGCCTCGATCCACGGCTGCAGGCCGCAGGAGTGAGCGCCGCACGGGCCGGTCCCGAGGCAAGAGCCGAAGTGGAGATGAGGAATGAAGATCAAGCCTCGCCGTGCCGCATTGGCCCTTCTCATTGCCGGCGCCGTGGTGGCAGGCGGCCTGCTCTATCTCGCGCTGCATCGCACCACGGGCGGCGAGGTCCTGACACTCTACGGCGATGTGGACATTCGAGAAGCCCAGCCGGCCTTCTACGATACGGGACCGATTACGCAGCTGTTGGTATCCGAAGGCGCGCGCGTGACGAAAGGCGAGCTGATCGCCCGCATCGATGACTCTCGCTACGTGGCAGCGCTAGCGCAGGCACGACAAAAAGCGGCCGACCTCAAGGCGGTGCTGACCCGTCTGCTGCACGGCTCCCGGCCGGATGAGATCGCGCGCGACAAGGCGACGATGGAGGGACTCAAGGCGGTCTACGAGAACGCCCAGATCGCTTACGCGCGCACCGTGAACCTGTTGCCTCACGGCGTCGTATCGACGCAGGATCGGGACGATGCGCAAGCTACCGTGCGCGCGGCGCGCGAGCATTACGAGGCGGCCGGGCGCACCTATGCGCTCGCCGTAAAGGGCCCACGCGTAGAGGACATCAGCGCGGCACGGCATGCGTATGAGGCCGCGGTGGCGGCGGCCGCCTTCACGCAGCAGGAACTCATCGACACGAGGCTGTATGCGCCGGTGGACGGAGTCATCGAGAACCGGATCCTCGAGCCGGGGGACATGGCCTCACCGGCCACGCCGGTCTATACGATCGCGCTGACCAACCCCCTGTGGGTCCGTGCCTACGTACCCGAGACCGACCTCGGCCGGATCCGTCTCGGCATGCCCGCAACCGTCACCACCGACAGCTATCCGGGCCGGCTCTATCACGGCTGGATCGGCTATCTCTCCCCGACCTCTGAGTTCACACCAAAGAACATCGAGACTCCGCAGCTGCGGACCGCTCTGGTATATCAGCTGCGGGTTTACGTGTGCGACTCGCGCGAGGAGCTGCGCCTGGGCATGCCCGCGACCGTTCACATCGACCTGTCCGGGAAACGCGCAAGCATTACGCCCGGATGCGGACCGAGCCATGCCGCCCGGCGCTGAGGCCACTGCGGCGGTGCGGCTCGAGAATGTGCGCCGCACCTTCCGTTCCGGCAAACGCGTGATCACGGCGCTCGAGGGGGTCACGGCGAGCGCGGCACGCGGGGCCGTCACGGGTCTCATCGGACCCGACGGGGCCGGCAAGACCACGCTGATGCGCCTGGTCGCGGGTCTGTTGAGGGCGGAGGCAGGTCGGATCGAAGTGCTTGGCACCGATGTTGCCCGTGAGCCGCTGGCCGTGCAGGCGCGGCTTGGCTACATGCCCCAGCACTTCGGCCTCTACGAAGACTTGACCGTCCAGGAGAACCTGAATCTCTACGCCGATCTGCAGGGAGTGCCCCGCGCGGCCCGGCAGGCGCGGTTCGCGGAGCTGCTGCACATGACAGGACTCGGTCCCTTTACCGCCCGCATGGCAGGCCGCCTCTCGGGTGGGATGAAGCAGAAGCTCGGCCTCGCCTGCACGCTGGTGCAGCCGCCGGAGCTGCTGCTGCTCGATGAGCCGACCGTTGGCGTCGATCCGGTCTCGCGCCGCGAGCTCTGGGAGATCATCGGCCATCTCACCCGCGAGGCCCATACCACAGTCCTTTTCAGCACCGCGTATCTCGATGAAGCCGAGCGCTGCGACGCGGTACTGCTCGTGCACGAGGGGAGGCTCCTGGGGAGCGGTCCGCCCGGATCTTTCTCGGCCGAGATGACCGGTCACACGTTCTATGCCACGTCCGGACTCCGGCGGCGACGGTTGCAGGAGCGGCTCGCGACGGCACCGGGAGTGATCGATGCCGTCATCCAGGGCAGTCACGTGCGGGTGGTGACCGCAGAGGCCCGCGTGCCCGACGCGGCAGCGCTCGTTGCCGAGGCAGATGATCTTACCCTGACCCCGACGCCGCCGCGCTTCGAAGACAGCTTCGTCGCGCGACTGCGAACCCGGCCCGTGTCGCCCACGTCTGCCGCGATAAATGCCACTGCAGGATCGCGGTCTGAATCACAGCGGCCCCAAACCCGGTCCGGCGACGGAGCGTCCTCGGGGCCTGTGATCACCGTGCAGCACCTCACACGCCGCTTCGGCGAATTCGTCGCCGTGAACGACGTGACGTTCTCCGTCGCACGAGGGGAGATCTTTGGCCTGCTCGGCGCCAACGGGGCGGGCAAGTCCACGACCTTCAGGATGCTCTGCGGCTTGTTGCCGCCGTCGGAAGGGGAGCTGCGCGTCTCGGGCTTCGACCTGCGCACCGCGGCCGCCCCCGCACGGGCTCGCATCGGCTACATGGCGCAGAAGTTCTCCCTCTATGCGGATCTCTCGGTGCGACAGAACCTGCGCTTCTTCAGCAGCGCCTATCGCCTGGAGGGTGTCCGCCAGAGCACGCGCATCGACTGGGCGGTCGGTGAGTTTGGTCTTGCGCCCATGCTCGAATCCTCCGCTCGCGATCTGCCGCTCGGCTTCAAGCAGCGCCTCGCGCTCGCGTGTGCGCTGATGCACGAGCCCGACATACTCTTTCTCGACGAGCCGACATCCGGTGTCGACCCGCTGGCGCGGCGTGAGTTCTGGCGGCGGATCAATGCCCTGGCGGAATCGGGCGTCACGGTGCTCGTGACCACGCATTTCATGGAGGAGACCGAGTACTGCGATCGCCTAGTGATCATGGCTCAGGGCCGGGTGCTGACCGAAGGCACGCCGGAGGCGATCAAGAGCGCGGCGCGCCGCGCCGAACGCCCAGACCCGACGATGGAAGACGCATTCATCGCCGTGATCGAGGCGGCGAGCGCCAAGGCGGCTGCATGAGGAGCGCGGCAATGCTTCGCCTCATCGGCCTGATGCGCAAAGAGTTCGTGCAAATCGGCCGCGATCCTTCAGCCCTCGCCGTGGCCTTCATCCTGCCGGCCGTGCTGCTGCTGATCTTTGGCTACGGCGTATCGCTCGATGCCCGCAATGTGCCGTTGGCGCTGGTCGTCGCGCAACCGGATGTGCTCACAGAGAGCTTTACCAGCCAGTTCGCGCACTCCCCGTACTTTCGTATACACCGCTACCTCACGATCCAGGCCGCCGAGCGGGCGATGGCCGCACGCGAGGTCAACGGCGTCGTCTGGCTGCGCAGCGACTTCAGCCGCCGCGCGCGCTCCCCTGGTGCCGCTCCGATTGGCCTCATCGTGAACGGCGTCGATGCGAACAATGCCCGGATCGTGGAAGGTTACGTGCAGCAAGTCTGGGCGCGATGGCTCACCGCCCGGCTCGGGGTCCGGCGTTACTCGCCCGCCATTGCGCTCGAGCCGCGCGTACGGTTCAACCCGGCCGTGATCAGTAAGGACTACCTGATTCCGGGTCTCATCGCGATGATCATGACGCTCACCGGCGCGCTCCTGACCGCTCTGGTGATCGCACGCGAATGGGAGCGCGGTACGATGGAGGCGCTGATGGTCACCCGCGTGCAGATGCGGGAGATTCTCCTGGCCAAGCTGGTTCCCTATTTCGCGCTCGGAATGGGCGGGATGGCCGTATCGGTGGGCCTTGCGGTATTTCTCTTCGGCGTACCGCTTCACGGCTCTCTGCTCGTTCTCACTGCGACCTCGACGCTGTTCATGCTGGCGGCGCTCGGAATGGGATTACTGATCTCCGGCGTCGCGCGCAACCAGTTCGTCGCCGGGCAGATCGCCATCATCACGACTTTCCTGCCGGCATTCATCCTCTCCGGGTTCGTGTTCGACATCAACAGCATGCCGCGCGCAGTTCAACTCATTACCCACATCGTCGCCGCGCGCTATTTCGTCTCGATCCTGCAGTCCATCTTCCTTGCCGGCGACATCTGGTCGGTGATCCTACCCAACGCCGTCGCTCTTGCCGCGATGGCGGTCATTTTTCTCGGGCTTGCGCGGGCGAATGCGCGCAAGCGGCTGGATTGAAAGCTCATGCGCCGGCAGGTGTTCGCACTGGTTCTCAAGGAGCTGCTGGCGGTACTGCGCGACCCGAGGAGTCGGATGGTGCTGATCGGTCCGCCGCTGATCCAGCTCATGGTCTTCGGATATGCGGCCACCTTCGACCTCAATCATGTGCCGATTGCAATCTATGACCAGGACCACAGCCAAGCCTCGCGGGACCTCATCGCACGGTTTGCGGGCTCGCCCACCTTCACGGTCAAGGATGTCTTGAACAGCGACCGGCGCCTTGACGCGCTGATCGACTCCCGTCAGGTGCAGATGGTACTGGTGATTGACCAGCGGTTCACTCGCGACCTGTTCACGCATCAGCCGGCGCCGGTCCAGGTGATCCTCGATGGCCGAAACTCCAATACGGCGCTCTTGATCGAAGGCTACGTCAACTCCATCGTCAGCGGGTTCTCGCTCGCCTGGGCTGTCGAGCATGGCGCACGCGCTCCCCCTGCGACCTTGGCTATCCGGGCACGCTACAATGCCACTCTGAGTTCCCGCTGGTTCATCGTGCCGGGCATCGTGGCGCTCCTGACGGAAGTCGAGACCCTGCTCGTGGTCGGGCTCTCGGTCGCGCGCGAGCGAGAGATGGGTACGTTCGATCAGCTTCTGGTCACCCCATTGCGGCAGATCGACATCCTGATCGGCAAGGGACTGCCAGGCCTGATCATCGGCACGGCCGAAGCGTCCGTCGTCATTGCCGCGGCGGCGCTCTGGTTCCACGTGCCGCTGCGCGGGGGACTCATTGCGCTCTATGTGGGCCTCGCCCTGTTC
>OFHJ01000287.1_pt1 | contig 20937 bp, 14 predicted proteins | sample 1522001 | NCBI WGS metagenome assembly OFHJ01 (sample SAMEA2464838, study PRJEB22497) | soil metagenome | biome: Grassland; feature: Farmland; material: Clay | place: Australia | collected 2013-02-01 | depth 1.2 m | reverse complement strand
CATCTGCCGGAAAACGTGCACGGCGCGGTGATCCATAGCGTGGAGCCGGGCAGCGCCGCGGCCAACAGCCAGGTGCTGGGTCCGGGCGTGGTGATCGAATCCGTCAATCGCCATCCCGTGGACAGCGCCGACCAATTGAGCCAACTGCTCCGGGGCCTGCCGGCGGATCAGCCCATCCTGGTGCGGTTCTACGTGGACGGCAGCAGCGGATTCACCGTGGTGCACCCGCTGGAATCGGTGCACTAAAAGACAGCCCAAGCGCGCGCTAGCGGGCGCGTTGGGAAGCTAGGCTCGGCGGGCGCGCAGGGATGCGCGCCCGCTTTTTTTTGCCGCGAATCGGCGTGGCGGCGGCGGTTCCCATGGCGCCCGGCGCCCGGCGCGGACGACGGACCTAGTTCCTAACCGGCATGGCAAAACGGCTTTAGCGCGGTGCGGGTAGAGGCGCTACTCTGGACGCAGTGGAGGCGAACATGAGGCTGTTGCGCGGCTTGGGGTTCGTGGTGTTGCTGACCGGCGTGGCGCTGACTAGCGGCTGGGCGGGGGTTCCGCCCAACGCCGTTGCAATGCCCTCCGGAACCTTGATTTTGCCCGCCGGAACTCCGATCCGGGTGCAATTGGAAACGTCCATCTCCAGCGCCGATGCCCGGCGCGGCGACCGTTTCGCCGGACTGGTGATGCGGTCGGTTTACGTCAATGGGCGGCGGGCGATTCCGCGCGGGGCGATCTTGGAGGGCGAGGTGCGCGAGGTGATGGACCATCGCGTCGCCACGGGCACCTCGGCGCTTCTGTTGCGCCCGGACTTCCTGGCGCTGCCGGACGGCCGCCGTTTCCACATTAGCGCGCAAGTGACCGAAGCCCTAGCCGCCGGTAACGTGCATGTCGGATCGGAGGGCATGATCGAGGCCAGCCGGGGCATGGACGCGAACAACGTCCACTGGAGCGAAGCCGGCACGGCAGGCGGCTTGGCCACCGGGGCGATCGTAGCCGGAGCGCAAGGGGCGCTGATCGGCACGGGGGTAGGCGCCGCCGTGGCGGTGGGATGGTGGCTGCTGAGCCATCGTCATGCCACGCTGAACCAAGGGGCCGAGTTGGATGTGACGTTGCAGCGTCCGGTGGCGCTGGCGCCGAACGGGTCGTCGCAACCGGCGGCGCCGGGGCGTCCACGGCTGCAACGGCGGCCGATTGCGACGCCGCGTCCCGCCTCCGCCGCGGTGGGCACACCGCAGGATCCCAAGCGCTTGGTCAGCGGTCCCCGCCCGCTGCCGCTGCCGGCCTTCCAGCCGCCGCCGATGCCGACCGTGCAAAACCTTCCGGCGCCGGTTGCGGCCACCTCCCATTAGGCGCCACGCCGCGTTCCGATGACCCTTTTCCGCGCCTATCGCCGACTGGTGGCGATTCGCCTTCAGGAACGCGTGGTCCGGGTGCCGGAAAATAATTATCTGTTGCGGTGCTTTCAATACCTTTGCCCGCGGACGATTCCCTACGGCGCATTTTGCTGGAATGAGCAATGCCAAAACTGCCGTGTGCAGTGGCGCCTGGGACCGGAGGAACGCACCCGCGTGGGCCTGAGTTGCAAGCTGGTGGTGCGCGAGGGAATGGAGATCACCCGCCTGGCGCCGGAATTGGAGGGGCTGATGGCGCGGGTGTGGTCAGCGTCCACCGGGGATATCGTTTATCATCCAGAGAAAGGGCGGGACGAGTCCAACGATGACCAGGGATGAATTCGAACTGGTGGCGTTACGGCGCCTGCAGAAGCTGTACCCGCAGGCCCGCTTTCTGAAAGCGGGGCAACTGGAAATCGCCATCGTTCGTACTCCGTCCGGCCGCCGTACGCCGCACCGATTGCGCCTGGCGCGCGCCTGGGCGGCGTTTTGCCAGAATGGCGAGCGGTTCGATCTCGACGGGTATCTGACGCGCGTCATCGGCACCATCGAGCACCGGCTGCCACCGGAATGGGAAGCGGCGCGAGGCATGGTGTTTCCACGATTGATCGCGGAGGCGCATCTGCCGGAGAAGGATCCGCCGCTGTTTTATCCCCTAGCCGGGCCGCTGGGCTACGTGCTCGGATGCGAGGAGTATGACGTCGCGCTGAAGGCGGAGCACCTGGAAAACTGGAACATCCCAGAAGAGTGCGTCCTTGCCGCTGCGATGGAGAACTTGGGCCGTTTATGGCAAGCCGCCACCATCGTCGCCTGGACGGTTCAAGACGAGGTGCGCGCCTTCCATGTGGAGGTGGCGCATGGCGAGAAAGCCGCCTTCCTGCTGCTGCCGGAGTTTTACCAACGCGGCTGCGAATTGCTGGATGCCACGGAGTTGCTGGTGGCCGTGCCCAATCGCAAGTTCCTGGTTGCGTTCGGGGCGGAAGACGATGAATTCCGCGAGGTGCTGCGCCCGATCGTGAAAAAGGAAAGGGCCTCCGGATTGCCCCTGAGTTCGGCTTTAGTGGCTTTGGATGAGTCCGGTTTCGCGATTTCTCGCGTGGTTATGGACTAAACCAGCGGCACGCTCCTGTCCGCCTGGCCAGCCTCCGCTCATTGGCCTGCACCAAACGGTTGGGCGCTGGGCAAAAGTGCTAAATTGAGAGCACGGAGGTGTGAATGGCTTTGCATTCTCGTTTGCGCCAGCGGCCTCGCCGCTTGGCCGGGTTGGGGGTGACCGCGGCGGTTCTGGCTGGCTTGGTGGCAATGGCAGTCGCGCCTCCGAATGCCTATGCCGGTGAACCTGGGCAGCGCCTGCGCAGCGCGGCGCGGGTGTTCCACGCCATCATGAGCGCGCCGGACGGGGGCATTCCCCGCGGCTTGCTGCATCACGCTCGCTGCGTCATCGTGGTGCCGGGCATGAAGCGCGCAGGGTTCATTTTTGGGGGGAATTTCGGCAAGGGGGTCGTCAGTTGCCGCAACGGCAACGGCTGGTCGGCGCCGTTGTTCCTGACCTTCGGCGGCGGCAGCTTCGGGCTGCAGATCGGCGCCCAGGATGCGGACATCGTCATGCTGATCATGGACCAGCGCGGCGAGCACTACCTGCTGAAAGACAAATTCACGCTGGGCGGAGGTATTGACGCCACCGCCGGGCCGGTGGGCCGCAGCGCCAGCGCCGAAACCGACGCCATGATGCACGCGGAGATTCTGACCTATTCCCGCAGCCGCGGCCTGTTCGGCGGCATTACCTTGAAGGGCGGCGTGGTCAAACAGGACCACGGCGCCAACCGTCATTACTACGGGAGTGCCACGGCCCACAGCATCTTGTCCGGCGCCGTGGGTGCGCCGCAGCAAGCGCGGCCGTTGCTGAGCGAGTTGCACGACTACAGCACGGATTAATAGCGGGCGCCCGGCAGCAGCTGACCAGACAGGCGCGGGCATAGCCCGCGTCCAGCAAGCCCGAGTTTGTCCCCAGGCTAGCTGGCAAGCGGGGCGGCGAAGAACGCCTCGACCTGCTCCAGGGCTTGCGCCTCGCTGCGGCTGTGGTAGATGGCCTGACGCAGGTCGCCGCCGCGCTCGACGCCATGGGTAAACCAGGCGGCGAACTGCTTCATCTTGCCGAGCGTTCCGGGCAAGCTGCCCGCTAGCAACATTCGGAAATAGCGCAGAATTAACTCCGCCCGGTCAGCGTCGGCAGGCAGGGTGTAGCGCCCAGTTTGGCGATACTCTTCGATCTGGCGAAAGATCCAAGGATTGGCAGCGGCAGCGCGGCCAATCATGACGCCGTCACAGCCGGTCGCCGCCACCATGGCCGCCGCGTCCTCGGGGCGACGGACGTCACCGTTTCCGAATACGGGGATTTGGACCGCCTGCTTGACCTCGGCGATCCATTGCCATTGCGCCTGCCCAGAATAGCCCTGGGCACGGGTGCGGGCATGCAGGGAGAGCGCATTCACGCCTTCGGCTTCCGCCATCCGCGCCAACTCCGCATGGACCAAATGCTGGTCGTCCCATCCGGCACGAAATTTGACCGTGAAGGGGATGCGCACCGCCGCACGGATGGCCGCGAACATGCGCGCCAGCAACGGCAGATCGCGCAAAAGTCCGGAGCCGCCATTGCACTTGACGACCTTTTTCGCCGGGCAGCCGAGGTTCAAATCCACGGCGTCAAAGCCCATGCGCTCCACCAGCGCCGCCGCCTCCGCCATGACGGCGGGATCGGAGCCGAACAACTGCGCGGCGATGGGCCGCTCGCTTTCCGCGAAGCTGAGATAGCGGCGCGCGACCCGCTCCGAGCGGATCAAGCCGTCACTGGAGGTGAACTCGGTCATGATGAGGCCGCAGCCGCCGAGGCCGCGGAGGAACTGGCGGAAAACGGTGTCCGTGATTCCGGACATCGGCGCTAGGATGGTGGCGGGCTGGACCGGCACGCTGCGCTCGCCATGGCGAATTTCCGCCGTTGCGGGCAGCGCCTCCGGCGTGGCGCGGCGTTCGGCCATCGGCATGTCCCAGAGCTTATTCACCCATCTAGTGTACCGGTCGGCGGCGGCTAGGCCAGCCGGTCCGCGGCGGCGGGGGGCGGTCCGCAGCGGCGGGCCGCACCGCCGGACCGGCTGGGGCCGCTGCCGGGGGCCCGCAGGAGACCGATTGCGCCGCAGTCAGTGCTTGATGACCACCGGGGCCAGATGGTGCGGCGCCGGTTTGGCCAGTCGCGGGGGCGGAGCCGCTTGGTGCTTGTGGGTTCTCGCCGGGGCGGACGGCCGCTTCGCAGCCGGCGCGTTGGCCAGGGCGTGGCTGATTTCCTGGTCCACCTGGTCCAACTGCTTACCCGCCGCCGCCAAATGGCCTTGTGCGGTGAGGGTACGGTATTGCTGCATATGGTGCTGAATGCGCTGGAGGACGGCGCTGGGGACGCCGGCGACGGGAGCGGCAGCGGAAGCGGCCGCAGCGGCCGCGGTGAATGAGGTAGCCGAGGCGTTGCCGCCGGATGGCGGCTGAGCCAATTCGGCTTCGGCTTCCGCAAAGTTGTCCGCGTAGACGATACGGTCGCCGACGGCGAAGATCAGCTTTTTGAGCTGCGGCAGGTGCGCCTGAGTCGCATCCAGGTAGATGGGTTCGACGTACAGGAACGTTCCGCCGACGGGCAGCACCAAGGTATTGCCGCGGATGACGCGGCTGCCTTGCTGGTTCCAGAGGCTCAGGTCACGGCTGATGCGGCGATTTTGGTCCACTTGGCTTTCAATTTGCAGTGGGCCATAGGTGAGCTGATCCTTGGGCAAGCGATAGGCGATGAGTTCGCCGTAGTGATTCGGGCTGCAGCGGGCGGCGAGCCAAGCGGTCAAATTGTCGCGGTGGTTGGGCGTGAACGGCAGCATCAGAACGAATTCGGCTTTGGTCTGGCCGGGGAGCTGCAACATGACGTAGTAGGGATCGGTAGTGCGGGTTTCCTCTTGTCCTACCACCTGTTTGGCGATATCCCACTTGTCTTCTTTGTTGTAGAAGACCTCGGGATCGGTCATGTGATAAATGCGGTAGATCTGGGCCTGAATTTCAAACAACGTTTCCGGATAGCGGATGTGCGCCAGCAGGGTTTTCGGCATCGCCGAGCGCGGCAGGAAGAGGTGGGGGAAGACGCGGCGGTAGGCGGCGATGATCGGATCCTGGGCGTCAAAAATGTAAAAATGCACCCGCCCGGTGTAGGCGTTGACGGTGATTTTGACGCTATTGCGGATGTAATTGAGTTCGCGGTTGCCGAGATCCACCGGCTCGGAATAGGGATGGAGGTCGCTGTAGGTGTAGGCGTCAAGAATCCAAGTCAATCCGCCTTTGCCGTTCACCACGAGATAGGGATCGGGATCCAGCATCAGGAACGGCGCCAGACGGTGCACGCGACGGGTGATTTGGCGATCAAGCAAGAGCTTGGAGCCCGGGCGGAAATAATGCGTGAGGATGATGTTGTAGTCGTTGCGAGCGATGGCCGCCACCCAGCGCATGCCCATGCCGCCTATGGGGATGCCGGTTGCGGCGTTGAAGCTGTTGTAGGCATTGTCCTCGCCCTTGGGATAGTCAAACTCCGGCTGCTTGGTGTTGACGAAGACGGCGCTGTTGTTCTGCTCGCCGAAATAAATCTGCGGCCGCTTGAGCTGGAAGTAGGGCAGGGAACTGACGGTCGGCGCGTCCTTGAGAAAATACCGCGGCTCGCCATTGGCATGTGCGGCGTTGACCAGGGCCGCGACCGCGCCATATCCGTGGGTGTATTCCAGGCGCAAGTTGACCCAGGTTTGGGCTTGATCCGGCAGAAGGTTGGTATCCAGGGAACGCGCGGAGATCATCACTTCCCGCTTGCGGCCGTGGATCATGTAGCGGTCGAAATCCACGTCGGGAAAGGTGTAGTAGGGGCGGAGCGTCTGTAACTGGGTGATGTTGTCGTGGAAGGGCCGCCAATCCCACAAGCGGATGTTGTCCGCCGTGCCGGGATACTGGCTCAGGTTCAGCGAATCGGCCTTGGCGGGGCGATATTCCTTCTGCTGGATGGTCTGGGCGATGTTGTACGCCATGCGCGTGGCGTGGATATGATTCGCGATGTATGGCGTCTCCAGCGCGAGCTCATTGGGACGAACGTAAAATTGCCGCACCATCCCCTCGACCAGCGCAGGCAGGATGAGCAGGGCGACGAACACCGTCGCCACCGCGGCGACGAGGGCCTTGGGATTCCAGAAGCGGCCAAACAGGCGCCATGGCGCACCGGGAAAATCGGTGATACGCGTGGTCGAGCCCGACCCGTGGCCGGAGAAGCGGTCGGTTTCCGCACCGGCGGCGGCGGGCCGAGCGCGGCCCATGGGGTGGGCGAGCAGGCAGGTGACCGCGAGCGCGAGGGCCAACACGATCTGCACCCAATACAGCGGCAGCGCCCAGTGCGCGTCCACATAATCGGCGCCGTAAAGAAAGCTGTGGCGGGAATACAGGATGGAGTAGCGGGCGAAGAACTGGGCGCCGGCGAACAGGGCGAGCAAGACCGCTCCGCCGACGCGCACCACGCCGGCTAGCGACACTGGGAGCGGAGCCCGGTTCACTACCGGCGGGGGAGGGGCATAGCCCTGGGACTGGGCCATGATCCGTTCCCGCCAATCGCTCATGCGGTCGGCGGAGGAGCCGGCCGCCAGGGCCATGGCGTAGACGACGAGGGCCAGGACCAACAGCGCCGCCAGCCAGCCGTAGAGCATTTCGTAAAAGGGAAGGCGAAAGAGATAGAATGTCAGGCCATGGCCGAAGATGGGATCGCGGTAGCCGGGCTCTGGACGCGCGCCCAAGAACAAGGCGATCGTCCAGGGGTTCAGCAGTTGGACGGAGATGAATATGCCCAGGACCGCCGCGGCGGCGTAGCCGGCCCAGCCAAATAGGCGGGTTCGCGACAGGGGGGTGCCTGCGCGGCGGCGCGCCATGCGGAAAACCGCGGCGAGACAGGCCATGGCGACGATAGAACCGACGGCCTGGGGAATCCATTCGACGCGGATGTAGCGCCAATAGGTAGGCAGCTGGCCGAGATCACGCCACCAGGCGAGGCTGAGCAGGAAGCGGGAACCCTCGATCAAGATGAACAGAACGGCGACAGCGGCGCCGATGTCGCGGGCAAGGACGGTGGGATCGGGGTACCCGTGGCGGCGGCGGCTCCACAGGGTGTGGGCGGCCACCAATACAATGGCGGCAAGAACCAAAAAGTTGATCATCAGGGCATGGGGCGCAAGGATCCGCCCAAGGGATCAGGATACGCCCCCAAGCTGGATCGCGCAGCTAATGGCGTCTAGGGGTGGGGGCAGCGGGAGCGCCGACGCACGGTTCCATTGGCGGCGGGGTAGGCACGGCCGCGGCCGGGCGGCAGGACCCCGCGGCAGGGATCTGCCGACGTGTCGAATTGGAGCTATTGGGCTAGCGAGGCGATTGGGGGCGGCCGCGTAACGGTTACGAATATGCCGGTTCAGCGGGCAAATTTTGGGATGACCATGTAACATGCCTGATCGTGTATTTTCATGAAGTTGCAGACGAAAATGTTACGTTTTCGCAGGGCGTAACGGGGCTTCTTGCGTGCGTCCCGCGCGTGCCGTTCAGCGGCCCGGCTCACGATGGGCGCGGGCCCCAGCCCGCCTGCGGCGGGGCGTTCCGCGTTCGCGACTGGATTCCCGCTGGTTCCACCCCAGAGCGCTCTGCCGCGCCCGGGGATTCGCCGGGTTCGATGGGTTTTCGCTTGCGCTCTCGGGGCCTTGCCGAGTCGCCGCGCGGTGCCGAAAGCCTCCGCCGTGGGGAGTGGCGTTCATGTCCATGCAATGAACTTTGATTCGGCTGTGCTGGGCGGGGTTGTACGAAGGTGGGGGGACAAGCGGCAGGTGACAAGGGGCGGCGAGCTTGGCGCGTCGGCCTCATTCCCGGACGACTTGGCTGGGGCGTTTATCGGTGCGTAAGCCCAGGAAGGCCGGGGCGCGCAGGATGCCATCGGGCGTCCACTCCAGAAACTTGGCTTCCGCCACGAGCCCGGGCGCGACGGGGTGAAAACGACCGCGGGGCAGGCCGGCGACGGCGGCGCGGCGGCGGGGCAGGGCGCGCATGCGGGCGAGCAGGTCGCGGCGCGCGGGGGCGCTGAACCCAGTGCCCACATGACCGATGTAGCGGTACTGACGTTTGCCCGGCTCATAGACGGCCAACAGCAGGGAACCGAAACAATCGCGCGAGCCTTGGGGATCGGTGTAGCCGACGATGACCGCCTCCTGGCGGCGCTCCAACTTGAATTTGAGCCAATCCCGGCTGCGGCGCTGGGAATAGGCCGAGTCCGCGCGTTTGGCCATGACGCCTTCCAGGTTTTGCTGCTTGGCGAGAGCGAGCAGTTCGAGACCGCTGGCGACGACGTGATCGGAATAGCGGATGGCGGAGCCGGCGGCGAGATGCTGCTGGAGCCAGGCCTTACGGGCCCGGAGGGGCGTGTTGAGGAGGACCGCGCCTTGGGCGTAGAGGAGATCGAAGGCGTAAAAGACCACGGGGTATTTCTCCCGCGCGCGGGCGATCTCGGCGTCGCCGGTGAGATTGATGCGTTGCTGGAGACGGGAGAAATTGGCCCGGCCTTGAGGGTCCAAGGCCACGATTTCTCCATCCAGGACCGCGTCCGTCGGAGTTTTGTCATCGCCGCCGTCGCCGAGGAGGGCCTGGCCGAGGGCGGCCAGTTCGGGATATTGGCGGCTAATGTCACGACCGGTGCGGGAGACCAACTGCACCTGGCCACGGCGGCAATAGGCCAGGGCGCGGACGCCATCCCATTTGATTTCGTAGAGCCACTGGGGATCGGAGAAGGGCTGGTGGCTGAGTGTGGCGAGCATGGGACGCAGTTTCTCCGGCATGGCGCCGGGGACCGCGCCGGGTAGGGCGAGAGGCGAAGCAGACGGGGATGGCGCCGGCGGGCGGGGGCGGCGGGCCGCCGAGTCGCGCGGGGGCGGGGATGCGGCAGGGGACGCCGACTTTGCCGGTTTGGACGGAGCAGGCTTGCCGCGGCGGGAACCACGGGGTGCGGCCGCTGGCGGCCGCCGGGGCGTGGACGATGATTTCCGCTGGTGCGCCGCGCGGGGCTTGCGCGCGGCCTTGGCGGTATTTGTCGCGGGCGGTGATGGCGGATCCGCGGACGTCAGCTTCATGCCGCTGATGACTGAGCCTTTGTGCTGCTCGGCGCGATCGCCATAGCGGGCGAAATCATCGTGCTTTTTGATCAACAGCCAGGCGTTATCTTTCGCATTGCGATTGCGCATTTGGGCCAGGGCGAACTCGCCGCGCAGGCGCTGGCCGTGCAGGATGAATTTCAAGCTGCCGCGGCCCCATTGGCGCAGGGGCGGCTGTTGGCCGACGATCTCATACTCGCCGATGTCCCAGACAACGACGGTGCCGGCGCCATAGCTGCCAGCAGGAATCTCGCCCTCGAAGCGCAAATAATCCAGGGGATGGTCTTCGGTCTGCATCGCCAGGCGCTTGACCTCGGGATCGAGGGTCGGCCCCTTGGGGATGGCCCAGCTTTTCAGCACGCCGCCCATTTCGAGGCGGAGGTCGTAATGCAGGCGGGAAGCGGCGTGCTGCTGCACGCAAAAGCGGCGCCGGTCGGGGGAGGGCACCGCTTTCAGGCGCGGCTTGGATGCTTGCGGCGGCGGTTCGGGTTCCGGGGTGGCGGAAAACTGGCGCTTACGGCGATACTCGGCCAGGCTCATGCATGCTCCTTTAAGCCCCGATGACCTTTGGGCGCCGGTGGTTTGCCCCGGCTACATAATCTCCGGCGCGCTCATACCCAGCAGTTCCAATGCTTGCGCGAGCTGGCGCTGGGTGACGGCCACGAGGGCGAGAAGGGCGGCGCGGCGGCCGGCATCTTCTTCGGCAAGGACAGGGCGGCGGTGATAGAAGTTGTTGAAGGCTTGGGCGAGTTGGAAGGCGTACTTGGCTATGTAGGCGGGTTCGCCCGCGGCGAGGGCCTGGTGCACGGTGGCTTCCAGGCGGGCGGCCAGACTGAGGAGGTCCCAGACGTCGGTGGCGGCGAGCAGCTCGGCGCTGGCGGCGGGATCGGGCTGCACGCTGGCGGCTTCCGCCTTGCGCAGAATGCTGGCGGCGCGGACGGCGGCGTATTGCACATAGGGGCCGGTCTCGCCGTCAAAGCTGAGGGCATCCTCGAAATCGAAGGCGATGAGGGCGTTGCGAGTGAACTTGAGGAGAAAATAGCGGGCGGCTCCGGTGGCGATGGGGGCGGCGAGGGCCAATTGACCGGTGCGGTCGAGATCGGGATGGCGCTTGGCAACTTCGGCCCAGGCGCCGTGCAGGAGGCGGTCGAGGAGGTCGTCGGCTTTGACGCCAAGGCCCTTGCGGCCGGAGACCTCGACGTGGGACTTGCGCTCCTCCTCGGGGCTGAGTTCGTAGCCGAGTTCGCGGGCGCAGCGGGGAGTGAGGGCGACCATCTCATAGCTGAAATGGACGCTGCGGGCGGCCTCGTCCGCGAAGCCGAGGGCGCGGAGGCCGGCTTGCACGACTTCCTGCAAATAGCTCTGGCGGGTGTCAATGACGTTGAAGACCCAGCGGGCGCGGCCGAACGCGGGAGCGTTGGCATCGCCGCCGTCCGCGGTGGTGATCCAGGGGCCGGGCAGGCCGTCCACAGACTCGCGGCGGCGATACTGGAAATCGCGGCCGAGGAGGCCGAATTTCCAGAGCTGATAGGCGATGTCCTTGCCGACGTAGGTGACGGTGCCGTTGGAGCGCACGATGACCTTGGCGGCGTCGCCAGCTTCGGGGTTGGTGGCGGCGTCGCCGTCAACTGACTCGGCATCCGTCCCGGCGGGAGCGGAGGCGATTTCGCCTTGACGCCAATCCATCACCCAGCAGCCGGCATTTTTACCGTCGGTCTCCAGACGGATGGCGCCGCGGGCTTTCATTTGCTCGAAGGCGTCGCGCCAGAAATGGAGCCGGAGGATCTCGCTCTCGCGGGGCAATACGTCGTAGGCGATATCCAGGCGGCGCATGGTGCGCAGATGGGCGGTGACGATGGCGTCGGCGACCAGAGCGGCGATTTCGGCGGTGGGGTTGGAGGCGCCGCCTTCCTGCGCCTGCTCGATGGCGGCGAGCGCCGCGGCGCGCCACTGAGCACCCGCGGAATTTTCCTCGTATAGGCGGGAGACGCGGGAGTAGAGGTCCCAGCAGAAGTAGTCGAAGGAGTAGGTTGCACGGCGGCGTTCGGGGACGAGCGGGAGGAAATGGGGTGCGGGCGAGATGGCGCCCTCGTCGGCGAGCGTGCGGCGCTCGACGTCGTACACATGCATTTTGTTGCCGAGCGCGCCTGGCGCCTCGGCCGTTTCCAGGCGCTCCAGGCCGACGGCGACATCGGCGACCTGGACGCCGGTGTTGTCAATGTAGTTCTGGACTTCCACGGTTTCGCCGCGAAAGCGGAGCAGGCGGGCGAAGGTGTCGCCGAGAACGGCGTTGCGAAGATGGCCGATGTGGGCGGCTTTGTTGGGATTGATGTTGGTGTGCTCGACGATGGCTTTGCCGCCAAGAGCGGGGCGGAGACCGGGATCGCGCTGGGCGGAGGCGGCTTGGGAGAAGAGCCACGCGCGGTCCACAAAGGCGTTCAGATAGCCGCCGCCGGCGGCTTCGGCACGCGCCAAGCCGGGGGGCAGGGCAAAGCCGGAGGCTATCTCCTGAGCCAAGGCGCGGGGCGGACGGCGGAGGCGGCGGGCTAGATCGAAACACAACGGGAGAGCAAAATCGCCGAGCTCGGCTTTCGGGGGACGCTCCACGACCAAGGCGGCGGCCAGGGCTTCCGGGCCATTGGGCGCGGCATCCGGCCAATGCGCCGCCACGAACGCGGCGACGGCGTGGCGGAGGGATTCTTCCAGGGCTAAATACACGGACTAAATTATAGGGTGTGGCGTTGTGGGGCCGGGTCTTGAACCCAAAGCGCGGCGATGGCGCCGCCGAGACCGCCGGCTGGTTGGTTGGAGCCGTGGAGGCGATGTACCCGTCAAGCGTAAGAGCCTGGAGTCAGACAACGGATGGTGGCGCGGCCCACGGCGGCGGCGGGCATTTGCTACCATGGATTTTCCGCGCAGTCAGACTCTGGTCGGAGGTGTGAATGTCTATTCGTGTCGGCATCAATGGCTTTGGGCGCATCGGGCGCAACGTTTTCCGCGCCGCATTGGCGAATCCGGAAGTGGAAATCGTGGCGGTGAACGACCTGACGACGCCGGCCATGCTGGCGCATTTATTGAAGTACGATTCGGTGCTCGGCAACCTGTCCAATACCGTCTCCGCCGCGGACGACGCGATTCTGGTGGATGGGCGAAAGATCCGGGTGTTCGCGGAGAAGGATCCGGCGGTGCTGGACTGGCCGGGGGTGAAGGCGCAGGTGGTGGTGGAATCCACCGGGCGGTTCACGAATGCCGAAGAGGCGAAGAAGCACCTGCGCGGAACGGTGAAGAAGGTCATCATCTCGGCGCCGGCGACGAATGAGGACTTCACCATCGTGCTGGGGGTCAATGACGGCGCGTATGACCCGGCGAAGCATCACGTCATCTCCAACGCCAGTTGCACCACGAACTGCCTGGCGCCGGTAGCGAAAGTGGTGCACGACAACTTCCGCATCGTGGCGGGCTCGATGACCACGGTGCACTCCTACACCAACGATCAGAGCACGCTGGATTTTCCGCACAAAGATTACCGGCGGGCGCGGGCGGCGGCGATCAATATGATTCCCACCAGCACGGGGGCGGCCAAGGCGCTGCACCTGGTGGTGCCGGAGTTGAAGGGAAAGCTGGACGGGTTTTCGCTGCGGGTGCCGACGCCGGATGTTTCGGTGGTGGATTTGGTGGCGTTCGTGGAGAAGAAGACCAGCGTCGAAGAAGTGAACGGGGCGCTGGAAGCGGCGGCGGGCGGCGCAATGAAGGGGATTTTGGGCTATGAGACGGCGCCGCTGGTGTCGCGGGATTACCTGGGCGATTCGCGGTCTTCGATCGTGGACGCGCCGATGACGCGGGTGATCGGCGGCAACTGCGTGAAGGTCATTTCCTGGTACGACAACGAGTGGGGGTATTCCTGCCGGGTGCGGGATCTGGTGGCGTTTCTGGCGAAGAAGGGGCTGTAAGGGAGTTCCTGCGGGATCGCGCGCCTCGGCGGGGTAGCTGCCGCAGGGGAGCGGCCCAGCCGCCCATTTTCTGGAGCCCAGCGGCGCAGGGCTCTATTTCGGCGCCGCGCACGGCAGGGGCAGGGGCTGGGCGCTCCACGGCGGCTGCGGCCGCCGCATGCCGGGGAGCCGGGTTCGATGGCCGGAATGGGCTGCTCATTCGCGTCGCGGGCATTTCCACGGTACCGCGATGGGCCCGGCCGGTTTTACGCGGTGTTCGGGCCAGCGGTTTTGGGTGGTGCGGCCGGCGGGGTGTGCGCCGAGGAGAACGGGTAGTCAGCTGCCGTTGTGCAAAGTCCGCGTCGCACGGGGTTGAGGTGAATGTACCGCAGGTGCGCGTGGAAGTCGCGAGCGTCGTTGACGCGGTGACTCATGAAACTGGGCTGCCAGAGCGCCCCTCTTAGCCAGGTTCGGACACAAAATGAGTAACCTCCCTTGAGGCGCTGAATCGCACGTTCCAGCGAGATGTCGGTAGCGGGGGTCAGCAGCAAGTGAAGGTGGTCGGGCATGATGACGAACGCATGCATTGCAAAGGCTCGCTGCCGTTCGTACCGGGCCATCACGTCCAGCATTAGCGCGGCGTGGCGCTCGACTTGGAACCAGGGGCGGCGGGCGTGCGTGACGGTGGTCACGAAGAATGTTCTGCCGTACATAGCGGCCGCCGGGGCTAAAGCCCATGGTAGAGGAGGCGGCGGGTGACGCCGCGCTAAAGCGCGGCTCTACACGAAGGTGTAAGGCCAAAAGGGGAAAGCGGTGGGTTGCGAGCGGCCGCCGGGGCTAAAGCCCATGGTAGAGGAGGCGGCGGGGGACGCCGCGCTAAAGCGCGGCGCTACACGGGCGGCTGGACGCCGCGCTAAAGCGCGGCTCTACACGAAGGCGTAAGGCCAAAAGGGGAAAGCGGTGGGTTGCGAGCGGCCGCCGGGGCTAAAGCCCATGGTAGAGGACGCGGCGGGGGACGCCGCGCTAAAGCGCGGCTCTACACGGGCAGCGGGACGCCGCGCTAAAGCGCGGCGCTACACGGGCAGCGGGACAACGAGCTAAAGCGGGGCTCGGGGCCTGGGGCCGGGCAAATATGTGGCTCCGCGCCGCCATGGCTGGGCCAGTAGTAGCGGTCTGGGCACGCGGCCGTGCGATTATAGGGGTTTCCCGGCCTATGAACGAGACGCGCGAACAAGACTACCGCCCGGAGGAATTTGAATCGGAGTGGGCGGAGCTGTGGGCCGGGCAAGGGCGGAAGGCGGGGGCGCCGGCGGGGGGCGCGCGGGGCCGGTATTACGTGCTGGAGATGCTGCCCTATCCCAGCGGCACGCTGCACATGGGCCATGTGCGGAACTACGCCATCGGGGACGCGCTGGCGCGGTTCATGCGCATGCGGGGCTACGACGTGATGCACCCGATGGGCTGGGATTCCTTCGGGCTGCCGGCGGAAAACGCCGCGATCCGCAACCGGACGCATCCGCGGGAATGGACGCTGGGCAACATCGCGCACATGAAGCGGCAGGACCAGCGCTTCGGCTTCAGCTACGACTGGAGCCGCGAGGTGGCGACCTGCTTGCCGGAATATTACCGGTGGAACCAATGGTTTTTTCTGCAGTTCTACCGGCGGGGTCTGGCGTTCCGGAAAAAGGGAACGGTGAACTGGTGCCCGAAGTGCGCGACGGTGCTGGCCAACGAGCAGGTGGCGGGCGGGGTTTGCTGGCGGCACGAGGACACGGCGGTGGAGCGGCGGGAGCTGGACCAGTGGTATTTCCGCATCACGCAATACGCCGAGGAGCTGTTGCAGGGGCTGGAGGAGCTGCCGGAGTGGCCGGAGCGGGTGCGCGCGATGCAGCGCAACTGGATCGGGCGGAGCGAAGGGGCGGAGGTGGATTTCGCGGCGCTGGACGGCGCGGGCGGGGAATTGGGCGAGGCGCTGCGCGTGTTCACCACGCGCATTGACACCATCTTCGGGGCGGCGGCGGTGTTGCTGGCGCCGGAGCATCCGTTTCTGGCAAAACATTTGGGCGCCAAGGAGGCGGAACGGGCGCGGGCGCTGATCGCGGCGCGCGCGGCGGGCTTCGATCCGGAAGCCGCGGCGAACAAGGAAGGCTTCTTCACCGGGCTGTATGCCCGCAACCCGTTCAACGGCGAGCGGCTTCCCGTGTGGGTGGCCAATTTCGTGCTGACCGGTTACGGCACCGGGGCGGTGATGGCGGTGCCGGCGCACGACCAGCGGGATTTCGAGTTTTGCCGCAAATACGGGATTCCATTCTGGCAGGTGATTGATCCGGTGGCGCCGGGGACGGCACACGCGGCGCCGCGGGGCGAGGATTTGCGGGAGGCGTTTAGCGGCGAGGGCTGGCTGATCGCCGCGGGCGAGTTCAGCGGTTTGGCGAATCGCGAGGCGATCGCCCGCATGACGGCGGAGGCGGAGCGGCGGGGCTTCGGGAAAGGGACGGTGACGTACCGGCTGCAAGACTGGGGGATCTCCCGCCAGCGGTATTGGGGCACGCCGATCCCGATCGTCTATTGCGAAAAGTGCGGGGTCGTTCCGGTGCCGGAGGATGAGCTGCCGGTACGGCTGCCGGAGGATGTGGCATTGACCGGGGAAGGGCAGTCGCCGCTGGCGAGCAGCGCGGAGTTCGTGAACACGACGTGCCCGAAATGCGGCGGGGCGGCACGGCGGGAGACGGACACGATGGACACGTTCGTGGACTCCTCGTGGTACTTCTACCGCTATTTGGACGCGCACAACGACCGGGCGCCGTACGACCCGGCGCTGGCGGCGCGATGGCTGCCGGTGGATCAATACATTGGCGGAATCGAGCACGCCATTTTGCATTTGATCTACATGCGGTTTTTCACGCGGGTGATGCGGGACTTGGGGCTGGTGACGTTCGGCGAGCCGGTGCGGCGGCTGTTCACGCAGGGAATGATCACGCGCGGCGGGGCGAAGATGTCCAAATCCAAGGGCAACGTGGTGGACCCGGAGACGCTGATCGAGAAATACGGCGCCGACGCGACGCGGATGTACGTGCTGTTCGCGGCGCCGCCGGAAAAGGATTTTGACTGGAACGACCAAGGGGTGGAGGGAATCCACCGCTTTCTGGGGCGGGTGTACCGGCTGGCGATGCGGCGGGCGGAGCTGGTACGCGGGGCCGACGAGGGGAGTGGCGGCACGGCGGGCGAGCCGCGCGAGGCGGCGGGGGACGTGGCATTGCTGCGGCAGGCGCATCAGGTGCTGGGGCGGGTGACAGAAGATTTCGAGGGGCGGTGGCATTTCAATACGTCCATTGCCCTGTGCATGGAGCTGACCAACGCCTTGTATGCCTGCGAACTGGAACTGGACGCAGGCGGAGTTTCACCCGACGCCTTTGCGGCCGCGCTGCGCATTTTGGTGCTGATGCTGGCGCCGTTCGCGCCGTTCCTGGCGCAGGAATTGTGGCGGGAATGGGGGCAGACGGGGGAGATTGCCGGCGCGGTATGGCCGGAGGCGGACGCGGAATTGGCTCGCGCGGACGAAATCGAGATTGTCATCCAGCTCAATGGGAAGCCGCGTTCGCGCTTCACCGTCGCCGCGGCGGCCGGGCAGGAGGAATTGCGGAAGCGGGCGCTGGCGGACGAGAAGGTGGCCGCGGCGCTAGGCGGGCGGGAGGCGAAAAAAGTGATCGTCGTGCCCGGGCGGCTGGTGAACGTGGTGGTCTGATGGCAGACGCCGCCATTTCCTCGGAGCGCAAATCCGGCGCCGAAGCCGCCGCTAAGAACATCATGCAATCCTCCCAGAGCCATTCCCGACCGCGGACCCAGCCGGAAGCCTCCGCCACGCCGTCCGGCATCGTCATTTTGGATTTCGGCGGGCAGTATACGCAATTGATCGCCCGACGGGTGCGGGAGCAAAACGTCTTCAGCGAAATCCTGCCGTTTCGCGCTTCGTGGGCGGAGATCGCGGCGCGACGGCCGGCGGGGATCATCCTTTCCGGCGGGCCAAGTTCGGTTTATGACGCGGATGCGCCGCGGTGCGCGCCGGAAGTCTTCGCTGGACACGTGCCGGTGCTGGGGATTTGCTATGGGCTGCAACTGATGGTGCTGTCGCTGGGCGGGAAGGTGAAAAACGCCGATCACCGGGAATATGGCGCGGCGCAGATGCGGCGGTTGGCGGCTTCACCGCTGCTGGAGGCGATGGGAGAAGAGGAGACGGTGTGGATGAGCCACGGCGATGAGGCGCTGGAGCTGCCGCCGGGGTTTGAGGTCATCGCGCGGTCCGGGAAGGGCGGGGAAGGGGCCATCGCCGCGATCTCGGGACCGGGATGCAAGCTATTTGGGGTGCAATTCCACCCGGAGGTGCGCCATACGCCGAACGGATCGGCGCTGCTGGCGAGCTTCCTATTCGCGATCTGCGGACTGCGGGCGGAGTGGACACCGCGGGTATTCGTGGACCGGCAGTTGGCGCAGATTCGGGAAACGGTGGGGGCCAGTGGGCATGCGATTTGCGCGCTGAGCGGCGGGGTGGATTCAACTGTGGCGGCGACGCTGGTGCATCGGGCGATCGGCGACCGGCTGACCTGCGTGTTCGTGAACAACGGGGTGCTGCGGCGGAATGAGTTCAGCCAGGTGCAGACGCGGCTGCGGGAGGCGCTGGGCCTGAAGCTGGTGGCGGTGGACGCGTCGCAACAGTTTCTGGCGGCGTTGGCGGGAGTGACGGATCCGGAGCAAAAACGGAAGATTATTGGGCGGCTGTTCATCGAGGTGTTCGAGGAGGAGGCGGACCGGCTGGCGGCGGAGGGGGCCAAGGCGGAGTACCTGGTGCAAGGGACGCTGTACCCGGATGTGATCGAATCGGTTTCGGTCCACGGGCCATCCGCGACGATTAAAAGCCACCACAATGTCGGCGGGCTGCCGGCGGCGATGCGGCTGAAGCTGATCGAGCCGCTGCGGGATTTGTTCAAGGACGAAGTGCGCCGGGTGGGGGCGGATTTGGGCGTGCCCGCGGAGCTGATTCAACGGCAGCCGTTTCCCGGGCCGGGGCTGGCGGTACGAATTCTGGGCGAGGTCACGGCGGAGCGGGTGGCGTTGTTGCAGGCCGCCGACGCGATTGCGCTGGAGGAAATCCGGCGAGCGGGGCTGTATGAGCAGCTTTGGCAGTCGTTCATGGTGCTGCTGCCGGTGCGGACGGTGGGGGTGATGGGGGACCAGCGTACCTACGGGAATGCGTGCGTGCTGCGGGCGGTGAATTCGGAAGACGGCATGACGGCGGATTGGGCGCGGCTGCCAGCGGCGGTGCTGGCGGCGGGTTCCACCCGGGTCGTGAAGGAGGGGCCGGGGGTGGACCGGGGGGGGTATGACATTACCTCCAAGGCGCCAAGGACCCACCAGTGGGAATAACGGGGGGACGGGGTTGCACCGGGCGGGGCGTCGGGGGGGGGGGCGTGGGGGGGCGGGGGGGCTCCGGGGGAACCGGCGGCTCGTCCCTGGGGTCCAGCGGCACACCGGGTCTCACCGGGTCGGCGACCACAGCGCCGGTCACGGCTGCGTCCGGTACGGGTGCGGTCGCGGTGGGCCCCGTCGTGATCAGCGGGGGAGTGACGGACCACGTCCCGGTCGGCTACGTGTGCGTGACGCTCGTGGGGGCGTACTTCGACACCTCCTCGGTCCCAGACGTGGCCGTCACGGCCGGCAACGGGACCACGAGCGGGCACGTCACATTCGACAGCTCCTCGACACCCGTGTCCACGGTGCGGTTCGGCGTGACGAAGAGCTCCACGACGCCCGGCAGCTACCAGGTGTCCAACATCGTGGCCACTCCCGCCACAGGCGCCGGAAGCATCGAGGTGGCCGTCACCTACGGCACCAGTGCCCAGTGCGCCGGCGACGCGACATCGATCGGGACGTCGGTGGCGGCCACCATCACCGGTGCAGCCGTCGCCCGTGTCTACGGCGCGACGGCGGATGCGACTGCGGCGGCCGAGGTCGAGCACCAGTTCGACGCTTCCGCGACAGGATGCCCCGGGAGGGTGGGATCTCGTCCGATCGTGCTGGCGACCGACGCCGATTTTGCCGACGCGCTGTCGAGCTCCTACCTCGAAGGGTCGCTGAAGACCGGTGAGCTCCTCACCCCGCCGGGCTTCCTCTCGGCTGCCGCTGCCGACGCCATGCGGACCGAGGGAATTACCAGCGTCTACGTGGTGGGTGGGCCCCTGGCCGTCAGCACAGCGGTGGTCGATCAGATCGAGTCCATGCTGGCCTATCAGTGCGGAGGGCAGAGCCCGTTGGGCACAGGCGCGCCCGTGCACATCAAGGTGACGCGGATCTACGGCCAGACGGAGTACAGCACCGCGCAGTGGGTCGCGGAGTTCCCGAACGCGTCGACGGTGGGGAGCGTGGACGTGGCGGGCGCGTTCACCGGTACCAACGCAGCAGGCGGGAGCGGGCTGTACAACGACACCTCGGGCAACGAATCTGCCGCCCCGACGGGCAGCGCGCCGCTGCCGACCGCGATCGTCGCGACGGGACGGACGTTCCAGGACGCGGAGTCGGCAAGCGTCCTCTCGTACGACGAGCACTTCCCCATACTCCTCACCCCGCCGACGGCGCTCTCGCCGCATGTCGTGTCAGCCGTCGACGCGCTCGGCATCCGCCAGGTCGTCGTGATGGGCGGTCCTCTGGCCGTCTCCGACGGCGTGGTCACATCCCTCGAGCGCATGGGCCTCGGCGTGCTCCGTGTGGCCGGGCACGTCGCGTCCGATACGGCGGTCCAGCTCGCGAATCTCGAGATGGCCCCGACGACGGGTCATCTCGGGCTGGGGTGGGCCGGAAGCGGTGCGCTGGTCGTGGCCCCCGGCGGCTCGTACAGCGACGGGCTCGCCGGAGCGGTCTTCGCCGCCCGGGCCGGGCCCCCGCCACCGCGGCAACGCGGCCTTCAACTTTTCAGAGCAAGGTGATAGAGTTCCTCGAATAGGGAGAACGCCGTGGGGGACGAGCGCGTCGAGCGGCGATTGGCGGCGATCTTGTGCGCCGACGTGGTCGGCTATTCGCGCCTCATGGGCGCCGACGAGGAAGGCACGCTCGCCGCGCTCAAGAGCCATCGCCGCGCGCTCATCGACCCGCTCATTGCCCAGCACCAGGGCCGCATCGTCAAGACCACGGGCGACGGCATCCTGATCGAGTTCGCCTCCGTCGTCGACGCCATGCGCTGCGCCCACACGTCCGGCAGGCACAGCGTGTCGTGCGAGCGCATAGAAGCTCGCCGGGCGCGGCGTTGCTGGGCTGGGCCGTCATAGGGCTGTTGGTCTGGCTGCTCGCCTAGGTAGCGGTCGGCGAATAGATACTGTTGAGCACTGGCAATACGCCCTCATGCTC
>OFHJ01000286.1_pt1 | contig 20962 bp, 19 predicted proteins | sample 1522001 | NCBI WGS metagenome assembly OFHJ01 (sample SAMEA2464838, study PRJEB22497) | soil metagenome | biome: Grassland; feature: Farmland; material: Clay | place: Australia | collected 2013-02-01 | depth 1.2 m | reverse complement strand
GTCACCGGCCACAGCCGTCCGCGCTCGCAGCGGTCCGGCGGACGGGCGGCCGTGCGGCTTTTCTCGAGCGATGCCGGACTGCGGTCGTGTATCGGCGACGGCGCGAAGCGGCAGGTTGCCCCGTCCCGCCTTACGGCAGTTCCCGACGCCGCCGCGCGGGCCGGTTTCTCCAATACAGCCGGAACCAGAAATACGCCGCGAGCAGGAGACTTGCGATCGCGAGGATCGGCGCGACCGGAAGATGCAGCCTCGCCTGCAGCCAGCGCTCGAAGCGGGTTTCCTGGCTCACCGTCGCCGCGAACAGGATCAGCGCGCCGATCAGCATCCCGTAGGCGACATTGATGCTCGACTTGTCCATTTCCCTGACGATGTTGGTGAATTCCCCGCCCTCGATGCGAAAGGTCGGCCGCTCGAGCAGCCGCAGCGCCCGCATCCCGTGCTGCAGGACCATGCGCTTCAACCGCCGCACTTCGAACGGCCCCATCTTGAAGCGCTCGAATGCCGCATCGAGATCCGGGACCGTGGTCGCGTACTGCTCGACGAAGGGCTTCAGGTACTCGATGATGTTGAGCTTCGGATCAAGCGCCAAGCACGTGCCTTCGAGCGTCGCGATCGCCTTGGACATGATGACGAAGTCGTGCGGCACGTCGAGGCCGAATTCCAGGCTCGTATTGAGGAACTCCTGCATCATGTGCGTGAACGGTATGTTGGCGATCCGGCACACGCGCAGCTCCGTGAGCACTTCGTTCATCCGCCGCCGGTACGCCGCCACGTTCACACACTCGGTGTCGACATCGCAAAGCTCGAGAAAGGAATCGATCACCCGGCGCGCATCCGCGCGCGCCATTCCGTACAGGACGTCGAACGTCCATTCCCGCATCTCCTGCGACAGGTAGCCGACGATGCCGAAATCGATGTAGGCGATCGTGTGCCTGTCGAGAACGAGGATGTTGCCGGCGTGCGGATCGCCGTGGAAGAAGCCGTCCACGAAGATCTGCTTGAGCATCGAGTCGGCGATCAGATGCGCGACCGCCTTGCGGTCGATCGAGTCCGCGGACGCATCGAGAGGATTGACACCGTGGATGAATTCCATGACGAGCAGCTGCTCGCTCGAGAGCTCGACGAATACCCGCGGGATTTTCACTCCCCGGTAGCCGCTGAAGCAGGATGCGAGCTGGAGCGCGTTCCTGGCCTCCTGGCGGAAGTCGAGCTCGCGGTCCGTCCAGCGGGAGAACTCGTGCACCAGCATGACCAGCTGGTTCTTGCGCAGCGATGGAACCAGCCTGTCGATCAGGTGGGCGAAGAAGAGCATGATGAGAATGTCCTCCTCCATGCGCTTTCTGATGCCGGGCCGCTGGATCTTCACGGCCACTTCTTCCCCGCCGGCGAGCCGCGCCCTGTGAACTTGTGCGACCGAGGCGGCCGCGACAGGGGTCTCATCGAACTCGCGGAAGACTTCGCCGGGATCCCTGCCAAGTTCGCGCCAAAGTTGTTGCTGCGCCTCGGCATAGGCAAAGGGAGGCACCTTGTCCTGGAGCTTGCGGAATTCGTTGCAGAACTCCGGAGCGGCCAGATCGGGGCGCACGCTCAGGAACTGGCCGAATTTCACGAAGGTGGGACCGAGGCGCTCGAGCGTCTGTTTGGCGATCTCGGCGCCGCTTGTCTTCGGGGCGCGCGTCCTCAGGTATCGCCGGATGTCTCCATGGACGGAGGCGCGGTGAGCAAACACGCGCCGGTGGCGCAGGCTGACCAGCATCTGTCTCGCCAGTACGAGGCAGATGACGAGGAACCGCCGGGCGCTGCCCGGATATTTCAGGATCGACATCGAAGGCCGCCTCTGGCCGATGCATCCGCCCGCACCGCGCGAGCGCGCACCCACTCGGTCGATTCAACGCGCGTTGGCATCTGCGCAGCGCTCACTTGCGCCCCCGCGCTCACCCCCTGGCCGCGAGACGCTCTTGCACGAATTCCCCCGCCGCGCGCAGGCTCGCGAGCCGCGAATACTCGGTCTCCGCGATCTCGATGCCGAAGGCCTCGCTCACCGCGGCGGCGAAGTGCAGGGCGTCCATGGAATCGAAGTCGAATTGATCACGCAGGTCGCGCTCTGGATCGACGCTCTCGGGCTCGATGTCCGGGGCGACGCCGGTCAACAGCGAGAGCAGCTTTGTTCGGATTTCATTCGGATCCATGCGGGTGGCTCCCTCGGTCAAAGGGCTTCAGGGTGAGCGAGCAGGTCGGCGATCGCGCGCACAAAGCGGGCGCCGGCCCGACCGTCGGTGACGCGATGGTCCGCTGCGAGCGCCAGCGTCAGAACCGGCCGGATGACGAGTTGGCCCTCCCGGACCCAGGCTTGATCGCGGATTGCGCCGGCGCCCACGATCGCGACCTGTGGAGGATTGATGATCGGATAGAGGATATCCACGCCGTCGGCCCCGAGGCTCGTGACGGTGATCGTGGCCGCCGTGAACTCCCCGGAGCGCAGGTGACCGGCGCGCACCCGCGTGACGAGCGCACTGAAGTCTCGCATCAGTGTCGCGAGGTCTTTGCGGTCCGCGTCGAGCAGCGCCGGGGCCACCAGCCCGCCCCCGCGAACCGCCACCGCGGCCCCGGCGTGCACGGCCGAGGAAGGCTCGAAGCGCCCGTTGCGGAAGTAGCCGTTGAAGCCCTCGATGCGTGAGGCGGCGAGCGCCACGGCCTTGGTGATGAGCACGGCCTCGATCAGCCGGTCTTTCACCGCAAGCGAAGCGTTGTGAGCGGTCAACCAGTCGCGCGCCGGGCTGAAGTCCACGCAGTGCCCGAGGTAGTAGTGGGGAATTTCCCGCTTGGCTCGCGCCATCGCCGCGCCGATCGTCATGCGCATCGCGGCGCGCGCGCCAGTGGGCGCGGCGGGCGTCCCGGCCGCGAGCTTCTCGACCTCCTCGACGTGGACGATGCCGCCGCCGGCGCGACGCGCGAGGTCCTCGAGCGAGAGGCCGAGCTCGAGCGCGCGGCGGCGTGCGGCGGGTGAGAGTCGGGCGTGTGGGGTCGCCTCCTGGGGTTCGGCAGCTGCGCGGGAAGGGGTGGGTACCGCCGGGGCGGCTGGCACGGCCGTGGGCTGAGCAGGGGCGGCGCGCGGCGGGACGGCGCTCACAGCGACGGGCTGGGCGGGAGCGCTTTGCGGCGGGGTCGGAGCCTGCGGCGCGTGCGAGGCGCCTGTCACCTCCAGACGGGCTAGCGGGGCGCCGACCGGCACCTTGCTTCCCGGTTCAACCAAGTGCTCCACCACTTGCGCATCGTCGTAGGACTCGATATCGATCAGTCCCTTGGTCGTCTCGATGGTCGCGAGCGGCTCGCCGCGCCGGACGCGCTCGCCGGGCTTCTTCAGCCATTCGGTGAGGGTCGCGCTCTCCATGTCGGCGCCGAGGGAGGGGAGACGAAACTCGACTTCCATCAGCCGCTCGCGCCGGGGGTGAGCACGCTGCGGACCACGGCCACGATTCTCTCAGGGTTCGGCAGGGCCGCGTCTTCCAGGTGCTTGGCGTAAGGCACTGGAACCTCCGCGGTGCACACGCGCGCAACCGGCGCATCAAGATCATAGAAGGCCTGCTCGACAATGCGGGTCGTCACTTCAGCCGAGAGGCTGCCGCTGCGCCAGCCCTCGTCCACGATCACGGCGCGGCGGGTACGGCGCACGCTCGCCATGACGGCCGCATCATCCAGCGGGCGAAGCGTTCGAAGGTCCAACACCTCCGCCTCGATTCCCTCCTGGGAGAGTGTCTCGGCGGCGGTCAGGCACTTGTAGAGGCTCCACCCGTAGGTGATGAGCGTCACGTCGCGTCCTGGACGACGGATCGCCGCGTGCTCGAGATCGACCCGCTGGAGGCCCGGCGTGAGCTCGCCTTCCATGTTGTAGAGATAGAGGTGCTCGAACAGCAGCACCGGATCCGGGGAGGCGAGTGCGGCGGCGAGCATGAAGCGGGCATCGTCGAGGGTGGAGGGCACGGCGATCCGAAGCCCCGGTATGTGCGCGTACCAGCCCTCCAGGCTGTGGGAATGCTGGGCGCCGAGCTGGCGCCCGGCGCCGGTCGCGAGACGGATGACGAGCGGGACGTTGAGCTGGCCTCCGGACATGTGGCTCAGCGTCGCGGCGTTGTTCACGATTTGATCGAGGGCGAGCAGACTGAAATTGACCGTCATGACCTCGACGATGGGCTTGAGCCCCCCGAGCGCCGCGCCGATCCCCGCCCCGACGAAGGTGGACTCGGAAAGCGGGGTATCGCGGATGCGCTCCGGCCCGAACTCCTCGAGCAGCCCCTTGCTCACCGCATAGCTTCCGCCGTACCGGCCGACATCCTCGCCCATGAGAAACACCCGTGGATCGGCTTTGAGCGCATCGCGGACCGCCTCCCGCACGGCATCGCGATAGGCGATACGCGCTCGAGCCTCAGGAGGCGCGCTCTGCATAGACGAATCGCTCGAGTTCCGACACCGGCTCCCACGAGGAGTCTTCTGCAAACTGGACGGCGGCGTCGACCTCCGCTTCCGCCTCGCGCTCGAGTCGTTGATAGTCCTCCTCGGTCATGAGGCCGAGCGCCTTGAGGCGCGTGGTGAGCGAAATGATGGGGCCCTTCTTCTGCCATGCCTCGACCTCGGCCTTGTCGCGATACAGCTGCGGATCGAACATGGAGTGCGCGCGGAAGCGGTACGTGCGCATCTCGAGCAGAGCTGGCCCGGCGCCATTCCTGATCTTCCGCACCGCATCGGTCACCGTCTCCTCGACGGCGAAGACATCCATGCCGTCGACGGCAGCCGCTTCGATGCGATAAGCCCGGGCCTTGGTGGTGATATCCGTCTGCGCCTGCGCTCGCTCGAGCGCCGTCCCCATCGCATACAGGTTGTTCTCACAGAGAAAGAGGACCGGCAGTTTCCACAGTGAAGCGAGGTTGAGCGACTCGTGAAATTCCCCTTCGGCGACGGCGCCATCGCCGAAAAAGCACGCCGTGATGTCGCTCTGGTGCTGCAGCTTCTGCGCGAGGGCAAGACCGACCGCAATCGGCAATCCGCCGGCGACGATCGCGTTGCCGCCGTAGAATCGCTTGGCAGCCTCGAAGAGGTGCATCGAGCCTCCGCGTCCGCGGCTGCAGCCGGTCTGCTTGCCAAAGAGCTCAGCCATCACCTTGCTCATGGAAATGCCGCGCGCGAGGGCATGTCCATGCTCGCGGTAGGTGGAGACAATTGCATCGGACGGTCGCAAGGCTCGCATGGCGCCGACAGCGACCGCCTCTTCCCCGTTGTAAAGGTGCAGGAATCCTCGGATTTTCATCTCCCCATAGAGCCGGTAGCAGCGATCCTCGAAGCTGCGGATGCGCAGCATCTGGCCCAGCAGCTCGAGGCCGTGCCCGCGGGTAATGGCGAGCTCGGCGGCCGCGCTCATTCCCTGCCCTCGAGGGTCGACAGGTCGCCTTCCGGAAGCCCGAGCTCGCGCGCGCGCAGCAGGCGGCGCATGATCTTGCCGCTGCGCGTGCGCGGCAGGCTCTCCTTGAATGCGATCTCGCGCGGTGCCACGACGGCGCCGAGCAGCCGGCGCGCATGTCCCATGATCTTGCGGCGCAGGTCTTCGCTTGCCTCGAAGCTGGTTTTGAGCTCGACGAAGGCCTTCACGGCCTGCCCGGCGATCGGATCGGGGACACCGATGACGGCGACCTGCGCCACGGCCGGATGCCTCATCAGGGCGCTCTCGACCTCGAACGGGCTGATGAGGTGGCCGGCCGACTTGATGACATCGTCCGCGCGGCCGATGAACCAGAAGTAGCCTTCACGATCACGCCGGGCCAGATCGCCCGCGAGGTACCAGCCGTCGACGAAGCTCGCCTCATAGCGCTCGGGGTCCTCGAGATAGCTGCTGAACATGGACGGCCAGCCGGGCTTGAGCGCGATCTCCCCGGCCTGATCGGCCGATTCGATGACCTCGAGCTTGCCTCCCTCGGCGCGGCGGACCACTTGCGCCTCGATGCCCGGAACCGCCCGGCCCATCGAGCCCGGCAGCACGTCGCAGGCGGCGAAGTTGGCGATCATGATTGCGCCGGTCTCCGTCTGCCACCAGGTGTCGTGAAACGGCATGCCGAAGGCTTCGACACCCCAGGTGACCGCCTCTGCGTTGAGCGGCTCGCCGACGCTCGCCATATGCCGCAAGCGCGGGTACTTGCGCTCGCGCGCGAGCGCCGTGCCCGCCTTCATGAGCATGCGGATCGCGGTCGGGGCGGTATACCACACGTTGACGCGCTCTTCCTCGAGGATCCGATACCAACGCTGCGGGTCGAATTCTTCGCGATCGACGATCATCCTCACCCCGCAGGTGAGAGGGCCGATCAGCCCGTACGCAATGCCGGTCACCCAGCCGGGATCGGCCGTGCACCAGAAGACTTCTGCCGGGTGCAGGTCGAGAACGAGCTGGCTCGTGGCGTGCTGGGCGATCACGGCCGCATGGGTCAGCGTCACCCCCTTCGGCTTGCCGGTCGTGCCGCTCGTGAAGTGGAGCAAGGCGACATCCTCATCGCGGGTGGACGCCGTGTCGTACGTCTCCGATGCACGACTCATCAGTTGAGCGAAATCCATCGTGTCGACCGGAAGATCACCCTGCGCCGCCTCGCGCACGATCAGCACATGGCGCATCTCGGGAAGGCTTTCGCGGATTCCCGCCACCTTGCGGCGATAGAGGCTCTCCGTGGTCACGAGCACCTTCATGTGGCCCAGCTGGAGGCGCGTCTTCAGCGGCTCCGGACCGAAGGCGGAGAACAGCGGGCAGAGGACGTTGCCGGCCTTGAGCGTTCCGAGGCCGGCGCTGAAGAGCTCCGGGATCCGGCCGAGGAGGGTGGCGACGGCGGCCCCGCGCTCAATGCCGAGAGCGCCCAGGACGTTGGCGAAGCGGCTGGCACGCCGCTTGAGCTCCGCGTATGTCGCGTCGGTTCGGTTCCAGTTCCGGTCGATGAACCGCGCAGCGACCTGCTCACCCAGCCCGAGCTCGATCTGGCGGTCGAGCGCCTCGTGCGCCATGTTGAGCCGCGGCTGCACGCCGCCGGCGAGCGCTCGGCGCGCCTCCTGCCAGCTGAATTGATCTCGGGCGGCGGTGTAGTCGGTCAGATAATGACGCATACCGCCTGCCGAGGGCCTCTTGTGTAGGGTTCGCTCAGCCATCACCTCGCTCCGTTGGCTCGATTCTCGGGCCGGGCGAGTCCATGTCGATCCGCGAAAGTACCTACCGCCGTTTTGGGCGGCGCGCGCTGCGCAGATTGTCGGAGGACCGTGCGCCGCGCGGGGGGATGTTCGAGAATCGAGGCCAGCGCTGGGTTCGCGACGCCTGTCAGTCTTCGAGCGCCTGCGCACCGGTCACCACATCGAGCAGTTCCGTCGTGATCTCCGACTGGCGGACCTCCCGCGCCATCGCCCGCAGGGCATCCAGTTTCCTGGACACGTTCTCGCGCGCGGCGCTCATGGCCGCGAACCGCGCAGAGTTCTCGCTGGCGAGAGAGTCGAGGGCCGCCTCGGCGAGGAGCGCAAAGAGGTACTCCGCCGTGAGCTGCTCGAGAAGCGCTGCGGGTGGGAGGTTGCTGAGCGGGCTCTGCTCTCGAGTGGCGGCCGGGACGGAAGCCGGGTCGAGCGGGATCAGCGTACGCTCCTGGAGGGCGGTCGATCCGGAGCCGGCGTGGGCGGCGTAGATGAGATCCACCCGGGAGATCTCTGCGCGTGCGATCCGCCGATACAGCTCCTCCGTCAAGCGGCGTACCGTCTCAGGGATGTTCGCCGGTCGAGCCGCCATCGGCGCCGTCCAGGCGGGTTGCAAGCCGTGCTCGGCGGCGATGGCCACCGCGCGGCTGCCGAGCACGAAGAGTGCATCCTGAGACGAGGCCTTGGATCGTGCGGTCGCGACGAGGTGCTCGCTGAAGGCGCCGACGAACCCATGCTCGGCCGCGTAGAGCACGATGGCGCGCTGTTCGGGCCGGCCGCGCGACTGCGCCGGTACCTCACGCAACGTCGTAAGCACGTCGGCAATCGCGGTGGAGATGCTCTGTGCGTAGCGGCGGGCCGCGGGCAATGCCAGCTGTGCCTCCTGCAGGCGCATGCCCGCCAGCGAGCGCATCGCACCGACCACGTCGAGCAAACCGGTCATGCTGGCGATGCGGGCTTCGACCTCGATGAGACGTGCCATGGCCGGTGTCGACCCGTCAGCTGGTTGGCGCGCCGACAGACTGCACGAGGTCGGCGAGCGCGGCTTTCAGATGCTCGCGCAGGTCGCCGGAGAGGGGCTCGGACCGCGCACCGAGCGTTAGGGCATCGGAGCAATGCTCGCGCAACCAGGGCAGCAGGTGTTTGCGGAATTCCTCGATGCGCTCGAGCTCGAGCCGCTCGAGCAGCCGCTCGCTCAGGGCGTAAAGCAGCGCGATCTCCTCGGTCAGCGACAGAGGGGCGAGCTGCTCCTGGTCGAGGACCGCGCGGATGCGCCGGCCGTGCTCGATGGTGCCGCGCGTGCGCTCATCGACCATGGTGCCGAAGCGGGTGAAGAGCTCGAGCTCTAGAAATTGCGCATACTCCAGGCGAAGACTCTCGGCGAGCGCCGCGAGCGCCGGCGGCTGCGCCTTGCCGCCGACCCGCGAGACACTGCGCCCGACATCGACCGCCGGCTTCTGGTCCTCCTCGAACAGACGGGCATCGAGATAGATCTGTCCGTCGGTGATCGAGATGAGGTTGGTCGGGATGTAGGCGCTGATGTTGCCCGCCTGGGTCTCGGCGATGGGCAGGGCGGTGATCGAGCCGCCGCCGCGCTCGGGGGAGAGTTTCGCGGCGCGCTCGAGCAGTCGCGAGTGGATGTAGAAGATGTCCCCCGGATAGGCTTCGCGGCCGGGCGGCCGGCGAAGCAGCAGAGAGAGCTGGCGGTAGACAGCGGCATGCTTGGTGAGATCATCGAGGACCAGCAGCACGTCCCGGCCCTGCTCCATGAAGTACTCCGCCATGGTGCACGCGGCGTACGGGGTGACCCACTGCATGCCGGGGAGGGATTCGGCCTCGCCGATCACGAAGATGCACCGATCCGGGGCGCCGAAGCGCCTCACCGACTCGAGGACGTGGGCGATCGTGGAGGTCTTTTGTCCGATCGCGGCGTAGAGGCAGATTACATTGCTCGAGCGCTGGTTGATCACGGCATCGAGCGCAAGCGAGGTCTTACCGGTCCGGCGGTCGCCGATGATGAGCTCTCGCTGGCCGCGACCGATCGGCACCATCGCATCGACCACGAGCACGCCCGTGGCGAGAGGCTCTGTCACGAGGGCCCGGTCGATGATCGAGGGAGTAGGGCGCTCGAGCGGCAGCGCCGTTCGGGCCGGGACGGGTCCCCGGTCATCGAGCGGCTCGCCGAGTCCATTTACGATCCTGCCAAGGAGCGCTTCACCGACGGGCACACGCGCCACGTCGCCCGTGCCCCGGACCAGGCTTCCGGCCGCGACCGGCTCGTTGCCGAGCAGTATGCAGCCGATGGCGTCGGCGCCGAGGTCGACGGCCATGCCGCGGGCTCCGCCCTCGAAGAGGAGCAACTCATCGAGCCGCACATCGGGAAGGCCGGACACGGTCGCGATTCCATCGCCCACATGCATCACGCGGCCGATGGACTCGAGCAGAGGCTCGAGTGATGCGCCGGCGATGCGCTCGCCGGCTTGCTTGCGCCAGTCCTTAAGCTCGTCAGCGAGCGTCGGCATGCGCCTCCCCCGCCGGCGCGTCCTGCAGGTGCAGGGCGGCGAGCTGGCTCTTCCAGCTGAGCTCGAGGAGGGCGGCCGGGAAATACAACTCGACTCCGGCGATGAGGCCGGGATCAGATGCGAGCTCGACCACGACGTCGCAATGCAAGGCGCGCCCCAGTCGCTCCCGCCAGAGCTCGCGAGCGCTCTCGGGGAGGGGCGATGCGCTCACCACGCGCACGGGAGCGCCGCCGGTGAGCTGAAGCGTGAGCCCCTGGCGCTCCTTGGCCGGCAGCGCGGCCAGATACTCCTCCACCCTCTCGAGCCAGCCCTCGGCGCGCAGGTTGACCGGGATTTCCGAGAGCAGGCGGCGCGCCATGTCGCGCGCAATCTCGATTGCGACCCGACGCGCCTCGACGAGCGCCGCTGCGCGTTCCGCGGCGATCCTCTTATGGGCATCCTCGATCAGGTCCGCCGCATCCCGAGCGGCCTCGGCCCGGCGCGCTGCACCGGCCTGCTCGGCCTGCGCGGCGGCGCGCGCGAGCACGGCATCGCGCCCGGCCGCGATGCTCGCCCGCTCGGCAGTGGCCGATGTCAGCTGCGCCTGCGCCTCGGATTTCGCCGTGACGGATTGCTGATACTGGCGGTCGATTTCGGCCTTGCGGGCGGCGATGATCGCGAGCACCGGGCGGTAGAGGAACCGATGCAGCAGCCACACCAGCGCCGCGAAGTTCGCGGCCTGCAGCACGAAGGTCCACCCGTCAAAGGCCATGTTCAGTGCGTGTACGGATTGGCGAACAGCAGCATGAGCGCCACGACGAGGCAGTAGATCGCCATGGTCTCGATCATCGCGAGCCCGACGAACAGCGTACGCGACAGTGTCCCGGCGGCCTCCGGCTGGCGCGCAATGGCATCCATCGCCGCCGCCACCGAGCGGCCTTCCCCGAGAGCGGGTCCGATCGAGCCGATCGAGACGGCAAGCGCCGCGCCGATGATGCTGATGACCTTTGGATCCACGGGCTTCTCCTCGAATGGACAGTGTCATTCACCGCCGACGGCGGCACCGATGAACACGGCGGCGAGCACCGTGAAGATATAGGCCTGTACGATGGCCACCAGAATCTCGAGCGCCATCAGCGGGATCGGTACGATCAGGCCCGCGAGGGCGACCACCAGGGCGATCAGAAACTCCCCGCTCATGATGTTGCCGAACAGGCGCACCATGAGGGAGAACGTCCGCGTCACTCCCGAGACGATGTTGAGCGGCAGCATGATGAGCTTCGGCTGGGCAAAGCTTGCGAGGTAGCCGAGGATTCCCCGGCTGCGCACTCCAAAATAGTGCACCGCGAAGAAGACGGTGGCCGCGAGCGCCGCGGGTGTCTCGAGGCTCGCCGTGGGGGCCCGAACGCCCGGCACCACCCCCGAAAGGTTGGCGACGCACAGATAGATGAACAGCGTTCCGAGAAGCGGGAGGAAGGGGCCGGGATCGCCTCGCATGACCTCCTCGATTTGGCCGGATACAGCGACGATCACCGCCTCGAGCGCCGTCTGAGGCAGATCGGGATGCAATCTCAGACGGCGGGTGGCGAGGCGCGATCCCAGCGCCATCAGGACCATGATGATCCAGGTGGTCACGACAGGACCGGCGATCGGAATGGGACCGATACGAAAGACGACGGAGGGAACAAGCGGCGAGGGGGTCATCGCCGCTCTCCGGCCCGTACGGCCCGAGGTTGGCCATGTTTGCGCAGCAACACCGCCCGGGCCAGCAGAAAGCCGAGGAGCGCCGCGAGAAGTGCCGCCGGGCCGAGCCTGGCGACCGCCGTGAGCACCGCGGCGGCCGCCAGCATGCGCGTCCCCGACCCGCCCAGCAGGCGTTGCCAGCTCGGGCGAGCGATGAACGCCTCCACGGCCTGGCGCAACAGCGAGAAGTAAGCCCATCCGAGCAGCGCTCCGGCGGCGGCGCCGGCAGCGGCGGTGAGCGCGCTTAAGAGGAGTGTGTGCATCGTCATTGTCTTTCGATCCACTTCCAGCCGAGCACGCATCCCGCGGCGAGTCCCGCAACGAACAGCCCCAGCGTAAAGAGGAGACCCGAATGCAGCCGCCGGTCGAGCCAGCGGCCGGCAAAGATGCCGAGCAGCGTGGGTGTGATGACCGTCCATCCCAGTACGCCGATCATGGCGAGATTGCGGCCCATCGACCGCTCGCCATCGCGTCGCCATCGCTCGCGAAGCTCCCTCTGCCGCTTGACGGCCCGGCGCAAACCGTTCGGGGATCTTCGACCGAGCGTCACGGCAGGGTCCGTGCGCCGGGAGAGCCAAGCGGCCCGGATCGCCGGCCGGGACGCAGATAGCGGATGATCCGCTTAAGCGCCGCGAGATACAGACGCTGCGCATCCGTACGCGCGGCGCGTTCTTGCTCGGCCTCACGCCGAAACTTCGCAAGAATGTCAGACTCGAGCCGCCCGAGGTCATCGCCGAGGACTGCCTCGCGAGTGGCAATCGAAATCTCCCCTCCGGCGCGCACCTCGAACACACCCCCGCGCAAGGCTGCATGATGATCGCTGTCCCGAGCGTCGCGCCAGCTGACGACCGAGGTCGTGAGCACCGTCAGGAAATCCGCGTGCCCGGGAAGAATGCCGAACGCGCCGGTGGCATCTTCGGCTCGGACGTGTGCAACGTCGCCGATGTCGGCGAGGATCGTAAGCGGTGTCGAGATCGTGAGTCTCATGCGCTTCCCGAGGCGCGCAGGTGCGATTCTCTTTGGCGCGCTTCCTCGAGTTCCCCGACCATGTACAGAGAGTCCTCCGCCCAATCATCCGTCTGCCCCTCGAGGATGGCCGTGCAGCCCTTGAGCGTCGCCTCGAGAGGCACGGTCCGACCCGGCTTGCCGGTGAAGGGCACGGTCACCATGAACGGTTGGGTCAGGAAGCGCATGAGGCGGCGGGCCCGCTTGACGGCGGTGCGGTCTGCCGGGCTGAGCTCTTCCACCCCGAGCAGCGCGATGATCTCCTGAAGCTCGCGGTAATGGGCGATGATCTTGCGAACCTCCTGAGCGATGCCGTAGTGATCCCTTCCGGCCAGTCGCGGATCGAGCAGGCTCGAGGCGGAATCGAGCGGATCGACGGCCGGGTACATGGCCTCGCCCGCCATCTCGCGCGAGAGAACGATCGAGGAATCGAGATGACTGAAGATCTCCGCGACCGCCGGATCGGTGAAATCGTCCGCCGGGACGTACACGGCCTGTATTGAGGTGATGGCGGCACCGGCGACCGAGGCGATGCGCTCCTCGAGCTCGGCGATCTCGCTCGCGAGGGTTGGTTGGTAGCCGACTCGCGAGGGAAGTCTTCCGAGCAGGCCCGACACCTCGCTGCCCGCCTGCACGAGGCGATAGACGTTGTCGATGAGGAGCAGCACGTTCTCGTGCAGGACGTCCCGGAAATGCTCCGCGATGGCGAGCGCCGTGAGGCCTGCGCGCCAGCGTGCTCCTGGAGGCTCATTCATCTGACCGAACACGAGCGCCGTGCGCGCGAGCACCCCGGAATCCCGGAGTTCGAGCAGCAGCTCGTGACCTTCGCGGGAGCGCTCTCCGATCCCGGAGAAGACGGAAATGCCCGACTGCCGCTCCACCGTGGTGCGGATGAGCTCCATGATGAGCACGGTCTTGCCGACCCCGGCGCCGCCGAACATGGCGGCCTTACCGCCATTGACGAGCGGGGCGAGTAGATCGATCACCTTGATCCCGGTGTGGAAGATCTTGACGTCCGTCGACCGCTCGGCAATCCCAGGCGACGGTCGGTGGATGGGCTGGCGGACCGCATCCGCGGGCAGAGCGGCGCCGCGGTCGACGAGTTCCCCAACCGCATTCAACAGACGGCCGAGAACCGGCTCACCGACGGGCACCTGAATGGGCGCTCGCAACCCGCGGACCGGTGTCCCGCGGCGCAGGCCCGATGTGCTCTCGAGTGCAACCGCGCGCACCGTTGCCGGATCGACGTGCTGCTCGACCTCCGCAAGCAACGGGCGGCCGAGGTCCCCCTCGATGGAGACGGCCTCGCCGATCGCCGGCAGTTCGCCGGCGGCAAACGCGGCATCGATGACCGAACCGTGCACGGCGATGACGCGGCCACGCGGCTCGGTCCGATGGACATTGATCGCACTTACGGGCGCGCGGTCGTCGCCGCTGGCGGAAGTGCCGGCTGCGTGCGGCTCCGGTTCGCTCGGGCGAAGCGTGCTGTTGAGCGGCGAGTTCAAAATCGGCTCCTGCGGCGAACACTTCCGCGTTCGCGCTCGGCAGGCGAGCGACGTGCGACGAGCCTGCAGCGCTTCGCGACACATTTAGACACGCGCGAACCCTCCGATGGAATGCGCAATTGTCCTGATGGCCCTGCGACCGTCGAGCTGGCGCTACCGCCGCGTGGCGGATTCATGGGGGCCGGGGTGTCCTTGGGGTTCCACCACCCTCCGCCGAGCGCTTGGAACAACGCCGCTGTTCTGCCGCGGCGTGCCCGGACGTGCCAGTCGCCGCCGAGCTCTGTCGAATGGGTCGCACGCGCTCGCCCGAACTGAGCCTGAGAAGACTCCCGGTCGCAACCCATTCTCCCCCGGCGCCCCCCCGCTTTCGACCCTCACCAACGGGCCGTAGTCGGCGCCGACGATATAGACGTACTGTCCGAGCTGGCTCGAGCTCACGGCGATCTAGGGAATGAGCAGCGCATTCGACTGGTGCGCGATGCGTAAGCGGACACGGATGAAACGAGCGCGGCAACCAATGCGAGGACGGCGATACCCCGGGCCTCTCTCGTGCGGGGCCGCGGTGCAATCCCGCCCAGGTGTCGACCCTTCGGCACCGGAGGCGGCGCGTGCCGGATTGCCCAGAATCGCTCGGGAATGCCTTCGATGAGGGCATAGAAGATGGGGACGAACCCCAGGCTGAGCACCGTTGCCGCGAGCATGCCCCCGACTACGGTGGTGCCGATCGAGCGGCGGCCGGCGGCGCCGGCTCCGGATGCGAACATCAGCGGCGCGGCGCCCAGGATGAACGCGAAGGCCGTCTTCTGCGGAAGGGTGTCAACCGGAGGTCAGGGCGGGCTTCCAGCTGCTGTCAGGATCGTATTGGACGATCTGCCGTGCGGTTTTCGCGGTCTGTGGCCCGAGATTCTTCTCAAATACGATGCCGTCCTGATTCACGATGAAGGACATGATTCCCGAGTCGCCGTACTTCGCCGGATACGCGATCAGGGCGAATCCGCCGGTCATGCGGCCGTCAACCCGGTAGCTCCTCGCTCCGCCGGGAGCATGCGGTCCCTGGGCGGTCAGGATGCGGAAGTAGTAGCCATAGTAGGGCTGAGGCCGGCCTTGCCCCTTGCCCGGGGCGTAGCCTGCGGCGCGGGCTTGAGCGACCAGGGGGCCGAGCGGGCTCTGCGGCTCACCCGGATTCGTGGGCCAGTACAGGCCATCGTGTCTGCCGGCGCGGCTCATGAAGTGCTGCGCATACTCGGGGGGTGCGCCGGACTGAGCGGCGAGCGCGGCGTATCGGAGCTGAGCCTCGACGTAGGCACGACACACCTGGATCACCGCAAGCTCGTCGCGCCCGATGCGCCGGTCGAGGATTTCCCGGCGTCCTGCGGCCGTGTCGAATTCCCAGCCCGATGCGGTCCGAACGAGAGGGATGGGCATCGGCCAGTGCTCCGCCCCGACGATGAGAGTGGCTCTTCCGGGGCCGTGCAGTTCGATCCGGTGTTCCCGGTCGTAGGCAGCGACGAAACGCTGCCGCGCCTCCCGATCCGCAACGGGATCCCCGGAGCGAATCAGCGGCACGCCAGCGGGCCCGAGGACGCGTGCAAGCGCGAGCGCTCGGCCGCTGCGCGTCGCGGCCACCAGCGCATCCACCGCCTGTTGAGGCGTGGCGAACCGGCTTTGCGCCGGCGCGGGGGCCGCAGCGGCGATGACGACCACCGCGACCATCGTGACACCCATGAGTAACAGAGCGAGCCACGGGCGAGCGAAGCCGTCGCGATGCTGTCCGTTTGTCATGATGAGGTCCTTACCGGGGGTGATCTTCGGTTGAGGGAAGGCGCGCTGGCGGTCAGTGCGGCGGCCTCCCGCCACCGCGACCGGAGCCGCCACGACCGCCCCTACCGCCACGCGGACCGGGCGCGGAGCGGCTGAAGGCACCTCTTGCCGCGTCCGAGCGCACGCGCGGCCCAGGACCGTAGGACTGGAAGACCGGTGGGCCTTGCCGCATCACGCGCGGTGGATGAGGCATGGGCCGCGGCTGGATTGGCCCACGCTGAATCGGCCCACGCTGAATCGGCCCACGCTGAATCGGCCCGCGCTGGATCGGCCCACGCTGGATCGGCCCACGCTGGATCGGCCCACGCTGGATCGGCCCACGCTGGATCGGCCCACGCTGGATCGGCCCACGCTGGATCGGCCCACGCTGGATCGGCCCACGCTGGATCGGCCCACGTTGAATCGGCCCACGCCCGGGTGCCCCTGGACGGTTTCCCGGCCCGATGCGCAATCCGGGCGCAGGTCTGGGGGTCGGAGCCGGTCTCGCAGGGAAGCCCCGATAGCCGCGCCAGGTTCGTGCGTTCGGACCGAGATATCGCTGGGCCGTCGCCCTGTTGGGATAAGGGACCCCGTGACGATGGGCCGGGTTGTGAACCCACGGCCGCATCGGCAGCGGTCCGCGGTGAGGTCGCCTCGGCGGGACGACGTAGAAGCCGTGACCGCGCCAGTTCCAGCGCCCCCACCCCCAGTACGGTCCGATGATCCCGAAGCCGATGCCGAACGTGATGAGTCCTGCGCCGTAGCAGTAGTCTGGAGGGAAAGGAAAGTAGAACGGAGGATACGCCGGCCAAGGCCACGGGCCGTAGACCGCAGGCGCGTAGCAAGGAATGTAGATCACCTCCGGACTTGGGGGCTCGATCACGACGTCTCCGTCTTCGGTCGAAACGGTCTCCTGCGGGCTCGACTGCAGCGCGCCGGAGGCCGCGGCGCGCTGACGCAGGCGCTGTATCGAGTCCATGACATCCGCCTGCTGCGACAGAAACGCATTCCCGAGCTGCTCGGTCCACTCGAGGTTCTGGTTCATCATGCGCAGCACTTCTGGAACGGCCACGAGCGCCTTGACGCTCGTGGCCCAGCTCTGCGGTGCCAGGGCCGAATCGAGTGCGTCGCCGTGAAGCGACGCATGATCGTCAGCATCCAGCCAGCGTGCCGCTTCGACGACCTCGAGAGGGTAGGTCGCCGCCGTCAGGATCATGCCGAGCAGCGGGTCCGAGTCGAGCGCGATCGGGGCGGTGAGCTGATCCAACTGCGCCGGGGTGAGAAGCGCGGCCGCCTGCGGCGTCGATGCGGCCGCGGGGCTCTGCTCGGATTGGGCAGCAGCCTCCTGTGCCGCCGGCGCGTAGCTCGCGATGCACACCAGCCACGCGGCTGCCGCGAGGACTGCAATCCACGGTTTGATGGGTCGCTTCATGGTGGGCTCTCTCGGCGCAACGCAGGAGACATCATCCTGCGCCGGAGCGGGGTTTCCCATGAGCACAACTGCGTAGACCGGCGATCAACAGCGAGATGAAGCTGTCGAGCGAGGTCGGGATCTGAGCATGACGGAACGTCGGGCGTGTGTTGGATCCCACGCTGCGGGCTCTACGGATGGCGATGCAACGATTCACGGCTCAAAGTCAAACAGATCGGACACCGTGGAGTCCGCCGGCTTGCGGAGGTCGGGTCTTGCATCACATGAGCGACGTAGGCGCCGAGCGCGGCCGGGAGGAGACCGGCGTGCCCTCGGATGAGGTCCATGCGCCCCACAGACACCGTCGGCGGACCGCCCTGCTCGCGGTCGCGCTTGCAGCGGTGTTCATGGCGGTCATTGCCGGATGGTGGGCCACTCGGCCCGCTGCGCCCCCGACCTATCTCACTGGCGCGTTGAGCCGGGGCGACGTTTCCGCGACCGTCACGGCAACCGGCACGGTAAACCCCGTGATGACGATCATCGTCGGGTCTTACGTGTCGGGTGTCATTCAAGACGTCTACTGCGACTACAACACGCGGGTGAAAAAGGGACAGCTCTGCGCCAGGATCGATCCGCGCCCCTATGAGGCGGCGCTCAGGCAGGCCGAGGGACAGCTCGCACGCGACAGCGCGCAGCTCTCGGGCGCGCGCGCCGATCTTGCCCGCTACGCGGCGCTGGTGAAGCGGAACCTGGTCGCGCAGATGACGTATGCCGACCAGGTGGCGCTGGTGCACCAGCTCGAGGGGCAGGTCGAGGTCGACCGCGCGTTGGTGTCCAACGCCAAGGTGAACCTCGGTTACACGAACATCATCTCCCCCGTGAATGGAACGGTGGTGGCCCGAAACATCACGATTGGACAGACGGTGGCGGCGAGCTTCCAGACGCCCACGCTGTTTCTGATCGCCACCGACCTTACCCGGATGCAGGTCGATACCAACGTGAGCGAAAGCGATATCGGAGCGATCAAGAACGGTGACCCCGCGGATTTCACGGTCGCGGCATACCCGGGGCGCACGTTTCGGGGCGACATCGTTCAAGTGCGGCAAGCCCCTCAGGTCATACAGAACGTGGTGACCTACGATGCGGTGATCGGTGTCTCGAATCCGGACTTTCTGTTGAAGCCGGGCATGACCGCGACGGTGGGGATCGTCACGGCCCGGCGCCGGAATGTGCTGCGGATCCCCGACCGGGCGCTGCGGTTCTCGCCGGGCGGACTGAAGCCGGTGGGATCGGCCGGCGCTGTAGGTGCGGCGGGAACCGCGAGGGAGGGAGCGGCGGGCGGGCGGGCGGCCCGGATCTGGGTGTTGCGCCGGTCCGGGCCGGTTGCCGTTGCGATCCGCGTAGGGCTCGATGACGGGACATACAGCGAGCTCGTCAGCGGCGATGTGCACGAGGGCGAAGAGGTGATCGTCGGGGAGCAGTCCGCGAGCGCGGCCAGACAGGCGAGCGCGGTGCGCTTCTGGCATCTGTAGCGCCGCCCCTGTCCGTCCGGTCATGGCCTTGCCCGTCATCGAATTGCGCCAGATCACCCGGCTCTATCGAGTCGGGGGAAGCGAGCTGCGCGCCCTCGATGGGGTGACGCTGAGGCTCGACCGCGGCGAATTCGTCGCGATCATGGGAGCCTCGGGCTCCGGCAAATCGACCCTCATGAACATCTGCGGCTGCCTCGACCAGCCGACGGGCGGGCAGTATCTGTTCGAGGGGGTCGATCTCAAGCGGTTGGGCGAGCCGGCGCTCGCCCGATTGCGCAGCGACCGGATTGGCTTTGTCTTCCAGAGCTTCAATCTCCTTGCGCGCACGAGCGCCATCGAGAACGTGGCGTTGCCGCTGTTCTACGGAGCGTCCGGTCCCTTGAGCCGCCGCGAGCGGCTTGCGCGGGCGCGTACGGCACTGGGCGATCTCGGTCTGCGTGGACGCGAACGGAACACTCCGAGCCAGCTCTCGGGCGGACAGCAGCAGCGAGTGGCGATCGCACGCGCGCTCATAAACCGTCCCGACGTGCTGCTTGCCGACGAACCGACCGGGAACCTCGATACCCGTACGTCACACGAGATCATGCAGACCCTGCGCCGACTCAACCGCGAGCAGGACGTCACGGTCATCGTCGTGACCCATGAGCACGATATCGCCGACTATGCCGACCGCATCATCATGATGCGTGACGGCAAGATCGTCTCGGACGAGGCTCATCGCGCGCGCGCGCCCGCCGCACCAATCGAACAGGACGCCGACGCGGCTGCGGAGCATGCTGCGCTGCCGGATCCAGCGGCGGGCCGCGTGCGGGCTTCTGCGGGGCGGGCGGCGCTGCCCGAGGCCGCCGCTGCCGCGTCGCTCGGCTTTGCGCGGATGAGTCTCTCGAGCGCGGCCCCGGCGGGGGGGCGGAACGCGCTCCGGTCCATTCTCACCATGTTGGGTGTGTTCATCGGCGTCGCGGCGCTCATTGCCATGGTCGCGGTCGGCCAGGGCGCCAACCAGGCGGTTGCACGGCAGATTCAGAGTCTCGGCACCAATATGCTGGTGGTGGTGCCGGGGGCGACGACGGCCGGCGGCGTGCGCGCCGGCTTTGGAAGCGCATCGACGCTGACGACCGAGGATGCCCGCGCTCTGCGCCACGAGGATCCCGCCGTCGCCGCCGTCGGCTACATGATCCGCCAGCTCGCGCAGGTGCAGTACGGCGGCCAGAATTGGACCACCAGTGTGCAGGGGGTGACGCCGGCGTACCTGCAAATCACCAACTGGCGGGTGGCGGCGGGGCGCAAGCTCAATGAGACCGACGAGCGCAGCGGGTCCATGGTGGCCCTCATCGGCGAGACCGTTTACCGGCAGCTGTTCGCGCCCTACGAGAATCCGGTCGGAGCGCGGATCGAAGTGAAGGGGCAGAGCATGGTGGTCGTCGGGCTGCTCGCCTCCAAGGGCCAGACCGCCTTCGGCCAGGACCAGGACGATGTGGTGATGATTCCCTTCAGCACCGCGCAGGAGAAGGTGCTGGGGGTCGCGGCGCCGAGCGCCGCGCAGAGCATAGCCACGACCACCATCGGCAACGCGACTATGAATGTCACGACCGCAGCGGCGGCGTTTCCCCCGCCTCCAAACCCCTATAACATACCGCCGCGCATGACCGGATATGTCAACGCCATCTTTGTGCAGGCCGCCAGCCAAGCCCTCGTCCCGACGGCCCTGCGGCAGGTGACCGACACCCTCATGCGCCGCCACCGAATCGCTCCCGGTGACACCGCGGACTTCGCCGTCCGCAACCTCAGCCAGATCGCGCAGACCGCCGAGGGCTCCTCGCGCATCATGGCGCTGCTGCTCGCCGTCGTGGCGTCCATCTCACTGCTGGTCGGCGGCATCGGCATCATGAACATCCTGCTGGTGTCGGTCACCGAGCGTACGCGAGAGATCGGGCTGCGGATGGCGATCGGGGCGCGCCGGCTGCACGTGCTTCTGCAGTTCCTGGTCGAGTCGATCTTCCTCAGCGTCACGGGCGGGCTCGCCGGAATTCTCGCGGGTGTGGCGGTCTCGCTGCTCGTCTCGGCGGTCGCACATTGGCCGACGCTGTTGTCGGCGGGGGCGATCGGCGGCGGATTTCTGTTCTCCGCCGGCGTCGGGATCTTCTTCGGTTACTACCCGGCGCGCAAGGCCGCGCGCCTGGACCCGATCGAGGCGCTGCGGTACGAGTGAGCGGGCCCGGCGCGCATGGCGCACGCTGCCGGGCGCGTGCGCCCTTGCCCGGG
>OFHJ01000285.1_pt1 | contig 20983 bp, 22 predicted proteins | sample 1522001 | NCBI WGS metagenome assembly OFHJ01 (sample SAMEA2464838, study PRJEB22497) | soil metagenome | biome: Grassland; feature: Farmland; material: Clay | place: Australia | collected 2013-02-01 | depth 1.2 m | reverse complement strand
CTGGATCCACAGGAATGGTGAATAAATGGTTAAAATGTCACACGGCCCAAGAGCGGGCTCTAGAATGAAAATGACAAAACGTGTCAAAGATAGAGGACTTCCTCCGGTTACTAGATTCTTCAAGACCTTTGAACTCGGAGATCTCGCAGCTGTTAACATTGAACCATCTATACATGCTGGAATGCCCCACCACGGTTTTCAGGGACTTACAGGAAGAATTACCGGTAAGCAGGGAGACTGTTACCTCCTTACAGTAAAAGTGGGCGGAGTAAGAAAAGAAGTTCTGGCTGGCCCGGTTCATCTGAAGAAGATAGAAGGTAGATAATGAAAAGTAAGTTTATTACCATTCCAGAGGCATTCGACATTCTTTCAAAGAAGAAGGAGCACGATGAGACTGAAGCAGAAAATCTGGGCTATTGCGAAGCTTTCCTGAAGATGAAGGGAAAGGACGCAAGAAAACTGGTTTCTGAGATCAGCAAGAATTTCAAACTTCCGGAAAAGGTTGCAGTCAAGCTTGTAGACCTCGTGCCCAAGAGCCGGGAAGAAATTACAAGCGTCCTCTCCAGTTACAGTATTTTACTCTCTGAGGAAGATTTAAATAGCCTCATTAGCTATTTCACCAGCGAGTAAGGCGGGGAGGCTTTGATTTTTGGAAGAATATGCATATGTTCTAGATTACCTGCCGCAGGGCAGGGCAGATGATAAGAGTTACCACAAGACTGCTATAGCGCTCGCAGTGGGCGAAACCGAGTTTAAACTCCTTGAAATTATACCAAAATCGAACGCTGTTATTACCATAGGAGACAGGATTTATATCGGGAAAGAGCAGGAGAAAAGGGACAAGGTAATGTCCGTTAAAAGAAGGATTTCCTATTCCGACCTGACAAACGCTGCAGCCAACGAGCTTCCATTCACCCTGGAAACGATCATAAACAAGAGAGAAGGAGATTTCATAAAGTTCTTCAACGAAGCAGAGTCCATCTCAACCAGGATGCACTCGCTTGAACTACTGCCTGGCCTTGGAAACAAGACAATGTGGAGTATTCTTGACGAAAGGAAGAAAAAGCCATTTTCAAGTTTCAGCGATCTCACTGAAAGGGTAAAAACAGTTCATAATCCCCAGAAGATGCTTGCCGGAAGAATAGCCATAGAATTGCAGGAAAGATACGAGAAGCACAAAATCTTCGTGGCGAGATAATGCCTGAGCCTTCCAGGCTTTTTTCTAAAAAATATGGCCAGGTTCTCCTCAGGAACCAGAAAGTTGCAAGATTCGAGGTATCAGCACTCAGTCTGCCTGAGGGGTCAAGCGTTCTTGAAATCGGCCCAGGTCCCGGCACCCTGACAGAAATTCTTCTTGAGTCAGGGTACAAAGTAACTGCGATTGAAGCTGATCATAGGTTCGCCGAGGAACTCGCCTACCGGTTCAGGGATAGCGTTGAGACAGGTTTCCTGAAAATAATAAAGGGCGATTTTCTCAAGATCGAACCAGAACCCTATGATGGAATAATAGGAAACGTTCCTTACCAGATATCATCAGAAATTGTATTCAGGCTGGGCCTTTACAGCTTCACCAGGGCAGTCCTGATGTTCCAGAGGGAATTTTGCCAGAGGCTGGTTGCAAAAACAGACAGCAAGGATTATTCCAGGCTCAGCGTAAATGCGCAGCTGAGGTTCAGGGTCAGGTTAATTGCCAGAGTTTCACGAAACTCATTCTACCCTGTTCCTGAAGTTGATTCTGCTGTGGTTGAGCTCATCCCCAGGAATGAATTCTCAGAAGAAAGTATATCGGCAGCGGATGTAACATTCAGGAAATTATTCTCATCGAGAAGGAAAAAAATATCCACAATTCTGAAAGGGATCGATCAGAAATTTGCAGAAAAAAGGGTTGGAGAAATATCTCCAGAAGACCTTTATGAAATGGTTATCAACTACGTGTCTAGTCGGTCTTCCCGCCAGACTGTTTAGCCCTTTTAGCGATCTCATCCAGGCCTATGACAGACATAGGATCACTTATTCCAACTACTGGTGTATTGGCTGGGATCATCATCAGTGTGCCCTTGCCCTCAAGCCCAATCTCATAAAGTATGTTCATCCATCTGAGCTGGAAAGCGGTTGGATTGTGTGTGTACTGGTTGGCTGCCTCAACCATTTTCTGTGCTGCCTCGACCTCGGCTATTGCAAGTGTGACCCTTGATCTTCGTTCCCTTTCAGCTGAAGCCTGTCTGGACATAGCCTCCTGCAGATTCTGTGGAACAATTACATCCCTGATTTCTACGGAGGAAACCTTGACGCCCCAGTTCTCTGTCTTCTCATCTATGATCTCTCTGGCGGCTTCACCGATTTTCTCCCTTTCTGAAAGAACTTCATCAAAGGAACTCTTTCCAAGAACCTCCCTGAGAGTTGTCTGTGCCGAGAAATTTGTAGCTGCCCCGTAGTTTTCAACATTAAGAACCGCTTTCTGCGGATCCACAATCTGGAAATACATGACTGCGTCCACGTTAATAGGCACATTATCTTTCGTGAAGGTGCTCTCTGTCTTGAAAGAGACTACCTGAATCCTTGTCGACATTATTGACGAAACCCTGCTCACAATTGGCCAGACATAAATGACACCAGGCCCTTTAATCTGGGAAAATCTTCCAAGTGTGAACACTGCTCCCCTTTCCCACTCCTTGAGGATGTGAAGTCCTGATAAGAGGATAAACACAATGATCAAGAACACTATTATTAGAGTAATATCCAAAGTGCTCATACAAATCAAATTATACGAGTGGTATTAAACTATTCTGAAACAATTGGACATACGAGCATTCCCTTTCTGGGTTGCACGTTTCCCACAGCAACCCGTACGGACATATGTTTAAATGTCGCGCACAATAATGGGATGGTAATCCATGGATTTCAGAGCACAGATAGTTTCTTGGGAAGATATTGAAAACTGGTGCAGCACAATCAGAAACAAGGTTGTTGAAAACTTCTCCCCAGAAGTGATAATCGGACTTTCCAGGGGAGGTCTCGTTCCCGCCAGGATACTGTCCGATTCATTGTGGATAAAGGATCTTCTTTCCATAAAGACAGAACACTGGGGCATAACCGCTACCAAGAGCGGCGAAGCCATTCTCAATGATCCGGGAAAACTGAACCTGAAAGGAAAAAGAGTGCTGGTGGTGGACGACATAACGGACACAGGGCAGAGCATGAAGCTTGCCTATAACTTTGTGAAATCACAGGGGCCCCTGGAAGTCAGGACAGCCACAATGCTCCACATAACCAGGTCGGAATTCGTTCCGGATTACTATGGTGAAGAAATATCGCAGGATAAATGGACCTGGTTCATATTCCCCTGGAATGTTTACGAGGATCTTGACAACTTGCTTTCAAAGACACTTGAAAGAAAGCTCGATGTGCCTGGCGTAAAGAATCTCCTGAAGGAGCACTATGATCTATCAATTTCAGATTCACACCTGGAAAAAGTCCTTAAGGACTTCGCCAAATCAGGCAAAATCGCTTACGAATCCAATCTTTTCTTCAAAAAGTGAAAATAAAATCAATAGATAAGAGTTCCACACTCTTCATTTATCAATTTCCCGGCGTCATCAAGGGAACCGATCAGTGCTTTCTTGCCGCTCCTTTTTACAAATTCTGTAGCGGCCCTTACCTTCGGGCCCATGCTCCCGGTGGGGAAGTTGTCTGTAAGAAACTCCCTTTCCATTTCTAATCGTCCAATGGAGTGGATGAGTTCCTGTTTTTCAGTACCATAGTTTCTATACACGCCATCAACATCAGTAAGGATAACGAACATGTCCACCTCCAGAATGGATGCAAGAAGTGATGAGGCAAGGTCCTTGTCTATGACTGCCTCCACGCCTTCATAACCATTGGAAGTCTTGACAACCGGAATTCCGCCTCCTCCAACAGAAATGGGCAGGAACCCGTCGTTGAGCATATTGAAGATAACGTTGCGTTCCAGAATATCCACCGGAACCGGCGAAGGGACCAGTCGCCTGAATCCTTTCCCATTTTCGCTCTTCATTTTCCAGCCCTTCTCCTTTTCCAGGAGTCTGGCAGAGGCAGGATCGTAGTATGGCCCTATTGGTTTAGTGGGGTTATTGAATGCAGGGTCACCAGCATCCACAACTGTGCGGGTTATTATTACCGATCCATCTTTCACAATTCCTTTAACCTGGCGCACTGAATCGTAAGCACCAAGGAGTATCTCTCCGATAAGGCCTTGAGACATGGCACCGCATGAATGCAGAGGCAGTGGAGGAACGCCGGATGAAGTATTTTCATTCTGGAGAAGAATATTGCCGACCTGTGGCCCATTCCCGTGGGTGATGATCACCTTGTTGTCTGATATTACGTCTGCAATCTTGTGGAAAGTTTCACTTGCTCTTCGCAGCTGTGAATCAAAAGTACCGGGGTCTCCACTTCTGAGGAGGGCATTTCCTCCAAACGCAATAAGAATCTTCTTCATGCAATCACCAGAAAGAGGTACGAGGATTTCAATGGAGTATTTAACGAAATAGGCTGTGTAATTTAACAGAAATAATTGAAAACAAAGTTTCTTTGGAATGTGAAGAATATAATGATCTGTGAACGTTGGCCAGCCTGCACAAAATAAAAATATTCAGTCTCATAGAAAAGAAAATCACCAATGAAACCATTTCCCTGCATGAAACTGGTTATTGCTCATACGCCTGACCCTGATGACTCGTTCATGTTCTACGGAATGTTTGAAAAGAAGATACCCTGTGCATTCGAATACGATCAGGTCGTGAAGGATATTGAAACATTAAACAAGGAGGCCCCGCAGGAACTCTATGATGTTACAGCAATATCCGCCAACGGATATTCTTTCGTGCACGACAAATACTATCTTACAACATCCGGAGCCAGCTTCGGCCTGAGCTATGGGCCGGCAGTTGTGGCCAAGAAGGAAGTAGACCTCTCAAATGCTGTAATTGCTGTCCCTGGAAAATACACCTCGGCATACCTGCTCTACAGGATGTTTGCACCTGAGCCAAAGGAGTTCAAGGAAGTCAGGTTTGACAAGATCCCTGAGGCGGTTCTGTCAGGAGAAGTCGATGCCGGTATTCTCATCCACGATGAACAGTTGACGTTCCAGAACAAAGGGCTGATCAAGGTTCTTGATCTCTATGAGGAATGGAAGAAGTATGCAGGAGATCTGCCAATACCACTTGGATTCAATGCCATCAAGAAGTCACTTGGCAAAGAAGCAGCAATGAAATACAAGGCAGACTTTGAAAATTCCATCAAGTATTCCATGGAGAATGAAGACGATGCAGTCAGGTACTCACTGAAATACGCAAGATACTCCGACATGGAACTCGAGAGGAAATTCATAAGGATGTACGTGAATCCTCTTTCCATCGACTTTGGGGAAAAGGGAAGGAAAGCTCTTGACCTTTATTACAGCAGGGCTTTCAAGATGAACCTTCTGAAACCATTTGAACTCGAAATAATCTAAATAAACCTCAGGATGAGGGCAGTTGCAATCAGCACTGCCCCAATGAGGTAGTCTATATATTTTGGCGGGACTCTAGATATAGCTTTTCCAAGGCTCTTTCCGGCCAGGAATACCATTGCGGTAAGCGATACTGCACTGGAAGCGGTGAAGACCACCAGAATAGCAGATATCTGGACATCTGTGAGGGAAGCCGCAGAAACCACGATGGGCATGAGGGAAAGGTCAGGAAACGCGCTCAATGAAATTACTGTTTTTTCTGTTACAGCTGTACCGGAGGAAGATTCCTCCCTGTAACCATTAATTATGAAATATGCGCCTATGAGCACAAGTAGGGCTTGACCCAGGATAATAAGGTCACTCACATAAACATGAATGAGAACAAGACCAGCGTAGAATATGGCTAGTGCCACAACCATGGAAGTTCCTGCATGTGCAAGACCAAGGGATGCGGCCAGGGCATAGGTTCTGGATTTGGAATAGGTTCTTGCTGATGAAATAACTGTTAGGGGGAGCCAGTGGTCAGGAGCAAGCATGTGGAAAGAGGAAACAAGGAGTGAAACTGTGAGCAGGATAATGAACTGACCCATCTATGACCGGTATTGTTTCAGTTTAAATTGTTTTCATGTTCATGAAGATTACCTGGCAGAAACAGTCATGAACATTTTTTGTTGGTAAGCAGAAATTTAAAACTTTGCCGCGCATTAATGCATGATTGAAATGACATCTCTGCAGTGGGTAAAGGATGAAGTAAATGAAATGAAGGAAGCAGGGAGATTTGTCCCCATTAAGATTCTACAGTCACCACAGGGCGCCTGGGTAAAGATTGAGGGTAACAGGGTGCTTAACATGTGCTCCAACAACTACCTGGGACTTGCAAACCATCCCGAAGTGAAGAAAGCAGCCATCGAAGCCATAGAGGAATATGGTGTTGGTGCAGGGGCTGTAAGGTCCATAGCAGGAACAAATGAACTACACCAGAGGCTTGAGGAAAAAGTTGCCAGGTTCAAGCACATGGAGGCATCTCTTGTATATCAGGGCGGGTTACTTGCCAATTCAGGCACCATCCCTTCAATTGTGGGCAAACCGGATCTTGTCTTAAGTGAGGAGCTGAACCATGCAAGCATCATAGATGGTGTCAGGTTGAGTTCAGCCCAGAGGGGTGTATTCAAGCATCTTGACATGAGTGACCTCAAGGCCAAACTTATTGAAAACAAGGGGAAATACAGGAGGACGCTTGTAATCACAGACGGCGTTTTCAGCATGGATGGGGACATTGCTCCACTTCCGGAAATCGTTGAGCTTTCAGAAAAGTATGGAGCAATGAGTTATGTTGATGATGCCCATGGAGAAGGCGTTCTGGGAGATCATGGAAGGGGAATCTGCGACCATTTCAACCTGTCGAGCAGAATAGACGTGGAGATGGGAACATTTTCCAAGGCAATTGGTTCAATGGGCGGATTTGTTGCAGGATCAAGTGAATTGATTGAATATCTGAAGAGAAAGGCACGGCCATTCCTCTTCAGCAGTGGTTTGAACCCGGGAGACACTGCAGCAGTGCTCAAGGCAATAGACATAATGGAAAAGGACGACACCTACCTGAAGAAACTCTGGGACAATGCCGCGATGCTGAAGACCAAGCTGAACGATGCAGGCTTCAACACTGGCAGCACTAAAACACCCATTACGCCTGTGATGATTGGAGATGAAAAGAAAACTCTTGAATTGAGCCAGTTACTTTATTCGGAGGAGAAGGTATTCGCTTCACCAATTGTATATCCCACAGTGGCCCAGGGTACAGCCAGGATCAGGCTTATGCCATCAGCAGTGCATTCAAAGGAAGATATTGACTATGCGGTTGACGCCTTTGCAAAGGCTGGAAAGAAGCTGGGTATCCTGAAGTAAAAACAGTCAGGAACCCTAATTTTTCCTTTTTTAAAGTCTCATATACTAATTTGCTATCCTGTAATTCATGTGCGAATTTTGCAAGCTTGACATTGGAACACCGACCTGTGACTGCGAGTGTCAGATTGAACAGGGAGAGAAATTTTGCTCTGAATGCCAGCACGAACTGTTGAGTTCCCCTTCAAAAGTATAGGGACAAACAAGGGCCACAGAACACGCCACTTTATCCTGAAATTCCCACATGATACTGAGGCAATTTTAAGCACTGTGAAAAGTTAAATCCAAAAAATATATTGTTGGGGGATTGAATCACGGAAGTAGCATTGTCAGAACCCCGCCTTTGGGATCAAAAGTCTATTCTTTCAGGGAAAGACTCCGGGAAGGAAAGGTTCTGGACAGGCCCAACCGATTTCTTGTAAATATCGAATCCGATGAGGGTGTCTTAAAATGCCATCTCCACGACCCAGGACGGCTGAAGGAGCTCATATTCAGGGGAAACAGGGTCAAGTACAGGGCCACCAACGGAATAAAGACAAAGCATTCCATAACAGCAGCTCTTGATGGCGAACAGTGGATTCTAACGGACACCAGGGTACACTCAGAAATAGCCTCTGTATTTTTGCCCGAAACGGTGGAAAGGGAGGTGAAGGTCGGGAACCACAGGATGGATTTCAGGTCTGGTGACATGATGATAGAAGTGAAAGGGTGTACCATGCTGCGTGGAGGGATTGCAACTTTTCCAGATGCCCCCACAGTAAGGGGAAGAGAACATCTTGAGCTGCTCAGGAATCACGTGGCAGATGGCAACCGCGCACTACTGGTAATCCTCACATTCCGTGATAATGCAACAGGATTCACACCAAATGCAGAAACTGATCCTGCATTTGCCCAGGAGTTCAGGAGAGCTTTGAAATCGGGAGTGGACTGGTTCATACCAAAATTTTCCTTTGAAGATGGTGATATTGTGTACCGTGGAGTGATAAATCCAACCCCGGAAAATCTACCATAATGTTTTTTCAACAAGAACTTGAAACTTTGAGGGCATCAACTTTTTTATATTATTACTGGAAAACTCATCTGTTAAGCCGGGCCAAACAAAACGGTTTTATCTAACTCTTGTATCTACAAGCCCGAACACTCTTGCAGTTAAAGAAAGGAACCGGACAACGCAGAATTTTAGTTCCGGGGAGCCTATTTTCGGGAGTTGTTTTTAAAAATTACCCAGCGTTGATCTCAATGACAAACGATCTGAGAAATTTAATCTTGAGCAGAAAGAAAACGGAGGCCAGACCTTGAACCGATATCTGATTCTGGAGGATGGAACGGTTTTGAAAGGCGTAGGATTTGGTTATCTTGGAGATTCCTACGGAGAGATAGTTTTTACAACATCCATGACGGGATATCTGGAATCCATAACAGACCCGTCCTACAGGAACCAGATCCTTACATTCGCAAGCCCAACAATTGCAAATTATCCCCTATCAATGGGCTCCTTTGAAAGTGCTGAAGTTCAGGTCTCTGGTGTTGTAACGAGGGATGCACATGCCCATCTGATGATAGATGACAGCTGGCTGGAATTCAATGCACTTCTTGAAGATAATAAAGTCCCCGGCCTTGACCTTGTCGATACGCGTTACCTGGTCAGGAAAATAAGGGAGAAAGGGGTAATGCGTGCCTACATATCATCCGAAGATAAGGTGCCTGACAGTTTCCCCGATCCAATGGCAGAGGACGTGGTATCAAAAGTCACCTGCAGGAAGGAGTATGATGTGGATTCCGGGCAGATGAAGAACCTGCTTTTCATTGATGTGGGTGCAAAGAAGAGTCTCGTGAAGGAAATGTCAGGGGTTGCAAATCTTCACGTGGTCCCATACAACACAGATTTTAGCAAAATTGGGAATTACGATGGCATATTCATTTCCAATGGGCCGGGAGATCCTTCCCATGAATCACTTAACGGTGTCACGGAATTCCTCAGGGAAAAATCAAGGCAAATTCCCATTTATGGGGTATGCCTCGGACACCAGCTCATTTCCATAGCACTGGGTGGAAAGACGCTTAAGATGAAGTTTGGCCACCGTGGATCTAACCACGCTGTCACGGATGGACGAAAGATATACATAACATCCCACAACCACGGTTATGCCGTTGATCCGGATTCTCTTGACAAAACAGGCCTGAAGGCAATACAATGGGATATCAACGATAGGAGCGTGGAAATGGTGAAGCACCAGGATCTGCACATTTTCAGTGTGCAGTACCATCCTGAAGCCTCACCGGGGCCACACGACTCAAGATGGTTTTTTGACATGGTCAAGAAAGACCTGGAGGGACAGTAATGCCTCTTGATGGAACAATCAAAAAAGTCCTGGTAATAGGATCCGGACCGGTGGTTATTGGACAGGCCGCAGAATTTGATTATGCCGGATCACAGGCCTGCCTCTCCCTCAGGGAAGAGGGAATTGAGGTTGTGCTTCTGAATTCAAATCCTGCAACAATCCAGACCGACCACAATGTCGCTGACAAAATCTACATTGAGCCCATCTCAGTGGAGGCTGTTGAACGAATTGCCCTTAAGGAAAAGGTTGATTCAATACTCCCTACCATGGGAGGGCAGACCGCCCTGAACCTGGCGTTGAAGTTGAAGCGTGCCGGGATTATTGACAAGCATTCACTGAGAATTATTGGAACTCCTGTAGAGACAATAGATACAGCGGAGGACAGGGAAAAATTCCACAAACTCATGGAAAGCATCGGCGAACCCGTTGCACCGTCCGCCAGGTTAACGATTGGCAATTACAGGGAAGAACTGCCGAAACTGGACATTTATCCACTGATTGTGAGAACCTCATTCTCCCTTGGCGGATCAGGCGGAAAGATCCTCAGGTCAAAGGAAGAACTACAGGTCCTCGCAGACGAATTTTTCAGGATATATCCCGAGGAGGTTCTGGAGCTGGAAAAATCGCTCGAGGGACTGATGGAAATTGAGTATGAGGTCATCAGGGATAACGAGGGGAACTGCATAACCATCTGTAACATGGAGAACCTTGACCCCATGGGTGTACACACAGGGGAAAGCATTGTTGTAACTCCGTCCCAGACATTGAGCGACCGGGAATACCATTTCCTGAGGGATTCTGCAATCAAGGTGATTTCATCCCTTGGGATCAGAGGTGCGTGCAACATTCAATTTGCACTGGACCAGGAAACCGAGGATTACTATATTGTGGAAGTGAATCCAAGAACATCAAGGTCTTCTGCTCTGGCCTCAAAGGCAAGCGGATACCCCATTGCCAGGACATCCAGCAAAATTGCAGTTGGCTACAACCTGACTGAGATCATCAACCCCATCACAAAAAACACATTCGCAGCCTACGAACCTTCACTGGATTATGTTACGGTTAAAATTCCAAGATGGCCGTTTGACAAGTTTGAGGTTGAAAGGAGAATCGGTGTCCAGATGAAATCCATCGGGGAAGTTATGGGAATCGGCAGGACATTTGAGGAGGCCTTCTTCAAAGCACTTGCATCCCTTGAAACCAATGAATCAAGAAAGATAAGGCTGGGAGCGAACGATGAGGATCTTGAACAGTTGATCAGGAACCCCTCAGATCTAAGGGTTTACGCAATAATAGAGTCGCTTCTCAGAAAATGGGATCCTGGGAAGGTTTCCCATATTTCAGGATATGGCATATATTTCATAGAAAAACTGAAGAATGTGGCTGACAGGATAGCTGATCTCAGGACTGGAGAAATGCCTGAAAATCTCAGGGAACTGAAGGAAATTGGCATTCCGGACTCGATAATATCGACATTTACTGGAATTTCTGAGGTTGATGTCCTCAGGAAAAGATTTGAACTGGGAATAAAGCCGGTATTCAAGGCAATCGACACCTGTTCCGGCGAGTTCAATGCGGAAACCCCTTACCTTTACTCTACCTACGATATGGAATCAGAATTCCTGGGCGGGGTCGATCAGACACCCACGGTAATTGTCCTGGGCTCGGGTCCAAACAGAATATCCCAGGGACTGGAATTTGACTATGGTTCTGTAAAGGCGGTGCTCAAGCTTAGAAAGGAAGGCTACAGGACCGTGATGGTCAACTGCAACCCGGAGACGGTGTCAACAGATTTTGATGTTTCAGACGTCCTTTATTTCGAGCCCCTTACCCTGGAACACATTTCTAACATAATAAGGAGGGAATCACCGTGCAAACTCATAATACAGTTTTCAGGGCAGACCGGCCAGAATCTCGCAATGGAACTGAAAGAGGTATTCGGGCAGGATATTTTCCTTGGAACAAAGCCTGACAGCATTGAAGCTATCGAGGACAGGAAGAAATTTGCAGAAGCCCTGAGCCAGTATGGAATAAAGCAGCCGGAATTTGTAACTGTGACCAACCTCCAGGATGCCATAAATGCCATCGAAAGAACGCCTCTGCCGGTCATTGTGAGGAGCAGTTTTATTATCGGCGGAAGGGCCATGGACATAATAAATGAGAGGGAGGAGGTCTATGGAAGAGTGGCTGCACTCCTGCAGGAGAGACCTGGATTTCCTGTTTTGCTGAGCAGATATGTGGAAGATGCTACCGAGATAGATGTCGACTTTGTTTCCAATGGAAAGAAGGCAGTCATTTGCGGCATATGCGTCCATATTGAGGAAGCGGGCACCCATTCAGGAGATGCCACCATGGTCATGGGCCCGGAATTCCCGGAAAAGAAACTTCATGACAGGATCGTAGGGCTGGTCAACCAGTTCACAGAAAAGTACTCGCTGTCAGGATTCTCAAATCTCCAGCTTGCGGTGAAAGGTGAAGAGATGTTTGTTATAGAGCTGAATTCAAGGGCAAGCAGATCACTTCCATTCGTGAGCAAGGCCACTGGCAGGGACTGGATATCGGTTGGCATCGAGGCCATGCTCCACAACGGGCTGGAAGAAACAGAATCCCTGCCTAGAAATTACTTTGTGAAGGTTCCTGCCTTCCCATTCAACAGGTTCCTTGACCTTGATGCCATACTGGGCCCCGAAATGAAGTCTACTGGAGAAGGCATGTCTGCAGGCTTCACCCTTGAGGAAGCACTTGGAAAGGCCCTCAAGCTCATGAACGTGAACGTTGAAAGCGGAAAGGGCGAAATAATCCTTTCAATAAGTGAAAAGGACAAGCCGTTCCTGAAGGATGTGGCAGAATACCTTGATTCGCTTGGGCATCACCTTGTTGCCACGCCCGGAACCAGGCACGAACTGTCTGAGTACGGAATAGAATCCACAACAGTTTACAAGATGGAGGATGTCAGGGAGCCCAGAATAGATGCCTATATAGAGAACAAGAAGCCTGCCCTTATCATAAACACACCCAATTCGCGCTCCGGCTCCATTAAGGACGGACACCAGATTAGGAGGCTGGCCATCAGGAAGAACATTCCGCTCATCACGAACATGCATCTTGCCCAGGCAATGGTGGATTCAATGAAGGCCACAGTCAATACGGACTACAGGGAACTCAAGGAATACTGGTGAAGAAAATGAAGTTGGGCAGGGCAAGGGAAACATTTCCGGAAATTTATGTGAGAATAAAGAGCCAGAGCCCTGAACACCATTTTGAATTCAGGGACCCATTCTGGGTGCTGATCACAACAATAATGTCACACAGGACAAAAGATGAAGTAACGGATAATGCAGCCAGAAATCTCCACACTAGGTACGGTTCATCCAGGAACCTTGCAGGAGCAGATTATGAAGAAGTTCTATCGCTCATATCCAAGGTGGGGTTCAGCAAGGTCAAGGCACAGAGGGTGATTGATGCGGCAAGAATAATCGAGGAAGACTTTTCCGGAAAGGTGCCGGACACCATAGAGGAACTCACCGTAATCCCCGGAGTGGGCAGGAAAACTGCAAATGTTGTGCTGGCTGATGCCTTCAGGAAGCCTGCTATAGCTGTTGATACACATGTTCACAGAATAAGCAACAGGATTGGATGGTCAAAAACAAAGAATCCGGATGACACTGAAGCAGTTCTTGTGAAGATTATTCCCGAGGAATACTGGCTTGGGTTCAATCCAATGCTTGTGGAATTCGGCAAGACAATTTGCAAGCCCATTGGGCCAAGATGCGGGGAATGTAGCATTTCAGAGTTCTGTGAATTTTATGCAAAAAGCCCGAAGGATTCGTCAGGAAAGAAGGCAAAGTGAAGAATTGGGGTTTTAACTGGAAGTTAATCTCTGGCTGATAAATACCGTTTTAAAAAAAATTATAGAGGAGAAGAGGGAAATCTTCTCTTTGCATCCTCAATTGTTTCAACTACCTTCTGCTTGAAAGGAACAAATGTATCCGGGCTCTGTGGATATTTTTCGTAATGTGCATTCATTTCCTTCATCTTGCCTATTACGTACACAAGGTTTGAGAAAGCGGTAATGTTTCTGGCTCCCTTAAGGACCATCTTGAATTTTGAAGCCAGGGTCAGCTCAGGAACAATTCCCAGAGTTATGTCTGAAGCTTCTTTGGTAGTCAGGAAGGTTTTCATTCCATAATTGAGGATATCATTGTTGAGTGACTGGAGGTAAATCCTGAAGACTTCCATGCCTGCCATCTTCTTCCCGTAAGCCTCATTGTAATCTACATTGTACTTCCAGAGGCCTCTGGTTGAAGTGTCATTTGCTTCAACAGCAAGTGCAGCATTCTCTACAGCAAGTATTCCTGATATAAGTGCCGGGCCGATTCCTCCTGCACTGATTGGGTTCGGCATAACCATGCTGTCTCCGGCACCCATGTATCCGTCATAAACAAGTCTCTCCATGTTTCTTCTGACTGCCACTGACCAGATACCCTTGCCGTTGTTGTTCTTGTTCCAAATCTTGAGATTCTTGAAAAGAGGGTTCCATTTGACATATTCATCAATGAGCGTCTGGAGGTTATCTTTCCTGCCAAGCTTGGCATTCCTTATGTCAAGGCTCTTCTTCTGCACGCCTAGTCCGACATTGACACGGTTTCCACTTTTTGGGAAAACCCAGCCATATCCTCCCGGGGCCATCATATTGTTAAGGTGGATCAGGGCATTGTCCTTGTCAAAATAGGCCAGATCATCATGATCCAGCTCAAATTCGTAAATGTACCTGCCTGTGGACTCAACATCATCGGTGTCCACGGTCCTGTCAACAAATGGATTCTCAGGCAGGTTCCTTCTTATAACTGTAGAAATGCCAAGTGCATCAATTACAACCTTGGCCTTGAAAGTGTATTCTTCCTTATCTTTGTCTCTTCCGTAAACACCCACGACTTTCTTGTCTTCAATAATCGGTCCCTGCACCTCAAACTGGCTTCTGTAGTCAGGGCCGTATTCCTGGGCTATCTTGAGCAGCTTTGCCTCAAACGCCGGCCGGTCAAGCGTGAAGCCTCTGCCTTCGAACTTGAATTTTGTTTTGAGATCAGGTGAAAGTGCGTAAACTCCGTCCACCCTCCTGTCCAGTTCTGGCTCGCCAAATTTCACACCAAGTCTGCTTTCCACAAAATCTATGTGTGATCCCGCAACTGCGTCTCCACAGGTCCATCCCCAGACTGTTTTCTTGCCAACTTCTGCTTCGGGGTTTCTGTCAAGCAATAAAACGCGCTTTCCTTTCCTTGCTGCTGTAGCTGCGGCAAGGGTTCCTGCCAATCCAGCACCAGCAACAATTACATCGTATTCTCCGCCGTTTTTCATGGGAATCTACTACAATCTCTGTATAACCGACGGTATTTAAACATTATTTAGCAGTTGCCGCTCTACACAGTTCTGTTCATTGGTTTTTATATGTCTCTTGAAACAGCTTTATCATTTCCTGTTGAATGAATTTGGGAAATATCTCTACCACGTACAATTTTAAAGGGTCTTTTACTTAACTATGAAAAGGCAGGAATAAGGGGCATTAGACGATGGGGACTATGGAAGATATGGAGGACACTGACGTGCTTATTGCAGGTGCGGGACCTGCTGGTTCCTCTGCTGCTTTGGCGCTCTCAGAGAAAGGGATGGGAGTCATAATGCTTGAAAGCAAGATGGAAATAGGCTCCCCTGTTATATGTGCAGATTCGGTTAACCTCTCTTTTGATGAACTCAGCGACATAAAAAATGATCCAAGGATTTTCATAAGAGATCTTGCCCAATTGAGGGTCTTCGGCCCTTCAAGGAGGAACAGTTTCACGCTTGGTGCCTCTTTCAGCGAAAATGATGCGTTCAATTCCATAGTTGAAAGAGACCGTCTGGATAAGGAAATAGCTTCACGGGCGTTAATCGGTGGCTCCAGATTGCGAATCAGGTCAGAGCTGACTGGTGTAGAGGAAGTGGATGACGGAGTCGTTGCCACGTATCGATCTGGTGGAAAATACAGGAAAGTGAGGGCAAGGATATTGGTAATTGCAACAGGAAACCTAAGCATGCCATCACTATTGCCAGACACCGGCAAAGTCGACAGGTACAACTTTTCTTATAACCGCATAATTAGCGAGGAAGCCCAGAATTCTGAATTGCATATTGAATCACGTGGAAATATGGGCTACAACATTTCAAGGTTCCACAACGAGCAGAACTCCATAATGGCCTGGCCAGAGGAACTTGGATGGAAAAGGTTCCTCAATGACAACGATGGATCCATGAAAGGCAGAACAGTCATATCCGGTTCAGCATCAGCTGGATTTCTATACGAACCGGACCTTGGTAACAGGAGAGTATTGCATGTCGGTTCAAGGGCAGGGCTTTATGACCCATTCCTTCTAACAGGATTCAGGGAAGCCTTTCTTTCAGGAAGAATGGCCGCGCAAGCTGTTATTGAATCCGGCAGCAAACTGGATAGTGCTATTGATCCTTATTCCAAGAATGTTGCCAGGGAATTGATACCTGGAATGAAAACCGGCTCCAGGTTCAGGGTGCTCTTGATGCATACATCCAGGGAAAACATTGACAATTTTGTTGATTATCTGTCCGGATTCGAATTTAGGGAAATTTCTGCATCTGAAATCTTGAGAGAAACAGGGCTGAAAGATTCTGAACTGGAAAGCATGCTGCCAGTGGTCTACTGATCCATGCCTTCTATGTTATCCAGGCCGAAGTTCCCAGATCTTATCTGACTTTTCATCATTTTCTTGAAGCCCCTGTTACCTTTCATGGCCTTCAGGTTGTTCTTCATCGCCTTGAATTCCCTGAGAAGTCCCCTGATTTCAGTTTCAGGTTTGCCTGATCCTTTTGAGATTCTTGCAATCCTCTTGGCGTTTATTACGTCCGGGTTCTCCAGTTCATTAAAAGACATGGAATCCATAATTATCCTGTAGTTGGTAAGCTTGTCCTGGGCGGTTTCAATGGCATTGGGGTCTATCTTGTTTCCACCTGGCATCCTGGCAAGAGGAAGTGAGTCAAACATTTTTCTCATTATGCCTGGCTGGGCGAATTTCTCCCAAATTTCATACATGTCCTTGAGGTTGAATTTCCCGGACATGAGTTTGTTCATGGACTCCTCCGCTTCTTCTTCTGTTATGTTTGTTTCCTTGAATGCTTCAAGGAGCGTTTCCAGGTCACCAAGTCCAAGCAGTCTGGAGAGAAACTTCTTTGAATTGAAGATTTCAAGGTCGTCAGGATGTTCACCGGTTCCGATGAAATAAACGGGTGCATTTATGTCAGATACTGCGCTAAGTGCTCCACCGCCTTTTCCCGTCCCATCCATTTTGGTTAGTACGACTCCAGTAATTCCAACAGCGTCATTCATTGTTCTGGCCTGAGGTCCAGCCTGCTGTCCAACGGTTGCATCAATTACAAGGAGAACCTCGTCCGGGTTGAATGCCTTCTTTATGTTCTTAATTTCATCCAGTAGCTCGTCATTCAGGGAATCTCTGCCACTTGTATCGATAATCTTAATCTTCAGGTCCTGAAGTTCCTTCAACCCGTTCTTGATTATCTTGACGGGATTCTTCTCTCCTTTTTCACCATAAAAGGGGACATTGAGCTTCTTTGCAAGCTGCTCCAGCTGGTCGTATGCACCGGCCCGGTGAATATCTGCTGCGATAAGTCCCACACTCATGCCTTTCCTGTGGAAGAACTTGGCAAGCTTGCCTGCTGAAGTGGTTTTTCCCTGCCCATAAAGTCCCACTAACATTATGGTTTGCTCTTTCAGTGTGAGCTTGGAGTCTTCGCCAAGTATCTTCAGGAGCTCTTCATACACAATTTTTACAAGATAATCCTGGGCAGTCATGCCTGCAGGTGGTTCTTCATCATTGGCTCTTTGCTCCAGCGTAGAGGAAAGAGACATAACCAGTTTTACATTGACATCAGCTTTCAGCAGTGCCCTTTGTACATCCCTGGCTACTTCCTTGATTGTCTCCTTGTCGATGTAACTAGACCGAGAAATCTTCCGCAGGGTTTCACGCAATGAGCCAGCAAGTCCCTCAAGAACCATTATATCACTAAGTAAACATGCATTTTTAAACTATGTGGTTCCAACAGGTCAGTACTCTCTCCACCTGTGTCCACACGACTCACACGTGTAGAATTTTGTTTCCGGCTCATCAGCAGACCGGGTCTGTTTAAGGAGGTAGTATGCACCTTCATGCCTGCATTTAGGGCAAACAGCATCCGAGTCAAGCGGTTCAACGCTTTTCTCCTCCTTGATCATAATGATCTCCTTTGCAGTGCTCTTGCTTACTATCTGCCCGGATCCTTTTTCACCGGGAGATTCAGTATAATGGCAGTTACCGCAAACAAGTTTTCCTCCAGAAGGAGACATAAGTGAGCCACACTTGGGGCAAAACATCATAGGCATGGAATGTGAGTAATTTTTCAAGGTATATATAGGTTGACTAATGGTTCAAATCAACCTTTTTATGTCATTTTGCATTTTTTGGGTATGTCAGATTATGATGAGGAAAAGATCCCACAAATCCTGAAAAATTCAAAGACAGTCGCAGTTGTTGGTATTTCAGACAAGCCGGAAAGGGACAGCTACAGGGTTGCAAAGTACCTCAAGGGTGAAGGTTATGAGATTATTCCCGTCAATCCGGTTATAGAATCCTGGGATGGGCAACCTGTTTACAAGTCCCTTCTTGACATTCCCCGGGAGAGGAAGGTTGACATAATTGACATTTTCAGGAAATCGGAAGCAGCATTACCTGTTGTGGAAGAAGCTGTTCAGCTTTCACCGTCAGTGGTATGGATGCAGGAAAGTGTGGTCAACAGGGAGGCAGCAGATCTGGCCAGAAAAAATGGAGCCATGGTTGTGATGGACAGATGCATGATGAAGGAGCATGCCAGAATAGCCAACCTCTCAAAAGATTAAAGTGTAACCTTTCAATCAAATCATCCGGCCGGGGTAGCCTAGCCCGGTAAGGCGATAGACTCGAGATCTATTGCTCATTGTAGCTCGGGAGTTCGAATCTCCCCCCCGGCGTGTCCAATTTCCGAATAGCTTCAAAAGTCATATATAAGTATTATTACCACTTTGTGACAAATTGAAGCCATCATTTTATATACATCGGAATTTTTTATCTATTGTGCAAGGAAAACTGGATAAAAAGGATCTGCAAATCCTAACATATCTCCAGGAACACGGCAGGGATAAGATTTCTGAGATATCCTCAAAACTTGAGATTCCCCGGGCAACAGTTTTTGAACGAATGGAAAGACTCAGGAAAGAGGGCTATATTCAGAAATATACGGTGGACCTGGACTACGAAAAGCTTGGCTACTCCATAATGGCATACATTCTCATCGAATACGACTTCAAGTCAGTTATCAGCCAGAGAGAATTGTGCAGGAACCTCTCAAAACTTGATAATGTCATCTCTGCGTCAGTCATAGCAGGGAACTGGGATCTTATGCTTCTCGCTGTTACAAGAAACATGAAAGAACTCTCTGACCTGGTGCTCGGCAGACTGAAGGGCATGGAAGGTATAGCACGTACACTTTCGGTTCCGGTTTTTGATCACATAAAGTAGGCTCCCCCCCTCAAAGTGTTATATAATTCAAACCGATTGAGGAAAAGAAGCTGGGATAGCCTAGCCTGGTAGGGCGCAGGTCTGGAAAACCTGTTCTCTTAGTAGATCGGGAGTTCAAATCTCCCTCCCAGCGTCATGCAGAAAGTTCAACTCTGGACTGTTCCTGTGGCGATTGTATTCTTCTGGGCGAATTTTTATAACCTTCACTTATGTCAGGTGTTGGATGGTGTTGAAATACATGTACATAGACGAAAGTGGAGATCTAGGCTTCTCCAAAAATAGTTCTAAGGTACTAGTTATATCGGCACTACTCGTTGAAGACTCTAAGGACTTGGACAGAATTATCAAAAACATGAGGCGAAACAAGTTCAGGAGAGAACTGAAAGCCGTTACAGAAATCAAGGCAAATAATTCTAGCCCAGATCTTCGAAAACACATGATATATAGGTTAAATCGTTTACCTAGGGCCGCTAATTTTAACATAACTTTCCTAAAAGAACGTCTTACAAGTGAATATCTTCTAAATCACAAAGACAAACTATACAACTTTGTTGCTGGGAAACTTGCCGTAAATATAAATCTATATGACTGTGACCTAGAGATAAGGATAGATAAATCAAAAGGAAAACAGCTTTTGAGGGACGATTTCAATCAATATTTTGAACAGTTGCTAAGAAAGGACTCAGATATAGGTAGACTGAATATTCACCATAGCTACTCTCACTCATTCTCTGGTTTACAATTTGCAGATCTCTTAGCTTGGAGCGTTTATCAAAAGGAAGAAAGGGATAATCCCGAATATGTAAATCTCTTTGGATTTGAAAGCAAGTTTTATGATTTCCCAGTGAAATATGAAAGACTTTTCAAATGATATATTAAAAATAACAGCACCAATGGGAACTCTTTATCGTGCACCTCAAGGTACACTGTCCCATTGGTTTTACCTGTATAATTAAGTAATTGGATCGTGTATTTAAGTTTTCTTGATGCATGCATTACGTAGTAATGCATGCATATGTGAGATTAAACTACGGAGACCGTGTTTTCTTTAGTTTTCTGCACTTCGTTCCCTCAATCTTATATCCCTGACTATTTAAATGCTCTCTTGCTATGAGTTTTAACATTTTATGATAGGGGTCCTTCTGATCGCCAGCCATGTATAACATTGAGAGCTTTACGCCCTTTTCTTCGTAGAGCCGACAATCAACATACCTTTCGGGATTCTTGGAATCAGTGATCTGGTCACCAACTCCAATTCTTACATATTTCTTGCCAGATTTAGACTCCCATTCTATGTAGTATGCCTCTCTCACAGCGTCTATAATGCGAAATCCCTTCCCTGCGTATACGTAGTATACGCAGGGGAATGACAATAACCTTTTTCTAACGCTTCACTCTTAAACTAAAAAATATCAAAACATCCCAAAGCGCCCGTAGCTCCATCCTTCGAGAAACTTTTTGTTTTATTTTGGTGGTTTGAGGGATTTTTTTGTTTCATAATCTAGCGAGAATATCTTCATGTCGGGAAGGCTAACGATGCCAGATACGTTTCCATATAGGCTAGCTATGTTTCTAAGGCTATTATTTAGCTGAGTTTCTCTCTTGCTCCATATACTCTGCATACTTGTTTTCTCTTTCTG
>OFHJ01000284.1_pt1 | contig 21034 bp, 17 predicted proteins | sample 1522001 | NCBI WGS metagenome assembly OFHJ01 (sample SAMEA2464838, study PRJEB22497) | soil metagenome | biome: Grassland; feature: Farmland; material: Clay | place: Australia | collected 2013-02-01 | depth 1.2 m | reverse complement strand
GCCGCGACGCGTTCCGTCTTGGCCCGGAGATCCGCCACCAGACCCGCCATCGCCTCCCGGTTCCGCATCGCCCCGTCCGAGCGCAGATCGAGTGCGCTTTCCAAATCCGGCATCACCCATTCCCTTCGCCCAACCGCCCTCGCCCACCAATCCAAGACCCGCAAAGCGAATCAACACAGCCATCGCCTCCTAATCCGGCGGGCCGCTTTCTTCGCCAGGGGGTAAAGAGCCCGTTCTCACACCCATTCGGAACCGTATTTGGGCGCCCTCTAGCGCCGCCGCAGAACCGGCAGGCCCGCGCTAAACAACGCCAGGATCAACAGCGCACCCTGCACGATGTACTGCCAATAGGTCTGCACACCGATGATCGACAGCCCGTTATTGATCACGCCGATCAGGAGGACGCCGATAAAGGTTCCGAGAATATGAAATTTTCCCGGCCGCAGCGTCGATGCCCCGATAAAAACGGCGACAAACGCATTCAAAAGGTACGTATCTCCGACGCCCTGCGGGCGGCCCGCGCCGAGATTCGAAGCCGCCATGAGCCCGCCAAGCGCGGCACAGGCCGCCGAGAGGCCGAGCGCAACCAAGGCATACGACTTGACCGATATACCCGACAGGCGGGAGGCCTCCGCGTTTCCGCCGATTGCGTAGAGATTGCGGCCGAGTTGCGTGTGTTCCAACAGCAGCCACAACGCGACGCCGACGAGCGCCATGACGAAGACGGGATTCGGTATATTGAATAACGACCCCTGCCCCAAGACGAGGAAACCGTCCGGTATACCGCTGAGGATGGTAAGCGAGTTGGAGATGCCGAGCAGAACGCCGGTGATGATGGACCCCATCGCCAACGTTTCGATAAAGGCCGATATGCCGAGGTAACTCACTAAAGTTCCGTTAACGACGCCGATAACCGATGCCACCAGGAGAACGAAGCCATCGGTCGTCGCGATGCCAAGTTTCGCGTGCAATGTCACCAGGATATAGGGCGCCAGATAGCCGCCGAGGGTCGCCATTGCGGCGATCGAGAGATCGAACAGTCCCATCACCAAACAGACCGTGAGACCGAAGGAGATCACGCCCAGAATCGCAATCTGGTTGAGGATACTGAGGATATTGCCAATGGTAGGAAAGACGTCCCACTGCGCGGCCGAGAATCCAACCACCAGCAGAACCAGAGAAATGATGGTTCCGTAACGCGAGATCCCCGATATCCAATCTATCCGACGGCGTGAAACTTTTTGCTCCACCGCCCGACTAATGCTCATTTCCGCCTCCAACCGCGAGGTGCAGGATTGCCTCCTCGGTGATTTCCGCGCCGACCAATTCGCCGATCACGCTTCCGTCATGAAATACCAGAACCCGTTGGCAGACCCGCGGAAACTCCTCGACCTCCGTCGACGTGAAGATCACCGCGGCTCCGGCCGCAGAAATCCCCCGGATCAGATCATAGATTTCCGCTTTCGCGCCGACGTCGACGGCAGCCGTCGGCGAGTTCAACAAATAGACCCCTGCCCCCGTCGCAAACCACCGGCCCAGCATCGCTTTCTGCTGATTGCCGCCGCTCAGTGCATCGATCGGCGTTTCTATGCTTACCGTCTTGACCGACAAACGTCGAACGATGTCCTCGGTTTCGCGGCGCTCTCGACCGCGCAAGATGAACCGGAAGATGGGATCGGAAAGAAACTTGGTCAGATTGGGAAGGGAAATATTCTCCCGAACGCTAAAACCCGGAAGAATACCCTCGGCGACGCGATCCTTCGGCAAGAGCGCGATGCCCGCGCGACGGGCGGCGCGCGGTGTCGCCAGGTTGATATTCTCTCCGGCGAGGGAAACGGTTCCTTCCACGATGCGCCGGCGACCGAAAAGCAAATCCAACGCTTCCTCGGCGCCGCTCCCCGGCAGTCCCGCAAAACCCAGAATCTCCCCTGCGTGAACGGTGAAATCGAGCCCCCGGACGCGGTCGCCCGCAACCGCCTTCGCAGAGAGAACATCCTTTCCCGAGATCGGCTGTTTCTCGACGACGGCGTCCGTGAACTCATGGTGTCCGCCGACGATGGCCGAGACGATCGTGCGCGGCGAAAATTCCCCCCGGCGCCAGGTCCCGACAAGTCGCCCGTCCCTCAACACGCTGATGCGGTCGGCAATCTCGAAAACCTCCGTCAGCCGATGGCTAACATAAAGAAAGCCGATGCCCTTTCCCACCAGGCGACGCATCTGACCGAAGAGCGTGGAGACTTCCTCGGGCGAAAATGCAGACGTCGGTTCGTCCAGAATGATCACTCGCGCATTGCTGGCGATCGCTTTGGCGATCGAAATCATGGCGATTTCATCCGGCCGCAGCTCGCCTACGATCGATCGCGGATCGATCTCCAATCCGACACGCTGTAGCAACGCCACGGCGCGCCGGCGCAACTCGCCCCAATTGACAAGGAGCCCCCCTCGACGCGGCAGCCGGTCGCCCAGAAAGAGATTCTCGGCCACGCTGAGCTGCGGCACCAGATTGGAGTGCTGATGCACTACCGCGATGCCGCGTGCTTGCGCCTCCTGCGGGGAATTGATCGTAACCTCTCGCCCCTCGATTAAGATTCGGCCGCTTGTCGGCCGATGGGCGCCAGCGATGGCCTTGATCAGGGTGGATTTCCCAGCGCCGTTCTCGCCCAATAGCGCATGGATCTCCCCGCGACGAAGCTGGATATCCACCCCGTCCAGCGCGCGCATGCCGGGAAAGTCTTTTGTCAACCCCACGACATGGAGAAGAGCCGATTGCTCGTCTCGGCGGTCGACGTCGACCGCCCCGCCGAGAGACGGCGGAGCGGTCTTTGACGTCTTCTGTGCCTCGGCAGGCATCGGCTCAGCCCAGGCGCGAGAGTCTGCCTCTACCCGCCGCTGTCATTTAAGCTCGATATCCGCCGAGAAGAGGGCGCAGGTCTTGTAATTGGGCAGCTCTCCCTTCGGCGGGACTGTCTGGCGCGTGATCAGGCAGGGACGCTTGTAGATTTGATGCTCGGCGAACGTCTTCCCGTCGACAGCATCGGCCACCGCCTGCACCGCCGCGACACCCATGCCCTTGACGTCATAGGCCACCGTCAACGCCATCGGCGTGTGCTCACGGATCAAGTCGAAGACAGGCGGGATGCCGTCCTCGCTCACCACGAACGCGTGGCTCTTCGCCTGCTGAATGGCGCGCACCGCGGGAATCGCGATCTCGTCCCAGCCGACCCACACCGCACCGATGTTGTGATAGCGGTGCAGAAGATCGGTGAGCCGGTTATAGGTATCCTGGACCTGCCCCGGAACCTTGACTTGGATCGACGTAACCTTGATCCCCGGATAGCCCTTGACCACGGCCCAGAAGCCGCGATCCCGTTCCGCCAGCGCCGGCAGCACCGTCCAGTTCAGCTTAACCACATGCCCCTTACCATTCAGGCGGGCAACCATCTCCGAGGCCGAGATGGCCCCATCGACGACGTTGTTGTCGCCGATATCGACGGTGATTCCGGGCACCAAACCGGAAAAAGTGGAGACGAACGGGATATGGTGCTTGTCCGCGTTCGCGATAACCCCGGCCATCTCGTGATTATCAGAAGCGATGTTGATCAGCGCGTTAAATCCCCGCGTGATGAACGTGTTTACCTGGTTGTTCGTCGCAACCTGGTCGCCGTTTCCGTCGTAGGTCTCGACGGTCCAGCCGCGCGCCTTGGCGGCCTTAACCGCGGATTCGATCATTTCGTGGATCGACGGCGATGCGCCGTTCACCGAGAAGATCGCAACCTTCAAATGCTTTTGCGATGGCAACTCCCGCGCGTCCGCGCTGCTGCCAAAGACAGAAAGCCCGAGCGCCAAAGCCGCTCCGGCCAAGACAACACGCATATGCTTCGCTTTGAAGAACATAAGCCCTTCCTCCCTGATTGACCGGCCGCGGCCACACGATAATGGATCGTCGGATGCGTGCCTTGTCGCCTATGGCATGTTCCCGCAATGGGCATCCGCCTGGACGCACGAACTCAGCTCGCGAGCAGGATTTTTTCCTGCCTCCAATCCTCGCATGCCGGATGGCAACGCCATAAATGGCCGACTGCGTTTCCTCCTGTGCCTCGCACCCGAGGCTTCTTTTTAGCCAAAAAATGCTAGATGGCCGCTTCGATATCGTCAACAACTTAAAACGACAAAATTGTCTTACAATCCAGCGACCACCCGGCGCGCCTACTGGCGCGCCGTCGTGCCGCCGTCAATCACGAGAACGGTGCCGTTGCAGTAACTCGCTTCGTCGGACGCTAGGTAGAGACAGCCATAGGCCATCTCTTCGGCCGTGCCGGGCCGCTTCATCGGCGTCAGGCGATCTGCCATCGCGGGATCGTCAAAAAGGTTCAAGACCGATTCCACCATCGGCGTCGCGATGAAGCCCGGCGCGATGCAATTGGCGCGGATATTATCGCCGCAATAGGCGACGCAAAGCGATCGCGTGAGATTGATCATCGCCCCCTTCGCCGCTGTATAGGTATGCGCGACAGGGAGTCCCTGAATGCCAGAGATGCTCGCCACGTTGACGATCGAACCTTGGCCCTGCTTACGCATCTCGGGGATCACCGCGCGGCACATGTAAAAGCAGGAATCGAGGTTGATGGCCATGACCTCATGCCACTTCTCCGGCGGCGTGTTGACGAGGTCGTTCATCGAGTCCGGACTCTTTTCCATCCAGCTGTAGCCAACGCCCGCGGCATGAACCAAGATGTCCACCCGGCCGTACGCATCGCGCGCCGCCGCAACCACTTTGTCCGCCCCGCCCGCCTTTGACAAATCTGCGGCCACCACGCGCCCGTCGCCGCCGGCCGCCCGTACCGCGCTCAAAGTCTCGTCAAGATTGGCCTGCGTTCGGCTCACGCCGACGACCTTCGCCCCTTCGGCGGCGAAAAGCGTCATGCACGCCCGCCCTACACCGGTTCCCGCACCGGTGATAATCGCCACCTTTCCCTTCACGCGTTCCATTATTTCCTCCCATTGCGTTGTGCCGCGATATAGACAGCAAGTCGCGTCTGGCATATTGTATGCAAAATTGTAGGACAACAAAAACAAGAACGCCAGCCGGTTCTCCCGGCGCAACGCGAAAGGGCAGGAAATGAAAGCAGCCGTATTTCATGAGCTCGGCAAGCCATTGGCTATCCAGGAGGTCCCCACGCCGAAGGCCGGAGCTGGCGAACTCGTACTCCGCGTCCACTACTGCGGGATCTGTGGCTCCGATCTCCACGCGACGCGACCCGGCGTGTTCTTGGTTCCAGACGGCACTATTCTCGGGCACGAGTTTGCCGGCGAAATCGTCGAATCCGGCTCGCCCGGCTGGAAGGTCGGCGAGATGGTCACCGCCGTCCCGAACAACGCCTGTGCAGACTGCCGGAGCCTTGGCCTCGGCGAGTGCAAGGATCATCTTGGCATTCTTTGCGCGGGAAATTCGATCACCGGGTTCAGCCCGGAAGTGCCTGGCGCTTACGCGGAATACGTCAAGTGCAGCGCGAAAGAGGCCCTTCGCCTGCCGTCGCAAGTCCGCAGTCGGGAGGGCGCCACCGTCGAACCTCTTGCCGTCGGAATGCACGCCGTCAACAAGGGCGGTGTTGATCTGACGTCACGCGTCCTGATCCTTGGGGCGGGCCCGATCGGCCTCGCGGTGACGATCTTTGCGCGGCTTGCCGGGGCGCGAAATGTGGTCGTGAGTGAATACGCTAAAAGCCGCCGTGAGGCGGCCGGCGCGCTTGGCGCCACGGCCGTGATTAATCCAGCTGCGGAGGACGTCGCCGAGGCTTTCGCCCGCCACGCTGGCGGGCCGCCGGATATCATCTTCGAGTGCATCGGTGTCCCCGGCCTGATTCAGCAGTGCATCGATCTCTCGCGGCCGTTCGGCAAGGTGGTCGTCGTCGGCGTCTGCATGGTCGAGGATAAGTTCGTACCGCTTTCGGGCACCTTCAAAGAGGTCAACATCCAGTTCGTACTCGGCTACGGGCGACCGGACTGGCGGCTGGTCCTCGATCTTCTCGACAGCGGCCGAATCGATCCAAAGCCGATGATCACGGACATTGTGACTTTGGCCCAACTGCCGGACGCCTTTGAGGAGCTCCGCCAGCCATCGACCCAAATGAAGATTCTCGTACAACCGAACGCGTAACCACCAGCCAACCGCAAGCGCAACCCGAAATAAGAAAGCCGCCGCTCGAAACTCGGGCGGCGGCTCGCGCAATTGGCCGGTCGCAGGCGCTCCAGTCATAGTCCGCGCCTGCCCCCGAACTCGTGAATGACTGTTACAGACGCTTTCCGTTCTTGTCGTAGCGGTACCAGCCCCGCCCCGCCTTGCGCCCGTTGTAGCCCGCCGCGACCATTTGGCTGAGCAACGGCCGAGGCAGAAAGCGCTCCCCATAGGCCTTATAGAGAATCTCGTGCACATCGCGCGAGAGGCTATTGGCCGTATTGTCCAAGAGCTCGAACGGGCCGATCGCATGACCGAGGCCAAGCTTGCATCCGAGATCGATATCCTCCGGGGTGCAGACGCCTTCCTCGACCAACCGGATCGATTCGATGACAAGGGCATGCAGAAGGCGATTGATCGCGAACCCGACCACATCTTTGACGCGGATCGGTGCTTTGCCGATAGCCGCGAGAACCTCTGTGACGGCGTCCGCGAAGGCCGCATCGGTGTCCATCCCAGGGATGACCTCGACCAGTTTCATGCGGGACGCCGGCGAGAAGAAATGAGTCCCCATGAACCGTTGGCGGCGTTCCTCGGAGAGCGCTGCCGAGAGCGACGAGATCGAAATCGACGAGGTATTGGACGCCATTCCGGCGCCGGGCGCCAGTACGCGGTCAAGGCGTGACAGTACGTCGCGCTTCAGCCCCTCGTCCTCGAACACCGCCTCGATCACCAAGTCGCGATCGCCATAGTCCTCAACCCCCTCCACAACGCGGAGACTGGCGGCCGCCCGCTCGCCGGCTTCGGCCGCCCAGAAGCCGCGAGCGACGCCACGCTCGATCACGCCGTCGAGCCGCTTGCGCGCGGCCTCTGCCAACGCGCGATCACGATCGCAAAGGATTGTGGGATGGCCGGCCAGCGCAAAAACCAGCGCGATCTCCGATCCCATCATTCCAGCTCCGACCACGCCTATCTTGTCAAACCTCGACATCGACTCCCCCATTTCCCATCTAAAAACCCGCACAGAACCGCAGCATACGTCTTAGAGCCACGCTGGGTCCGTTTCCACCGCGACGGGATCGCAGCGCTCGACCAGATCGAGCATGGCGGCAACGCGCGGCAGTTCCACCGCAATAAACCATTTAAGCGCCTGCCGCCGCCCCCGCGCCGCTGCGGAATCGCCCCGACCCGCCGCAACCGCGCGTGCGGCGGCGCGAGCCTGCATCAGCAAGCGCCACGCGATGGTGGCATGGCCAAACGCCTCGAGAAATAGACTGGCGTTGGCCAGCACCGCGACCGACCGTTCGGCACTGGCGAGCGCCGCTTCGACCGACCGGTCAAGGTGGTGCCAAGCTGCGGCAATCTCGGCCGCCTCTGGGTCGCCTTGCGCGGCGGCCAGATCTGCCGCAACGGCCTGCCGCAAGAGCCGGTAGTCCGCGCCCCCATTACTCATTACCTTGCGTCCAAGCAAATCGAGCGCCTGGATGCCGTTGGTGCCTTCGTGGATGGGGTTCAGGCGGTTGTCGCGATATAGTTGCTCCACCGGATAGTCGCGCGTGTAGCCGTAGCCGCCGAGACACTGGATGGCGAGATCGTTCGCCTTAGGGCCATAGGCCGAAGGCCAGGCCTTCGCCACCGGCGTCAGAATGTCGAGCAGCGCCTCGCTTCGCCGGGCTGCGGCCGGCTCGGCGTGATCGCGTTGATCGACCAAATGCGCGCAATAGAGGCAGAGCCCAAGGGACCCCTCGGAGTAGGCCTTTTGCGCCAATAGCATATGCTTTACGTCCGGATGACGGTTGATCGGCACAGGCGGGAGATCGGACCGCTTGTCGCCAAGCGCGCGCCCTTGGCGCCGTGTGGCGCAATAGTCGAGGCTATAGTGAAACCCGGCGAGGGCCAGGGCGGACGCCCCCAGCCCGACCCCGATGCGTGCCTCGTTCATCATCTTGAACATATAATCGAGGCCACGATTCGGCTCGCCCATCAAAAAGCCGCGACAGGGTCCGGCCTCTCCAAAATTGAGAATGGTCGAGGTTGTGCCCCGGTAGCCCATCTTGTGCAGCAAGCTAACCAGAGCGACGTTGTTAAAGGATCCAAGCTGCCCATCGGCGTCGACCCAGTCCCGCGGCACAATAAAAAGCGAGATGCCCTTGACGCCCGCAGCCGCGCCCTCGATTCGCGCCAGCACGAAATGCACGATCGTATCCGCGAGCTCGTGCGCGCCGCCGGAAATCCACTGTTTGGTACCGCTCAATGCATAGGTTCCGTCATCGAGCGGCCGAGCGCGGGTTCGGATATCCGCAAGTCCCGAACCGGCCTGGGGTTCGGAAAGCGCCATCGTCGCCAGAAATCGCCCTGACTGCAGATGCGGCAGGAAGCGCGCCCTCTGCGCCTCGGAGCCGAACGCGGCCAACATGTTGGCCGCCGCAATGGTCAGAAACGGATAAGCCGAGGTCGAAATATTCGCGGACTGGAACAGAACGAAGCTGCCTTGTACCAAGGTCCAGGGCAGGCCGAGGCCCCCCTCGTCGGTCGGTCGATGGGCGACGAGAAATCCGGCCTCGCTTAAGGCCCGAATCGCCTCACCAACGCCATCCACGGTTCGAACCTTGCCGTTCTCAAGCCGCGGTTCGTGCTGATCCGCTTCATGATTATGGGGCGCGAAATAGGTCTCGGCCAAGCGCTCGGCCGTACCGAGAACGTCGCGCCAGCCGACAACATCCTGCCCGGTGAAGGCCGGCCAGGAAGCAAAGGAGCCAATGTCAAGGACGTCGAACAAATGAAATTCAATCTCGGCCCGTCGTCGCGCCGTCATCATCGCCGCCCCATAAATGCCTAGACCGATTTCGCGGGAAGGCGTCCCCGCTCGTCCCCAGAGGTTAGCCCGCCCATCGATATAGCCACGCCTATCAGAATGTCGCCTTGCACACCAATCCCCCACGGCCGTTGCCCGTGTGATAGCCACGACAAGCCATGAACATGCGGCCGGTAGCCACCACGCTATACTGGCGGCCGCCTGCGACCAAGCGATAGTTGGATAATTATACTATTTTGTAAGACAAAATCGTTTTCTTGATCGCCGGTGCGGTTCAGGGTACCTAAGGGAACGCTCGATGCCGCACCGTGCAATCATTCCGCGAGCTTGAAGCGCCATACCAGGGGGATGCTCGGATCATGAAGACGGATGTCTCCGCGCCGGCGAAGCGCAATCACGGCACGCGCGAAACGCGAAACGCGAGCCGCTCTCCCGACCGCGCCAAGATGGCCTCGCCGGACCGTGTGGTCGACGCCATCATCCGCGGCATCCGTGCCGGCCTCTACGTTCCCGGCCAACGCCTAATCGAAGCCGACCTGACGCGCGAGTATCGCGTCAGCAGGGGGCCCGTGCGCGAGGCACTGAAGCGCCTCGCCGCAGAGGGCGTTCTCACGCTCACCCGCAATCGCGGTGCCTATGTGCGGACCTTGACCAGGATCGAGGTGCGTGACAGTCTCGTGGTCCTCGAGCCGCTGGTCGCCCTTATGGCAGATTTGGCGGCCAAGCACATCAGCAAGGACGATAATGCCCCCCGCCTGCGCGACGCGTTCAAGCGCCTGGCATCCTTCAAGGACGACGGCAGCACGGTTGCCTTTCTCAATGCGCGGCGCAGCTTCTACGATACGATCGTCGACATCGGCGGAAACCACGAGTTAAAACGTATCCTGCCTCTGATGCAGATCCATTTGCTGCGCATGCAGTTTCATTCCTACATTACCGTGCGCGATCGCGAAAAGCAGTTTGAAGAATACAAGGCCATTGCCGAATCGATTTTGGCGGGTGACTCCAGACGCGCCCATAAGGTCGCGGGCCAGCACTTGCGCCGAACCCGCCTAAGTCTGATGCGCTTGCCCGACGACGCCTTCCCCACCATCAGGTCATGATCGCCTTACGTCATCGCGTCGCTTAGAAGCCCACGCAGCCACCGGTTGGCGGGATCGCCCTCAGCGCTGGCATGCCAATAGAGAAAGACCTCCATCGTCTGGACCTCGAACGGCATCGGGTGAATGTCGACCTCGATCCCTCCCCGACCGATAATCCGCGCATAGCGCTCGGGCATCGTCACGATCAAGTCGCTCGCGGAGGCGACACAGCAGGCCGGAAAATAGTGTTGGCAACGCAGACGCACCCGCCGCTGCAGACCAAGCCGCGCCAATTCCAGATCTTCGAAGGTGCCGCCCTGGCGACGCGACGATACCAGGATATGGCCGAGCCGCAGATAGGTCGCCGCATCGAGTTCCGGGCCAATTTCAGGATGCCCGCGCCGCGCCACCACCACCAATCGATCGATCTCGATACGCTTGCGGTGAACGGCGTTTGAGAGCGGCATCAAGATATCTAACGCGACATCGATTGTGCCGGAGGCAAGGCCGCTTTCGAGCGAGCGCCGATCGGCACGCACAGAGGCGACGTCGAGCGTCGGCGCCACCGCGCTGATATGCCGCGTCAACATCGGCAAGAACGAGACTTCAAACAGATCGCGGGTGCCGATCACGAAGCGCCGTTCGGCGCTTGCGGGATCAAACTGGCCGACCTGCGTCAACGCAGAGTCGATTGTCCGTAACGCTTGCCGCACCGGATCGACCAGGCTTCGCGCCTTCGCCGTCGGGACTAGCGAGCGCCCCCGACGCTCGAACAGGTGGTCGTCGAGCAGTACGCGCAAACGCGCCAGCGCATGGCTAATCGCGGGCTGGGTCAAATTGAGCTTCTCCGCGGCCCGCGTCACGCCGCCTTCGCGGCAGATGGTATCGAAGACGACCAGAAGATTAAGATCGAAGCGGCTTATATTCGTCATTCTAATATCACATAATTCAATTCATTCATTTGATTCATTATATTCCATGGCTAGCATGCAGACAACGGCGCCGAACGACCGCTGAGAGGACTGCCATGGACTTCGACTACTCGCCCAAGACGGAAGACATGAGAGCCCGCCTGCAGGCTTTCATGGATACCCACATCTATCCCAACGAAGCGCAGTTTTTTCGCGAACTCGACGCTTGCGGCCCCCAGGACACGCCGGCGCTGATCGAAGAATTAAAGCCCAAGGCACGTGCTGCAGGACTCTGGAACCTGTTTTTGCCCGACAGCGAACATGGCGCTGGATTGAACAATCTGGAATACGCGCCGCTGGCGGAGATCATGGGCCGTGCCTATTGGGCCTCGGAAGTATTCAACTGCTCGGCACCCGACACCGGCAACATGGAGGTATTGGCGCGTTACGGCACCGAGAAGCAGAAGAAGCAGTGGCTCACGCCTCTTTTGGATGGAAAGATGCGTTCCTGTTTCGCCATGACCGAGCCGGCCGTAGCATCGAGCGACGCGACCAATATACAAGCGTCGATCCGCCGCGACGGCGACGACTATGTGATCAACGGCCACAAATGGTTCTCGTCCGGCGCTGGCGATCCGCGCTGCGGCTTGTTCATCTTCATGGGCAAGACCTCCCCCGACAATCCGGACAGGCACAAACAACAATCGATGATCATCGTGCCGACCGGCCTGCCGGGCATCACGGTGCTTCGCACGCTTCCGATTTTCGGCTTCACCAAGCTCGACAAGGTGGCGGAGGCAACCTTTGAAAACGTGCGCGTTCCGGCCGAGAATATCCTGCTCGGCGAAGGCCGCGGCTTCGAGATTGCCCAAGGCCGCCTGGGGCCGGGACGCATTCACCATTGCATGCGCCTTATTGGACTCGCTGAGCGAGCCGTCGAAACCACCTGCAAGCGCACCAAGAGTCGCATTACGTTCGGCCGGCCCATCGCCGACCAGACCGTTACGTTGGAGCGCATCGCGCAGTCGCGCATCCTTATCGATCAAGCGCGACTTTTGACGCTTCGCGCCGCGTACATGATGGATACCGTAGGCAACAAGGTCGCCCGCGCGGAAATAGCCATGATAAAGGTGGCGGCGCCGAATATGGCCCAACAGGTCATCGACTGGGCCATCCAGGCCCATGGTGCGGCCGGGGTCACCACCGATTCCGGCCTCGCCCATGCCTTCGCCATCGCCCGCTTCCTGCGTATCGCCGACGGTCCGGACGAGGTCCATCGCAACCAGATCGGCCGGCTCGAGTTGCGCAAATACGCCTAGAGAGCAACATCGAGAAAAGCAGGAGAGGAGGCGCGATGTCGATTCTCATCACCGGCGGGACCAAAGGCGTCGGCCTCGCCATCGCCACAGCCTTCGCCGCAAGCGCCGGAAACGTATTCCTAAACTACCACGGCGACGACAAAGCGGCCCTGGACGCGGCCAAGAGCGTATCGGCGCTGGGCGGACAACCTCACATCATCAAGGCCGACGCCGGCACCGCCGAAGGCTGCGCCGAGATATCGGCCGCCATCTCCAAGGCGACCAAGACGCTCGACCAAGTGGTGCACTGCGCTGTCGATCCCTACGCGGCGGCGGTTCTAGAAGCCGACCCGCACCGCTTTGCCCAGGCGGTGACCACCAACGGCACCAGCCTCATGTTCCTGGTCCAGGCGCTGCTGCCCCTTCTTCGCCGGGGGAGCAGCATCGTCTTCCTCAGCAGCCGCGGCGGGCGCATCGTGGTGCCCAACTACGCTGCAATCGGCGTTGCCAAGGCTTTGGCTGAAAGCCTGGTCCGCTATCTCGCGGTTGAGCTCGCCCCAAGGGGAATCCGCATCAATGCTGTCGCACCATCCATCGTCGAGACGGACGCAGTCCGCACGATCTTCGGCGACAAGACCGCGACGATCATGAAAGATTCGGCGGGGCACAATCCGTCCGGGCGGGGCATCAGGGATTCCGATTACACCAGCCTGATCCGCTGGCTGTCGTCGCCCGAGGCGGAATTCATCCAGGGCCAGGTGATCTTCGTCAACGGCGGGGCCAATCTTAGCGCCTGATCCCGCGTAACGGCGTCAGAGGCGCTCGATCAGGGTCGCGTTGGCCATGCCGCCGGATTCGCACATGGTCTGAAGGCCATAGCGGCCTCCAGTTTCTTCCAGTACCGTCACCAGATTGGACATCAGCCGCCCGCCGGACGCGCCGACCGGATGGCCGAGCGCAATGGCGCCACCATAGCGGTTGACCCGGGAGGGATCGGCGCCGAGCTCCTTCATCCAAGCCAACACGACCGACGCAAAGGCTTCGTTCACCTCGAACGCATCGATTTCGTCGAGGCTGCGCCCCGCGCGCGCCAAGAGTCGGCGCGTCGCGGGAATAATGGCCGTTAGCATCAGAATGGGGTCGTCACCCGCGACGGCAAAGTGCGTGATGGCCGCGCGCGGCTTGAGGCCTAGCCTCGCGGCCACGCTTTCCTCGGCGATGAGCGCCGCCGCGGCGCCATCGGTCACTTGGCTCGAATTCCCCGCGGTCACGCTCCAGTGGATTTGCGGAAAGCGCTGGCCGGCAGCGGCATCCTCGAAGGCGGGATTCAGCGCGGCGAGCCGCTCAAACGTCGTATCCCGCCGCAGGCCTTCATCGCGCGATATCGTCCGGACCGTACCCTCGGCATTCGCGATCGTCACCGGCACGATAGAGCGTTCGGTTAAGCCGCAGTCCTCGGAATCGGCGGCGCGGTGATGAGAGGCAAGCGCGAAAGCGTCTTGGGCGTCGCGCGTCAGACCCCATTTCGCCGCAATCAGCTCGGCCGAAATTCCCTGGCGCACCAAGCCCTCCGGGTAGCGGGCATGGAAGGCCGGACCTTCGTTGTCCTTGCCGAGCCGATTGGCGCGCATTGGCACCCGGCTCATCATTTCGACGCCCCCGGCGATAACCAGGTCGTAGGCCCCCGCGATCACTCCTTGCGCCGCGAAGTCCAGCGCCTGTTGCGCCGAACCGCACTTCCGGTCAAGCGTCACCGCCGGAACGCTTTCCGGAAATCCGGCCGCGAGAACCGCCTGGCGACCGACATTTCCGGCCTGTTCCCCGACCTGGATAACGCATCCGGTAATAACGTCCTCGACCTGACCCGGGTCGACGCCGGTCCGGCGCACCAGCTCTTTGAGTATATCGGCGTATAGATCAACCGGGTGCACGCCGTCCAGCGCACCGCCGCTCCGTCCCCGAGCGAAAGGAGACCGTACAATATCGACGATGACCGCCCGGCGCATGATCTCTCTTCCCCCTTAACCGGCCCGCCGATAGAGCTCGACGGAAAGTTTGGCCGAGTGGATCTGCACCATCGGCGCCTTAGCGATCCGCATCAGCCGTTGCACTTGATCAAGCTCCGGCGAGGACAAAAGCGGAAAGGTGCGATTCACCGCTCCGGCGGCGCGCATCCTCTCCAAGTCGGGCTCAGGCACCAGAGCGCGCAGGATCAGCTCATCATCGTTGTCGGTATTATAGCGCCGCCGCAGGTCCTCTATGCTCGGCTGCTCCGGCGGATTATCGACCACCTGCTTGGCGCGCGGCGCCGCCATGATTTTGTCGAGAACGTTGGAGTCGATCGGCGCCACGGTCTCTCCATAGAACCCGGCCGCATATTGAATTACCTCATCGGGCACAATGCTGTAGCGCTTACCGGTAACAACATTAAGAACCGCCTGGATGCCGACCAGCTGGCTGAATGGCGTCGCCATGCCGGGATAGCCGAGATCGCGCCGCACTTCCGCCGTCTCGTGCAGCACGTCGCCCAACTTCTCGGTCATATTGTGCTGAGCAAGCTGCGCCTTCAGCGTACCTGTCATACCGCCGGGGATTTGGTGGCGGATTGAAAGCACATCGTATTCGTTGTGCTGGTTGACCGGAAAGCCCGCCGCTTTTCCCACCCGCTCGAAGTGCTCGGCAACCGGCGCAAACAACGACTTGTCGAGACCGTGCGTGTGTCCAAGAAGCTCGACGTTATTGACCATGATCTCGGTCGACGGCACCGAAGGGCCATTCGCCATCGGCCGGCTGGCCGTGTGCAGAATGGTGACGCCGAGTTCAATTGCGTCGAGATACGCCTTTGCGGATTGGCCGAGGATATTATTGGCGTGGAACTCGATCGGCTTGCCCCGCGCCTTTGCCTTGATCGCGGGCACCAGCGTCTTAAGCCGCTCCTTATCGAGCACGCCAGCGGTATCGTAAAGCAACAGCGTGTCAATATCGGGGCTCGCCGAGAGCTTGTCCGCCTTATCGGCATAATATTCGTCCGTATGCACCGGCGAGAGCGCGAACATAATCGCGCCGGCGACCTCCGAGCCGAACTCCTTGGCCACCTTGGCCAGCCGGTGCGTCTTGTCAATATTGAACAAAACGTCATAGATCCAGAAGCTGCGGCAGCCGTGCACGTTGAGCTGCCGCATCCAGGCATCCATCAGCGAATCCGGCGTTACCCCAAAGGTCACCGACGCGTTGGAGCGCATGCCGCCGCGGATCCGCGTGCGCGGCATGGCCTGAACCAGAAGATCGAGCCCCTCCCATGGATTCTCGCGGCAGGTACGGATCATCACCTCGAATAACGACGAACCGGCGAGGTCGATCACCCTAAACCCTGTCCGGTCAATCGCGGGCGCAACCGGCAGCGCCATGCCCGCCTGCATGCGCATGCCCCACAAACTCTGCTGGCCGTCGCGCATGGTTTCGTCAAGGAATTCGATATGGGCCATGTTAGGCGTTCCTCCCCCGGGTATAGCTGGGCAGCAGCGTGCCTTCCAACCACCGCGTGTCGAAATGATTCGCGATATAATCTGGATGCGCGGAGATCGCCCGCAACAGTGCGAGATTGGTGGCGATGCCTTCGATCTCGAAGCGCGCAAGCGCATCGCCCAATCGCGCGACGGCCTGCGTCCTGTCGTCGCCCCGCACGATCAGCTTAGCGAGCATGCTGTCGTAATAGGGCGAGACGAACGCACCTTCCTCTAGGCCGGTGTCGACGCGGAGCCCGTCGCCCTCAGGCGGGCACCAGCGGGTAATGCGGCCCGGCGACGGCGCGAAGCCGCGATCGGGATCCTCGGCGATTATGCGCACCTCGATCGCATGGCCTTTCGGCGCGACATCATGCTGCCCGACCGGAAGATGACCGGAGCCGGAAACCTCAAGCTGCAGTTGTATCAAATCGAATCCGGTTACAGTTTCCGACACCGGATGCTCGACCTGGATGCGCGCATTCACCTCGATGAAGTAGAACGCATCGCGCTCAATGTCGTAGAGGAACTCGACCGTTCCGGCATTGCGGTACTGGATGGCGGACAGCAGGCTAACGGCGGCCCGCTGAAGCCGCTGACGCGTCGCGTCCGGCAGGATCGCGGCCGGAGCCTCCTCGACCATCTTCTGGTAGCGGCGCTGAATCGAGCAATCGCGTTCGCCGAAATGAACGACGCGACCGTCGCCTCCCCCCATCACCTGCACCTCCACATGCCGAGCCCGCTCGACGTAACGCTCCACAAAGAGCGTGCCATCACCGAAGGCCTCCTTGGCCTCGACAGACGCGCGCTCGAACCCGGCAGCCAGTTGCTTGGCGTCATGGGCGACGACCATCCCGCGCCCGCCGCCGCCGGCCGACGCCTTGGTCACCACCGGATAGCCGATTTCGTTGGCGAATGCGATTGCGGCTCGGGTGGATTCTAGCTTGCCGCTGCCGGGCACCATCGGCACACCAGCCGCCTTGGCCAACGCCCGTGCGGCGAGCTTATCGCCCACCGCTTTGATTGATTCGGCCGTCGGTCCGACGAACGCAATCCCCTCCTGGCCGCACATCTCCGCCAGCACCGCTCGTTCCGAGAGAAAGCCATAACCCGGATGGAGCGCGTCACACCCCGTCGCCGCGGCCGCGTGGACGAGAAGACGGGGATCTAGGTAGGACCTGTGCGCGGGCGCGGGACCAAGGACGACCGTGCGGTCGGCTTCGCGTGCGGCCAGGCTGTTCCGATCCGCCTCCGAGGCCGCAAGGACAGACTCTATGCCAAGGCCGCGCGCGGCCCGGACGATGCGGAGTGCGATCTCGCCGCGGTTAGCGACCAGAAGCCGGCGATGTGCCATCGCTCGTTCTTCACTCGGTGGGCTCGATCAGAGCCAACGGCTGATCGAACTCGACGAGTTGGGCATCCTGGATGAGGATATCGCGTACGATTCCGGCAACGCCGGCGCGGACGGGAGTGAACAGCTTCATTACCTCGATCAAGCACACCTCCGTATCGGCATCTATTTTCTGGCCGATGCTCACATACGGCGGCGCCCCCGGCTTCGGCGCCCGATAGAAGGTACCGAGGTTCGGAGCACGCACCGCCACCTGCCCGGGAGGAATACCGGCAGGCTCCGCTTCGGCCTCTTGACTCGCGGTGGCGGAAGCGAGCTTGTCGCCGGGCGTGGCAAATGGCGGTGCGTTTCTTTCGGCCGGTTCAGGCGCGCCCTGAATTTTGCTGCGATTGGCGGAATCCTTGGACAGGTGGATCTCGCACCCATCGACAACCACCCGTATTTCGTCCCAACTCGACTCATCGAACGTCTGAACAAGCGCCTCAATGTCCTGTGCCGTGACGTCTGTCATACGTGCTCCTCTCGCTTGGCAGGCGCCGCGTCGAGAGCTGTCCGAGCAGCGGCAAGCAGCGCCGGCAGAACCGGCGCGGCAACAATAAATTCGAATCCTGCGGCGATCGCCCCGCGAATCCCCGCGTCAGACGCTATGACCCCACCGCGAACCCCCTTGGCGCCTTTTTGGCGCCCGAGAAACGCCGCAATCCGTTCCGGATCCGCCGCCTCCTCATTGCCGTCGATGTCCAGAACGCCACCCGGAGGCACCTGATCGGGCGCGACGACGCCGAGCGGCGAACGGGCACGCGCCCAGCGGGTTAGGGTGGCCAGATCGGGATCGGCCCTCTCGTCCGGAGCAACGATTTCCAATGCACCCCGGTAAATCTTACCTGCGCGTCCATCCACCGTAACCGTTTCGCCCGTAAGTTCCGCCAGGCTTCCGGCGCCACACCCAACGACGCAGGGCAGTCCAAGCGCGCGCCCCACGACCGCCGCATGCGACGTGCTACCCCCCTGCTCCGTACTAACCGCCCGCGCCGCGATCATTCCATGCAGATCCTCGGCGCTCGTCGTCGGCCGCACCAGGATCACAGCCTCGCCCGATTGCGCACGCCGTTCGGCCTCATCCGCGCTGGAGACCACGGTCCCGATCCCCACGCCCGGCGAAGCGCCCTCGCCAGCCGCCAGCACCTGAGAAGCCGACGCGGCGTCCGCGGCCAGATGCGGGCTGAGCAAGATCCGAATCTGATCGGGGCTTACGCGCGACAGCGCCTCGTCCTCGTCGATCAGTCCCGCTTCCACCAGATCAACCGCGACCCGCACCGCGGCTTGCGGCGCCAATTTAGCGGCCCGCGACTGCAGCAGGAAGAGACGCCCGCGCTCGACGGTGAACTCGATATCCTGCACGTCGCGCCCGGCGTGCTCGAGAACGCCAGCGGCGTTGAGTAAGGCACCATGAACGTCGGGAAGGCTTTCCCGCAATACGGCGAGCGGCTTCGGCGTGAACTTGCCGGAAACGACCTCCTCCCCTTGAGCACAGGGCAAAAATTCGCCGTACGGCGCCGCCTCCCCGGTCAGTGGATTGCGAGTGAACAGGACACCAGTGCCGGACCGCGCGTCCGCGTTGCCGAACACCATCGCTTGCACGGTCACGGCCGTACCGAGGGTGTCCGGAATATTGTGGTGCTGGCGGTAGCGTCGGGCCCGACGGGAATTCCATGACTCGAACACGGCGGCAACGGCGCCACGCAACTGTTCGACGGCGGTCTGCGGCACCGCCTTTCCCGTCCGGCGCAGGATCTCGGCGCGCCACATCGTTGGGTCGTCCTGCGCCGCGAGCACGCACTCCGCTTCCTTCAAAACGATTTGAAGATACAGGTCGAGAAATCGCCGATGGGTGTCGCGGGCGAACCGCGCATCCCCCGTCGCCTTTGCCAGCGCCGCCTCGGTTTCGTCGTTCATTCCGAGGTTGAGCACCGTATCCATCATGCCAGGCATCGAGATCGGTGCGCCGGATCGCACCGAAACCAGAAGCGGGCTCTCGCCATAGCCGAAGCTACGGCCGGTCTCCGCCTCGAGCCAACGGACACCGGCCGTCAACTCTGTTTCCAATTCTTCCGGAAGCGCCCCGCCGGCCATGAAGGCGGCGCAGGCTGATGTCGTGGCCACAAACGCCGGCGGCACCGTAAGGCCAAGCGACAGCATTCGCGCCACCGACCACGCCTTGCCCCCAATAAGCTCTCGACTTGGCAAGTCGGTGCCGTCGAGGCCGAGAGTCCATTCACCGAACGCGCGCGTCATGACCAAAAGTCGCCTATTCCTCCCGCTCGCGCCCCATCAGGCGCAAGAGGTCCTCATGCAGCTCAAACCACACTGTGTGGTAGCTCTCGATTTTGGCGTCACTGACCCAGGCGATGTCGCCGCCTTCCGCTCTCTCGAGAGCTGCCAGAAGCTTTTCCCGATATATCCGCATGCGCGGCAATCCGAGGGCCAACTTATCTATCGCGCCTTCGGCACGCTCGTGCAATTCGCCCAGTCGGTCGATAATCTTCGCGTCGTAATCGCCATTCACGTGATCGTTGGGAAGACGCTCGCCACCGATCGCAATGGTCTGCCAATCGGTGATCAACGTCTTGAGCACCCCGTTGACGCGTTCGAAGGCCTCATAACCCGCCACGAAATCGGGGTTACCCCGAAGATCGGCGTAGAAACGCGAATATTCGGAATCCAGCGCCATCCGCGCCACAGGCGTCAGCATATAACGCTCTTGCGCGCTGACCGCCCGGCCGCTGGTCACAAGGCTTCCGAGCACCTGCCGAACGTCATCGACTTCTATGCCGAGGATTTCGGCAATAGCCTCAGGGCTTGCATGCTTCTTGATGGCCAAGCCATGCATGACTAAGTGGTTCATATTCATCCGGCGCCTTCCTCTATAACGCTGTCACCCCGGCCTCTTCTTGCGTCGCCGCGGGAGACAATCCGTTCCCGCACCTCGCGCCGAAGAATTTTGTTGGCAGCGCTTTTCGGCAATTCCGGCCAAATCTCCACGTCCTTGGGCCGCTTATAGCTGGCCAAGTGCTCGCGCGCGAAAGCGAGCACTCCCTCCCGCGTCAACCCGGGCCGACCGGCCACAACCGCATGGACCCGCTCGCCCCACTTTTCGTCAGGCAAACCAACCACCGCCGCCTCGACCACTCCGTCGCAATCGAGAAGAACGTCCTCGACCTCGCGCGGATAGACGTTATACCCGCCGGATATCAGCATGTCGTTCTTGCGATCGACGAGATAGAAGAAGCCATCGCTATCCATGTGACCGATGTCACCAGTGTGAAGCCAGCCATTACGAAAGACGTGGCTCGTAGCGTCCGGCTGGTTCCAGTAATACGCCATGGTCTGCGGCCCGCGGCACACGATTTCGCCGCGAGCACCAGGGGGGAGCGGCCGGTCGTTCTCGTCAAACACTGCAACCTCCGCAATCGTGAAAGGACGACCACAAGAGCCGGTACGGTCGTGATCACTCGGCGCGAGGCAGGTGATCACCATGGGGCTTTCCGCTTGCCCATATGTCTGCGCGAAGATCCGGCCGAATCGGCGCTCCGCGCGCGCAAGAAGAGACGGCGCGATCGGCGATGCGCCATAGACGATTCGCCGAAACGGCATCTCCGTGCGCTCGATCTCGGGTTGCTCGAGGATCATCGCCAGCATCGTCGGAACAAGGAACGTCAGACCGGGCTGCTCGCTCCTCGCCAGCTGAATAAACGCCCCCGGATCGAACTTCGCCATGACCACCGAGCGCGCCCCCCGAACCAACGAAGGCAGAAAAAACGCCCCCGAGGCATGGGCTATGGGGGCAGCGTGGAGAAAGGTGTCGCAGGCCCGGATATCGGGGACCAGATCGGTCAGAA
>OFHJ01000283.1_pt1 | contig 21036 bp, 12 predicted proteins | sample 1522001 | NCBI WGS metagenome assembly OFHJ01 (sample SAMEA2464838, study PRJEB22497) | soil metagenome | biome: Grassland; feature: Farmland; material: Clay | place: Australia | collected 2013-02-01 | depth 1.2 m | reverse complement strand
CCTGTTGACCTTCCTGCCCGCCATCATCCTCGATCGCACCCCCACCCGCCCCGCCGCCAAGGAGCCCAAACAGTGAGCGCGCTCGAGTTCCGCAACGTCGACATCCTCTTCCCTCCCGCCGGCTCGGCCCGCCGCCGCGCCCAGGCGCTGTTGCACCAGGCGATCTCGGCGCTCGACGCCGGGGGCTCGCGCGCCGAGATCGCCGAGCGCACCGGGGTCATCGTCGGAATCAGCAACGCCAACCTCGCCATCGAGCGCGGGGAGATCTCGGTGCTGATGGGGCTCTCGGGCTCGGGCAAGTCCACGCTTCTGCGCGCCGCCAACGGTATCAATCGCGTCACCCGAGGTCAGGTGCTGGTGCACGACGGCAAGGAGGTCACCGACCTTGCCCGCTGCGATGCGGCCAGCCTTCGCCGGATTCGACGGCTGCGCATCGCCATGGTGTTCCAACAGTTCGCCCTGCTGCCCTGGCGGACCGTGCGCGAGAACGTCGGCTTCGGACTGGAGCTGCGCGGCGAGCCGTCCGAGCAACGCCGCCGCATCGTCGATGAGCAGCTCGAGCTCGTCGGGCTCGCCCAGTGGGCCGACCGGCACTGCAGCGAGCTCTCCGGCGGCATGCAGCAGCGCGTGGGCCTCGCCCGTGCCTTGGCCACCGACGCGGAGATCCTGCTGATGGACGAGCCGTTCTCCGCGCTCGATCCGCTGATCCGCCGCAAGCTGCAAGATGAGCTGCTGGCGCTTCAGGATCGGCTGCGCAAGACCATCCTGTTCGTCAGCCACGACCTCGATGAGGCGCTGAAGATCGGCGACCGGATCTCGATTCTCGAGGGCGGACACATCGTGCAGACCGGCACCCCTCGCCAGATCGTCGAGTCGCCGGCCGACGACTATGTCGCCGAATTCGTCCGCCACGTCAATCCCCGAACGGTGCTCAAAGACGGTACGACGCCCGCTCTTTCGTGAAGCAGTTCCAACGCCCTGCGCCCGGCCTCTGGACGGCGAGCCCGCCTCAGCGTAGTGTCAATGAAAGTGTTGCAGGAACAATCCGTGCAAGCTGACCCCGCCTCATTCAGCCACTTCGGCTTTCTCACGCTGCGGCGCTTTTCCATGATCGCCTTCACCAACGCGGTCGAGCCGCTGCGCATGGCCAATTACCTCTCGGGGCACGAGCTGTACCGCTGGTCGGTGTACTCCCTCGACGGCGAGCCGGTCGCCGCCAGCAATGGCCTGAGGGTCTCCCCGACACGGCGGCTCGATGAGACGGAGCTGCCGGACATCCTGTTCGTGTGCGCCGGGATCGAGGTCGCGCGCGCGGTCGATGATGAGCTGCTGCGGATGCTGCGGCGCCTCGCGCACAAGGGCGTGCCGCTCGGGGGGCTGTGCACCGGCGCCTATGCGCTCGCCAAAGCGGGACTGCTCGAGGGCTACCGGTGCGCCATCCATTGGGAGAACCTGTGGGCGCTGCGCGAGAGCTTCCCGCGCATCGTGTTCATGCCGGAGCTGTTTGCGATCGACCGAGACCGCTACACGTGCACCGGCGGAATCGCCCCGCTCGATCTCGTGCTGAACCTGATCACCCCGCGCATCGGCCGGACACTGGCGGCCGGCATCTCGGAGGAGTTCATCCTTGCGCGCATCCGCGACAGCAACGATCGACAGCACATCCCGCTGGCGGCCCGCTTGGGCGGCGGGCATCCCTCGATTGCCCAGGCCGCACAGCTGATGGAAGCCAACATCGAGGAGCCGCTGTCCCTAGAAGAGCTTGCGCAGCTCGCCGAGGTGTCGCAACGGCAGCTGCAGCGCCTGTTCCGCCGCACCCTGGGCATCACCCCGGCCCAGTACTATGCCGGGGTACGTCTGCGCCACGCTCGCGAGCTGCTGCAGCAAACCGCAATGCCGGTCATGGACATCACGGTGGCGTGCGGCTTCAGCTCGCCCTGCCATTTCAGCCGCTCGTACCGCGCTCAGTTCGGTCATTCCCCCAGCCAGGAACGGCGCCCGACGCCGGTCGAGGTGATGCCTGCCCCGACGACCCCGGCCGCCCCTGGGACGGTGGCTCCCTAAATGTTCAATCAATAACCGGCGACGGATCTTCCGGTGGCGTGAAATTTATTCACTCCGTTGTTTTATAAGGATATTCTGTAAATTCTCGACAGGGTATTGCATCCTGCAAATCCTTTGTGGATGATACGTATGTACGGGCGCCCCAAGCGCTTTGAGTGACCGTTCAATGCTCCAGTCATGCGGACCTCGTAAGGTTTCTCCCGGGGCAGGCCACCCGTCGCTACGGGTCGGCATTATTCTCGCCGAGCATTTCACCTTGTCGGCTTTCGCGGTATTCGTCGATCACCTGCGCCTCGCCGCCGACGAGGGTGACAGGAGCCGCCCCATGCGCGTGCGGTGGTCCATCATGTCGGCCCGTCACGAGCCGATCAGCGCCAGTTGCGGCGTCGCGCTGCAACCGACCACCGCCCTGCTGGCGCCCGACTCGGTGGATTACGTGGTCGTGGTCGGCGGCATCCTGCATGCCGGCCCCCAGGTCGATGAATTCACGCTGCGCTACCTGCGCGAGGCAGGCAACACCCGCACGCCGCTGATCGGCATCTGCACCGGCAGCTTCGTGCTGTGCCGTGCCGGCCTGATGAAGGGACGGCGGTCCTGTGTCAGCTGGTATCACTATCAGGATTTTCGGGAGGCCTTTCCCGGTCACGAGGTCGTCGCCGACAGGCTGTTCCTCGCCGATGGACCGCGCATCACCTGCGCAGGCGGTGCGGGCGCGGCGGCGCTGGCCTCGCACCTGATCGAGCACCACCTGGGCAGGGCGACCGCCTACAAGGCCAGCCAGGTGCTGCTGTTTGACGGGCCGCGCCAGGGAACCGATGCGCAGCCACACCCGCCGATGTCCGAAAGCGTCAACGAGCCGCGGGTGCGCCGCGCGCTGCTGCTGATGGAGCAGAATCTGACCCGGCCGATCCCCATCGCCACGATCGCCGAGGAGCTCGGGGTGTCAGTGAGGCAGCTCGAGCGGCTCTGCCGCGAGCATCTCGGGCTCGGACCGGCCTCGCTTTATCGCCAGCTGCGCATGCGCTATGCCAACTGGCTGATCGAAAACACCGACCGTTCCGTCACCGAGATCGCCATCGAGGCGGGGTTCGCCGACTGCGCTCACTTCTCGCGCCAGTTCAAGGACGTTTACGGCTTCTCTCCCTCACACCACCGGATACAGCCGCATCAAACAGGCACCGCCGACGTGCTCACTCCGCCGCGCGTTCCAACACACTTTCCCGGCTCTGGCCACCGAGAGGCGCGCAAGGACGGCATTGTAACGTACACTTGACGCATTCGTTCAATCCCACGCCGCGCGTGTCGGCTGTAATGTCGTCGCAATCGTATCTGTCGCGCCGGCAGCACTATAACTAGATTCGGAGGGTCCAGGCGATGAACTCGAAGGTGTCTTATGCGGTGGCCGCCATCCTGAGCGGCGCCTCTCTCGGGGCGTTCGCCGCGACCCCCGCGCCCCAGACCGCCCCGTCCACCACGCCGGCGGCAGCGTCAAGCACCGCCGCGAATGCGCCCACCGCCGGCCTGGGCGCCCTGACGGAGATCGTCGTCACCGCCCAGCGCCGCCGGCAGAACATCCAGGACGTGCCGATCACCATGCAGGCGCTGACGTCGCGCACGCTGTCGCGGCTTAACATCTCCACGCTCAGCGACTACCTGAAGTTCCTGCCCAACGTCACCGTTGCGAACAACGGCCCGGGCCAGAACGAGGTGTTCATGCGCGGCCTGTCCGCCGGGTCGCAGTCGAGCCAGGGCAGCGGCTCGACCGGCCTGTGGCCGAACGTGGCCATCTACCTCGACAACCAGTCCGTTCAGCTGCCGAACCGCAACCTCGACGTCTATGCCGCGGACATCAACCGCATCGAGGTGCTCGAGGGTCCGCAGGGCACCCTGTTCGGCGCCGGCGCCGAGGCCGGCGTGATCCGCTATATCACCAACAAGCCGAAGCTCGACCGCACCGAGGGGGACGTCAAGGCCGGCTACGGCATCACCGCCCACGGTGACCCGAACACCAACCTCACCGCCGTTTTCAACCTGCCGTTGATCAAAGGCAAGATGGCCGTACGCGCGGTGATCTACGATGCCCGGCGCGGCGGCTACATCAACAACGTGCCCGCGACCTTCACCCGCCGCGACAGCGACGTCGGCATCCATTACGCCAACTACTTCGTCCCCCTCGGCAGCGCCTGCCCGGACGGCGGACAGCCGAACTCCTACGGCAGCCCCTCCGGCGAGGGCGCCTGCGTCCCGCCCGGCAGCCCCTCGATCAACAACTACGCGGTCGCCGGCCGTGCAATCAACCCGGTCACCTTTCAGGGCGCGCGAGTGGAGGCGCTGTACAAGTTCAACGACCACTGGGACGCGCTCATCACCCAGTCCTACCAGAACATGGACTCGCAGGGGGTGTTCTACGACCAGCCCAATGCCTCGGACGGCCGGGCGCTCGCGCCCCTCGAGGTAACACTTTTCAACAGCGCCTACAACAAGGACCGCTTCGAGAACACCGCCTGGACCGTGCACGGCAGAATCGGCCCGCTGCGGGCGGTGTACACCGGCGGCTACCTGGACCGCAACGTCGATCAGACGGGCGATTACACCAACTACGCGCGCGGCGTGTACGCGGACTACTACCAGTGCTACGGGCCGGGCACCGGCTACGACAACAGCCTGACCTCGACCTGCTTCTCCCCGAGCTCCACCTGGCACTCGGTGGAGCGCAATACCCACCTGCAGAACGAGTTCCGCCTGAGCACCCCGAGCAGCTGGCGATTGCGCGGCATCGCCGGCGTGTATGTCGATGACCTGAAGCTCTGGGACCAGACGGACTGGCGCTACCGCACGGTTCCCACCTGCACGAGCAACGGCCCGGCGGGCAGCCCCGGAAATTCGGGCTGCTTCGCCACTGTCGGCACGATTCCCGGCACCACGGTGCAGAACCCGGGACTGCAGACTCCGAACAGCTCCTTCTACCAGGACACCATGCGCGAGACCAAGCAGCTCGCCTTCTACCTGTCGATGAGCTACGACCTGATCCCGCGCGTGCTGACCGTCACCGCTGGCGCCCGCCACTTCCGCTTCGACAACTCCTCGGTCGGCAGCGTCACCAGCAGCTTCGGCTGCTTCGAAGCGGGCACGCCGGCCAGCGGATGCCACAATCCCAGCTACTCATACGATCTCAACGCACAGAACCTGCACGACACGGAGAGCGGCTGGCGCAGCCGCGCGAACCTGAGCTGGCACATCACCCCGACCGTGATGGTCTACTACACATTCTCGCAGGGCTACCGGCCGGGCGGATTCAACCAGAATGGCGGCACGCTGCACGCCCCGGGCCCCGACGGCGTGAATCAGTACGCGGTGCCCAAGTCCTATCGTCCGGACACGCTGACCAACAACGAGATCGGCTGGAAAACGGTGCTGCTCGATCACCACCTGGAGTGGGACGGCGCAATCTACCGCGAGAACTGGAATGACGTGCAGGTGGAGTTTTTCGACCCCGGTCTGGTCGGCAACATCTTCTACGACACCAACGGCCAGAACTTCGTGGTCAAGGGAATCGAGACCTCGTTCATCGCCCGCCTCGCCCCCGGCCTCACGCTCCAGGGAGCGGCCTCGTGGAACCGCAGCCGCCAGGTCAACTCCCCAGCGCTGATCGACAACAATCCGGCGAGCGTCAACTTCGGCAAGCCGATCACCGAGGTCTGCTCGAGCGGCGGCACCGTCTGCACGCCGGTCACCAACCCCTTCGGACCGATTGGCTCGCCGACCGCCGACTCCCCGCCCATGGAGTTCAATCTGCGGGTGCGCTACCAGTTCCACCCGATCGACGGCTACTACCCGTCGGTTGAGTTCGGCGCCATGCACACGGATCACTCGTTCACCCAGGCCGGCGCCAATCCCACGATCGCGCAGACCGGCTCCGTCAGCACCGCGCGGCTGCGCTTCGAGAACCCGTCCTATACGACGTACGAGGCTTCCGTGGGCGTGTCGAAAGACGACTGGTACGTCCACCTGTACGGCAACAATCTCAGTAATTCCCACGCCAGCACGTTCGTCAGCACGGATCAGTTCATTGTCGCGAAGACGCCGCTGCGGCCGCGGGTGATCGGCATCGAATGGGGCTATCACTTCTGAGAGGCGTCCGATCGGCCGCGGGGCCGGGTGGGGAGGCGGTGTGCATCGGGATGCTCACGGGCCTCGCCCCCTGCCCTGGCCCGGTGGGGCAAGCCCGGCCCATGCGCCTGCGGTCCGCAGACCCTCTCGCCGGGTGCCGGGCCTGCGACCGCCCTTGCGCGGCGCCATGGGCCCTCTCTTTCAGATCCGGGCGAAAGGACTCGCCACAGCGGTGCCCCTTCGACCGGCTTGACGGCGGGGGAGTCATCGCAGCATCATTGCGCGGGTTTTGAACAGTCGTTTAATGCATTTTCCGGCGATAGCTCCATGAACGTCTAAGTACATGCTTTTAAAACACTATTCAGGTAGGTTCAGCGGATGCCATGCGCTCGTTAGCGTTATCCGGCCGCCATTTGCAGAGCTTTGAATTGAATAAACAATCAAGCATCCGGGAGTCACGGGGCGCAGCCTCCGAGCGGGAGGAGCCCGAGGCGCTGCGCCGCCGGCAGTTGATCGAGGTCACCCTCGACAGTCTGGCGGAGGTCGGCTATGTCGGCAGCACGCTGGCCCAGATTTCCCAGCGCGCCAGTGTTTCACCCGGGCTGGTCGCGCACTACTTCGGGGACAAGGATGGGCTGCTGGAGGCGGCCTTCAGGACTCTGGCGCGAGACCTGGCCGAAAGACTCCGCCAGCGCCTGAGGCTCGCGGCGACGCCGCGCGGGCGGGTGCAGGCGATCATCGACGCCAATCTCGGACCCGAGGAATTCGATCAGCGCACGGGCAGCGCCTGGGTCGCGTTCTGGGGCCAGGTGCCGCACGAGCCGGGCTTGATGAGGGTGCAGCGGGCATACCAGCGGCGCATGCTGTCCAACCTGCGTCACGCCCTCGAGCGGCTGTTGCCGACGGATGAGGCGTACAGCCTCGCCTCCATGATCGCGGCCATGATCGATGGCGTGTGGCTGCGGGCCGTGCTGTCGCAATGGGGGGAAGCCGACAGCGAGGGAGCGCGCGCGCTGCTCACGGCATTCGTCGACACGCGCTTGAGGGCGAACACCCAAGCCGGGCTCGCCGCCGCAGCGCCGGCCGCCAAAGCACCCCCCTCACCCTCTTCCCGGCCGAAGCGTTTCACCACCCTCAATCCGGCCACCGGCGAGGTGTTGGCCGAATTGCGCGTGGACGAAGCCTCAGAGGTGGCCGCCTGCGTGGCCCGGGCGACGGCGGCCCAACGCCGCTGGGCAAGCCTCGCCGGCGTCGAGCGCGGCCGCATCCTGCGCCGTGCCGCGGATCTGCTGCGCTCACGCAATGACGAGCTCGCCGAGCTCGAGACGCGCGATACCGGCAAGCCCATCCAGGAGACCCGTCAGGTCGATGTCGCCTCGGGCGCGGACTGCCTGGAGTATTACGCCGGCCTCGCCGCCTCGATCGCCGGCGAGCACCTCGCGCTCGGGCAGGCGGCCTTCGGCTATACCCGGCGCGAGCCGCTCGGGGTGGTCGCGGGCATCGGCGCCTGGAACTATCCGCTGCAGATCGCCTGTTGGAAGTCCGCCCCGGCGCTCGCCTGCGGCAACGCCATGATCTTCAAGCCCGCCGAGCTCACGCCGCTCACCGCGCTGAAGCTCGCCGAGGTATTCGCCGAAGCGGGCCTCCCCGAGGGGGTGTTCCAGGTGGTGCAGGGCTTTGCCGAGACCGGCCGGCTGCTGACGGCGCACCCGCAGATCCGCAAAGTGTCGCTCACCGGCGAGGTGGGCACGGGCAAGGCCGTGATGGCCGACTGCGCCGCCACGCTGAAGCAGGTGACGCTCGAGCTCGGCGGCAAATCGCCGCTCATCGTGTTCGAGGACGCGCACCTCGACAACGCCGTCTCCGGGGCCCTGCTCGGCAACTTCTACTCCGCCGGCGAGGTCTGCTCGAACGGCACGCGCGTGTTCGTCCACCGCTCGGTGATGCAGGATTTCCTCGAGCGGCTGCTCAAGCGCACCCGCGTCCTGCGCATCGGCGATCCGCTCGATGCGGCCACCCAGGTCGGCTCGCTGATCTCGCAAGAGCACATGAGCAAGGTCCTCGGCTACATCGAGCACGGCAAGGCCGAAGGGGCGCGCCTGCTCTGCGGCGGCCACCGAGTCACCACCGGCGACCTCGCCAACGGTTGCTTCGTCGCCCCCACGGTGTTCGACGGCTGCCAGGACGACATGACCATCGTGCGCGAGGAGATCTTCGGCCCGGTGATGGCGGTTCTGGAGTTCGAGGACGAGGAAGAGGTCATCCAGCGGGCCAACGCCACGCCGTTCGGGCTCGCCGCAGGGGTCTTCACCAACGACTTGGGCCGCGCCCACCGGGTCATCGCCCGCCTGGAGGCGGGCACCTGCTGGATCAACCACTACAACATCACGCCGATCGAGCTGCCCTTCGGCGGCGTGAAGCTCTCCGGGCTCGGCCGCGAGAACGGCCGGGCCGCCATCGAGCACTACACCCAGTTGAAGAGCGTCTACGTGGCCATGAGCGACATCGACTCGCCGTATTGACATGAAAGAAGAGATTTTCGACTACGTGATCGTCGGGGCGGGCTCCGCGGGTTGCGTGCTCGCCGACCGCCTGAGCGAAAGCGGCGCCGACCGGGTGCTGCTGCTGGAATTCGGCGGCTCGGACCGCTCGGTGTTCATCCAGATGCCCTCGGCGCTGTCGATTCCGATGAACATGCCGAGGTATAACTGGTTCTTCTACACCGAGCCCGAGCCCGGTCTCGGCGGACGCCGCCTGCACACCCCGCGCGGCAAGGTGCTCGGCGGCTCGTCCTCGATCAACGGCCTGGTGTACGTGCGGGGCAATCCGCTCGACTTCGAGCGCTGGCAGTCCGAGGGCGCCGAGGGATGGGCGTATCGGGACGTGTTGCCGTATTTCAAGCGCGCCGAGCGGCACGACGGCGGCGGCGACCGCTATCGCGGCGGCGAGGGCAAGCTGCACACCCGCTACGGACTGCTCACCAATCCGCTGCATCGAGCCTGGCTGACGGCCGGCAGGCAGGCCGGCTATCCGGTCACCGACGACATGAACGGTTTCCAGCAGGAGGGCCTCGGACGCATGGACATGACCGTCGGCGAAGGCCGGCGGGCGAGCGCCGCCAACGTCTACCTGCGCCCGGCCATGCGCCGCGCCAATCTCGCGGTGCGCACCCATGCTCTGGCGACGCGCATCCTGCTCGAGGGCGGCCGCGCGACGGGAGTGGCGTACCAGCGGGGCAGCGAACGGCGCATCGCCCGGGCGCGGCGCGAAGTCATCGTGAGTTGCGGCCCGATCCAGTCGCCGAAGCTGCTGAAGCTCTCCGGCATCGGACCCGCGCAGGAGCTCTCCCGGCACGGCATTGCCGTGGTGCGCGATCTGCCGGGCGTCGGCGAGAACCTCCAGGACCACCTGGAGTTCTACTTCCAGATGGCCTGCACGCAGCCGATCACGCTGTACTCGGAGTTGAGCCCCTGGCACAAGGCCTTGATCGGCGCGCGCTGGCTGCTGAGGAAGGACGGCCTCGGAACGAGCAATCACTTCGAGACCGGCGGGTTCATCCGCAGCCGCGCCGGCATCCGCTATCCGGACATCCAGTACCACTTCCTCCCCATGTCCGTGAATTACGACGGCTCCTCGCTCGCCAAGGAGCATGGCTTCCAGGCACACGTCGGGCCGATGCGCTCGGCGAGCCGCGGCTGGGTGCGCCTTGCCTCCGCCGACCCGCGCGAGAAGCCCAAGGTGTTCTTCAACTACCTCTCGCAGCCGCAGGACTGGATCGAGATGCGTGCCTGCGTGCGTCTGACACGTGAGATCTTCGCGCAGCACGCATTCGATCCGTACCGCGGCCGCGAGATCCAGCCCGGCGAGCAGGTGCAATCGGACGGCGAGATCGACGAGTTCGTCCGGCAACACGTGGAAAGCGCCTATCACCCATCGTGCACGTGCAGGATGGGCAGCCCCTCGGACCCGATGACGGTGGTGGACCCCGAGGCGCGCGTGGTGGGCGTGGAGGGTCTGCGGGTGGTCGACTCCTCGATCATGCCCTCGATCACCACCGGCAACCTCAATGCGCCGACCATCATGCTCGCGGAGAAGGCGGCCGATCACATCCGCGGTCTCGGCCCGCTGGCACCCGAGGACGCCCCCTACTACGTGGCCGAGAACTGGCAGAGCGCGCAGCGCTGAACGGGACCACTCACGGCAGGCACCCAAGTCCTCTCCGGCCGGGCCGCCGGTATGGCCACAGATCGGAATGAGCACCTATGACACACCGAATCCGGCGCAAGACGCCTCTGACCACGCCCGCCTCCTCACGCCGCAGCGCGATTGCGCTGGCGTCCGCCCTCCTCCTCTCGCTCGCCGCGCTTTCCCTGCGCGCCTTGCCAGCGCGCGCCGAGCAGCCGCCGAGCGTGTATGGTCCCGATGCTCCGCAACTCGCGCGCCTGGGCCCCTGGCCGGTCGGCGTCGAGACGATCACGCTCACCGAGCGCGCGCAACCCGACGTGCTCGCATACAACCCAAAGACGCATCGCGCGCCCAAGCGCAACCGAGTGCTGCGGGTCGATATCTGGTATCCGGCGCGCGCCGAGCCCGGCGCGCCGCGAGCCGTGTATTCCGCGGCGTTCCCGTCGGAGCCGCCCGCGCCACCGGCGCATTTCACGGTGCCGGGGATTGCCGTGCGCGGCGCGCCGTTCGCCGGCGGCCCCTATCCGCTCGTCATCGTCTCCCACGGGTACAGCAACGCCCCGGCGGCAATGACCTGGATCACGGAGAATCTCGCGTCAAAAGGGTATGTGGTCGCGGCCATTCACCACGATGACCCCCCGATCACCGACAGGGCCGATTTCATCGAGCCGGTACTGCGCCGGCCGCTCGACATCGCATTCGTCGCGGCGAGCCTGCAGCGCTCCCTCGCCGCCAGGCATTGGATCGATCCGCGCCGCACCGCGCTGATCGGCTACTCCATGGGCGGCTACGGCGTGCTCACCGCCGCCGGCGGCGTGCTCGACCCGGACAGCCCCGTGGCCAAAGCGGTTCCCGGCGGCCTGCTCATCCCCTATTGCCGGGGCGGGGCGCTGCAAAGCGCGCTCAAGGTGGCGCATCTGCGCGCGGTGGTCGCGATCTCCCCGGCGGGCGGTCCGCCGTGGGACGCCTGGGGGCGCCACGGGCTCGCGGCCATTCACGTCCCCCTGTTCCTGGTCAACGGCAATCGCGACCACACCGTCGGCTACAGGCGCGCCGGACTGCTGGTGTTCAAAGACGCGATCCACGCACCTCGATACCTGCTGACCTTCGAGGAAGCCGGCCACGACATCGGGCTCGACCCGGCGCCGCCGCAGATGCGCGGCTCGCTCTGGAACATTTCCTGGTTCCAGGATCCGGTCTGGAACACGCGACGGGTCAACGCGATCAATGCGCACTTCATCACCGCATTCCTCGATCTGTACGTGAAGGGTGAGAAACGGTTTGCGGCGTACCTGGATGTCGCCACGGTGCATGCGGGACGCGCCGTTTGGCCGCACGACCGCACCCGCTTTTCGGCGTACAGCCCGGGAAACGGCAAGATAACGGTCTGGAAGGGCTTTCAGCGCTCGTTCGCCGTCGGCCTCACTCTGCGGCGGACGCCCGCGCAGACATCACGCTGACTCCTTCGCGCCTCACGCGCCGACGCGACGCGGCAACCCGTCGGCGCACCAGAGAGCATCCCTCGGGCGCGCTCCCGTCACGAAAGTGCAATATCGCATCCGTAGCATTTCCGCCACGCGCCTCCGGCGACTCGACGGCATACCCTTTCCGCGACGACTTCGACACATGGCATTGAACGACACCGGCGACCCATCGTATCATCTTGCGAGAAATCCTCCGCATGCGCCGCTTCCCGAATCGGGCCCGGCGAATCTCGCAACGCCCTCACACCGAGAGCGTCCGCGCTCGCCGCGATTCGGCAATTGCGCGTCGGTGTCATTCAAGCAAATAACCTGAAGCTCCGTTAGCGTCACGCTGGCGCAACGAGAACGGAGCGGCGCGCTCCGCTGTCGTTGCGGCCCATCTCCGACGCCACAAACACTGAAAACGCTTGCTGCGGGGTCGCTCGTGCCGGAATCGCGAGCCTTCACCCCGCCAGACATTGGGGATTTCAACATGAGACGTCACACCAAGCTTTCACGCACCGTGGCCGGAATTCTCGGCGCTTCGGCCGTTCACGCCGCGTTGGCCGCGAGCCCTGCGGCCGGCACGATCCATGCCACCTCGCAGCTGCATGAGGTCATCGTCACCGCCAATCGCCGCGAGCAGAACATGCAGGACGTGCCCATCACGATGCAGGCGCTCACCGGACACACGCTGCAGCAGCTGCATGTCGCAACCCTGTCCGGCTACCTCAAGTACGTGCCCAACGTGACCATGGCCGAATACGCCCCCGGCCAGGAAACCCTGTACATTCGCGGCCTGAGCCTCGGCGCGGGCGGCACACAGGCCTCGGCCGCGGTCGGACAGTTCCCGAACGTCGCGCTGTACCTCGACGACGAGCCGACGGACATGCCGGGCGGGCAGCTCGATATCTATGCCGTCGACCTGCAGCGCATCGAAGTCCTGGAAGGCCCGCAGGGCACGCTGTTCGGCGCGGGTGCCGAGGCCGGCGTCATCCGCTACATCACCAACAAGCCGAGGTTGAACACCTTTCAGGTGATCGCCAACGCGGGTTACGGCATCACGGCGCACGGCGATCCGAACAGCAATGTCAATGCCGTGCTCAATCTGCCCCTGATCAATGACAAGCTGGCCGTGCGCCTGGTGGTCTTCACCGACCACCGCGGCGGCTACATCAACAACCTGCCGGCGACGTTCTCCCGCAGCGGCACCGACCTCGGCCTCGCCGCCTCGAACGGCGGCGTGGTGCCGACGAACAGCCAGACGATCAACAACTATGCGCTCGTCGGCAATGCCATCAACCCCGTGACCTACCAGGGCGGTCGCGTGGAGATGCTCTGGAAGGTCAACCACGACTGGAACGTGCTGCTCTCCCAGATGTATCAGAACATGGATGCGCAGGGCGTTTTCTACGACATGCCGTACGGCTCGCAGGGCACGGTGCTGAGCTCCTCGGGCGTGCCGAGCGGCGGCCAGCCCCTGCCGCCGTACTCGGTCAACCTGTTCGAGCCCACCTACACCAAGGACAGATTCGAGAACACCGCCCTGACGGTGCATGGCAAGGCCGGACCGCTGAGCGTGGTCTATGCCGGCTCCTACCTCGACAGCAACCTGCAGTCACAGGGTGATTACACCAACTACGCCCGCGGTCGCTACGGCTATTACTACCAGTGCACCGGCGTCAGCTATTCGGCGGCCCACGGCAACGCCAACGCCACCTGCTACTCGCCCGGGATGTTCTGGCAGGAGTCCGCCAGGAACACGACTCTCAGCCAGGAGCTGCGCGTGAGCACGCCGAGCGACTGGCGGCTGCGCGGCATCGCCGGCCTGTACTACGGCGATCAGAAGGTCTACAGCGTCACCAACTGGGATTACCGCACGGTACCGCAGTGCTCGCCCGGTGGCATGACCTCCAATTGCTTCCTGCCGGTCGGACCGCCGCCGGGCGAGAGCGCCAACCAGCCGGGACTGCGCAATTCCCTGACCGCGTTCTCCGACGACTACATAAGGACGCTCATCCAGAAGGCGGCGTACGTTTCGGTGAGCTACGACATCATTCCGAAGACGCTCACGATCACCGGCGGAATGCGCTACTACGACATGTACGACGCGGTGGCCGGCGGCGACTTCGGCAGCTTTGGCTGCAAGCAGTTCGGCACGACCACCTACTTCGGCCGCTGCCTGCACTCCAACGGCGTGAACCTCAACGCACAGATACCGAACAGCCAGGTGTTGACCGGACATCTCGGCCGGGCGAACCTGAGCTGGCACATCACGCCCGACATCATGGTGTATTACACCTACTCCCAGGGCTACCGGCCGGGCGGGTTCAACCGCGGCGCGACGGAGCACCTGCCGGGCCCGGACGGCGTCGCCCAGTACATCACGCCGAAGCAATTCACATCGGACCTGCTGACGAACAACGAGGTCGGATGGAAGAGCGAGTGGCTCGATCACCACGTTCTGTTCAACGGCGCGGTGTATCAGGAACACTGGGACAACGTGCAGACGGGCCTGTTCTGTCCCTCCTGCGGCTTCGGCAACGTCGGCTTCCAGACCAACGGCCCGTTCTACCAAGTGCGGGGCGTGGAGCTGCAGCTGGCCGCCCACCTGCTCACGGGTCTGTCGATGAACGGCTCGGCCGCCTGGAACAGCAGCGAGCTCACCAATTCCCCGGCGTTGATCGACAACAATCCCGCCAGCGTCAATTTCGGCAAGCCGGTCACCAGCCGCTACGTGAACGGCGTCGCCGAGCCGGTCGCCAACGTCTACGGGATTCAAGGCAGTCCGCTGGCGTTTTCGCCGCCGTTCGAGGCCAATCTGCGCGTGCGCTACGACTGGGTGATCGGCTCGTACTTCCCCTTCGTGCAGGTCGGCTTCCAGCACCAGGGGCACACACACTCGGCCACGGGATATCTGACGATCTACAACCAGCCCGGGTGGACCAGCTATGACGCCTCGATCGGGGTTTCCAAGGGCGACTGGACCGTCTCGCTGAACGGCACCAATCTTACCAACGAGGACGCGAGCCTGTTCACCAACGCGGCTCAGTTCATCGAGACGGAAACGCCGATGCGCCCGAGAGTGATCGAGCTCAACTTCCACTACAGCTTCGAGCGCCATGAGTGAGCGCTCTTGGCCGATGCGCGAGCCGCTCCCCTCATGGCATCGGCGGGGACCCGGCGCGGCGTGCGACGCTGAGAGCGGCCGCGTGTAACGAAGGCGAAACGTGCCGCCCGCGACAGGGGCCCGATGAGGGCAGAGCGGTCCGGCGGGCGCTCAGCCGCTGACGGCCGGCTGCCCGCGCGACAGGGTGCGCAGCGTCTCCAGGCCGTGCCCCTCCGGCCCGCTCTCGCGCCACCACAGCAGCGCCACCGAGGCAAAGGCCACGAGGCTGAGCAGCCCGAAGTACCACAGCATCGGGTCGTAGCCCTGCGGATGGGCGGCGCCGGCATGCCCCCACTGGGCGAGCCACCCGGCCGCGAGGTTGCTCACGGTGAGCAGCAGATTCTGCAGCACATTGATCAGCCCCAATGCCGTACCGAGCCGGCGCGGCTCGACCAGCATCGCCGTCGAGGGCCAGATCACCGCCGGCACGACCGAGAAGCTCACGCCCATCAGCGCGGTCGAGATCCACAGGCTCCAGTCGGTCGTGCCCAGGATCACAAACACGAGCGGCATCGTCAGCGTCGCGACCATCATCATCAGCGAGCGCCGCCCGAATCGGTCGGCGAGGTACCCGAACAGGGGCGTGGCGAAGATCGCCGCGAAGAACACCCAGCTGTTGGCGAGCCCGGCCTGCTGCAGCGTCAGGCCCTTGGCATTCTGGAAGTACTCGATCGCGAAGGTGCTGCGGAACGGAAAAAACACCGCGGCGAACAGGACGTTGAGCGCGAGGATGTACCAGTAGGACAGATCGAATCGCACCAGGTCGGCGAAGCGAATCCGCTCGGAGGCTCGCACCGGCGGCAGCCGCCCGCCCGAGCGCGCCCGCCAATCGATGAACCCGTAGGCGATCGCGGCGAGGAAGCTCGCGCCTGTGAAGGCTGCCGCGAGCCACAGCGGCAGCTGCCAGCCGTGGCGGTAGATGAGCCGGCCCCAGTCGGGCGAGGTGTCGGCGGCATACGAGCCGACTCGCGCGACGCTGAAGAACAGGGCCATGGCGAGCGCCATCCCACCGCCGGCGAACCACTGCGCGAGGCCTGCGAGCAGCGCGATGAACAACGTCTCCTCGGCCACGCCGAAGATCAGGCGGCCGAGCACCATCATTGCGTAGGGCACGCCGAGAGCGGTGAGCATCGCGCCCAACAGGCACAGTGCCGCGGTCCATACCGCGATCCGCGCCGGCCCGAACCGGTCGATGAGCACGCCGCCGAGCAGCGCCAGAAAGATATTCGGCAGGCTGAACACGGCGTTCAGCAGACCGATCTGCTCCTGGGAGAAGCCGCGCTGGGCGCGCAGGAAGTCGGCGACCGGGGCGATCGCGTCGTATTCGTAGTAGCTGCCGGCGATGGCGAGACTGAGCAGCACGAGCACCCACCAGCGCCCCGCGCCGAGCCGGTTGAGCCGCGCGCCTGCCGCCTCCAGAGCGCCGCTCACCGGATGCGCGCCCCTTGGCGCTCGAGCTCCCGGCGCACGGCGCCGACGTCGAGCCGCTCGAACGGCTCGCCGGTGCGCGCCGAGACCGCCGCGGCGACCCCCGCGCCCTGGCCGCTCACCGCGCAGCACATCATGTTGCGCACCGCGGCGTGCGAGATCCGATCGCCGCCGATGGCGCGCCCGGCCACCAGCAGATGGCCGACGCCCCGCGGCACGAGCGAGCGGTACGGCACGTGAAAGTAGCGGCCCGTGGTCGGCAGGATCAGCAGCCCGTAACCGTCGATGAACTCCGGGAAAACGCCGATGGCATCCTCGAAGCGGGCTTCGCCGCGCACGTCCCCGCCGGTCAGGTTGTACAGCGCGTCGATCTTGCGCGTGTCACGCACGCCGAGGGTCATGCCGAAGTTGCGCAGCTTCGCCTGCTCGCAGCCGGGCATGAAGCGCTTGAGCGCCTCGATGGCATGGATCGCCTGCCGCCGTCCCTCGATCTCCGCGCGAGTCAGGTCATTGGCGTCGGTGCCGTCGACATTCGGCAGATGGATCAGGTTGAGGTAGGTGAGATCGCCCTGGTCGGTGACGCTCCCCCAGGTGCCGGCAATGGTGCTCAGCCTCGCCGGGATCACGCCGGCCTCGGCGGCGCGCTTGAAGGGCCTGCGCAGAAACGGCGAGAACAGGTCGTCCTCCTTGCCGCCGGTCTCGATGTGCCACTCGCCGCTGCCGGCCCAGTCGCGGTAGGTCTGCGGATCGGCCTTGACCTGCTCGAGGAAGCGTCCCTTGTTGACGCCGGCCATGGAGAACATGACCGATGCGGCCAGGAGCTGCTCACGCGGCGCCTTGTGCACCGGCGCGCCGGCGCGCGCCGCGACATCCGCATCCCCCGTCGCATCGATCACGCGCTCGGCCAGCAGCGCCTCGCGTCCGGATTTGCTCTCGGTGATGACGCCGCGGATCACGCCGTTCTCGAGGATCGGCGCCACGCACAGCCGGTGCAGAAACGGCATTATGCCCGCTTCCTCGACCAGCACGTCGGCGACGTACTTGAACATCTCGGCATCGAGGGCATGGCTGTCGGACTGCGGCTCCGGGGTGGCCGCGCCCATGGCCTTCGCGCGCTGCTCGAGCTCGATGCCGATGCCCTCGCAGTCAACGGTGTGCTCGTGGCGGTACCAGGCGAAGCCCTCGACGCCCACCTGAGTGATGTTGCCGCCGAAGCAGCCGTAGCGGTCGAGCAGCGCCGTGCGCGCTCCGGCGCGCGCGGCGGCGAGCGCCGCGCTGAGGCCCCCGGGACCGCTGCCGACCACCAGGACGTCGGTCTCGTGGATCACCTCGACCGACCGGGCGGGCTCGGGAATCTGCTTGCGCATGGACGATGGGTCCGTTGTGAAAGTACGCTCGGCGCGGACGCTCAGGCCGGCGCGTCGTCCGTGAGCGCCTCATACAGCGGCAGGGTCAGGAACTCCGTGAACGCCTCGGCGAGGCTGATCCGCTCGAAGATGTGCGCTGCCTGCGCATAGGTGCCGATCGGCGCCCCAGTGCCCTCGACGACCGACTCCACGCGGCGCAACTCCTCGGGAATGAGCGCCCGAACCAGCGCCGCATCGATCTTGCGCCCGTCCTCGAGCACCCCCTTGGGACTCCTCACCCACTGCCAGACCTGCGAGCGGGCGATCTCGGCGGTCGCCGCGTCCTCCATCAGGTTGTGGATCGGGACGCAGCCGAGGCCAGCGAGCCAGCTGCCGGTGTAGTAAATCGCCACGTTGATGTCGTTGCGCAGCCCCGCCTCGGTGATTGGCCGCTCGGGCCGGAAATCGAGCAGCTGCGCCGCGGCGCACTCGCCTTCGGGCACCCGCTCGCGCTGATGGGGCCGATCGCCGAGCACCTTGACGAACTCCTCGAGCGCGAGCTGCACCAGCCCCGGATGGGCCACCCAGCCGCCATCGAACCCATCACGCGCATCGCGCGCCTTGTCGCGGCGCACGCCCTCGAGCGCCCGCTCGTTGGCGGCCGGATCATTCTTGATCGGAATGAGCGCGCTCATGCCGCCGATCGCAGGCGCCCCGCGGCGATGGCAGGCCCTGACCAGCTCGAGCGCATAGGCGCGCATGAACGGGGCCTCCATCGTCACCTGGCCCCGGTCGGCGAGGCAGAACTCGCTCCGTTTGCTGAATTTCTTGATGGCGCTGAAGATGTAGTCCCAGCGTCCGGCGTTGAGCCCCGCGGAATGCTCGCGCAGCTCATAGAGGATCTCGTGCATCTCGAAGGCCGCGAGCACCGTTTCGATGAGCACCGTCGCCTTGATGGTGCCGGCGGACAGATCGAGCGCCGCCTGGGCGGCAAGGAACACCTCGTTCCACAGCCGCGCCTCCAGGTGACTCTCGAGCTTCGGCAGGTAGAAATAAGGGCCCGCGCCGCCCGCGAGCTGCTCGCGCGCGTTGTGAAAGAACGCCAGCGCGAAATCGAACAGCGCCCCCGAGACGCTCTGCCCGTCCACCGTCACGTGCCGCTCGTCCAGGTGCCAGCCTCGCGGACGGACGAGCAGCGTCGCCACGGTGTCGTTGAGCCGATAGCGCTTCGCCCCGCCGTCAAAGACGATGGTGCGCCTGACCGCGTCCTTCAGGTTGATCTGGCCCTGCACCTGGTTGCGCCAGCTCGGGGTGCTCGAGTCCTCGAAGTCGGCCATGTAGGAATCCGCGCCCGAGTTCAGCGCGTTGATCATCATCTTGCGCTCGACCGGGCCGGTGATCTCCACGCGGCGGCGCTCGAGCGCCGGCGGCAGCGGCGCGATGCGCCACTCACCCTCGCGGATGGCGCGCGTCTCGGGAAGGAAGTCCGGCATCTCGCCGGCGTCGATGCGCTCCTGGCGCGCTGCGCGGGCCGCGAGCAGCGCGCGCCGGCGCGGCTCGAAGCGCCGATGCAGCATCGCGAGAAACGACAGCGCCTCGGAGGTGAGGATCTCCTCGAAGCGCGGCTCGAGCGGCGCCTCGATGCGCACGCCCTGGGGCAGGTCGATTGGGTTCATGCAGTGGCCGCCATCCTATCGTGTCGGGATGCCCGCGGCCACAGGGGCCGCGCGCTCCTCGCGATCGTACAGGATCGTACAGGGCGGTGCGCCGGGCGGGTTGAACTGTCCCGACCGATGATGGCACCGAGGCGACAGACTCCCGGGCGCGAGTGCCTCTCGGCGCACCGCGCTAGGGCACGATCGGCCGCTCGGCCATCTGCAGATGCAGCGCGCGGCCGTTGTAGGGATGGGCGCGCGCCACCGCCTCGTCGAGCTCGACGCCAAGACCCGGCTCGCTCGGCGGGATGACGTAGCCCTCCTCCCAGCGGATGGGCCGGCGCAGGATCTCGGCATGAAATCCCTGCCAGCGCTCGATGCCCTCGAGGATGAGGAAATTCGCACAGCAGGCGGCCAGCTGGATGTTCGCCGCGCCCACCACCGGTCCGCAGTACAGGTGCGGGGCGATCTGGACGTGGCGGGCCTCGGCGAGGGCGGCGATCTTCCTCCCCTCCAGAATACCGCCCACCCGTCCGAGGTTCGGCTGCAGGATCGCCGCCGCCTCCGCCTCGCCCAGATACTGGACCGGCCCGCCGAGCGTCAGCGCCTGAAGCTGCAGCCGCGCATTCACCTCGGTATAGATGGCGCGCGACACGGCCTCGCGGATATCGCCGGCGACGACGGCATCGCCGTGCCCGCGCATCAGGACGACCGAATTCGCGCCGAGCTTCGCCGCCAGCGCCTTCCCGATCTCGGCATTGTTGACGAGCGGGGTCGTCGCGGACGGAACGGCGAGCGTGTCGAACACCGGCGCGCCGGTATGAAGAAAGGCGGCCGAATGGAAGACGGGCCGGAGCGCGACTTGGGTGACGCCGAACGGGATCACCGTCGGCGAATGGCTGTGAATGACCGCGTGGACGTCCGGGCGCGCGCGGTAGATCTCGGAATGGATGAAGCGCTCGGAGTAGGTCGGCCGCTTCTCGCGATTGACGATATTGCCGTCGAGATCGAGCGCGATGACGTCGTCGGCGACGACGCGTCCGGGCGACACGGCCGCCGCCATGTAGAAATGATCGGGATCGGAAGGGCTGCGGAAGCTCACATGGCCATAGCCGTCGACGATCTTGTGGTAGTAGAGAATGCGGTTGGCTGCGACCAGATCGTCGGTCAGCGCCTGAGGCTCGGCCATCGCTTTTTTCCTTTCATTTCCGGGCGGCAGCGAGCTTGCCCTGCGTCTTCGTCTCGAAGTCGCTCGCGTCGTGCCGTTCGTGGAGCTGATCCGCGGGATCGCCGCTCAGCCGGTTGACCTTGCGGCCGCGCTGCACCGCCGGGCGCTGACCGATCATCGTCGTCCAGCGCTGCAGGTTCTTGTAATCCTGCACCTGCAGGAATTCGGCGCCGCCATACTGGTTGTACTGCGCCAGGCCGCCATACCACGGCCAGATCGCGATGTCGGCGATCGTGTAGCTGTCGGCGGCGACGTATTCGCTTTCGGCGAGGCGACGGTCGAGCACGTCCATCTGGCGTTTCGTCTCCATCGCGAAGCGGTCGATGGCATATTCGATCTTGGTCTGCGCATAGGCATAGAAATGGCCGAAGCCGCCGCCGACATAGGG
>OFHJ01000281.1_pt1 | contig 21122 bp, 12 predicted proteins | sample 1522001 | NCBI WGS metagenome assembly OFHJ01 (sample SAMEA2464838, study PRJEB22497) | soil metagenome | biome: Grassland; feature: Farmland; material: Clay | place: Australia | collected 2013-02-01 | depth 1.2 m | reverse complement strand
CCTCAACGTCGGGGCTGTTGAGCAAAGCGCGGTGGACGAGTTCCCGGGGCGCCGGTACGGCGGCGAGTGGGGGCAGATGCCGCTCTTGTGGGGGTTTCCTAAATGGCTGTCCCGCAAGCACGGCCTGGCGTCGTAGCGCCTGCGCTCCGCGTGGCATGAACGTGCATCCTGCGAGGACGGTGGTGAAGCCTAACGCCAACAGCGCACACCAGCGCAGCGATTTCCGGTATGGGACGCCGAGACTCATACGGTGCCCCCCAAATTGAGCTGTGGATGTCCTTCTCCGGTGCTCGGCGGTGTTCGCGGCTCGAAATGCTGGCGAAGCGCGTAACTCATCGCGATGTAATACAGCGTTGGCAACACCAGCAACTCCAGGACGAAGCTCGTGATGAGACCGCAGATCATGGGCACGGCGAGATGGCGCATCACGTCCGCTCCAGAGCCCTGCGCCCACAGCAGCGGCGTCAGTCCCACCAGCGCCGCCAGGACCGTCATGGTCTGCGGCCGGATGCGGCGCACCGTGCCGCAGTAGACCGCGTCAAACAGATCGCTTCGGCTGCGCAAGCGACCGCTGTCGCGGAATTCCCGCAGGCTCACATCCAGATACACGAGCAGCACCAGCCCCATCTCCGCGGCGAGTCCCGCCAGCGCGATCACGCCAACCCAGACCGCCACCGACAGCTGGTAGTGCATCAGCCACAGGCCCCAGAACGCCCCGACGAGTCCAAACGGCACCGCGAGCAGCACGCCGAGCACCCGCAGGAAGTGTCCGGTCGCGAGAAAGAGCAGCACGACGATGGCGAACAGGACGAGCGGCACCGCTACAGCGAGCCGCTCGTTGGCGGCACGGATCTGCTGGAACTGTCCCACCCACTGATAGGTGTAGCCCGGCGGCAGCGTGATCGCCTTGGCGATGGCCGCATCGGCCCGGCGGACGTAACCGAGGAGGTCCGATACCTGCGTGGTCACGTTGATGTAATTGACCGTGCGGGTGTCGTAGCTGTCGATCGACGGCGGTCCGGCGTGGTAGCGAACCGTCGCAACCATCCCGAGGGGAATGCTGCCGCCTCCCGGCAGCATGACCGGAAGCTGACGCAGCGCATCGGGCTCGTCGCGCAGATTGACGGGGTAGCGCAGGTCGATCGGATAGCGCTCGACGCCGAGCACCATGGTGCCGACCTTCTCTCCCCCGATCGCCATGCCGATGACGCGCTGGACGGCGCCGACCGTGAGGCCGTAACGTGCCGCAACGTCGCGTCTCACGTGGATATCGAGGTAGTAGCCGCCGAGGGTCTGATTGGCGATGGCGCTCAACGTGCCGTGCACCGGTGTGATCGCGCGGGCGATGTTGTTCGACAGCCTGCCGAGCACTGCGAGATTCGGGCCGGTCACACGGATCCCGATGAGCGTCTTGCTGCCGCTGTTGACCATGTTTGTTCGATTGGCGACCGGCATCGTCCAGTACGGCGGCAGGCCCGGAATGTCGAGGGCCTGATTGAGCCCCTCGTGGAACCCGCCCGTCGTATCCGTGTACCCGTTTTCAAGCTCATCGACCGTCACATGCCCCCTGTCCGGCCAGAACGTGTGACGGAACGGCCACTGCAGCCAGTGCGGCCAGTGCGAGTAGAACCGCGGTATGGCGGCATACGGCCACTGGTCCCTGGGTTTCAGGTGCACGATGGTATCGAGCATCCCGAGCGGCGCGTCGTCGGTGGCCGTTTCGGCCCTTCCGGCCTGCCCGAAGACGCTGACGACCTCCGGAAAGCGCATGATGATCTTGTCGGTCTGCTGCAGGATCGCCCGCGCTTCGGTGATGCCAAGCCCGGGATACGTCGTCGGCATGTACTCGAGGTCGCCTTCCCACAGCGGCGGGGTGAACTGGGTGCCCAGGCGCGAGAGCGGCCAGAGGATCGACAGCACGAGCGCCGCGACCAGCGGGATCAGCGCCCAACGATAGCGGATCGCCAGCCTGAACACCGGCCCGAACATGCCCTGGAGCGCGCGACTGACCGGGTTGTGCTGTTCGTGCACGATGCGCTGTGGCACCGCCAGCAGCAGCATCAGCACCGCGACGGCGGTCGCCACCGTCCAGCGATGCTGCGCAAACAGCGATGCGTGTCCCGCCAGGACGAACACACCCGCCCAGGCCGCTGCGGCCAGTGCCAGCGCCAGGCCGATCTGCAAGCGGCGCGACCAGTGAGCGGGGAACAGGCTCGGGCTGATGAAGTACACCATAAGGACCGGGATCAGGGTGATCGAGACCAGCGCCGCCGCCGCCATGGCGAACGTGCCGGTCAATGCCAGGGGACTGAACATCTTGCCGCTTTCTCCGGGCAGGATGAAGATCGGCAGGAAGCTCACCGTCAGGATGAGCAGGCTGAAGAACAGGCTCGGGGCCACCTCGGCGGCGGCGTGCAGGATGATCGACCAGCGCTCGCGCGGCTTCTCGCCGCTGCTCACGCGCAGGTCCTCGGCGTTCAGGTGCTGGTGGGCGTTCTCCACCGTGACGATCGCCGAATCGACCACCACCCCGACGGCGATGGCGATGCCGCTCAGGCTCATGATGTTCGCGCTGACACCCATCAGGTACAGCAGCGCTAGGCTGACCAGCATGCTGGTGGGTATCACGATGATGGCGACGAGCGCGCTTCGACCGTGAAGCAGAAAGATGATGCACACCAGCGCCACGACGATCATCTCTTCCGTGAGCGTATCCGAGAGCGTCGAGATGGCGCGGTTGATGAGCAGCGTCCGATCGTAGCCGGTCCGGATGAGCACCCCCGGGGGCAGACTGCGCTGGATGTGGGCGATCTTCTGCTTGACGGCCTGTACGATCCGGTAGGTGTCGCCGTGGAAACGCACGACAACGATTCCACAGGCCGCCTCGCCCTTGCCGTCCCAGTCGCAGAGCCCCTGGCGCTGCTGGCCTCCGAGGCGCAGTGTCGCGACATCGCGCAGGAGCACCGGTGTGCCGTTGCGCTCGCGCCCGACCGGGACCTCGCCGAGTTGCTCGAGGTTCTTGAGGTACCCGCGGCTGCGGACCATGTAGCTGAGCTCGCTTTGCTCGATGATCGAGCCGCCGACGTCGTTGTTCGAGTCTCGGATGGCGCTGCGGATCTGGGCGATTGACAGATGGTAGGCGCGGATGCGGTTGGGATGGATGACAACCTGGTATTCGCGCACGAAGCCGCCGAGCGGCGCGACCTCCGAGACGCCGGGCACGGCTTCGAGCTCAAAGCGTACGAACCAGTCCTGCAGGCTGCGCAGACCCGCCAGGTTGACGTGAGCTTTTGCCAACGGCGCGCCATCCAGCGGACACACTCCGTCATGCGTGAAGCCCCTCACCGGCGTCAGCTCGGCGCGCGCGCCCGCAGGCGCCATCCCCGGCGAGCTGTACCACTTGCCCGTCTTCGCGTCCCGCCAGATTCCCTGCGGAAATTTGGCGCAATACCAGCCGGCGAGCAGCGCATACTGGTAAGCCCAGCCGACGCCCGTGGCATCCGGACCGAGCTGCGGCGTGACGCCCGGCGGCAGCTGCGTGCTCGCGTAGTTCAGATACTCGAGCACGCGGCTGCGCGCCCAGTACAGGTTCGTGCCCGGCTGGAACGTCACGTGGATCAGCGAGTAGTCGAACATGCTCTCGCCGCGGATCGACTCGACCTTGGGCACATCGAGCAGCGCGGTCTCGAGCGGATAGGTCACCTGGTCCTGCACCACATCGGGCGGCTCGCCCATGTAATTGGTCAGCACCAGCACCTGCGTGTCCGAGAGGTCCGGCACCGCATCGAGCTTGCTGTGGAAGGTCATCCACGCCGAGACGGCGATGAGAACCAGAGCCAGCAGCAGCACGAGCTCCCGGCTCTTGACGGAAAGTTCGATGATTTTCCGGATCATGGTGTCCGTCCTTGACCGCGATCAGCCGCGCGCGTTGGACGGTTGAGGCGTACGTGCGCGCTGCGCCTTGGAGTTTGCCGCTTTCGCCCTCGGCCCGGCCGCGGGGGACATCTTCATGCCCGGCATGGCGCCGCGCTTCGCGCCCGGCGCCGCCGCCGCCGCCGGCTTCACCGCGCCCCTGCCCGCCGTAAGCTTGGTGGTGAGCTCGTTCATGCTCGATTCGACATCGATCAGGAACTGTCCGCTCGTGACTACCTGTTGCCCGGGCTTGAGGCCGGAGAGCACCTGGACCAGGCCGCCTCCGGTGAGGCCCGTGGTCACCTTGCGCGGCAGGAATCTCCCGTGGCCCTCCGCGAGCAGCGCCACCTCTCCCGTGCCCGTGTGGATGATCGCCGAGGCGGGCGCCAGCACGGCCCCCTTCATTGGCGTGGTGAGGACATCGACCAGGGCGTACGTGCCGGGGCGCAGCAGCCCGTCGGGATTGGCAAATCGGGCCCGGACCGTCACCGTGTGCGTCCGCGAATCTTCGTTTGGATCGATGAAGAAGATCCGCCCCTCGAGCGTTCGTCCCGGAGCCGCGGCAATATGGGCCTGCATGAGCTCGCCGAGGCGCAGCCACGGCAGCTGGTTCTCATAGACCTTCGCGTCGAGCCAGACGGTGCTCAGCTGCTCGATCCGCATGACCGGCCGGCCGTACTGGATGAAGGACTGCTGCCGGACCGACACCCGTGAGAGGTAGCCGGATACGGGGCTGTGAAACGTCAGATACTCCTGTGCCTTGCCCCGGGCGACGATGCGGCCGAGTTCGGCTGCGCCGACACCGAGGTACAGCAGGCGCCGGCGCAGGGACTCGTACATTCGCCTCGCCTCAGCGATGGCCCTCGGATCGTGCGTCCGGACCGCGAGCGCATCGTTTTGCCTCGCAGCGAGCAGTTCCTCCTGCGCGGCCAGCAGCTTCGGACTGTACAGTGTGAAAAGAGGATCGCCCTTGCGGATCGCCGTACCGTCGGTGGTCGCATACAGCGAGCCGATCCAGCCGCTCACGCGCAAACTCACCACATAAGTGCGGGGCGTTACCCGCCGGAAATAGCCGACGGTACGCACGGTCTTGTGCAATGCGCCGACACGCACCGGGCTCGTCTCAACAGCGAGGTCCTGCTGGATGGCCGGATTGATGGTCACCTCGCCCGGGCGGCTGGCGCCCTCGCCGGCGTAGACCGGCACCAGTTTCATGCCCATGGCGCTGATGCCCGGCTTCGGGGAGATCGATGCAGGCCCGATCATCGGGTCCCACCAGTAGAGAATCTTGCGCTTCGCTTTCGCCGACGCGATGGCGGAGGAAGGCGCTTGTGTCCCAGCGCCCGCTTTGGGCGCCTTGCCTCCCGAGGCGAACATCGCCCCGGCGATCACACCGATTCCGGCGGCGAGTACGACGGCGATACCTGTTGCGATTGAGCGTTTCATAGGTCAATCCCCGTAACCGAGAGCGTCCATGAGATGGCGCACCACACAGCCGCGGGCGCGTGGGAACAACCTAGAGTGTGGAGCGCGCTCCAGAGTCAATCGCAACTTGTACGAATTGGGGTTCAGGATATCCGCAGCGATTGGATGGGAATTGTCGGGGCGGGAAGAGACTTGGACATTTGTCGGGTGCGACGATGGGAATTTCTTCCAACCCCCGTTGCGGTTCTCGTCGGCCGGGGCTGTGCGGCTGATGAGAGCCGTCCCCGCGTGTCGGCGCTGCAGGGCCACCGGCATCGCAGGTGGACTCGGCTGCCGCCGGCAGCCCCTCGCAGGTGCAGGCGCCTCGATCGCAGCGAGCCGGGCAGCTATCGCAACGGCAGGCGCATCGCCGCTCGAGACTTTCAGATCGTGCCTGTCTGCTCCCTGGCGATCACTTTCCCCCGTGCCCGGGGCCACCCATTCCCATCGCCTCCATCGCCTGCATCTGGTCCATCATCTGCTCCATCATCATCTGCATGATATCGAGGCGGTCCTGCATCCACCGTCTCTGCGCCCGCGGCGGCGCACGGGTATTCGCGCCCCCTCTCATTCCCTGACTTCTCATGCCCTGGCCTCTCATGCCCTGGCCTCTCATGCCCTGGCCTCTCATGCCCTGGCCTCTCATGCCCTGGCCTCTCATGCCCTGGCCTCTCATGCCCTGGCCCATCATGCCGCCTCCCATCCCGCCCTCTCCCATCATGCCGTACATCATCTCCCCGCCCATCTCTCGCATCATCCGCATCGTCCCGAGCATCGTCCGCAGGTGCTCGCGCAACAGCGTCGAGCGTTGCTCGGCGTTGCCGGACTGGCGGAAGCGGTGCATCTGCTCCTGCATGAGCCTTATGCGCGCCTCCATCTGCCGCAGCTGTCTGGATCTCGTCCGGGGCACCTGCGCACTTTGAGCCGCCTGCGCCTGCGCCTGTGGCGTCGGCTGCGCCTGTGGCGTCGGCTGCGGCGGCGCGGCATGCGATGCCGGAACCGAAAGCACAACCATGGCGGCACCCAACAACGTTGTATGGATTCTGGTCCTCACGTTTGCAGCTCCTGGTTTGGATCGTATTGGCTTGGGCCGGCCGTCACTCCCGAAGTGAGCCGAGCGCAGGCTTCTGACGCTCAGGCTCGCGTTCGTCCGTCAACTCACGGCCGCCTGGCCGGCGTCTGATGATGACGCTCCGCGTCGCGAGCACATCATCCAGGCGGGGCGAACTGCTGAATATCAGGGGTTCTACGTAATGTCCGATCTTGCGTTGTTACTTCCCGACCGTACGCTTGACCCTGGACCATGGTCCGGGGTATAGGCTTCGCTCCGGAACATCCACTGGGCGCACACTATGGGATCTCTCGGCATCGGGGCGCTCGCCAAACGCGCAGGCGTGCGCATTGACACCGTCCGCTATTACGAGCGCAGCGGCCTTCTCGCCCCCACGAGCCGGCTGGCATCCGGCTACCGCCGTTACAGCGAGGCGGAGTTGACGCGGTTGCGCTTCATCCGGCGCGCACAGGCCCTCGGCTTCTCTTTGAAGGAGATCTGCGAGCTCCTGGCGCTGTCCAAGGCGCGGGACGTGGCACGCGTCAAGCGCGCCGCCCAACTGAAGCTCGCCGACGTCGAGGAGCGGATCGCCGCCTTGGCGCGGATGCGGGATGCGCTTTCCGGCCTGGTCACCGCGTGCCCCGGACACGGCGAGCCCGCCAATTGTCCCATCCTCAAGGCATTGGGAGAGGAGGACCTCGATGAGCCCAGATCAGACACATTCGCACGCAGCACAGCGCGCGCCGCACCGACCTGATCCGAGCGGCCCCATGGACCAACCGGCCGCACCGCAGGAGAAGGATCCGGTGTGCGGCGTTGGGGGTGAGCCTGGAAGCTCCTGCGCCGTGCTCTCACCCCCCGCGGGCACGATGTACACCTGCCCCATGCACCCGCAGATCCGGCGCACCGAGCCCGGGAGCTGTCCGATCTGCGGCATGGCGCTCGAGCCCCTGCAGCCGGCCGCCGAAGCGGAGCCGAACCCCGAGCTGCGCGACATGGCGCGGCGGTTCTGGGTGGGCGCGGCGCTCGCCGTTCCACTGTTGTTTCTCGACATGGGCGCGGATGTCCCGGCGCTGAATCTGCACCACTACATCTCTTCGCTCGCCTCGGCATGGATTCAGTTTGCGCTCGGAACGCCGGTGGTGATCTGGGCCGGCTGGCCGCTGCTTCAGCGGGGGTGGGAGTCCGTGCGCCGCCGCTCGCTCAACATGTTCAGTCTGATCGGACTCGGCGTCAGCGCCTCGTTCCTCTACAGCCTCGTTGCCCTGTTCGCCCCGGGCGTCTTTCCAATGAGCCTGCGCGGCGCGGGAGGCGTCGTTCCCGTCTACTTCGAAGCGGCCGCGGTCATCACGGTGCTCGTGCTGCTCGGGCAGGTGCTCGAGCTTCGCGCGCGGGCGGCGACCGGCGGAGCGATCCGCGCGCTGCTCAATCTCGCCCCTAAGACCGCCCGGCGCATCCGCCCGGATGGCAGCGATGAGGAAGTCTCGCTGGAGGCGGTGCAGCTCGGGGACCGGCTGCGCGTGCGCCCGGGCGAGGCGGTTCCGGTGGACGGCTCAGTGCTCGAGGGCGCCAGCGCCGTCGATGAATCGATGGTGAGCGGCGAGGCGATCCCTGTGGCCAAGGAGCCCGGAGCGAAGGTCATCGGCGGCACCCTCAACGGTACGGGAGCGCTCGTCGTGCGCGCCGAGCACGTCGGATCGGACACCATGCTCGCGCGCATCGTGCAAATGGTGGCCGAGGCGCAGCGCAGCCGTGCGCCGATCCAGCGCCTCGCCGACCTGGTATCGAGTTGGTTCGTCCCCGGGGTGATTGTCTCGGCCGTGGGCGCGTTCATCGTGTGGATGCTCGTCGGTCCGCCGCCGCAGCTCGCGTATGCGCTGGTCGCCGCCGTATCGGTGCTCATCATCGCCTGCCCGTGCGCGCTCGGACTGGCTACCCCGATGTCCATCATGGTCGGCGTGGGCAAAGGCGCCACGGCCGGCGTCCTGATCAAGAACGCCGAAGCGATCGAGCGCTTCGAAAAGATCGACACGCTCGTGGTCGACAAGACCGGGACCCTGACCGAAGGCAAACCGCGGGTCACGGCGGTGCTGCCGGCCCGTCCGTTCGACGAGGCCGCCCTGCTCTCTCTTGCCGCGAGCCTGGAGCGCTCGAGCGAGCATCCGCTCGCGGCGGCCATCGTCGCGGCCGCCGCCGAGCGACGCCTCGCCCTCGAGCCGGTCGCGGATTTCCGCTCGGTGACCGGAGAGGGTGTGACCGGCACGGTGGCCGCCCGCCCGGTCGCCGTAGGCAATGCCGCCCTCCTGCGCAGGCTCGAGATTGCGGCGCTCGAGCTCGAATCGCAGGCGCAGGCCCAGCGCCGCGATGGGGCCACCTCCATGTTCGTGGCGATCGACGGACGGGCCGCCGGAATCATTGCCGTCGCCGATCCGATCAAAGCGAGCACGCCCGAGGCGCTCGAGAGACTCAGGCGCGAGGGCATTCGCATCGTGATGGTCACGGGCGATCACCGGGCCACTGCGGAGGCGGTTGCGCGCAAGCTCGGCATCACCGACATCGAGGCCGAGGTGCTTCCCGAGCACAAGAACGCCATCGTGCGCCGCTTGCGCGGCGAGGGCCGCTCGGTGGCCATGGCGGGCGACGGCGTGAACGATGCGCCGGCGCTCGCCGAGGCGGAGGTCGGAATCGCCATGGGCACAGGGACCGACGTCGCGATGCAGAGCGCAGGGGTAACGCTCGTCAAAGGCGACCTGGCCGGAATCGTGCGTGCGCGCACCCTGAGCCGCGCCACCATGGGCAACATCCGGCAGAATCTCTTTCTCGCCTTCGTCTACAACGCCATCGGCATCCCGCTCGCCGGCGGCGCGCTCTACCCGGCCTTCGGCCTTCTGCTGAGCCCGATGATCGCCGCGGCGGCGATGAGCCTGAGCTCCGTGTCGGTGATCGGCAATGCGCTGCGGCTGCGCTTCGTTCGCCTCTGACACGCACGCGCGCACAAGCCCGTGCGCCGCCCGGCGGCTCAGGCGGCCGCACGACGCTCGCCCGAGGGGCCGCGCGCAGGGGGCTATCGCGTGACGCTGAGGTCTGCGGCCGCGTGGCTCGGCCGCCACCACGCGGCGTAGAGCACCGGTGCCAGCCACAATGTCATCGCCGTCCCGATGATGAGCCCCCCCATGACCGCGATCGCCAGGGGACGGAGCAAGTCGGTGCCGCGCCCGATGCCGAATGCGAGCGGCACGAACCCCAGCACGTCCGCGAGCATCGTCATGAGGATCGGGCGCAGCCTTTGGTGCGCGGCGAGTGCCACACTCCCGGGCCTGGGCGTGCCGCGGTCGAGCTGGTGCGCGCGCGAGAAGATGAGGATCACGTTGTTCACCGCGATGGCGAACACCAGCAGCATGCCGAGAAACGCCGTGCTGTCGAGGTCGGTGCCGGTGGCGATCAAAGCCATGAACGTTCCGCCGGCGGTGAGCGCAATGGAGGCGATCGCGACGATCGCCGCCTTCTGGCTGCCGAACTGATAGCCGAGCAGCACCAGCAGGATCAGCAGCGCCGCGCCGAGTATGACCAGCATCTGGCTGAAGCTCTTCTGCTGCTCTCGGTAGTAGCCGCCGATCTGGCTGGTGACCCCGGCCGGCAAACCGGCTTTCGCGATCAATCGGTCGGCGCGCCGCGCCGCCACGGACAGTCCCTCGCCGGGCACGGGACTGAGCTTGATGGTGGCGTAGGGCACCAGGTTCTGATGCGTGATGTACGGCACGACGGCCTGCAGGCGCAGATGCGCCACCTGCGACAGCGGGGCCAGGCTGCCGTTGGGCAGGCGTATGCGCGTACCGGCGTAGCTCACCGGAGTGCGCTCCCCGGAGTCGTCTTCCTCCACGCGGATGGGCACGATCTGCTCGCCCCGCAGGAGAAATCCGGCCCGCCGGCCCCAGTGGCGCGCCAGCAGCTGATCGGCGAGGCTCGCGGGCGAGAGCCCCTGCAGGGCGGCCAGGCCGTCCGGCGTGACGTGCAGCTCCGGTCCCGCGGACGGGGACTTGAACACCACGGACTGGAAATCATGGCTCGCGAGCAACGCGCCGAGCAGGCGCTTTCCGGCGTCGTGCAACACCATCGAGCTCGCCCCGAACAGCTGGATGACCAGCGGCGCGTGCGAGCCGGACATGTTGCCCAGGCGATTGATCATCACCTGCTGGGTCTCGAGCGTGGTCAGGTCCGGGACGGCCGCACGAAAGCGATGCCGCAACCGGCGCATCACCCGGCGGGCGCTTTCACTGCGATGGCGCTTGAGCAGGATCGTGATGCCACCTTTGTTGGGCGTGGCGTATGGATTGCCGAGCCCGCGGCCGACCACCAGCGAGGCGTGCTTCACGCTCCGGTCGCGCATCGCGATACGCATCAGGTCCCGCCCGACCCGAAGGGTCTCACCCACTCCCGTGCCGACCGGAGTCCGGTACGGCACGACGAAGATGCCCTCATCCCAGTGGGGCAGGAACGCCGTCGGCAGTCGCCAGAGTCCGATCGCCGCCACCGCCAACAGCCCCAGGGCAACCGGCGCCGCGAGCCAGGGGCGACGCATGCCGCGCAGCAGAGCGCGCCCGTAGTTGTGCCGCACCCAGCGCTCTCCGGGGAGTCTGTGCACGCGGCGCGGCCGCGCCGCGACCCAGATCGCGAATGCGGGCGTGATCACGACCGCGATCAGCTGCGAAGTGACCAGCGCGATGACCACCGCCGCGGCCATGCCGCGAAACAGCAGCCCGATGGTCCCGGAAAGAAAGATGAGCGGGATGAAAATGACGCAGGAGGTGAACGTCGCCAGGGTCATCATCGGCAGGATGTCGGCGACCTTCTGCAACGCCGCCTCGCGCCGCTCGGCGATACCGCCCTCGAGGCCATGCACCCCGCGCTCGACGATCACGATGGCGTGATCGATCAGCGCGCCGATGGCGGCGGTGATGCCGCCGAGGGTCATGATGTTGATCCCCATGCCGAGCATCTTGAGCACGAGCATGGTCGCGGCGACCGCCAGAGGCACCACGACCAGAGTGGCCACGGCGCCGTCGGCGCGGCCGAGAAACAGATACACGACCCCAAACGCGATCAAGCTGCCCAACCCCAGGGCGATCCACACGTCGCTCAGGCTGGCGCGAATGAGGCCGCTCAGGTCGTAGATGCGCACCAGGTGCACGTGCGGCGGCAGCCGCCCCGCCAGAGTCCGCAGAGCGGCGCGCACGCGCGCGGCCACCGCCACTTCGTTCGCTCCCTGCTGTGCGGAGACGTCGATGATCAGAGCGTGGCGATAGCCGGGTACCGCGGCGGCGCGAATGAGCGGCGGCGGGCCGGTGTGCACCGAGCCGAGCGCGCCGAGGGGCAGCGTGGTGCGCGAGCCGCCGGGGGTCATCGGGCCAAGCGGCAGCGGCAGGCGGGCCAATGCGGCGGCGTCGGCCGGGCGAGGCGTCGTGGCCACGATGAACTGCTGGTGAAACGCGTACAGCATCCCGGAGAAGAACGGCCCCTGGTAGGCGCGCAGCGCCGCGACGACTTCGGCCGCACTCAGGTGATGCTCGGCGAGACGGCGGGGGCTGAGATCGATGTGCACCTCCGGCCAGCCGCGGCCGGTGTCCTGAGCCCGGTATACGCCGCGCACCGACAGGATGGAGGGACGCAGCGTGAACGCGAACACCGGTTTCATCTGCGAGCTGCTCACGGTGTTGGAGGCCAGGGCGTATTGGGCGAGCGGGTAGATGTTGGGGGTCATCAGGCGCACGCTCATGGCCGCGCCGGGGGGCAGCGGGATGTGCGCGAGCCGCGCCTGCAGCATCAGATAGGCGGTCTCGGGGTTGGTTTTCGGGCTGAAATAGACGTGCAGCTTGGTCAGTCCGTTGCCCGTCTGCGAGCGCACCAGGGTCACCCCCGGCTCGCTCTTGGCGGCTTGCTCCATCGGCTCGGTGACCGCGAGCAGCATGAACCTCACCGGCAGGTCGTTGGTGTGCACGATGACCGAGACTTTGGGGAAATCCACCGGTGGGAAGATGCTCTGCGGCAGGCGATCGAACGCGAGCCAGCCGGTGAGCAGCAACACGGCGGCGAGAAGCGCGACCGTGTAGCGGTTTTCCCACTGAAACCGCAGGTAGCCGCGGATCATGGCTTCACGGCGAGCGGCGTTCCGTCATCGAGGCGGCCGGCCCCGCGCACGACCACCGGCTCGCCGGCTCGCAGCGCCCCTGTGACCCATGCGCGAGCGCCGCGGGTGCCGAGCACGGTGACCGACACGCGCCGCGCGCGTCCCGCCTGATCGCAAAACACCACCGCGTCCGCGCCCTGCATGACCACCGCGGACAGGGGCACGGCAAAGGCCGGGGTGGACCGCTCGGCGATACGCAGATGAACCCACTCCCCCGGCAACAGCGGCGCTCGCGGCGGCAGCGTCACGTAAACGGCAACCAGGCCTGATTGTCTCGCGCTGTGCCCGACGCTGTGCAGGCGTCCGCTCCCCGACCAGTGCTCGAAGCGAATCCGCACCGGTTGTGCCGCGCTCAAGCGCATCGCGCTCTCCGGCGACACCAGCGCTTCGATCCAGGGCTTGCCGCGTCCATCGAGCGTCACGATGGGCGTACCGGCGCTCACCACCGCTCCGGAGGGAACCGCGTAGCTCACAATGCCGGCGAAGGGCGCGCGAATCGCCTGATTGGCAAGCTGTCCCTGCAGCGCCTGCGCCTGGGCGCGCATCTGCTTCTCCGTCGCACGGCTGCTTTGCAGCGTCTGCAGCGAGACCACGCCGTCGCGATACAGCGTGCGGTCCCTCTGCACGTTGATTTGCGCAAGACGCAGCTGCGTGCGCGCCGCCTGCACGCTCGCCTGCAGACCGGGCGGCATGATGCGGGCGAGCAGCGCGCCGGCGCGGACCTGGCCTGCCGGGCGCCCCGGCTCCGACACGCGTCCGCTGAGAGGAGCGCTCAGGACGACGTGGTTGACGCTGCGCACCCTGGCGACGGCGCTCACCAGCGGGCGCCAGGGCGAGCGCTCCACCGGTGCGGTTCGTACGGGCACTGCCGCCCGGGCCGCGGCGGATGCCCCGAGCAGCAACGCCGTCAGCGCGAGACCGAGGACGCACGGGAATCGGGAGGTGCAAGTACGCGGTGCGCTCATGTGGACGATCGCTCTCCGGGGTAGGATCCCGCATCGAGGCGTAGCTGGGTATGGGCCATGCGCAGCATGACCAGCGAGTTCGCCACTTGCAGGCGCGCCTGCAGCCAGGTGTTCTCCGCCTGCGCCAGGTCCAGCGCGTTCAGCGTCCCGGCCTTGTAGCCGTCGCGCGTCATGTCATAGACCGAACGCGCGTCCGCCAGCTGCATGAGCGCCTGGCGGTACGCCCGCTCGGCCGCCTGGGCGTTCCCGTAGTCGCGCGCGATGGTGGTCCGAACTTGCAGCAGCACCGTGCGTCGAGCCGCGCGCAGGGCCGCAACATGCTCCTCGGCGGCGGCAACTCGATCTCGATGGGCGCCGAAATCGAAAATGGGCATGCGTGCGCCGAGAAAAACCTCCCACCCGACGTCGTGCGAAACCGGAGTCGTGGGCGAATCGACGCCATAGCTGACATTCGCCGTGATGGTCGGCAGGCGCGCCGCGCGCACGGTGTCCGCCTGCGCATGTCCCACGGCGATCTGTCGTGCCGCGATGCGCAGCAGCGGCTGCGCTCGCCGGGCCCTCTCGACCCATAGCGGCTCCTCGGGCAGCGGACGGGACGCCGCACGCAGCACCGGCAATACGAGGGGGGCCGACGGGGCGCGGGCGAGCAGCAAGTTGAGCGCATGCTGCGCCGCGCTGCGCTGCGCGAGCGCCTGCTGCAGGCCGCTTTGGGCGTTGTGCCGCAGCAGCCGCGTCTGCGCGAGATCCAGGACGGCGGCGGCGCCGACGGAGTATTTCTGCTGCGTGCCTCGATAGAGGATGTCGACCGATCGCAGCGTGCTCTTCCAGATCCGGACACGGGCACGCAGCAGGGCAAGCTGGTACCAGGCGTCGGCGACCTGTGCGGCCACGCTCAGCCGGGCCTGCGCCTGCTCGCTGCGGGCGAGCGCTTCCCGGTCCTGCGCCAGACGGGCGAGCGCGCGAAGCTGCGGCGAGTACAGCGGCAGCGACAAGTTGAGCAGGCCGATCGTCTCTCGGGAACCGTTCGCGGCCGTGTAAAGCGGCTGACCGTTGTGCGTCGCGGTCCAGTACCGGCCCGCGATCACGGACAAGTGTGGCAACAACGTCGCGCGGCCGGCGCGTGCGCCGTAGCTTCCCGCCCTGCGCAGGTCTTGCGCCTGGCGCACTTGCGGGGACACGCGCAGCGCGGTGGCAATCGCCGCGGCAAGCGGCAGAGCCACCCGGCCGTCGTGCGTCACGCCCGCCGCGGCGAGCGCGCCGCGCATCGGCAGCACGCAGAGCAACCCGTAGACGACCCGGCGGAGCCATGCGTACTTCAGGGCCTCGCCTCCGCTTTGCACGGTCGATGTCACACGGGTCCGCCTTACGACCACTGTCGTACGAATGTAGAGTATGAGCATCACCATGCAATTGCAATAGAACGGCCCCGCCCCTCCCCGGGCGCCTGTCGGACGAATGAATCGATGTCCGGACAGGGCCCTAGCGCGGCAGAGTCATCAGTGCGAGCACGAGGCCGGCCGCGGCCGTGGCAACCAGCCCCAGCGCCGGCTTCAGGCAGACTCGCACGCCTCCGAAGACCAGCGCGTACAGGGCATTCATCACGTTGTTGGATGAGGCGGCGATCAGGATCGCCGCGCCGATGCCCGCGAGCGGCATGCCGGCGACACTGCCCTGCGCCAGGCTGAGAACGAACGGATTGATGTCCGACACGCCGGCGACGCCGCCCAGAACGTAGACGCCTTCGCTCCCGAATCGGCTGCGGACCCAGCTCGAGGCCAGGGCCACGATCACGAACAGCGCCGCGAAAGTCACCGCCGCCGGAAGTTGCAGCGGATTCATCACCGGCAAGCTGGCCGCGGAGACCGATGAGCCCTTGGCGCGGCGCAGCCACTGCCAGCCCGCGATCGCCGCAGCGACGGCCGACAGCACGAGCACCCGTGGCAACAGGAGCCACGCCAACGGCCGGTTGAACAGGGCGACGACCACATCGAGGCGCAGGTACATGACCGCCGTGGCGACCACGATGCCCACGGTCGCCTCCGGTCGGGCGGTCCCGGACGCCTTCAGCTCGCGCGCGAGAGCGACCGTGGTCGCCGTCGACGAGTACGCTCCGCCGAGGATCGAGGGGACCAGGGCGCCTTTGTGCGGGAGGTATCGCTGCAGCAGATAGCTCAGATACGAGAGCGTCGAGACCGCCACCAGGGCCAGCCAGACCTCGAACGGGGTGATCGGCGTCCAGGAGACGATCGGCTGATCCGGCACCAGCGGCAGCACGATCCCGACCAGGATCAAGAACTTGCCGAGCGTGTAAATCTCCTCCCGAGCCACCTGCTGCGCCACTCGATGCAGGGTCTCGCGGCTCTCGAGCAGCAGCACCGCGGCCACCGTGCCCGAGACGACGAGCCACGGCGGCTGGGTGAGGGCGACCGGCCCGAAGACATACGCCAGCAGGTTCGCCGTCGGGACCATCAGCGTGGGCTGCCGCGCCCCGCCCTGGCCGCCCGCGCGCAGGTGCGCATACAGCCACACGGCGACCGCGCTCAGGCCGACCAGATAGGGGACGAGCGTGCGGGGCTCGATCAGGTACAGCAGAGCGCCGAGGATGGTGAGCATGGGGAAGGTGCGGATCCCTCCCGGGCTCGAGCGCGCTTCCTGTTTGTAGATCCCCTCGAAGGCGAGCCCCATGAAGATCGCCATCCCGAGCGCGAGCCCCAGCCGTCCGGTCACCTGGAATGCAGTTTGCCCATCGAGCATCGCCACAGGCCTCGAATGCGTTGCTGGAGCCGTTGCGCCGATCCCACCCTGGAGCTTCGTCCGGTTGCCTTGCCGGTGCCGGACATTTAGACCTCTCCGGCCGAGGCCCGCACACGCCCGCGACGCGGCGTGCACGGCCCGTACATATTAGTGCTTACGAATCCTACCAGTCCTTCGCGAGCACCGTGCAGATGCGGCTGAGCGCATAGACATCCCTCGTGTCGGACTGCTCGGCCGGGGAATGGGAGTACTTCGTCGGCCACCCGAGCGCCACGGCGTTGGCGCCGTAGCGCGTGTACACCGCCGCATCATTACCGCCGCCGGTCACGCCGTACTGCACGGCGATATGATGCTCGCGGGCCAGGGCGACGACGCGCGCCACGTCGGCGGGCGAATCGACGTGGGAAAGGTCGACCGCCCGGACCACGAAGCCCTTGCCGAGCGGCTGGTCGCCGTAGCGTCCGGTCTCGAGCGGAGACTGGCTGCTCACGAACATGTCGACTGCGAACACCACATCCGGCTCCCGTCCGAGCTTGGCCACCCGCGCGGCATAGGCCGCCGCGCCCTGCAGCCCCACCTCCTCGCGCGTCGCCCACAGGAAGGTCAGCCGCCGGCCGGGATGCTCGCGTGCGAAGTCCGGTCCCAGGGCGCGCACCGTCTCGATCAACGCCGTATCGCCGGCACGGTCATCGATACTGCGGATCTCGAAGTGCGAGCCGAGCAGCGGCCGGTAGGTCTTCGGGATGGTCAGGAAATCCCCGACCCGGATGCCGAGCCGCTCGGTGGCCGCGCGCGAATCGGTGCCCACGTACGCATCGGCCGGCTCGCTGAGGGTGCTGAGCGCCGGCGGCCACTTGAACCCCTGGCGGTCCCAACCCGAGGGCAGGCCCAGCGCCGCGCCGACGCTGCGCCCGTCGGGCAGGTGAACCAGCATGACATGGCCCAGGTAATAGCGGCCGTAGAACCCACCCAGCTCGCGCACGACCAGCTCGCCGCTGCGCTGAATGTGGGTGACCTGATAGCCGATCTCGTCCATGTGCGCATCGAACAGAATCGTCGGCGTATGCACGCCCGGCGCCGCGTGCCCGATGTGCAGCACCAGATTTCCCGCCGGATCGACGTGCGCCAATCGCCGCGCCCAGGCGGGCAGGCGGCTGAGGATGGCCTCGCGGGCGCCCTGCTCATGACCGCTCGCTGCGTATGCGGTGGTCATGGTCTGAAGTGTCTTCAGCAGGTGCGCGCTCGGCGCGCGCGACCGGTCGAGCACCTCGCGCCCCGTCCCGGAAGCAGGGGCGCGCGCCGCATCGAACGGGTCGTCCGCTGCGCTCATGCGCGTGAGCGGCTCTCGCAGGTACGCCTCGATCAATCGGGTGAGTTTGCGCAGGTCCGCCCGGGAGAAGGTCTCCGCCGGAGTGACCGGGAACAGCGTCGGCACCCCGAGCTCCGCGAACCGTCCCGGCAGCTGCGGCTTGGGGCCGAAGCCGCCGATCACCGGCGCCCGGGCCGCCACGGTTCGCGCGGCAATGCGATGAGCGAGCGCCAGGCTCATCAGCGCATCGCTGAGGCTCCCCGGACCCGATGGCGCGCTCGAGCCGATCACGACCCCGTCACCCGGCCGCAGGCCCGCAATCGTTCCGCCCCCGCCGGGCGAGCGCGGCTCGACCCGGCCGACGAAAATCATCTCCCCGGCCGGCACCTCGGTCAGCACCCGCGCAAGGCCCCGGCCGCCCAGCCACTGCTGGGTGACGAACGCGAGGGACGTCGTGCCGCGCGCGCGCGCATGCGCCAGCCCCTGCGCCGCCTCGAGCAGCGCCTCCCAGCCGAAGCGATCGCCGGCCGCGGCACCCGCCTCGTCATCCGCGCCGACGGTGATCGGCGGCTGCGCGAGCTCGACCGGATCGAGGATGTCGGCACCGGCGGCGCGCGCCTGGGAGGCCGACTTCGCCCCGATGTCCACGTACAAACTGCCGACGTGCGTCATCGAGGGCGGATCGAGGTGCCCGGGGGCCAAATGGATGCTGAGTCCGGCGAATCCCCCGTTCAACAACCCCTTGGGCGTGAGGACGCGCACCGGCTGGGCAAACCGCAGAGTATCGAACACGGGATTCGGCTTGCGCTGCGGCAGGCGCTGCACGCGCAGATAGCCGTGCGCATCGATGGCGCTGACGACGTAGCCGGGCCGATCGATGGCCGCGACGATGAGCCGGTGCGGGGCCCCGCTGCCGACCGTCACCCACACATCGCCCATGTTGTCCGTGCGCGGGTGCAGGCCCTGCCCTTGCAGCTGATGCGCGATGGCCGCCGACAGCTGCTGCTCGTAGCCGGAGACCGCGACGATGCGGCTGAGCGCGGCGAAATCCGGCGGGGCGCCGGCGAATGCCGGCGAGGCGATGACGCCGGCCACGGCCGCCACGATCAACGGTGCAAGTCCTCTCATGTCGAATCCCCGCAGCCTCGAGGGCGAGTTGGTGTTTTCTCCTGCATTATGAGGCATCGGTTCGCTCACGCGGGCACGGCGTCGCCCGAGGCGCGGCGCGATGCGCCGACCCGAGCGGATCGTGCGGCGGACCGCGCCGGCGAAAATCACCCGCTGCGCGCTCTACGCACCATTACGGATGGACTGCCCCGCAGGCGGGTGCACACTGACTCGCGCGGTTCGGATCAGTGAGAAAAGGTGCCCGGGCCGACCCGGGGACCGAGGAGTTGCGCGAGATGAGCTGGAGCACCGTGATGTTCGCCGTCCCCTCGGCGCACGAAATCGGTGCGGTCGAGGCGCAGAAGGTGACTCGGATCACCGCGGCGCTCGATGCGCAGCTCGAGCTGTTCCACTGTGCATCCGATGCCGACACCCTGCCCTCCGGCGAACTCCTGCCTGGCAAATCTCCGCAGGACATCCGTCAGTTCGTCCTGGATGCGCGGCGCGGGCTCAGGAGGGCCGCCGAGCGCTTTCAGGCGCATGGCCTGCATGTCAGAACCAGCGTCCGCTGGGACTACCCCGTCCACGAAGGCATCGTCCGCCAGGTCCTGCGCCACCGGCCTCGACTGCTCATCGCTAAGTCGAGCATGCGCGGACGCGCCGAGCGGCTGTTTCTGTCGCACACGGACTGGAAGCTGATCGAGACGTGCCCGTGTCCCCTGTTGCTTCTGAAGACCGACCGGCCGTACTCGCAGCCCCTCGTCATCGCCGCGGTGGACCCCGGTCACGCGCACGACAAGCCGGCCGCGCTCGATGAGCAGATACTCGACTCGGCCGGCCTGATGAGCACAGCGCTGGAGGGAAAGCTGGTGGTATTTCACGCGAGCATTCCCTGGGATGAAGCCACACGCATTCAGCCGGAGCTGCGCGATCTGCCGGAGTACCGGGATGAGCAGATCCATGGCGCCTATCTGGCGCAGGTGCGGACGAAGGTCTTGGAACTCGCAGAGCGGCATGACGTCGCTCCGGCGCAGGTACATGTCGAGGACGGCCACGCCGCCGAGGCGCTTGCCCGCTTCGCGAATCGGCAGAGGGCGGACATCGTCGCCATGGGCGCGGTGTCGCGCTCGCGGCTGCGCCGCGCGCTCATCGGCCACACCGCCGAGCGGGTGCTCGATGTGCTGCACAGCGATGTGCTGATCGTCAAGCCGCCGGGATTTCGCAGCCGCGTGCGCCACCAGTCGCAGCGCGTCCCGTCGGGCACGGAGCTGCGGCCTCGAATGATGTGGTAGACGAGCCCTTCCCGCACGCGTTGGCGGGCGGCAGCGGCCGGCCCCTCGAGGCCTGCGGACGGGGGCAGTCGGGGCAACCCCCGCTAGAAGCCTCTGTAATTGAGATACCCGACGACGATCGCCGCGAACAGACAGTAGATGCCGAAGTAATGCCAGCGGCCCCTCTCCAGCCAGCCGCTCAGCCATTTCAGCGCCACGAGGCCGGCGAGAAACGCGAAGAACATCCCCAGAATGCTCGGCATTGCCGCCGGAACCACCGCGGCGAGGCGATGGTGCTGCGATTGATACAGGCGCCACAGCTCGCGCGCCACCGCCGGCGGGGTGAGCACGACGGCGAGCGCAAAGCTGAAATCCTCGGCCGTTGCGCGTGACACGCGCAACATCAGGCCGGTGGAAATCGTCGCGCCGGAACGGGAAAAGCCCCGGAAGGGAACACACAGACCCTGGATCGCACCGATCCAGCCGTACTGTCTGGGCGTCAGTTCGTGCGCAGCGTCGGTTTGCGCCCGACGCCTTTCGAACAGTCCCGCGACGAGAATGAACACCCCGCCGGCCGCCAGCGCGCCGGCGATCAGGCCGAGGTGGCTGAACAGCTGCTCGACCCACGCGTGCGGCTGGTGGCGCATCAGCACCTTTTCGATGAACTCGATGATGCCGCCGCCGACGATGGCGGTCAGGAACGTGGCCGCGATCAGCGCGACGGCGAAATTCCTGAACTCCGGCAGGGAGTTGAAGAACGTGCGCCGCCAACGCCGCCAGAAGTACACGATCACCGCCAGCATCGTTCCGGTATGCAGCATCACCAGCAGGAGCGTCATTTGCGGCGCGGCGGGATTCATGCCCATCAGCTCTTCCGCGACGATCACGTGCGCTGAGCTCGACACCGGAAGGAGCTCGGCGAGCCCTTGAACGATGGCGAGAATGACGACATGCAAGAGAGTCATCGCGAGTTTGCCCTGCTTTCGCGGCGGACGGTCCGCCGGCCGGCGTGAAACGACTGGGGGGAAGACGTGAATTTATTAGTATATATGAGCGGCCGGCCGCACCGAAATTGACCGTCCGCGGAGTCAGAAGGCGTCACCGG